>Ga0115000_10000134_pt1 | contig 63566 bp, 51 predicted proteins | sample ArcticOcean_MG_C_6_FD_89690 | JGI IMG/M metagenome (GOLD analysis project Ga0115000, IMG submission 89690) | Marine microbial communities from western Arctic Ocean - ArcticOcean_MG_CB8_128 | ecosystem: Environmental > Aquatic > Marine > Oceanic | place: Arctic Ocean: Canada Basin | collected... | reverse complement strand
TCTTAAGGTGGTAACCAAAGCTTTTTACTCCTATCGTCATTGCGCGCGCAGCAAAGCAATCTCTCTTTTTCCGTTATCCTTTCTAAAATCCTCAAAAGAATTCCATGCCTCTTGTGGCTATTTTGATCAAGACCTTCAGTAGTTATAAACTGTTGGTTACCTGTTGATTATGGAATGCGTCAATGGTAGGAGCGAAGCAATCTCTATTGAATTTCTTTGTCTTTCCAATGAGATTGCTTCGTTCCTCGCTACCGAACACAGTGAGCAGGTCAGTCCTGAAAATATTTAACATGAAACAATCACGTAGAAGTACTGTTACTCAGGTCAGGTGAGCACTTGAATGAGGACATTTCATAAAAAAAGCTACTTCATTTCTGAAGTAGCTTTTTTCTTTTGTACTCGAAGTTAAATTTTAATTTAACCTGTTTGTTTTACATCATTCCTGGCATTCCACCTGGCATTCCACCTGGCATTCCACCTGCTCCAGCTGGTTCTGGTTCATCGGTAATGATACATTCTGTAGTTAATAGTAGGCTTGAAATAGAAGCTGCATTTTCTAATGCTAACCTAGTTACTTTAACTGGATCAATAACACCGCTCTTGATCAAGTTTTCGTAAACGTCAGTTCTTGCATTGTAACCAAAGTCGTTTTTACCTTGCTTAACTTTTTCAACAACAACAGCAGGTTCCCCGCCAGCGTTTGAAACTATTGTTCTTAATGGTGATTCAACAGCGATTCGCACGATGTTAATTCCTAAATCTTGATCTTCGTTATCTGTTTTTAATCCGTCTAATGATTCAAGAGCTCTAATCAAAGCAGTTCCTCCACCTGCAACGATTCCTTCTTCAACAGCAGCTCTTGTAGCGTGTAAAGCATCGTCAACTCTATCCTTTTTTTCTTTCATTTCAACTTCAGTAGCCGCACCAACGTATAGTACAGCAACTCCACCAGCTAATTTTGCTAACCTTTCTTGAAGTTTCTCCTTGTCGTAATCAGAAGTAGTAGTTTCAATTTGAATTTTAATTTGCTCAACTCTAGCTTTGATCGCTTTTTTATTTCCAGCACCGTTCACAACAGTAGTGTTGTCTTTATCGATAACGATTTTTTCAGCAGTTCCTAAATCTTCAAGAGTAGCATCTTCTAATTTACGTCCTTGCTCTTCTGAAATTACAGTTCCTCCAGTTAAAACAGCTATGTCTTCTAACATTGCTTTTCTTCTATCACCAAAACCTGGAGCTTTAACAGCAGCAACTTTTAATGAACCTCTGATTTTGTTTACTACTAAGGTCGCTAATGCTTCGCCGTCAATGTCTTCAGCGATAATCAACAACGGTCTTCCTGATTGAGCACCTTTTTCCAAAACTGGAAGTAGGTCTTTCATTGCAGAAACTTTTTTGTCGTAAATTAAAATCAAAGCGTTTTCTAAATCCACTTCCATTTTATCCGCGTTCGTAACAAAGTAAGGAGATAAATATCCTCTATCGAATTGCATTCCTTCAACAATAACTAATTCATCAGATGTTCCTTTTGCTTCTTCAACAGTGATAACACCATCTTTACCAACTTTGTCCATTGCTTTAGCAATACTAGCTCCAATTTCAGCGTCGTTGTTTGCCGAGATAGATGCTACTTGAGCAATTTCCGATGATTTGTTAATCGCTTTAGATTGTTTGTTTAGGTTTTCAACAATAGCACTAACTGCTTTGTCAATACCTCTTTTTAAATCCATTGGATTAGCTCCAGCAGTAACAGATTTAATACCTGCTCCATATATAGCTTGTGCCAAAACGGTAGCCGTTGTAGTTCCATCACCTGCTGCGTCAGCAGTTTTAGAAGCAACTTCTTTCACTAATTGCGCACCCATGTTTTCAAAAGAATCTTTCAATTCAATTTCCTTGGCCACACTTACTCCATCTTTTGTTACTGAAGGAGCACCAAATTTTTTGTCAATGATAACATTTCTTCCTTTTGGTCCTAATGTTACTTTTACTGCGTTTGCTAAAGCATCAACACCTTTTTTGATCTTGTCTCTAGCTTCTATGTTAAATAATATTTCTTTTGCCATTGTCTTTTTTGATTAAACGATTGCGAAAATGTCCGCTTCTCTCATTATTAAATAGTCCGCTCCGTCGTGGTTTAATTCAGTTCCAGAATACTTTCCGTAAAGTACGTTGTCACCTTTTTTTACAGTTAACGGCTCGTCTTTCTTTCCGTTTCCTACTGCTACCACAACTCCTTTTTGTGGTTTTTCCTTTGCTGTATCAGGAATAAAAATTCCAGATGCAGTTTTTTCTTCTGCTGCTGCTGGTTTTATTAGAACTCTGTCAGCAAGTGGTTGTATTTTTACTTTTGCCATCTTGTATAAATTTGTTGATTATTAATTTCTTGTTTCGGTAAAGCATTTAATGTGCCAATAGAATTCAAATATCAATTGGCGACAATATTGCAGAATTTTACTTCTGGGATAAAAAAAATGTCAGATGTGAAGTGTCACACTGACATTTTAAAAGATGTTTAGTCTAATCTTATTTATTCTGTTTCTTCGCCATTCTCATCTCCCAAGTCTTTCACAGCGTCAATTGTTTCGCCTTCATCAAAAATTGATGCACTTTCTTGCGAAATCAACTTTGTCGATGCAATTGAAAAAATGATTAATCCAGCTGCAAGTCCCCAAGTAAGTTTTTCAACTAACTCTGTTGTTTTTTGAGCTCCAAACGCTTGGCTTTGTGAAGCTAAGTTTGAGTCTAGTCCTCCTCCTTTACTGTTTTGAACTAAAACGATTAGTACCAGTAGTACTGAGGATATGATAATTAATATTGATAATGCAGTCATTTTTTATCTTTTAAAGCAATTCTTATTCTTTCAATTCTGTTTGCAAAGTACGCCTTTTTTTCTGGGAATTTCAAACTTAATGATTGATACATTTTGATAGCCTTTTTAGAGTTTCCTTGCTGGAAAATAATTTCAGCTAATGTCTCACTAATAGCCTCATCTGTCTCTTTCAAACTATTGTTTGCCATGTTGATGGGGGAGTAGAAATCTTTCTTAACAGAAATCTTCGGTTGGTTGTTGATGAAATCATCAATTAGTGAAGCTGCTTTTTCTTTAAAGGTTGCTCGATTTATGGCTATTGCCTGTTGTTCTTTATCATAATGTTGTATCCATTGAATGAAACTCTTTTTATGATCAATGTCATCTATGTCATCTTTTTGAGAGTTTCTTTCAATAGCAAGTTTATCTTCTTCTTGTGGACTAACGGAAATCTTCTCACTGACTTCAATAGAAATAGATGCATTGATTGCCTCACTTAAAAACTGATCATTTAATGCAGGATCAATTACAGTTTTGTCGGCTTCTAGTGATACTGCTATCGTTTTTTCTTCAGTAGAATTTTCTAGTTTTGAATCATTGACGCTTTCCTTTTTAACTAGCTTAAGCTTAGTTGGTTCCCTATTTTTTTCAAGTTTCCTCTTTTCGACAATTGTGCTTTCAACTGATTGATGTTCTGTAAAAATAATTTGAGTACTCTGATCACTTTCAAATTCATCGTTTAAGATGTATGTTTTCAGATTGCTTCTATTGCTTGTAAATGCTGCAGTTTTCTTTAGCTCACTTTCAAATTTCACACTTTGATTCTGATACAGGGCCTTGAGATACAATTGTCTAATGTTTTGACTATAGGGGAATTCAGCCGTCAAACTTGCCAAATTTTCCATTTGCTCAAGAGTAATTTTTTTTCTTGCTCTCAAAAGGTGATGGTATGTTTCTTTACTTATCACCAGTTTACTAAGACATCGTTAAATACTTGAGCGATTAACTTTTCACCTATTAGCTCAATCAATTCTTGCTCCTTCGAGGCAATATCTTCACTACTATCGTATTCGTAATAGTCAGTAAAAGTTTTAGAAAAATCGTTTTTTTCATCCACCCCGTTGCTGTATGAAACCTTTAAACTAATGGTTAACCTGTTTAAATCTACAGTTTCCCCAACTGTTGTCCCAACAACTGGAGTAATAGAGTAGGAGGAGACGGTTCCTGTGAAATGCGCGTCACCATCTTCAGGTTCGTATTTTAGGTTAGTCTCTTTTAATAGCCTATCTCGTAATAAGTCCTGGATCCAAATACTTACCGCTGGACTTCCTAGAGGAGCTATGTTTTCAAAGTTTTCTATACTGAAAGTTTTACCGGGGATATTACCTCCTTCCATGGAGTAATTAAAAGTTGTGCAAGATCCTGTAAGGAACATTATACCAATAAATAACAATGATTTAAGTTGAGTTTTAATCTTCACTTTGAGTTGAATTTATAAGTCAATATCGTATTCGTTTATTTTTCGGTACAAGGTTCGTTCTGAAATACCTAGTTCTTTAGCTGCGCTTTTTCTTTTGCCTTTGTATTTTTCTAATGCTTTAATAATGAACTCTTTTTCTTTGTCTGCCAAAGAGTAGTTTTCTTCAACAACCTCTTGAGATGTTTGGAAATCCTGACCTCTGGGTGCTTCAATGCGCTGATTTTGTGGGTACTGAAAGTTTTGATTCATGATAACGTCGTGGCCCTCTGTATTAGTACTTATATCATTACTTATGTCAGCGAAAAGTTTGTTAACCAAAGCTTGGTCACTCTCTGAAGTATTTTCGGATCCCTTACTAATAATGTCAACAACGAGCTTTTTTAATCCGTTGATGTCTTTTTTCATGTCAAAAAGAACCTTGTATAGTAATTCTCTTTCTCGTTTGAATTCTTCCTGGTTTACTACATCCCCTGATTCAATGCCTTCATCCCTGCCGATTACCGAAGGTAGATTTCTCGTTTCGTAACCTGGTAAATATGTTTTTAGGGTTTCAGAAGTTACTCGCCTATTCTCCTCAAGTATTGATATTTGTTCAGATATATTTTTAAGTTGTCTAATGTTTCCAGGCCACCTGTAGTTTATCAATATTTCAACAGCTTCAGGTTCCAAACGAAGTGGAGGCATCCTGTACTTTTCAGCCATGTCCACAGCGAATTTTTTAAACAACATGTGAATGTCCTCTTTCCTTTCCCTTAAAGTTGGAATAGAAATTGGAATAGTGTTTAACCTGTAATATAAGTCTTCTCTAAATTTTCCTTTTTGAATTGCTTTAGCAATGTTAACATTAGTGGCAGCAACAATGCGAACATTTGTTTTATGAATTTTACTTGAACCAACTTTTAAAAACTCACCAGTTTCCAATACCCTAAGTAGTCTTGCCTGAGTTTGAATGGGTAGTTCACCTACTTCATCTAAAAATATAGTTCCACCGTCAACAACTTCGAAATACCCTTTTCTGCTTTCAATGGCTCCGGTAAAAGATCCTTTTTCATGACCAAATAATTCAGAATCAATTGTTCCGTCTGGAATTGCTCCGCAGTTGACTGCAATGTATTCTTTGTGTTTTCGGGCACTAAGTTGATGGATTATTTTTGGAAAAACTTCCTTGCCGCTTCCGCTCTCACCGTAAATTAAGACACTTAAATCTGTGGTGGCAACTTGTGCCGCCACATCTATAGCTTGGTTTAATTCAGGTGAATTACCTATGATACCAAAACGTTGTTTAATGCCTAATAAACTAGAATTCATTTGATATTAAGTATTAAAATTCTACTCTTCCAACGACTTCTCCAATTAGTGTTCCTCCGGTAGCTCGAACAATTTTTACATTCACATATTCACCAGCTTTATAATCCTCAGCTGGGAATACAATTGTTCGATAATTAGAGTTTCTTCCGCATAAATCTTTGTCCGATTTTTTGGAAAATTTCTCTATGAGTACTTGATAAGTTTCTCCAACACATTTGTTGTTGGTGATTTTGTTATTCTCAGTTTGTACGTCAATAATTTCTCTTAATCTACTTTTTTTTGTAGCCAAAGGCACATCATCATCAAATTTTTTGGCCGCTAATGTACCAGGTCTTTCAGAATAGAAAAACATGTAAGCGTAATCATAAACAACTTCCTTCATTAAACTTACAGTGTCTTGGTGATCACCGTCTGATTCACTGCAGAATCCTGTTATAATATCTGTTGAAATTGCACATTCTGGAATTATTTCTCTGATTTTATTAACCTTTTCCAAATACCATTCTCTGGTATAGGTTCTGTTCATTTTTTCCAATATCCTACTGTTTCCACTTTGAGCTGGAAGATGAATGTATTTGCATATGTTGTCGTACTTCTTCATAGAATAAAGTACGTCGTCAGTGATGTCTTTTGGATGAGAGGTAGTAAATCTAATCCTAAAATCAGGCGCAATTTCAGCTACTAATTCAAGTAGTTTAGAAAAATCAATTACGTCCTTCCTTGGTGCTTCTTTTAAGGATTTACCTCTTAAGTTTGGATCGTCTGACCATCGGTAAGAATCAACATTTTGACCAAGTAAAGTAATCTCTTTGTATCCTTTAGCGTAAAGGTTTTTCGCTTCATCTAATATTGACTTAGGATCACGGCTTCTTTCTCTTCCTCTGGTAAACGGGACAACACAAAACGTACACATGTTGTCACATCCTCGCATGATGGAAATGAAAGCAGTTATTCCATTAGAATTAATCCGAACAGGATCGATGTCTGAATACGTTTCGTCTCTAGATAATTGAACATTCACAGATTTATCTCCACCGTCCAGCTTGTCCATTAAATTAGGTAAGTCTCTGTACGCATCAGGACCGGCAACTAAGTCAACAAGTTTTTCTTCTTCAAGAAGTTTGCTTTTTAACCTTTCAGCCATACAACCAAGAATTCCAACTTTTAAGTTTGGATTCTTTCTTTTATTACCTACAATATGTTTTAATCTTTTTTTAATGGTGACTTCGGCGTTGTCTCTAATTGAACATGTGTTCAAAAAAACTACATCAGCATCATCTATGTTGTTGGTAGTAGTATATCCTTTTTTACTTAAAACAGATGCAGCTATTTCACTGTCGGAAAAGTTCATTTGACAGCCATAGCTCTCAATGTACATCTTTTTTGAAGAGTTTTTATTCCCCACTCCTGATAGTACTTCACCTTGTCTGTTTTCGTCTATTGTTTTCTCCACCGTATTCTCTGTTTCTTGCATTTTTCCCTCAATTTTCTTACCCCCAAATTTAAATTAAATATCTGTCAAAGTGTCAGACGAAGTGCATAAATTTCATTATGAATTCTTGTTAAAGATTTTTTATTCTTTAATTTGCGCCCTTCTGAAGAGGTAGTTCAAATTTTTAAGCATACAGAATCATGGCAAAAAATTTAGTAATAGTTGAGTCCCCTGCAAAGGCGAAAACGATCGAAAAATACTTAGGAAAAGATTTCGTAGTGAAGTCTAGTGTAGGTCATATAAGAGATTTAGTAAAAAAGGGATTGGGAGTAAATACAGAAACTTTTGAACCAGAATATGCAATTTCTGAGGACAAGAAAACGGTGGTGCGAGAATTAAAGTCATTGGCGAAAAAATCGGAGACTGTATGGCTAGCGACTGATGAGGATCGAGAGGGAGAGGCTATTTCTTGGCATTTATTTGAGGCATTAGGACTTAAAAAGGAAAACACGAAGAGAGTTGTGTATCATGAGATAACTAAAGAAGCTATTTTAAAGGCGATTGAAAATCCTCGTGAAATAGATATCAATATGGTAAATGCTCAACAAGCTAGGCGTGTTCTTGATAGGTTGGTTGGTTTTGAACTTTCCCCTGTACTGTGGAAAAAAGTGAAGCCATCATTGTCTGCTGGAAGAGTTCAATCTGTTGCAGTAAAAATGATTGTCGAACGTGAAAAGGAAATTATTGCTTTTGAACCTGTTAGCTCTTTTAAAGTAGTTGCTCATTTTGATGTTGATGGTAAAACAATTTTGAAAGCGGAGTTAGCGAAAAGCATGGCTACCGAAGGAGAAGCTGAGGAGTTTCTTAAAGGTTGTTTAGACGCTGAATTTAACATCACTAAACTAGAGAAAAAACCGGCAAAGAAAAGTTCAACTGCTCCATTTACAACTAGTACTCTTCAGCAAGAAGCTGGAAGGAAATTTGGTTATGCTGTATCTCAAACAATGGGTGTTGCTCAAAAATTATATGAGCAAGGACACATTACATACATGAGAACCGATTCTGTTAGTTTATCCGATTTTGCAACTGGTGCTATTTCTGATGAGATTACTAAGTCTTACGGCAAGGAGTATTTGCAGGTAAAAAGCTATAAAAATAAAACTAAAGGAGCCCAAGAAGCTCACGAGGCTATTCGGCCAACTGATATTGCTGTAAAAGGTAGTGAGATGGATCCGCAGTTTCGCAGTTTATATGAATTGATCTGGAAAAGAACAATTTCAAGTCAGATGTCTGATGCGCAGTTTGAGAGAACTACCGTTAAAATAGATATTTCAACTTCTGAAAAGCAACTAGTTGCTAAAGGAGAGGTTTTGATATTTGATGGTTTTTTGAAAGTGTACATGGAAGGAACTGATGATGAGCAGTCAGAGGAAGATTCAAATAAGTTATTACCTGAATTAACAGAGGGAGAAACTTTAGTGTTGACTAACATGAATGCGAGACAGAAGTTCTCCTATCACCCAGCAAGATACACGGAAGCGAGTTTAGTTAAGAAAATGGAGGAGAATGGTGTGGGTAGACCATCTACTTATGCTCCAACTATATCTACAATTCAACGAAGAACATATGTAGAGAAAGAAGATAGAGATGGTTATGAACGTGAGTATCGTTCAATGACAATAGAAAATGGAGAGTTTAATTCGGTAATTAACAAGGAGAACACTGGAGCTGAGAAGTCTAAATTGTTTCCAACTGATATTGGAATCTTAGTAAGTGACTTTTTGGGGACTTACTTTGGAGGAATTATCGATTACAGTTTTACGGCCAATATCGAAAAAGAATTTGACGAAATCGCTGCAGGAAATAAAGAGTGGAAAGCTGTTATTGCCGATTTTTACGGTCCGTTTCACTCTACAGTAGAAGAAACTACAGAAAAATCGGAAAGAGTAACGGGGCTGAGAACATTGGGTGTAGACCCAAAGACGAAACTAAATGTGTACGCCAGAATGGGGAGGTACGGAGCCATGGTTCAATTAGGTGAGACGCCAGAAAATGACGATGATCCGAAACCAAAATATGCGGGATTAAGAAAAGAACAATCACTAAGCAGTGTGACTTTTGAAGAAGCGTTAGATTTATTCAAGTTGCCAAAAGTGGTAGGTGAATTCAATGGAAAAGATTTGAAAGTTGCAATTGGTCGTTTTGGACCGTATGTTCAAAGTGGAAGTTTATTTGCTTCAATTCCAAAAGGAGAAGAGCCTTTAGATGTTTCCTTAGACAGGGCAATTGAATTAATGGAGGCTAAAATATTAGCCGACAAAGAAAAATTCATTAATTCATTTGATCATGAGGCTGGAGAGATCCAGGTACTTAACGGAAGATGGGGACCGTATATCAAGCACCTGAAGAAAAACTACAAAATTCCAAAAGATGATGATCCTAAGAAGTTAACAATGGAAACTGCTTATGAATTAATCAAGAATCCTATAAAACCAAAACGAGGAGGGAAAAAGAAGAAAAAATGAGTTTAGGGATTTATCTACAGGAGCTTTCATCTGATTTTACAGACAATGAAGGTTGGAATAAAAACACCATGGGTTCTACTATGGCTTTTTATAATGAAGACGAACACTTGGCTTTGCTCAGTAACGCAACAGTAGCAATTGTAGGTGTTGAAGAGGTGAGAGGGGCAGAAATTCCTTATGATGCTTCTTCAAGCGTTAAAAATATCAGAGGTGAATTTTATGAATTATATAATCATTTCCCAGGGATCACTATACTAGACCTTGGTGATGTTAAGGCGGGGTCATCTGTTGATGATACCTATTTTGCTGTTTCAAAGATTGTGGAGGAACTTGTTAAAAAAGAAGTTGTTCCGATCATTTTGGGTGGAAGTCAAGATTTAACTTATGCCACCTATAAAGCTTACGAATCTTTAGAACAATCAGTTAATATTGTAACTGTTGATCCGAAAATTGATATGGGAATTATTGACGATGAGGTCAATGAGTCTAACTATATTAATAACATCATAATGCATCAGCCTAACTTTTTGTTTAACTACAGCAGTTTGGCTTATCAAAGTTATTACACAGATGACGAATTGATTGGCTTGATGGAGAAATTGAATTTTGACTGTTATCGCTTAGGTTATGTAAAAAGTAACATTGAGGAAGTTGAACCGGTATTAAGGAGTGCTGACATTTTAAGTTTTGACATAAATTCAATAAAGTTTAGTGCAGCTCCAGGAACAGCATTTTCTTCGCCAAATGGATTAAATGGAGAAGAAAGCTGCAGGATAATGAGATATGCAGGTTTGTCAGATAAACTAACAGCAGTTGGGTTGTATAACTATTCTTCTGAGAAAGATGATAGTAAAGTTAGTGCTAAATTGTTAGCTCAGATGATGTGGTATTTCCTTGACGGATTTAATAATCGAAGCAGTGATTACCCGGTGTCAACTGTTGCTAGTTATACTAAATATCATGTGGATGTAGCTTCTGAGGATTTAAATCTAATCTTTTACAAAAGTCCTAAAAGCGGACGATGGTGGATTGAAGTACCTTATCCAAATGACAAGGAGATTAAGCATTTAAGGCATCTGATTATGCCTTGCTCTTACAACGATTACCTCAAGGCCTGTGAAGGGGATACTCCCAATAGATGGTGGCAAGCATATCATAAGCTGATTGTTTAGTACTAGCCGTTCTCCTTTATAACCTGATAAATTTTGTGAACGTAATTTTTTTACTTAGTTTTAGCCGTTAATTGTACTAAATTATACAATTTTATACCTAAATGAAGAAGCTACTACTGACCTTATTTGCAATACAGGCTGCCCTATACGTAGGTGCCCAGCAGGATGCGCAATTTTCTCAAAATAGATTTTTAAGCACATCAATTAATCCAGGAGCTTCTGGAATTAAAGGAATGGATTGTTTTGGTTTAGTTGCAAGACAACAGTGGATTGGTTTTGAAGGAGCACCTACTACTGCAATGTTAACTTATGAGAGCGCTTTAGATAAGTATAATAGTGGTTTTGGAGCTGTAATGGTTTATGATAAAATTGGTTTTGAGCAAAATTTATTTTTGAAGGCGAATTACGCTTATCATTTTACATTACCTAATGGAGCAAAATTAGGATTAGGTATTGACGCAGGAATCATTAGTAAGAAATTAAGTGGAGATTTTGTAGCTGGAAACCCAACTGATCCTGATATTCTGAGTTTGAAAGGTCAGAATTCGTTAAACTTTGATCTAGGATTTGGAGCGTTTTACTACACAAACACTTTGTATTTCGGAGTATCTGGACAAAAATTAGTTCCTCAAAAGATTAACTGGGGAACTTCAGAGCCTCAAATTAGACCACACACTTATTTTATGGGTGGGTATAATTATGAAATAAATGCAGACTTTGATTTAAAACCTTCGTTCTTAGTTAAAACAGATTTTACATCAACACAAGTTGATGTAAATTTAATGGCTGAGTATAAAAAGCTTCTTTGGTTAGGAGCTAGTTATCGTATTCAGGATGCTATTGTTGCTAATATGGGAATTTATATTAAAAATGTAGCGCCAAATCCTATTAAGGTGGGTTTAGCATATGATTTCACAACATCAAATTTAAGGGATGATGGGGTGTTTAACTTCCCAGCACCTTCTACTGAAATTAAAAATGGCAACAGGAGTGTTGGATCAGTGGAGCTCTATTTGGGATACTGCTGGGCTAAGCCTGAGAAACCTAACTTTGATCATTACGTCGATCCACTATTCTTAAACAATTAAGAACCTGTAACCCTTTTGATACCTTACGTTATAAGAACGATTATTAATTTTTAACTTTGACCAAACCTCTGCCCTTTAGCAGAATTAAACTATACACCATGAGAAATTTACTTTACGGTTTTGTTTTTCTCTTTTTAGTTATCTTTTCCACAGGTTGTGGATCTAGTTCCACGGGAGAACTCGTTGGGACATTTAGAGCTCCTTTTATACAAGAGGATCCTTATGGAATGTTATTTATTCCATTAGGTGCTTTTCACATGGGGCCAGATGAAGATATCAATTATTCATTAACTGCTCAGAAGAAAGTTGTTTCGTTACAGTCTTATTATATGGACGAAACTGAAATTACTAATGATGAATACCGTCAGTTTGTGAATCACGTTAGAGATTCACTTGCTATGCGTTTACTTGGAGAGGAAGATCCTGACGAGTATATTGTCGAAGAAGGTGAATATAATGAGCACTTGGATTGGTACAATGCTGAAAAAGGAATTCCATTTGACGGCAAGGAAGAAGAGGTTGAGGCATTGTCAGCAATGTTTTTGGAAGAAGGTGGAGAGAGATTCTATAAAAGAAAGCAGCTTGACACAAGAAAATTCAACTACGAATATTACTGGATTGATTTCAGAACTGCTTCTGCGAAGGTGAAAAGATTTGAAAGTCCAGAGATAATGGATGCTCAGGTGGGATCGCAATCTTGGAAATATGGTGATGGTGTAAAAGATAGGGGAGACTTTATCATAAGAGAAGTAATTAATATATACCCAGACACTTTAGCTTGGGTACACGATTTTACTTACTCATTCAACGAGCCGATGACTCAAATGTATTTTTGGCATCCAACTTACGATCATTACCCAGTTGTTGGTATATCATGGCAACAAGCAAGAGCTTTTTGTGTATGGAGAACAAGGTTAATGAATGTTTGGAGAGATGAAAGAGGAAAAATTATTGTGAATGACTTCAGATTACCAACCGAAGCTGAATGGGAGTATGCATCAAGAGGTAATTTTGATCAGTCACCATATCCTTGGGGTGGTCCTTACATTAGAAATAGTAGAGGTTGTTTCCTTGGTAACTTTAAGCCTTTAAGAGGTAACTACATCGATGATGGTGGATTACACACTATTGTTGTAGCGCATTACTGGCCAAATGGATTTGGTTTATTTGATATGGCAGGAAATGTTTCAGAATGGACTGCGAATTCATTTGAAGAAAGTGCATACAACTTTGCTCATGATATTAACATGGATTACAGATATGTAGCAGACGAAAATGACCCACCTGCATTAAAAAGAAAAGTAATCAGAGGTGGTTCTTGGAAAGATATTGGATATTACATGCAGAATGGTACACGTACATACGAGTACCAGGACACGGCTAAGTGTTATGTTGGTTTCAGATGTGTTGAAACTTACTTAGGTCGTAAAAAAGGAGATACTAGGGATTCCCAAGTATATTAGAATTAGTTTATTATCAGTCAGTTTTTATTATCAGTTTAACCCTTAAAATCAATTATTATGGCAGCGAGTTACAAAAAAGCAAAAATTAACAATATGGCCACCGGTTTTGGTGCAGCTATTGTTATTATCGGAGCAATGTTTAAAATTATGCACTGGCCGGGAGCGTCAGCAATGTTAGTAATAGGTCTTAGTACTGAAGCCTTACTTTTCGCAATGGGAGCTTTTGAAGATCCTCACATGGAAACGGATTGGAGTTTAGTTTATCCGGAATTAGCAACAAATGATGTTGGCGAAGCAATCGAACAGGGTGATTCGGTTACTGCAGCAAGTGGAGATCCAATCGCTCAAAAATTAGATGAAATGTTAATGGACGCAAATATTGGAAGTGAATTAGTTACTTCATTGGGAGATGGTCTAAGAAGTTTTAGCACTACTGCTAAAAATCTAAATAGTGCTGGTGACGCGAGTGCCGCAACTGGTGATTTTGTTGATTCCTTAAAAGGAGCATCGCAAAATGTAAGTAAATTATCTGAATCCTACTCAAAAGCATCTGATACATTAACCGATCTGGTTGCAATTGAAGGTCAAGGTGTTTCTTATGGTGAGCAATTAACTCACATGACTAAGAACTTATCTGAATTAAATGCTGTTTACGAACAACAAATCGCTGCTAATAATGATAGCACTAAATTGTCTAGCGAAATCAGTAAAAATATCGCTGAATTAATGTTAACATTAAATGATTCCGTAGAAGATACTAAACGTTTCAAAACAGAGGTTGCAACTTTAGGTGACAACTTAGGTAAATTGAACACTGTTTACGGAAATATGTTAACTGCCATGAACCAATAGGTCATAATTTAATTCAATATAAATTTTAAAAAAGATTAAATTATGAGTGGAGGAAAACAAACCCCAAGGCAGGCAATGATTGGTTTGATGTATTTGGTATTGTTAGCGATGCTAGCGATGAATGCATCAAAAGAGTTGTTAAATGCTTTTGTAATGTTAGAGCATGGGATAGATAAAACTGTGACAGGTTTTAATCAAGCGAATAGTGGTTATTATAGTACAATAGATAAGGCAGCGGCATCGGGTGCATACGCGAAGGATTTAAAAGCTGCGAATGAACTAAAAATTAGTGCTCAGGCTGTTGTTGATTTGATTGCTGTTCAAAAACTCACATTAATTAGTAAATCAGAAATTGTTGAATTTCTTGATGCGCAAGATAAAGCTAATTTACAGGAAATAATAGATGGGTTAGCGAAAGCTACAGGTAGAATGGAGGAGATTGGAGTTATCCTTGATGAAGGATCTGAACCTGATCATTTGAAGGCTTTTAAGGATTCACTTGGAATGACTGATATACAAGCAAAAGCTATATTAGAGAGCAATCTATCAGGTTATTATGATAGTCATGGAATTCCTTTAATAAAAGACGATCAGGATTTTGGAGCTCAATTCTATTTGGTGGATAATACTGGTCAGAATGGGAAAGATTTGGCAGATTCGATCACAGCATTTAAGAATGTCGTATCTAAAATTCTAATGGTTGATGGCGATGCAAGTAATGATTATTTGGTTGTTAAGTATGATAAGTTGTTTAACACAGCGGATGCTGTAGATCCTCATGAGCCAAGTACTACAACATCATGGGCATCTAAACTTTGTGAGCATTTACCATTAGCTTCTGTAACCGCAAATTTATCGCTGTGGCAGAATTATATTCGAAATGCTGAGGCTGACGTAGTAAGTTCTATTGCATCTAAAATGGATGGCGAAGGTCTGGTCGTTGATAAAGCTCAAGGATTAGTTCAGTTCGAGAACGGTTATGTGCTTAAAGGTGATACTGTTAAAGCTAATATTTTCCTAGCTGCATATAATAGTAAGTCTGATCCAAACATATACGTAGGTACACCTGACACCAATGCGTTTAGTAAGGGTGGTGGACAAGTTAAATTTGCACCTGGTGTTGCACCGAAAATTCCAATAATTGGAGCTTCAACAAAGTTATCGGTTAGTAATGGTAAAGGTGTTTTTACTGGAAAAGCTAATGACGTTGGGACAAAAACTCTAACAGGAGTTGTAGAGGTGTTAAGTGCTAAAGGAACTTTTTATTATCCATATAATAGTTCTTACATGGTTGCTGAGCCAACTGCAACTATTGCAGCTACAAAAATGAATGTATTTTATGTGGGTGTTCCTAATCCGGTTTCAATATCTGCTCCAGGAGCAAGCTTGGATGAGTTAGAGATTATAGGTTCTGGTATTAATTTTAGAAAAGGGAAAAAACCAGGAGAATACATTGCAACTGCATCAAGAGCTAATCCTAGAGGGACAGAGGTTACTGTGAGGAAGAAAGGTGGAGCGAAGTTGGGAAGCTCTAAGTTTAGGGTTAAAAGGCTTCCAGATCCTGCAGCAACTATTCTTAATCAAAAAGAAGGCTTAGTATCTAGAGGGAAATTGAAAGCCGCAACATTCTTGAAAGCTGAAATGGAAAACTTTGATTTTGATGTAAAAGTTAAAGTGAAGCAATTCAAAATGACTATCAGTATTGGTGGTGATTTAAAGGAGTTTGTAGCTAAAGGAAATAAATTGACAGGACCAATGAAGAAGATGTTATCTCAAGTAAGAAAAGGTAACAGAGTTTACTTTGAAGATATCAAAGTGAAAATGCCTGATGGATCTACCAGAAAGGTTCCTTCAATTATTTTAAAAGTTAAATAGTACTATTTACTAAATTGATTGTCATGAAAGCAAAAAATTTGATTTACCTAGTTGTTTTAGCTTGTACTCTTATGAGTGTCGAGGTAAAAGCACAAAATGTATTGGATGGTGTTTATGTTCCAGAACACGCGCCTTCAAGACAAGTTATATCCTTCACTCCTTTAAGAGAGGCTGATGTGATGTGGTTAAAGAGAATTTGGAGAGTAATTGACTTACGTGAAAAGATTAATCACCCATTGTATTTCCCCGTAGATGAAATCATGGACAGAAGAAGTCTTACACAGGTAATATATCAAGCAGTGATTGAAGGTACGATTACACCTTATGGTACTCTAGATGATGAATTTACTGTGCAGTTAACGAAAGCTGAAGTTGAGCAAACTACTACTCGAGTTGATACAGAATTCATTGAAAATGAGTACGGTGAAATTGAGCCAGTTCCGATAAAAGAGGAGTTCGATCCAGCAAAAGTGAAACGTTACAGAATAAAGGAAGAATGGTTTTTTGATAACCAAAAATCTGTTTTGGAACCACGTATTATTGGGATTTGTCCTGTATCTGAAAAGTTTGATGAAAACGGGGATTATAAAGGAGAGTTACCATTGTTTTGGATCTATTATCCTGAAGCAAGAGAAACTTTCTCTAAAGAGCCTGTTTACAACACGCACAATGATGCTGAAAGAAGAACGCTTGAGGATGTAATCTGGAAGAGACGATTTAGCTCTTACGTTTATAAAGAGACAAATGTTTATGACAGACGTATTCAAGATTACAAAATCGATTTAGATTTACTTTTGGAATCTCAGAAAATTGAAACGAAAATTTTCAATTTTGAACAAGATCTTTGGGAGTATTAATATCAGAATAAGATTGTTAAAAAAGGCTTTGCTAACTGCAGGGCCTTTTTTTGCTTTAAATTGCCAACACTTGATATAGGTTGAGATACAGAGACTAGGTATACAATATTTCTTGGTGGGTATATTTATTAGGAAGATTAATTAGTGTGAATTAATTGAAGGTGTAGATGTGAGTGTCATTTCGTCTTTATGAGGTCTTAAATTAGCTCCTTAAGCAAGAAGGGGATATGACAAGCCTTGAGTTTGCGCCCTCTAATCGTCATTGTGCGCGTAGTAAAGCAATCTCTCTTCGGGTAAAACGAGAATGTTTAATCATTACCATTCCCATTGATGCAGACGCGATTGTTTTACTACGCGCGCAAAGATGATTATGTGTGCGGAAAGGACAAGTTTATGTACGTCTTTTTGAAAGTAACATATTTAAGGGTCAAATGAATCTATTTGTTCTTCTCTCACAGGAAGTATATCCTGATCCGTTTGTCGAATAAAAGATCATGAATTAGAGCAAAAAAAAGCCGCAACGTGAGTTGCGGCTTTTAGTTTTATATACTTCTTGAATTATACTTTAGCTGTTTTCACAGTTTTGATAATTCTAGCAGCAATTTTGTATGGATCTCCGTTTGAAGCCGGTCTTCTGTCTTCTAACCACCCCTTCCAGCCTTTCTCTACTGTTATTAAAGGTATTCTTATTGAAGCTCCTCTATCAGAGACTCCGTAAGAGAAATCTGTAATAGCAGCTGTTTCATGCAACCCAGTCAGTCTTTCAGCATTATAAGCTCCGTAAACAGCAATGTGCTCGTCAACTAATGGTCTAAAAGCTTCGCAAATTGTTTCATAAACTTCTTGAGAACCACATGTTCTCAAAGTAGTGTTAGAGAAGTTTGCATGCATTCCAGAACCATTCCAGTCACCTTTTACAGGTTTTGGGTGGTATTCAATATAATAACCAAACTCTTCTGATAATCTGTCTAACAAGTATCTTGCGATCCACATTTCGTCCCCAGCTTTGGCAGCTCCTTGAGCAAACAATTGAAATTCCCATTGACCAGAAGCAACCTCTTGATTAATTCCTTCAAAGTTAAGACCAGCTTCTATACATAAATCAGCGTGCTCTTCAACTAATTGTCTTCCATAAGTGTTTTTACCACCAACAGAGCAGTAATACATTCCTTGTGGTCCAGGATATCCTCCTCTTGGGAAACCTAATGGCAAACCAGTTTTCACATCCATTATAAAGTATTCTTGCTCGAAACCGAACCAGAAATCACTGTCTTCATCCTCGATAGTTGCTCTACCGTTAGATTCGTGTGCAGTGCCATCAGCATTCATAACTTCACTCATTACTAAGTAACCGTTGATTCTTGCAGGATCTGGATAAATTGCAACAGGAACCAAAAGACAATCAGATGCTCCTCCACTAGCTTGTTGTGTAGAAGATCCGTCAAATGACCAGTTTCCAATTTCTTCTAAAGTTCCTTTGAAATCATCATGGATTTCAACTTTAGTTTTTGATCTCATGTTTTGAGTAGGCTTGTAACCATCTAGCCAAATGTACTCTAACTTAATCTTTGCCATAATTATTTATTTTAATCGTAAAATGTTTACACTTTTATTTGCAAGCGAAAGTAAGAGAAATTTTGATTAATATCGATGATATTACGCAGTAAAAAACATGTTTTTTGACACTGTACTAAGTGTCTACTGTTGCCACGTTGTAATATCTTAAAATCAGAGTGCAAGAACATTAAAATTGTATATTTGCCACTCAAATCTTTGAAATGGAAAACACCAGTATATTTTTAATAGTTTCTTGGTTATTAGTTCGGGTAGGTCTCGGTTATTTCTTTAAAATTTCTGGCTATGCGTCTTGGAAAGCTTTTGTACCGGTATACAGCACATATATATGGACTAAAATCATTAGGAAACCTTGGTGGTGGGTATTGTTGTCGTTTGTTCCTGTAGTAAACTTGGTACTTGGTGTTGGGATGATTGTTGAGTTGTTAAATTGTCACGGTAGACGAAGTCCTGTAGAACATGCAATAGCAGCAGTAGCGCCCTTTATTTACCTTCCCTATTTAGCGTTTTCTGTTAAGCCAAAGTTTGTAAATGTCGTGGATTATTCAAAAGAGAAAAAGCCTCAAGTCAGAGAGTGGAGTGAAGCAATTTTTTTCGCAATAATAGCTGCAACAATCATAAGAACTTTTGTTTTAGAAGCATTTACAATCCCTACTGCTTCAATGGAGAAAACTCTTCTTCGTGGTGACTTCCTGTTTGTTAGTAAAGTGCATTATGGATCACGGGTGCCAAAAACACCTTTGGCAATGCCTTTTATGCATCATTCAATTCCTGTATTAAACACGAAAGCCTATTTGGATTGGATTGAACTTCCAACTTTAAGATTTCCAGCTTTTCAAAAAATTAAGAACAACGACATTGTTGTTTTTAATTATCCTATGGAAGATTACCGTCCCTTAGATAAGCGGGAGCATTATATTAAGAGATGTGTTGCTATTCATGGAGATTCTCTCTCAGTCGTAGATGGACATGTCTACATTAACGATGTTCTCAGTGAACTAGCTGAAACTGGGCAGTTTTCGTATGACATAAGTGTTAAATCCGAAAAAAAGTTTTGGAAATTCGTTAAAAAACACGATTTGAATGAGGAGGATTGCAAGTATAACGGCCTAAGTTATGCGCAGCGACAAAACTCAAGAAAATCGACAGATGGACCTGCCGATTCGATTCCATGTAAAATATATCTAAACGCAGAACAATTACAATTATTAAAGGCAGAGACTTGGGTCACGTCCGAGGTAGTTCTTGATTTAATGGAAAGTGGGAATCCTGAAGACATGAGAGGGTCGATTTATCCTGGTGAATTTGGTAGGGCGAATTCAGATGTGTCCCTAGTTGGAAAACCATGGACTCGTGACAATTACGGGTCAATTTGGATTCCCGAAAAAGGTGTTGAAATGCCTCTTAACAAAAAGAATTACTACACTTACAGGCGAGTAATTAATTTTTATGAAGACAATGTCATTGTGTCTATTGAAGATTTAATAGAGAATTATCACTTTTTATCTCAATTTGAAAATGATATTAACTTAGCTCCGAAAAGCTATAATTCATACCAATTAGTGGAGTTGTATACAATGGGATTTGCTGGTCCTATAAAGCGGCATTTTGTTTTTCAAGAATTGCCGGAAGTTATAAATCATTGGTCTGATCCATATTACATAGGTAACGCAATGAAGGATATGCAGTTAATTAATCCACCTCAAGGTACTGTCTTAAGGAGGGAAGAGCGAGCTCGAATTAAAAAACTAAATAAGGGGATTAAGTCAGAAAGGAAAGCTTATTTGAAAGAATTTCAAAAGGCATTCAAGTCGTTTGTCAAAAATGAGCTTAAAAATGAAAAAGCCATTATTATACAAAAGTTAAATGATTTTGATCCTTCGTTATTGAAAGATGGAAAAATAAATCATTCTACTTACACAAACCTGTTAGCAAAAGGGGGGTATCCTTGTCTGCTGAACGATACAATTGTAGCTTCATATACTTTTTCTCGTGACTATTATTTCATGGTTGGTGATAATCGTCACAATTCTGGCGATTCAAGGTCTTGGGGTTTTGTTCCGGATGATCATGTCGTCGGTAAAGCTGTATTTATATGGTTATCGTTAGATCCTGATGAGCCATTGGAGAACTTTTTTGAAAAAGTTAGGTGGAATCGCTTATGTTCCTTCGTTAGTAAAGACGGTGTGAGCGATTCTTATTTTCTTTACTTTTTAGTTGTCGGATTTGGTTTCTGGGGCTATGGGAAGTACAAAAAGAGAAAATTAGTAAAAAAGGAAGATTAACATGCAAGCAATTTTTCCTCTTACTTATTTGGGTCCAATTTCGTACTATGCCAATCTGTTGCAGTATCAGCAAGTTTTGATTGAAAAAAGCGAGCACTTCATTAAGCAGTCGTACAGAAACCGTTGTGATATTGTTGGAGCATCGGGAAAGTTGTCCTTGTCTGTACCAACGTTCAGGAAAGGGAGAGATAAAACGATTATAGATCAAGTAGGTATTTCAAACGATAGTAGTTGGCAAGCATTGCATTGGAGGTCAATTTGCACTGCTTATAGGTCTTCTCCATATTTTGAGTACTATGAAGAGGATTTTGAAAACTTTTTTTTAGAACCTAAAACGAACTTATTTGATTTCAATTTAGAATTAACAAAAGTGATTATAAAACGGTTAGGGTTGGAGGTTGAGTTTACAATGACTTCGGAGTTTGTCTTAAACTTAGGCATTCCTGATTTTCGGCCGAATTATTCCAGGAAATTCCCCGACAATAACATGTATCCAAGATATATTCAAGTGTTTGAAGAGAGGGTTGGTTTTGAAAAAAACTTAACAATTCTCGATTTGCTTTTCAATCAAGGACCGTCCAGCATTGAGTACCTTAAAACGGTAGAGCTTAATCCAGTTTCTGAATAGAAGCAAGATTGGTAAGTGCAATAAACTGCTGAACTGATAGAGCTTCTGGACGAAGATTGAAAATTTCATCTTGCAGCGCTTCAGGGGTAAACATGTTCCTCAACGAATTTCTTAATGTTTTTCTTCTTGTATTAAATCCTTGCTTTACAACTCGAAACAACATAGTTACATCACAATCTGGATCGCTATCTAGTCGAGTAAGTCTTAAAACACCTGATTTTACTTTTGGTGGCGGATCAAATACATGTTCCGAAACTGAAAATAAATATTCAGCCTTGAAAAATGCTTGTGTCAATACACTGGTAACACCGTAAGTTTTACTTCCGGGTCCTTCACAAATTCTCTTCGCGACTTCCTTTTGAAACATTCCAGTCATTTCGGGAATAACCTGTCTGTTTTCAATTGTCTTAAAAACGATTTGTGATGAAATGTTGTACGGGTAGTTTCCAATCAAAGCAAACTGACCGTCAAAGCAACCCTTGATATCCATTTTCAGAAAATCTTCGCCAAAAACTTCTAAGCCTGCGTAATTTTGATTTAGATAAGTAACCGAATCAGTATCCAGTTCAACGGCTTTCACGGTGTGCTCAGGATTGTCTTCGATGAGATACTTAGTTAGGACACCCATTCCAGGTCCAATTTCTAAAATATTTGGATATTTAGAACGACTAACCAATGTGTCAGCAATCCTTTTCGCAACGGACTCATCCTTTAAAAAATGCTGCCCAAGATGTTTTTTAGCTTTTACCTTTTTCATAGAATCAAATTCAAAAGTAATTAAACGTTTTCGCTTTCAACATCATGTGTTGATAAATAAAGGTAGTAGGCATTAAAATCAGCCTTTTATATTTATAATTTTACGAGGAATATACATTCAATAAATTATGGCGGAGTATACGGAAGATAATATTCGTTCACTGGATTGGAAAGAGCACATCAGGTTGCGACCAGGAATGTACATTGGAAAGTTAGGAGATGGTTCACAACCAGATGATGGAATTTACATTTTATTGAAGGAAGTAATCGATAATTCTATTGACGAGTTCGTTATGGGGAATGGAAAAGTTATCGATGTTAAGATCCGAGACAAACGAGTTACAGTTCGAGATTACGGACGAGGCATTCCTTTGGGGAAGGTAATTGATTGTGTTTCAAAAATAAATACTGGAGGTAAATACGATTCTCGGGCTTTTAAGAAAACTGTTGGACTGAATGGGGTAGGTACAAAAGCAGTTAATGCTTTGTCTACCATATTCGAAGTAACATCAATTAGGGATGGTAAGCAAAAGTTTGTATTGTTCGAAAACGGGGAAGTTAAAGTAGATGAAGATATCGTCGAGTCGACAAACCGAAAGGGTACAAAAATGACCTTTGTTGCTGATGAGGCAATATTTAAAAAATATCAATTTAGGAATCAACATGTCGAAAACATGTTGTGGAATTATGTTTATTTGAATCCGGGATTAACCATTTATTTTAATGGGGAAAAGTTCTTTTCAGACAATGGTCTGAAGGATTTGTTAGAATCAAATTTAAGTGCTGAAGCACTTTATCCAACTATTCACTTAAAGGGCGATGACATTGAAGTAGCAATCACTCATGCTAAGAAATACGGTGAGGAATACTATTCATTTGTAAATGGTCAACACACAACGCAAGGAGGAACTCATCAGGGCGCTTTTAGAGAGGGGGTTGTAAAAACAATTAGGGAGTTTTTCAACAAGAACTTTGATGCGGCGGATGTGCGACAGAGTATTGTTGCTGCTGTAGCTGTAAAAGTGGTTGAACCTGTATTTGAGTCTCAGACCAAAACAAAGTTAGGATCTAACGAAATTGAGCCCGGAGGGACTTCAATGAAAGCATTTGTAGGAGATTTCTTGAAAACTAAGCTTGATAATTTTTTGCACAAGAACCCCGTTGAAGCGGAACAGATTCTTAAAAGAATTCAAAGTGCTGAAAAAGAAAGAAAAGAACTTTCTGGAATTAGAAAATTAGCGAGAGAACGTCAAAAGAAATCGAACTTACACAACAAGAAATTACGGGATTGCAGAGTGCATGCTCAAGATGGTAAGCCAAATTCAAAAGACACCATGCTGTTTATCACAGAGGGTGATTCTGCATCTGGGTCTATTACAAAATCACGTGATGCTCTGACTCAAGCTGTTTTTAGCTTAAGGGGTAAGCCTTTAAATTGCTACGGATTAACTAAAAAGGTAGTGTACGAAAATGAAGAGTTTAATTTACTTCAAGCGGCACTTAATATTGAGGATTCTGCAGATGATTTACGTTATCAAAAAATAGTCATAGCAACCGATGCTGATGTCGATGGTATGCATATCAGGTTATTGTTGATTTCATTTTTTCTTCAGTTTTTCCCTGAAGTGATTCAAAGAGGTCACATGTTTATTTTGCAAACTCCATTGTTCAGGGTTAGGAATAAAAAGGAAACTAGGTATTGTTATTCCGATGAGGAACGACATCAGGCTATAGCAGCTTTAGGTAAGAACCCAGAGATTACAAGATTTAAGGGTTTAGGTGAGATTTCACCTAATGAATTCAAAGAGTTTATCACACCAGAACAAATTAAATTGGACCCTGTGGTGATCGGAAAGGATGCTAAAATTGATGAAATGCTATCGTTTTTCATGGGTAAAAATACCCCTGACAGACAAAAGTTCATCATTGATAATTTACAAGTAGAGGAGGATTTAGGAGAGTTAATAGCCAAGTCGGACAAAGAAAAAGCAGCATAAAACATTACGATGAGCGAAGATAACCAAGGTGGAGAAGAGAATGAAAAAGACTTAAGTCAAGAGAGTTCTGGTCAGGACGATCCTGTTCAAGGGAACGGATTAGAGACAAGCGGAGATGGTGATGTGCCAGCAGATCAGTTGAGCGATACAAAGTTGATTTCTGGGTTTTATCAAGATTGGTTTCTAGACTATGCATCTTATGTAATCCTTGAAAGAGCTGTTCCACATATCAATGATGGGTTTAAACCTGTTCAAAGACGGATTCTACACTCTATGAAAGAGTTGGAAGACGGTCGTTATAATAAAGTAGCAAACATAGTAGGTAACACCATGAAATATCACCCTCATGGTGATATGAGTATTTCTGACGCTTTGGTGCATATAGGTCAAAAGGATTTATTGATTGACATGCAAGGTAACTGGGGTAACGTACTTACAGGAGATAGAGCAGCGGCAAGCAGATACATTGAAGCTAGGTTAACTAAGTTCGCTCTAGAGATAGTATTCAACCCTAAAACTACCAAGTGGCGTGATTCCTATGACGGAAGAAATAAAGAGCCAGATACATTACCCGTAAAGTTTCCATTATTGCTGGCGCAAGGTGTTGAAGGTATTGCTGTTGGTTTAGCTTGTAAAATCTTGCCGCACAATTTCAATGAATTGATAGATGCTTCTGTGGCTAGGTTGAGAGGTAGAAATATAGCTATTTATCCTGATTTTCACACAGGAGGAATGATTGATGTTAGTAATTACAATGAAGGTATTAGAGGTGGAAAGATAAGGTGTAGAGCAAGAATCGCAAAAGAAGATAAAAAGACCTTAGTTATTAATGAAATTCCATTTGGATGCACTACAGGATCTGTCATTGATAGTATTCTTAAAGCAAATGAAAAAGGCAAAATTAAAATAAGAAAGGTTGAAGATAATACTTCGTCTGCTGTTGAAATTATAGTGCATCTTGCACCAAACATTTCTCCGGACAAAATGATTGATGCACTTTATGCATTCACGGATTGTGAGGTTAGTATCTCTCCAAACTCTGGGGTAATTGAAGACGAGACTCCAAAGTTTTTAGGAGTGTCTAAAATATTAAAACAAGCAACTGAAAATACTCAGCATTTATTAACAAGAGAACTAGATATCAGGTTAGGTGAGTTAAATGAGTCATGGCATTTTAATTCTTTAGAGAAAATTTTCATTGAAAATAGGATATACCGAGACATTGAGGAATGTGAAACTTGGGAAGCTGTTGTCGAAGCAATTGACAAGGGGCTAGATCCCTTCAAAAAAACATTGTTAAGAGAAGTGACAAGAGATGATATTGTTAGGTTAACAGAAATCAAAATTAAGAGAATATCTAAGTTTGATAGTTTCAAAGCCGATGAAGCGATTCAAAAAATTGAGGATGAGATAAAGCAGATAAAACATCACTTGGAAAACATCATTGATTACACTGTTGATTATTATAAAAACTTAAAGAAGAAGTACGGAAAAGGAAAAGAGCGTAAAACTGAAATTCGTGTCTTTGAAAACATCATTGCTTCAAAAGTAGTTGTCGCCAACAGGAAATTGTATGTGAACAGGGAAGAAGGTTTTGTTGGTTTTGGTTTAAAGAAGGATGAGTTCATTTCTGACTGCTCTGATATTGACTCTGTGATAGTGTTTACAAGTGATGGAAACATGACCGTTAGTAAAGTTTCAGCAAAAGCCTTTTTTGGAAAAGACATAGTTCATGCTGGAGTTTGGAAAAAAGGTGATAAGAGAACAATTTACAATGCTATTTATCAGGATGGTAAAAAGGGTTCTGTAATGGTTAAGCGTTTTAATGTATTATCAATCACTAGAGATAAAGCTTATCCAATCACAAAAGGGACTCCTGGCTCTAAGTTGTTGTATTTTACTATGAATCCAAATGGAGAGGCAGAACTTGTTAATGTTCAGTTGAAGCCGGTTCCTGGAATTAGAAAATATGGTTTTGATTTTGATTTCAAAAAGATGGCCATTAAAGGAAGAGCGTCTGTTGGCAATATATTGTCAAAATATCCAGTTAAAAAAATCCTACTGAAAGAAGTAGGAGTAAGTACCTTGGCGGCTCGAAAGATTTGGTTTGACGACACTGTTAGACGATTAAATACAGATGAAAGAGGTCAGTTTTTAGGAGAGTTTAAAGCAGAGGATAAAATTCTTTGTGTTAGTCAAACTGGAAATTATAAATTGTTGAATTACTCCCTCTCTAATCATTTTGAAGAAGACATGGTTTTGCTGGAAAAATACAATCCAAAGAAACCATTGACAATTGTATATTGGGATGGTGATAAAATGCAATTCAATGTAAAGAGGTTCCTTATTGAGGAAACCGATAGGCAAGTCCTATTTATTACTGAGCATGAAGATTCATATTTAGAGTTGATTAGCTCGGACTGGAAACCAGTCATTGAAGTGGTTTATTCAAAAGTGAAAGGCAAAGAGAGAGCTCCAGAAAAACATGAAGTGGAGGATTTGATTACTGTGAAAGGAATTAAGGCCCTTGGAAATCGATTGACCAAAGATAAGGTCAAGATGATTAACTTATTGGAGCCGATTCCAGTTGAAGAACCAGAGGAAGGCATTGGTAGTCAGGGTGATAGTGAAGGTTCTGGTGAGAAGCAGGGGTTGTTAGGTTTCGAATAGATCTCATTACGCATTCTCTGTTAGAATTTCAGGTTGTTAATAATCAACCTAAAATGTTGAAAAATACGCTGTGTTTCTGAAAAGCAATGGAACTGAGTTGTTCTATATTTGTGAGCATAATTTTAACAAAATTCTATCATGAAATTCATCGTTTCTAGTGCTTCTTTAACAAAGCAATTACAGTTAATTAGTGGTGTGTTGAGCAACAACAACACCCTTCCAATTTTAGACAATTTCTTGTTTGAAATAAAAAAAGGTGTGCTTCATGTAACAGCATCGGACTTAGGGACAACTATGAGCTCTGAGTTGAAAATTGATTCTAAGAGCACATTTGACGTTGCTATTCCAGCTAAATTCTTGTTGGACATTATCAAATCTTTTGCTGATCATCCATTAACATTTTCAGTAAATGAAGAAAACTTCGGAATCGAAATTTCTTCTGATTACGGAAAATATAAATTGAGTGGATTTAACGGAGAAGACTTCCCTAGAGTTCCTTCCGTAGAGCAAGAGTCGCATTTGAGTCTAAGCTCTGATATATTATTGAAAGCAATTAATAAAACATTATTTGCTGCAGGTAACGACGATCTTCGTCCTATCATGAGTGGTGTCTTTTGTGATATTACCAAAGACAACATTACTTTTGTAGCTACTGATGCTCATAAATTAGTTAGATACAGCAGGTTTGATGTAACTTCTGAATTAAGTACTTCAATAATATTACCATCTAAGCCATTAACTTTACTAAAGAATTCATTATCTAATTCCGACGATGAAGTGAGTATTGACTTTAACCAGAACAATGCATTCTTTTCTTACGGAGATGTTAAATTAATTTGTCGTTTACTAGAAGGTAAGTATCCTAACTACGAAGCGGTAATTCCAAAAGAAAATCCAAATGTATTAACAGTGGATAAACAATTGTTATTAAACTCAATTAGAAGAGTATCTATTTTCGCAAACAAATCAACTTATCAAGTGAGGTTTAAAATTGCAGGAATGGAATTAAATATTTCAGCAGAAGATTTAGATTATTCTAATGAAGCGAATGAAAGGTTAACATGTAATTACCAAGGAGAAGATATGGAGATTGGTTTTAATTCTCGATTTTTAATTGACATGTTAAACAATGTAGATTCTGATGAGGTGAACATTGAAATGAGCGCTCCAAACAGAGCAGGACTTATTATTCCTTCAACAATAGATAAAGAAAAAGAAGATGTGTTGATGTTGGTTATGCCAGTAATGGTGTAGTTGAAATCTTCCTCCTGAATTAAAAAAAAGCGAGCGTATGCTCGCTTTTTTTTATGTTTAAATGTCACCTACTCAATTAGATTGGATCTTACCCAGCCCAATCTTCACGATCTAAAGAGCGAAATTGAATCGCTTCAGCAAGGTGTTTAATGTTAATTTGATCAGATTTATCTAAGTCTGCAATGGTCCTGGATACTTTTAAAATTCTATCATACGCCCTTCCTGATAAATTGAATTTGTCCATTGCTTTTTTAAGTAAACCAAGAGACTCTTTGCTAATTGAGCAACAGGACTTCATAATTTTTCCTTCTAGTTGAGCGTTGCAGTGCAACTCTAATTTTTCTAAAAATCTTTCAGATTGAATTTTCCTAGCTTCCATGACTCGTTTTCGAATAGAATCACTGGATTCTTCGTCGCCTTTCCCAGAAAGTTCGTCAAAACTCACAGGTGTAACTTCAACATGTAAATCAATCCTGTCAAGTAAAGGGCCCGAAACCTTGTTCAAGTATCGCTGGACAGATCCAGGAGGGCAAACACAATCTTTTTCAGGATGATTGTAGTATCCGCAAGCGCATGGATTCATTGAGGCAATCAGCATTATTCCTGCCGGATAATCAACTGAAAATTTTGCTCTAGAAACAGAGACAATTCTTTCTTCCAATGGTTGACGCATAACTTCCAGCACGTGTCTTTTAAATTCAGGGAGTTCATCCAAAAATAAAACTCCGTTGTGAGCAAGCGAGACTTCTCCAGGCTGAGGGTAGCTGCCACCTCCAATTAAAGCGACATCACTTATGGTGTGATGAGGTGACCTAAATGGCCGTTCTGCAATTAATCCGTCATATTTAGCAGACTTGCCAGCGATAGAGTGAATCTTTGTAGTTTCTAGTGCTTCGTGAAGTGTCATGGGCGGTAATATTGAGGGGAGTCTTTTTGCTAGCATGGTCTTTCCCGCTCCAGGAGGACCGATCAGCAGTACATTATGGCCACCTGCTGCCGCAATTTCCATGGCTCTTTTTATGTTCGTTTGACCTTTAACGTCTGAAAAATCGTATCGGGGGTTTTTTAAGCATTCAAAAAATTTTTCTCGCGTATTGATTGTGTGCTTTTTTAATTCGCTCTTTTCGTTAAAGAAATCAATGACTTCTATTATGCTACCCACCCCATGAACATCTAAATCACCAACAATTGCTGCTTCAGTTGCGTTTTCATTTGGAATAATAATCCCTTTAAATCCCTCTTCTTTTGCTTTAATTGCCAAGGGGAGTGTTCCCTTTATTGGTAGGATTGTTCCGTCCAATGATAATTCACCCATCATTAAGTAAGAACTAATTTTAGTTGAACTAATTTGTTCAGAGGCACCTAATATTCCTATTGCTATCCCTAAGTCATACGCTGAACCCTCTTTTTTGATGTCGGCCGGCGCCATGTTAATCACAATCTTTTTTCCTGGTATTTTGTAATTGTTGTGCTTAAGGGCTGTTTCAATTCTTATGTTACTTTCCTTTACAGCGTTGTCTGGTAGTCCAACTAAATGTATTTTGGCTCCGCGAGTAACTGTGACTTCAATTGTGATAATAATAGCCTCCACTCCTTGAACTATACCGCCGTATGTTTTTAATAGCATAAATATAAATTTTAAAGAAATTATACAATTATAATAATAATAAAAGACTCAATGTGATATACTTGTACTAAAAAATAGTAGGTGTATAAAAAATTATTATTTTTGTCAGTGAAATGTTACGGTTTTGGCAAAGTTGTTGCCTATTGATAACCCTAACCTTAATAACATAGAATATGAAAAAATTATTGATTGCATTTACAATATTACCGTTGTTGACTATTTTGGTTGCAGCAGCTCCTAAAGGAAGCGTTGGTAATTGCTACGACAGGTATGCAAAGAAGTTTGAAGAGCGTGGAGCAGAAGCAGTAGAGAATGGATGGCACGAAGGCGTTGTTATTACTTTTAGAAAAGGATCTAACGCCGATTGTTATGTTGGAATGGTAAGAGTAGAGGAGTTGAAAATCACTCAGTTGAAAATTAGAAATGCTGATGGGACATACGAGTTGTATGTTAAGAAATTTAAAGCGGGTGGTGATTTCGTAGTGACTAATGGTATTTCAACTACTCAAATAACAATGGATGACGAATTGGTGAATGTGGTTTTTGTTAAACACATCAAAGCTCCGAAAAAGAAATTTACACAGGCACCTGATCCAGATGACCTGTAGAGACAATTAATTTGAATAAAAAGGAGAGCCGATTGGTTCTCCTTTTTTTATGGCTGAAACTCTGCGATAGTAAAAGTTTTTGTACTGTCCGAAGGTTATTAACTATCAAGTAATAAAAAAAATGTTAATTATGCTTTCAAGGATTGTGAGGTATGACTAAATTCGCCCAATTATCAACTTAAAAATTACTACTATGATTTACATTTTAATGGTTGCAGTGTTCGTTTTAGGATATGCAATGATTGCTTTAGAACACAATATTAAAGTGGATAAAGCTGCTTCGGCACTATTAACAGGTGTTGCGGTTTGGACTTTGTTAGTTCTTGGAGCTGATGGTGTTTTTGGGATTGATACTTCTCAAACAGTAAATGAAATAATGGCAGCTGGGGGAGATTCAGTTAAGAATTTCAGTTTTTGGGTAAATGAAGCCCTTGTTCGGGGAAAATCTGTAACTCCTGAACAAGTAAGTGATGCGCACCACACTCATGAAGTTGTAACACATTATGTAGTTCACGGATTACAGCACCATTTAATTGAAATTGCAGAAATATTATTTTTTCTTATTGGTGCAATGACAATTGTAGAATTAGTTGATGCTCATGAAGGTTTTGCTGTTGTAACAGATAAGATCACTACAACAAAGAAGTCTACCTTACTTTGGATCATTTGTATTTTAACTTTCTTTTTCTCTGCCGCACTAGATAACTTAACGACGTCAATTGTTATGGCTGCTTTGTTAAAAAAGTTAATTGCCGACAAAAAGGATCTTTGGATTTTTGCAGGTATGGTTATAATTTCTGCAAACGCTGGTGGAGCATGGTCCCCAATTGGTGATGTTACTACCATTATGTTATGGGTAGGAGGGCAAGTAACTGCAGGAACGATTATAATGAAAGCATTTATACCATCTTTAGTTTGTATGTTAATCCCATTAATTTGGATTTCAAAAACACTTAAAGGAAATGTTACTAGACCAATCAAAGAAGTCTTACCAGAACATGCGGCAGAACCAACTACCGATTTTGAAAGAAAGTTTGTTTTCTTTTTTGGAGTTGCAGCTTTGCTAATGGTGCCAGTTTTCAAAACAGTAACTCACTTACCTCCATTTATGGGTATCCTTGGAGGTTTAGGAGCTATGTGGTTAGTTACTGAAATTTTGCACAGAAAAAAGAAACACGAAGATAAATCAGAGTTGTCAGTAATTGGGGTACTAAGAAAAATTGATACACCTTCTGTTCTGTTCTTCTTAGGAATCTTAATAGCAGTTGGGGCATTGTCTACAGCAGGTCACTTAGTTGATTTGGCTGGTCTCCTTCAAGATACAGTGAAAAACTTATATGCAATAAATATGATTATTGGAGTGTTGTCATCAATTGTTGATAATGTTCCATTGGTAGCTGGTGCAATGGGAATGTATGAGACAGGTGCTTATATGCCCGGCGTTGCTTATCCGCAAGATCATGAATTCTGGGTTTTCTTAGCGTATTGTGCTGGAACTGGGGGGTCTTGTTTAATCATTGGTTCTGCTGCTGGTGTGGCAATCATGGGAATATTGAAAATAGATTTTGTTTGGTACATGAAAAAAATGAGTTTACCTGCTTTAGTTGGATACCTTGCTGGAGCAGTTGTTTATATTTTGATGTTCGGTATGTAATAAAATTGAAAGGACAAACGTTCACTAATTAATACAAAAGAAAAAAAGGATGCTTTATAAATTTTTCAACTTACAAGTAACACAAGTGTCAGATAGTGCTGCAGCATCAGGAGAGATAGTTGAGGGAATTGCACAGACTGAGGAAACTTTACCGATTTTTGATTTGTTATTAGACTCATGGGTAATTATTTTGCCTTTGCTAATATTGTCAATAATCGCGGTTTATATCTGGGTTGAAAGATATACTGCAATCCAAAAAGCAAGTAAAATTAATCCGCAGTTCATGTCCACGATTAAAGACTTTGTAGCGGAAGGTAAGTTTCCTGAAGCAAAGACTTTGTGTAATGATCATGACACACCTGTATCTAGAATGTTGGAAAAAGGAATTTCAAGATTAGGTCGTCCATTGGAAGATATATCAACTTCGATTGAAACAGTAGGGAAGTTGGAAGTATCAGTAATGGAAAAGAATTTATCAATACTAGCTACCATTTCTGGAGCGGCGCCAATGATAGGTTTCTTAGGAACGGTAATTGGAATGATGAGTACTTTCCACGAAATGGCTAGGGCAGGAGCAGGAGGTGTTAAAATTGAAAGCTTATCCCAAGGGATTATGTTTGCAATGACAACTACAGTTGTTGGTTTAATTGTTGGAATTATTGCCTATTTAGGATACAATACATTAGTTGCAAAAGTTGATAAAGTGGTTCACGACATGGAAGATAAGTCAATGGAATTCATGGATTTGTTACACCAGCCGGCGTCTTAGTTATAAAATAAATAATATTCATTACAAATGAACTTAAGATCAAGAAATAAAGTAGATGCTACCTTTAACATGTCTTCGATGACGGACATTGTTTTTTTGTTGTTAATCTTCTTTATTGTGCTTTCGACATTTGTAACTGTTCACGGTTTAGACATTGATTTACCTAAAGTGACACCTATCACTGCTCAAATTCACACTGAAATAGTTGTTGAGGTGACCAAGGATTACATCTACATGATAAATGGTCAACTGTCTAGTTTGGAAGGTGTGCTTTCTACTTTAAAAGAGAAATCAGGCGATGTAGAACATCCTTCACTTGTTTTGTTAGCCGATGCACAGGTTACTTGGGAAAAAGGCATGGAAGTTATTGCTGAAGCAAAATCTATGGGTTACGAAAAAATTGTAGTTCGTACTAAAGCGAAGTAAGTTCATAAAACTTATGATTAACAAAAAAGATAATCAAGAAGGTAAGCGGAATGGTTTGGTTACGACCTTACTAGTTCACGCGTGTTTACTTATTTTGTGTCTTTTTTTAGGGTTTACATACATGACCCCACCTAAGGGAGTTCTTACCATTGGTTTTGAGGCATTAGGAACGGAAAATGCAGGGACAACTAATGACTTAGCAACCAACGAAAAATTATCTGACCAACCTCAAGAGGTGGAGAAAACTTCAGCGCAAAGCCAGAATAATCCACAAGAAGAAAATTACAAGACGCAGGAAGAGAGTTCTGTTGCCGTTACAAAAAACAATGCTGAGCAAACAAATTCTGAAAGTACAGAGCAAGCTGAAAGTCCTGAGAATCCAGAAAAGGAAAGAGAAGTTGATCCTAGGTTAAAGAACTTTGGAGGGCAATTACTAGGTCCAGACAATCCAGGAGGGAAAGGGGCAGGTGGAGAGGCTGGAAATAAAGGGTCAGATACTGGTACACCAAATGAAGAAGGTGATGGAGGAAATGGGAAAGATGGAATGTTTGATTTTGGAGGCAGGAAAGCCCTTTCGCCTGGAGATTTAAAACACAATTGTGGAGTTAGAGCGAGCGCCGATGTTCGAGTTACTGTTGACAGAACGGGGAAAGTAATTAGTGCTGAATTAGTTGGAGGAACTAACGTAAACGCATGTATAGAAAGGAAAGCAATTGCAGCCGCAAAAGGTACGAAATACAATTCCAATCCCGATGGTCCTAAATTTCAAGAAGGAACCATATCCTTAAGTTTCCATGTGAATTAAGTTTCCATGAACTATCAGCAAACCGTAGACTACTTATACTCTTGTTTGCCAAGCCTTGATAAAAAAGGATGGAGTGCATACAAACCGGGATTAGCCAGGGTTAATCAGTTGTTGGATATACTTGATAATCCGCATAACTCATACCCAGTAATTCACGTAGCAGGGACAAACGGTAAAGGTTCGGTCTCTCATATGCTAGCTTCCATCTTAAAAGAGGCAGGCTTGAAAGTTGGGCTGTTTACTTCTCCACACCTTAAAGATTTTAGAGAGCGAATAAAAGTAGGTGGTCAAGAGATCAGTCAAAATGAGGTGGTAAACTTTGTTGCTAACTTTTCAGTGGAAGCTAAAAGTATTGCGCCTTCATTTTTTGAATATACATTTGCACTTGCTGTTAATTATTTTCAAAATGAAAAAGTTGATATTGCTGTAATTGAAACGGGTTTAGGTGGTAGGTTGGACTGCACTAATGTTGTTACTCCAGAACTATCAGTAATCACTAATATATCACTGGATCATGAGCAGTTTTTAGGAAGTTCAATTGAAGAAGTGGCTACCGAAAAGGCAGGGATAATAAAACCTGGAATACCTATCGTAATTGGTCGTCGTCAAAATGAAACCAGAAGGGTTTTTGAGAAATTTGCCTTTGATAATCGGTCTCAAATACATTATGCTGATAGTAATGGAATTACTTTTCCTTGTGCATTAAAGGGAGATTATCAACGGGAAAACCAACAGACAGTTGCTACATGTGTTGAAGTGTTAAAGGCGTTAAATTACTCTATAACAAGTGACAACGTCAAAACAGGTTTGTTAAATGTAGTTGCTAATACTGGGTTACTAGGTAGGTGGCAAACTTTGTCTTTAAGTCCAAAAGTAATTTGTGACGTTGGTCATAATACGAACGGAGTGAAGCTATTGATGGATCAGTTAGCAAGTGATAAATGTTCCAAAGTAAGAGTGGTTTGGGGGATGTCGGAAGATAAAAAAGTGGCAGAAATTATGTCGTTGCTACCTAGAGCATACCATTATTATTGGTGTAGCGCTGATAATCCACGAGCTTTAGATACGAATTCAATAAAGAATCAGGCTGTAATTTTAGGGTTACATGGGGAGTCTTATTCGTCTGTCAATGAAGCTTTTGATGCAGCCAAAAAGGAAGTGAAAGAAGACGAGATGATATTTATTGGAGGAAGTGTTTTTGTGGTAGCGGAAGTTATTTAGCCACTATTACAGTGGAACGCTGACTGTAATCAATATCAGTTCAACATGAACTCCGCTTCCAATTTAAATCGATCAATGTCCGCGAAAAAAGGCTTATTTGTTTCGATATTAATCATTTGAAATTTACCTTGCATGTTGCCAAGACCAGACTTTAAATTGACGTTTGAGCTGTATTCAAATTTTCCGTTTGGTGCAATTTCCGGCGTTAAACCTACAACGCCATCACCTTTTACCATAATCACTTCTCCGTTACTGTCAGTGATCATCCATTCTCTTTTCTGAAGTTTAACAGAGAATTCATTGTTGTTAGTAATTGTGATCTTGTAAGAAAAAATAAAACTAGGGACATCAGCCCTTGAGAACTCAGCTTCAAATTGAGTCTTAACTTCAATTAAAATGTTGCTATTTGTGGTGATGTTTTTCATGGTATTTTTGTAGCTACTTATTTGACGTTATAATTAGAGAAAGGTTGTCCGTGGTAAATGATTTTTATCAATTATAATTAAAACTTTTCATGCCAACCAATTCGTAGTAGTTAGATGTGAAACTTTTATGATAAACTAACACAGAATAATAATTATCTGTTTCATAATAGTTTCCTTCAATAGTTCCCCAAGTTAACTTTCCATTTACATCAGTTAAGTACGCAAAATCATATACACCTTGTTTTAAAAACAATTTCCCTACATATTGATTGCTTTTTTTATTGAATGTCAATTTAGCATTAGCATCTTTTTCCCAATTAGTTAGGGCTCCCCATATGTATATATTTAAAGTGGAATCGGCGGAAGGGTAATTTAAGTAAAAGTATACCCAGCCATAATCGGTTTCAGAAAGTGACGACCGATGACTTTGAGATTGAATGAACTGATTCCCGTTGTGATCTAACACGGTAGAATAGGTTTTATGACTCCTCACTGAACTAGGGTGTAATATAGTATGGTATTGTTTGTCTTGGTACAATGACTTGTAAATTCCGTAACCGTTTGTGTTTAAATTAATATTTCTCGTATCAAATTGGCGGAATTCATTACCTGCTTCAATGTTCATTTTTGAACTGTTATAACTAAGCAAATTACCACTAATGTAAGTGGGCATGTGAAATTGCAAGTTGTTGTAATTTTGGTTTTTCAATACGGCTACTTTGAACTCATTTCGAGGGTCGGTGGATTTAATGTTGCTTTGGTCAACTTTGAAATTAATTTGGTGCATTGATCGATGATTACTCAAAGAGCTAGAAGGCAGAGGTGTAATTGATACATTTTGGCTAAACACATAAAACTTTTGGCAAAGCACTACTTCACTCCTCTTTCCTACAGGATATACCAAAAGAACATAATTTCCGCTTTTAGTAATAATCATGTTGTCATCAGGAAAACTCTGGCTATAGTGGATGTAATTTTGTCCTGTATTTGAAGAGTATTTAAAATCTAAAATATTGTCTTCCGTGTAACCATCAAGGTATTCATTGGAGAATAGATCTGACGGAGTCCAGTCTGGGTTGCAATGCACTAAAGTATAGGAGTAATCAACGTATTCATCGGCAAGTAAATCGAAATGCAAAGTTAAAGCGTTGAATTGATTTAATTTGATCGATGGGATTTTATAACCATTGGTGATAACTGTTGATGCACTAATGGTATTAGTAGGAGCAATAAATACTGACTTAATACTGTCGTTAAAGGATTGGTTTGAAAAACTTTGCCCAAGTAATTGAAGAGGGATTAATAATACTAGTACACACTTATACATATGGCTTGCTTCTTGTTTTTAGTAACGTAACTTATAGCTAAAATGTTGCCAAACTACTATTTAGAAACATTCTAAATAGTATATTTCTAGTCAAAATATCTCTGATAAAGGTAAGGAAAGATTATTTTTGCGCTCGTATGCATTTCTCAATTCAACTGTAAGTATAATGGCGGTACAAATTAAATTAAGAAAAGGTGGAGATATCAAACTTCAAGGTAGTGCTGAAAAAGCAATTATCGAAGCTCCTAAGTCTGAATTTTTCGCGATCAAACCAAGTGATTTTCACGGAGTTACTCCAAAATTAATATTAAAAGAAGGTGCTAAAGTAAAAGCTGGAACACCTGTGTATTATGATAAGGGTAACGAAAAAATAAAATTTTCATCTCCGGTTTCTGGAGAAATTAGTGAAGTAGTAAGAGGTGCTCGTCGTGTAATTTTAGAAATTAAAATTAAAGCGGACGGAACTGATGTTTCTGAAGAAGTGGGTGTAGGAACTTCTGACAACAAAGAACAAATTATTGAAAAATTGTTAAATGTTGGCTTATGGCCAATGATAAAGCAACGTCCATTTAATTGCATAGCTAATCCAGAAGATGCTCCAAAAGCTGTTTTTGTATCAGCATTTGATTCAAGTCCATTAGCTCCAGATTACGATTTTTTATTGAAAGGGAGAGAACATGATTTTCAAGCTGGTATTGATGCTTTAGCAAAATTATCAGGAACAGGAAAAGTAAACTTAAGCGTTTCTTCAGATAATTCATCTAGTTGGATGTCTAGAGTAAACAATGCTGAAGTAGCTGAAATTGGAGGTCAACATCCTGCAGGAAATGTAGGGGTTCAAATTCACCATTTAAACCCAATGAATAAGGGGGAGGTAGTTTGGACTGTTAACGCTCAAGATGTGGCAATAATTGGGAGCCTGTTAAAAACAGGTAAAGTGTCAACAAAGAAAGTTGTTGCTTTAACTGGATCAGAAGTGGAATCTCCAAAATATTTTAACGCAACTATTGGTCAAAATTTGGCTGGTGTCTTTGAAGGTAATATCAAAACGGCTGAAGAATCTCCAAGATTTATAAGCGGTAATGTTCTTACTGGGTCAAAAGTGGAAAAGGATGGTTATTTAGGATTTTACGATTCTCAGTTAACAGTAATTCCAGAAGGAGATAAATATGATTTCTTTGGATGGGCTGTGCCAGTTCAACCTGAAAAGTATTCATTTAGTCATACTTTATGGTCTTGGATTACTCCTAAGAAAGAGTACAGATTGAACACTAATTTAAATGGTGAAGGAAGAGCTTTTGTTGTCTCGGGACAGTATGAAGCGTTGTTGCCAATGAGTATTTTGCCGGTACACCTACTTAAAGCATGTTTAGTCGAGGACATTGACATGATGGAAGGATTAGGAATATATGAAATTGTTCCTGAGGACATCGCATTGTGCGAATTTGCCTGTACTTCAAAACAACCAACTCAAGAAATTTTGCAAGCAGGACTGGATTTGGTTAAAAAGGAATGTGCTTAGTAGTTGGCAAAAGAAATTAACTAGAAGAAATTATTTTAATAGGACCTTATATATTTTAAGATGAAGTTTTTAGAAAAATTACTAGACAAAATGGAACCTGACTTCCTTAAAGGAGGAAAGAAGGAAAAGTGGATGCCATTATTTGATGGTTTTGCAACGTTTTTGTTTGTTCCAAAACACACAACTAAAAAAGGTGTACACGTTCGAGATGCTGTCGATTTGAAAAGAACAATGAACACTGTAATCATGGCTTTACTGCCATGTTTATTGTTTGGAATATGGAACACAGGTTTTCAGCACTACAAAGCTTTAGGCTTATTGGCTGAGTTTGATTTCTTGGATCAAGTATTGTTCGGTGCATGGCAAGTATTGCCAATCGTGGTTGTTTCTTATGTAGTTGGTTTAGGTGTTGAATTCGCCTTTGCTCTATATAAAGGACATTCAATTGAAGAAGGATTTTTAGTTTCAGGAATGCTAATTCCTTTAATAGTTCCTGCTGATACCCCATTGTGGATGGTTGGTGTTGCTACAGCGTTTGCTGTTGTTTTCGGAAAGGAAGTGTTTGGTGGAACGGGAATGAATATTTTAAATCCAGCATTAGTTGCGAGAGCATTTTTATTCTTTGCTTATCCAAAGCAATTATCTGGAGATAAGGCATGGGTTAATACAGATTTACCTGATGGCTATACCGCTGATGCAGGTGCAGTTCTTAATGCTTTAGGAGAGAAAGTAGGGCAAATAGATGCTATGGCAGGGGCAACACAGTTGTCAAGATTTAATGCAACTATAGGGATTGGTAAAGAGAACGGTATTGAAGCGGGTAGGGCGGCTCTAAGTAATGCTCATTCTGTGTGGGATTCGTTCATTGGAATAGTACCAGGATCCATTGGTGAAACTTCAGTAATTGCAATACTGATGGGAGCAGGACTGTTGCTTTTGACAAGAGTTGCATCTTGGAGAGTTATGGTTGCTGGAATTGCTGGTGCAGCTGCAATGACGTTAATATTTAATACTGCTGGTGCAGGAGTAAATGCTTACATGGATGTAACTATACTTCAACACTTAACTGCTGGTGGATTCATGTTTGGTTTAGTATACATGGCAACTGATCCAGTATCGGCAGCTCAGACAGTAAAAGGCAAATTCATCTACGGATTTCTTATTGGGATGATGGCTATTATGATTAGGGTATTTAACCCTGCATATCCTGAAGGAATGATGTTAGCGATTTTATTCATGAACGTAATGGCTCCATTAATTGATCATTACATTGTGGAAGGAAATATCAAGAAGAGGTTATCAAGAGTTAAAGCAAAAGGTGAAGTGAAAGTTCAAGCAAATGCTCAATCTTAGATTTTAGCTCAACACACAATATTATAACTAATTACATAAGCGTTTAGAAATGGCAATTAATAAAAATAGTACAGGATACACAATGACATTTGCTGTTATCCTTGTAATAATATGTGGAGCTGGGTTAGCGTTATTGGCCACATCATTGAAAAAACTTCAACAAGCTAATGTTGCAAACGAAAAGCGTCAGTTTATTTTGGCTGCTGCTGGTTATGCTTCCATTGATTCTTTGAAAAAGATGGAAATGACTGATGTTGAAAAAATATTTGATGATTCTTTTACAGAAGACGTTTACGACAAGGATGGAAATGTAATTGAAGGAGATATTGCCTTTTCAATTGATATTGTAAAAGAATACAAAGCCACTAAAAGAAGTATTGATTTAAGAAGGTATCCTGTTTTTCATTACAGTAATGCGGGCGTTGAACGTCACATTATTCCAATGGCGGGAAATGGACTTTGGGGACCAATATGGGGTTTTATTGCGCTAGGCAAGGATATGAACACTATTGAAGGAGTAGTTTTTGATCACAAATCAGAAACACCTGGTTTAGGTTCTAAAATAGCAGACGATGCATTTACGAGAATGTTTACAGAGTCACCAAAAACAATCATGGATGGTAGTAAGTATGTATCAGTTAACGTGGTAAAAGGAGGGGTGAAAAACCCAGAGCACGAAGTGGATGCAATTGCAGGAGCAACAATTACTTCCAATGGAGTAGGAGCCATGTTAAGAGGTGGATTTACTCCTTATATGAAAGCATTTGGGTTATTAAAGAAGTAAGAAAGAAATTTTATAAAATAAACTTTTAGCAATGGGAAGTAACAACATGAAATTGATAAAGGATCCGTTAAACGATTCAAACCCAATTTCCATTCAAGTACTAGGGATCTGTTCAGCATTGGCAATTACCATTATGTTGGAAAATGCTTTTGTGATGTCATTATCAGTGATGTTTGTTTTAATAGCAGCAAATGTGATTGTATCCTTAATAAGGAATTTGATTCCAGATAAAATTAGGATCATTGTTCAATTGGTAATTGTAGCAACATTGGTTATTACAGTGGATCAGGTATTGAAAGCATACGTTTATGAAGTGTCTAAGCAGTTATCTGTATTTGTAGGTTTAATTATTACAAACTGTATTATCATGGGTCGATTGGAAGCATTTGCTCTTGCAAATAAGCCAATGCCTTCGTTTTGGGATGCTGTTGGAAATGGATTAGGTTATGCTTGGATACTAATAGTAGTAGGGTTTGTGCGTGAAGTGTTTGGTTCAGGTTCTATTTGGGGATTCAACATTATTCCAGAAGGAATGTTAATAGAAGAGGGAGGTTGGTACGAGCACAACGGTTTAATGTTGCTGTCACCAATTGCCTTGTTTTTAGTAGCAACCGTAATATGGGTCCAGCGTACTAAAAACAGAAAATTGATTGAAGCCAACTAGTATTTAAATTAGAAAAACAAAAGAGATGTTAGATTACGTAAACATAATTGTAAAAAGTATTTTCGTCGAGAACATGATTTTCGCCTATTTCTTAGGTATGTGTTCTTACCTGGCGGTTTCAAAAACTGTAAAAACAGCTTCTGGGTTAGGTGCTGCAGTAATTTTTGTATTAGTGGTTACCGTTCCGGTAAATTACTTGTTAGAAAATTACGTATTGGCTGAAGGTGCATTGTCATGGTTGGGACCTGATTTTGAAACTGTTGATTTGTCATTTTTATCTTTTATCATGTTCATTGCTGTTGTAGCATCAATAGTGCAATTAGTTGAAATGATTGTTGAGAAATTTGCTCCAGGACTTTATGGAGCTTTAGGTATTTTCTTGCCGTTAATTGCTGTAAACTGTTCTATTCTTGGTGGAGCATTATTCATGCAAGAAAGACAGTACGGTTCAGTAGGCGAGGCTACTGCCTTTGCATTCGGATCAGGTATTGGATGGTGGATAGCTATTGTTGCCTTAGCTGCTATCAGAGAAAAAATTCGTTACTCAAATGTTCCAGCTCCATTAAGAGGATTAGGAATTACGTTCATCATCACAGGTTTGATGGGGATAGCGTTCATGAGTTTCTTAGGAATAGAATTGTAGTAGGTATTGTAAAAGAACAAGATTTAAAGATTTTTAAATAATAGATATGGAAGTTCAAATTGTAATCATTAGTGTTGTAGTTTTCTTGATTGTGGTGTTAGCCTTAGTTGGATTGCTGCTTTTTGCAAAATCAAAACTATCTCCTTCTGGATTGGTGAAAATCACCGTGAATGGTGAAAAAGTAATTGAAACTGAGGCGGGATCTACTTTGCTTACCACTTTAGGAAACAATAAAATATTCTTGCCGTCTGCTTGTGGTGGTGGAGGAACATGCGCCATGTGTGAATGTCAGGTTCACTCTGGTGGTGGAGAGATTTTGCCAACTGAAAAGCCATATTTCTCAAGAAAACACATTGCTGAAAATTATAGATTAGGTTGCCAAGTAAAGGTGAAGCAGGACATGGAAGTTGAAATTCCAGCTGAAATTTTTGGAATTAAGAAATGGGAATGTGAGGTGATTTCGAACTACAACGTTGCGACGTTCATTAAAGCATTCATTGTGAAATTACCTGAAGGAGAAACATTAGATTTTGAAGCAGGTGGGTATATTCAAATTGATGTTCCTCAATTATCTGTTGATTTTAAAGACATGAATGTGGAACCTGATCCTAGTGATCCCATAGGTCCATTGAAATTTAAAGGAGATTGGGATAAATTTGGATTGTGGGATTTAAAAATGACTAATCCTGAGGATTGCTTTAGAGCATATTCAATGGCTAATCACCCTGCAGAAGGTAACATTGTAATGCTTACGATTCGTATTGCTACACCACCTTTCGATAGAGCTAAAAATGGTTGGATGGATGTTAATCCAGGTATTTGTTCATCTTTTGTTTTCTCAAGAAAATTAGGAGATAAAGTAACAATTTCAGGACCTTATGGAGAATTCTTTATTAAGGAAACTGGATCAGAAATGATTTATATTGGTGGTGGTGCTGGAATGGCACCAATGAGATCTCATTTGTTTCACTTGTTCCATACGCTTAAAACGGGAAGAAAAGTTACTTACTGGTATGGAGGTCGTTCTAAAAAAGAATTGTTTTATGAGGAAGATTTCCGTCAAATAGAAAGAGAATTTCCAAACTTTAAATTCCACGTTGTACTTTCAGAGCCGGAAGAAGCAGATAATTGGAAAGAACAAACTAGTCCAGAAGGCGAAGGGGATGGTTTCTTAGGTTTTGTTCATAGCGCTGTTATTGAGCACCAATTAAAGAAACACGATGCACCGGAGGATATTGAATTCTACTTTTGTGGACCACCAATGATGAATCAAGCTGTTATAAAAATGTGTGATGATTGGGGAATACCTCCAGAACATGTAGCGTTTGATGATTTCGGAGGATAATCAGAACATCCTTTCTGATAAATTAAAAAATAAAAAAGGCGATCGATTGATCGCCTTTTTCTTTGCCTGTTCATTTTATTATTGCGAGGCTAATGTAATCCACATAGATGGTAGTTGTTTAAAACCAACTATGAAATGAATAGAACCGCCAAAAGATTCTGTGTGTCCCGGTAATTTGGGTACCATAAAGGTTCCGGGCTTGCCATAGGCTTTTATGAGCTATGCTCTAATAAATGTACTTTACGTTTTAAAAGCAGCATCTACGTGGAAAGTATTTTATCGTTAAATCTGTTGTTTCCAATAACGTCTTCAATATATTTAATAGTTCTGATAAAGTCAAATAAAATTAAACTTGTTTTTCATATTTGACAAAAATGAACACATCGTATGATGCTTTTTACTATTTTTACACTCACAATGAAAGCCATTATGGAAGCTCCAGTTATAGAACAGCAAGAAGTATTTAACTTACAGGAAGTATTGGATGCAAAATATGACCTAATCATATACAATGACGATGTCAATACTTTTGAGCACGTAATTGAATCCTTGGTGGAGATTTGTGAACACAAATTGATCCAAGCGGAGCAATGCACATGGATAATTCATCATTCAGGGAAGTGCTCTGTTAAAAGAGGTTCTTTTGAAACACTAGAGCCATTGCATCAAGCATTTGCAGATAGAAAAATTAGTGCTAAGATAGAATGTTGATCAAAATAATATATTTGGTTTTAATTCTCCTCCTACTTTTAGTGGTTGTATTCGTAGTGTTTTATACTGTTTCAGGAAAAAAGGCTTGGTTCTTTAAACTAAACAAGTCGTATGACGGAAAACTTGATCAAGTTGCCGGCTTAGTTCATATTGGAGACGAGGGAGTTTGTATTTCAGGATTGAGACCAATGGGAAAAGCTATATTTAAGGGAAATGAATTTGAAGTAACCAGCAATGGTGAGTATATAGACGAGAAAACATCAATAAAAGTTATTGGTGTGTTGAAAAATAAAATAACAGTAACTAAAATCAAATAGAATGAGTTTATCAGAATTATCGGGGTACACTGGATTAATTATTGCCGCAGTATTCATAATAGTATTCTTATACGTTGTGCCTTTAGGGCTATGGTTTCAAGCCATGTTTTCAGGTGTTAAAATTAGTTTGCTTCAACTAATTATCATGAAGTGGAGAAAGGTTCCGCCAAAAGTTATTGTTTTTGCAATGATTTCTTCCCACAAAGCTGGACTGGAAGTGAAACGTGATGATTTGGAAGCTCACTTTTTAGCTGGTGGTAATGTTCAATCAGTAATTATCGCCTTGATTTCAGCTGATAAAGCAAACATTGATTTAGATTTTACAACTGCAAGAGCTATTGATTTAGCCGGGAGAGATGTATTAGAAGCTGTGCAAATGAGTGTAAATCCAAGAGTTATTAATACTCCTGCTATTACAGCAGTTGCAAAAGATGGTATTCAATTAGTTTGTAAAGCAAGGGTTACTGTAAGAGCTAGTATTCGTCAATTAGTTGGTGGAGCTGGTGAAGAAACGATTTTAGCAAGAGTTGGTGAAGGAGTTGTTTCTTCTATTGGATCTGCTGATACTCATAAAGCAGTGTTGGAAAATCCTGATTCTATTTCAAAAGTAGTATTGAGTAAGGGGTTAGATGCTGGAACAGCATTTGAGATTTTATCAATTGACATCGCAGATATTGACATAGGAAAAAACATTGGGGCAATACTCCAAACAGATCAAGCAGAAGCAGATAAGAAAATTGCTCAAGCTAAAGCTGAAGAGAGAAGAGCAATGGCAATAGCTGTAGAGCAGGAGATGATAGCAAAAGGTACTGAGATGAGAGCGAAAGTAATTGAAGCTGAAGCAGAAATTCCAAAAGCATTATCTGAGGCATTCAGAAGTGGTAATTTAGGTATCATGGATTATTACAAAATGGAAAATATTCAAGCGGATACTAAAATGAGAGCCAATTTAGGAGCTGATGATATTGAACAAACTGAAGGTGAATAATCTTAGGTAGTTGGTTTTCCTGAAGAGTAATTCTTGGCTATCATGGATGAATTTTTCATAGAAGCGATTAAATTCGCTCCAAACCCATCATATATTTTGGATGAACGCAAGTTCATCCAAAATTTACATACCCTTGATAATGTTCAAAAATTATCAGGCGCAAAAGTGCTTTGTGCTCTTAAGGGGTTTTCCATGTGGAGTACTTTTCCATTGATAAAAGAAAACCTTTCTGGAGGAACTGCAAGCTCCCTTAATGAGGTAAAGTTATGCTACCAGGAAATGGGTGTCAAAGCTCATTCCTGTTTTGTCGTCTACCAAGAGTCAGAATTTGAAGAAGTAGTAAAAATGTCTTCGCACATCACTTTCAACTCTCTGAGTCAATACGCAAAATTCAAAAGCTACATAAAGACCAATTCTCAAGTGAAATTTGCTTTAAGGGTCAATCCCAAATGTTCTAAAGTTCAAACCGATAAATACAATCCTTGTATGCAAGGTAGTCGTTTTGGTATAAGTATGACAGACTTACCAAGATCCCTTCCAGAAGGAATAACTGGAATACATTTTCATGCGCTTTGTGAAAGTAATTCGGAAGAGCTAGAAAGTGTTCTTGAGTTACTAGAAGCCGAAATCGGACATTTGTTCCACGAATGTGAATGGGTGAACATGGGAGGTGGACATCACATTACTAGAAATGACTATGATAAAGATTTGCTCGTTCAGTTACTACATAACTTTAGTCAAAATTATAAAGCACAAATATTTTTAGAGCCGGGAGAGGCCGTAGGTTGGGAAACAGGAGTGCTCTTGTCAAAAATTGAAGACATTGTTCAAAGTGATGAGATTCGAACCGCAATATTAAATGTTTCATTTAGTGCACACATGCCTGACTGTTTAGAAATGCCATACAAACCAGGTGTAGTTGGTGAATCTGTGGTCGGTGAATCTTATACACTAGGTGGGAACTCTTGCATGAGTGGTGATTTTGTGTCAGGTTTTCAGTTCGAAAAATCACTAGAAGTAGGTAATCAGCTTATTTTTAAAGACATGATGCACTACACATTTGTAAAAAACACCACCTTTAACGGTGTTAATTTGCCCGCAATTTGTATTGTAAAATCCAACGGTGTTTTAAAAGTCCAAAAAGAGTTCTCCTACGAAGACTTCAAAGGAAGGCTTTCGTAAATTTTATCACCTGCTAATAATTGTAATAATAATCGACACCTTGTTTTGTTCTTAAACAGCGCCGTTTGAGTATATTTAAATGTCAAACAAGTATTAAACGCTGCTATAATTGAAAAACATAAAGCACTTCATATTAATTGTATTCGGATTTATTTCCCTTGTGATAACTTGGCATTATCATGAAAATGTTCGTTCAGAACATCATGATTTTGAAGAAGGTGTTGATCTTTTTAACCAGGTGCTTAACGAAGCGAAGTTTAACCTTGGTCAAGAACTCAATGATTTTTCAAAGCACTTGGATGATGTTGAGATAGGGAAGGGAGTGGACCTTGTTATTAACCTAGATGATGATCATAAAGCCATTTGTTTACTGAACGAAGATCGGCTAGTCTATTGGACTAACAACAAATTTCCGGTTGACGAATTATCTGGTTTAAAGACCGGTATTCATAAGCTTAAGAATGGTTGGTATTATGTGTCCACGAAAAAAATAGATGATGAGCATCAGTTATTTGGTTTGTATCAAATAAAGAAGGGCTTTAAACAAGAAAATCAATATTTAAAAAACAGTTTTAATGATCTAATTGGTCTAAATAAAGATTGGAACTTGGTTCCTGATTCAAGTGACGCCTCTTATGCTAGCTTGATTCAAAAAGGAGAGTCTCCAGTATTTTTAACCCTCGAAAGAGATTTTGCACATGGTTCTCATCATATAGTAGCGTTGATTGAAGTAATTTCCGTGATTTCTATTTTACTCGGTATATTCTTGCTGTTCAAGAGAGAGGCTTTGATAATTAAATTTATCGGGGTGTTATTGTTCATAGGACTCAGGCTTGTTTTGCTTTATACCTCAATTGGTGCGAATTATAAAGAAATAAAGCTGTTTCAACCTGAGTTGTACGCGGCTTCTGATTTTTCACCATCCTTTGGTGACTTGATGTGGCATTTAATTTTTTTAGGTTTTATTGTAAAGCTACTATCGAAACACAAAACGGCTGATTTGCGAAGGACAGTCCTGAGCAAATTATATGATTTAGGAAGTCTAATGTTGGTCTTTGTTTTTGGTGTAATGATTTCATCGATCGTTGAGTCACTCATTAAAAACTCTATTGTTCCACTTGACTTAAATGATGTAAGTACTTTGAATAATTATTCGTTTTTTGTTTTGTTATTTCTGAGCAGCACAGTCTATGGCTTTTACGTATTTACTCAGCATGTTTTTCGTCGTTTGTTCGAATCAATATCTTTTACAAAACTGTCATTGGTAATCGTTATAATTTCCGCTATCTGTTTTGCTGTTAGTGTAACATCAATTCCTTTTGACATGTCTATCATATCTTGGTTGTGGATTGTTCCGATGTGCTTTCTTATCGTGTTCAAACTGAATAGAAAAACTAAAGGAGGGTTTTCTCTTTTACATTATTTTCCAGAAATGCTTTTGTTTAGTGTTCTTTTTACTTTTCACATGCAAAGCGTTAAGGACACTAAGGAATCCAATACCATTAGTCAAATACTTGAAAGAGAATCACAAGAACGAGATCCCATTGCAGAGTTTCTGATATTGAAATCATCCAATAAAATATTGGCTTCATTAGACGATAAAACCTTAGATTCTGCTCAAGTAGTCGACTTATTGACCAGTAAAAACTTGTCAAAGTATTTGAACAAGTTCGATGTTTCTTGGAGTCTGGAAGAAGTGGGAAATAAAGATCAAACAGACAATGTTAAAACAGGAGATCATTCTTCGTACACAAAAATCAATGATTTTTTATTCAGAAAAATGACTCATGGTTCAATGAGTTATCTCACAAAGATACCGGTGAGGGAGAAGGAACTTTCAATCTTATTTACAGCAAAAGAAATACCAATCGATCAAGGTTTTCCAATGCTACTAGCAAGTAAATCAATTGAGAAGATGGCACTGGATCAGCGATACTCTTTTGCTAAGTATAAAGATGGTAAGCTTATCGGAAGTAAAGGTAAGTATGCTTACGAAACAGTAACTAGTTATTTTTTGACTGCAGGTAGTATTGAAAAACAAGGATTAGAGGAAAAAATCTTAGATGGTGTCAAGCATTCAATTTTATTTAAAAACGGGAATGTATATGTGTTGACTAAAGACGCAAATCATTATTTATCATTAGTAGCAAATCTTTCTTACATGCTGTTCTTCTTGAGTATTGTGCTGTTTTTCGGAGGAGTGCTGTACAGGCTGTTCAAGGAAAAAGTATTGTTTCCTAAAGATTTCAAAAGCAGGTTGCAGTACGCAATTCTGTTCATTTTATTTTTCTCCACTTTAGTGATTGCTCTGGGAAGTGTTTACTTTTTGAACAATCAGTACAACAAAGAAAATTTTGAAGCTATTTCTGAAAAGATTAAATCTGTTGATTTGGCATTGAAGCTGGAGGTAAACTCAGGCCAAAAAGATCACTTCAAGCAAGACAAACTGAATGATTTAGCCCGCACCTTTTTTACAGACATTAATTTGTATGATCAACATGGAGTGCTAGTACAAACAAGTCAATCCAATATTTTTGAAGCTGGAGTGTTGTCCACTATTCAGAATCCAGTAGCTTTCCGAGAGATCTTCAATAAGAACAAGGCCATATTTGTTCAAATAGAACACATTGAAGACATGAACTATTTGTCTGCGTATGTTCCATTGTATGGCGATAATGAGCATTTAATAGGGTGTTTAAATCTGCCTTATTTTGCAAAAACAGATGAGTTGCAATCCGAAATTAATGGCTTCATGGTAGCTTTAATTAACATGTACTTGCTTTTGACGGTGTTGTCCATTGTTATAGCGTTAGTAATTTCAGAAAGAATAGTAAAGCCATTGCAAATCATCCAATCTAAAATTGCCAATTTTAATTTAAAAGATACCCCAGAACAAATTGCTTGGGAAACCAATGATGAAATTGGATCGTTAGTGAAAGAATATAACAGAATGGTCAACGAGCTTTCTGAGAGCGCATTGAGGTTGGCCCAGGCTGAACGTGAGGGGGCGTGGAAAGAAATGGCCCAGCAGGTTGCTCATGAAATAAAAAACCCTCTAACGCCAATGAAGTTGAATATTCAGCATTTTCAAATGAAATGGAGTTCACTAGAGGAAAAAGATAGGAAAGAAGAGTTTGCAGAACTTACTAGAAATTTGGTAGAGCAAATAGATACTTTGTCTGCCATTGCAGAGCAATTCTCTAATTTTGCTACTATTCCTGAACCCAATTTGGGTAGTGTCGATTTGATAGCTATTCTCAAAAGCTCAACGGGAATTTATGACGGAAGCAATGAGGTTGAAGTAAAATGTGAAGTAGCAACAAAGGAATCCATCATAACGGCAGATAAAGATCAACTCTTGAGAATTTTTAATAATGTGATTAAAAATGCTATCCAATCAGTTCCAACTGAGATAAAAGGTCTTGTAAAAGTCTTTGTCACGGCAGAGAATAAGAATATTGTGGTTACAATTACGGACAATGGTTCTGGTATTTCAGAGGATCAAAAAGCCTTAATATTTCAACCTAATTTCACTACTAAAACTTCCGGAATGGGATTGGGATTAGCAATGGTGAAAAAGATGTTAGAAAGTGTCAATGCAACAATTAGCTTCGAATCTGAAGTAGGAGTAGGGACTACATTCACCTTAGCTTTTCAGCTGGATTAATAAAAGTCTTTAGATTAATTTTCTTGTCCAACTCGTATTTCAAACTCTCTTATTTTTGCAAGTAAAAGTGCTTGCTCAATTTGTTGATCATTACACTAAAAACACCTTCTTCAGTAATTCTTTTTAAATCCTTACCTACAAACTCCAAATCAGAGGAACAAAGTTTAAATGTTACTGTTTGGATTTCACCTGCCTTCAAATCGATTTTAGAAAACTTCTTTAGTCTTTTATAGGAAGGAGTTACAGACGCATAGTGATCTCGAACAAAAAGATCAATAGCTTCTTTACCCTCCTTATCACTTGTATTTGTAACCGTTACCTTGACCGTTAATGTATCGCTATCTGTAATAGTGTCACTACTTAAAGTTAAATTACTGTATTCAAAAGTGCTGTAACTCAATCCATGGCCAAAAGCGTATTCGGGATTGTACCCAGAATAAGTAAACCCATCTTGAGTTTCTTCAATCCCCATTTCAGAATATTTACAGTCGTATAAAACACGATGAGCAGTACTTCTTGGATAAGTATACGGAAGTTTACCGCTAGGATTATTTTCACCATATAAAGTCCGTGTGATAGCTTCTCCACCAAGTTCTCCAGGGAGGTAAGCCATTAAAATAGCTTTGGCACTTGGTACAATTTTTCGAATTATTCTTGGTCGACCTTCTAACAAAACAACTATGATTGGTTTGTTAAGTTTCTTCGCTTGCTCTATCAATTTGATTTGTTTTTCATCGATACCAAGATCTTTGATGGATCCCGGAGTTTCAGCATAAGCATTCTCGCCTAAACACAATATCAGAACATCGCACGATGAAGCTCCCGCCAAGGAATAATTCACCAATGAATCGTAGTTTGAAGTACTGTTAGACTTCACTTTATCATTACCCAAATAAGCTGTCATTGCGCCTAGGAATGTTTTGGTTGTTGCAGGATATCTGAACTCTTCATCCCCTTGCCAGCTGTAAGACCATGATCCGTGTAAGGCAGATTTACTATTAGCTCCAGGACCACCCACAAACACTTTTAAATTTTTACTTAAAGGAAGAGCGCTGTTTTCATTTTTCAACAAAGTCATGCTTTCCATAGCTGCATCCAAAGAAAGTTTTTTGTATTCACCTTTTTTAAATTGGGCCAATGCTTTTTCTTCAGGATAAGGATTGTCAAAAAGACCTAACTCAAATTTTAATTTAAGAATTCTACCCACTGCTTCGTCAATTCTAAACATAGGAACTTCTTTCTCTTTAACAAGCTCTAGCAGTAAATGATAAAAGCTCAAGTTCAAGGGAACCATACTCATGTCCACTCCAGCCATTACAGCCATTTTAACAGCTTCTTTTTGAGTTTTAGCAACCTTGTGTTTAGTTTGCAGCATGATAATATCTTCCCAGTCTGATACAGCTAGTCCCTCAAATCCAAATTCATCGCGAAGAACATCCTTTAAAAGGTATTCATTAACGTGAGTTGGTATGCCGTTTACTTCTCCTGAATTGATCATGATTGTTTTAGCTCCAGCTTCAATTGCTGCTTTAAATTGAGGCAAGTAATACTCTCTCAATTCAATGTCTGGAATTAAAGCAGGTGTTCTGTCCCAGCCAGTTGATGGTTTTGAATACCCAACGTAATGTTTCATGCAAGATGCAACGTTTTCAATTTTACTAACGTCATCACCCTCGTAACCTTTTACAGCAGCAACTCCAAAGGCAGTGCATATATTTACATCCTCTCCGTAAGTTTCGGAAAACCTTGGCCATAGTGGTTCTCTGCCAATGTCAAATACTGGGTCAAAGTTCCACCTTACTCCGGAAGCCCTAGTCTCCATGGCTGTAACGCGTGAACAATTAACAGCATGCTCAGTGTTTCTCGAAGCGGCAATTCCAATGTTGTGAGGAAATAGAGTGGATCCAAAAATGTAAGTCGCTCCGTGAATTGCATCCACGCCAAATAATACAGGAATGCTGTGAGGTGTATTTTCTACCGCAGTTTTTTGTATATCATTGATTACTTCATGCCAGCCGTCCATGGACTTTCTACCTTCTAATGCATTTAAAATTGAACCTACATTACAATCAACCAATACTTTTTTTAATTTTTCAGGATCTAGCGCATGCTCGCCAACAGGTATATCTGTAGCATTGTATTTTTTTGCAAGGACGCTTATGTTTACTTGCGTCATTTGACCTACCTTTTCTTCAACAGACATGATAGCCAGCAGAGAATCAACTTTTACATCTATTTCAGATTTTTCTACTGATTTAGTATTGTTTCTGCCATTTATTTCGGAATCGGAACATGCAAACATTAATACAATGCTGTTCAATATAATAAATGATTTTAATTTCATGGTTGATAGGTAATAGTGTGGACATGAAAATAGTCAATTAATAAAAAGTAAGAAAGAATATCTGGGTTTAATAGTAAATGTCCGTCTTATGTACCTTTACAATCAATACTATTCATTGCCTAGAAACATACTGTTTCCTTGATGTACCCGCTGCCAGTAAGTAGTAGAAGTCGACCTCTATAAGTGTTTTTTTGAACGGAAATATAAGTGATAATTAAGGTGCGCAATGCCCTGTAAAGCTTGGAAAAAGGATTACTTTTAAAGCCTTTAGCATGGAAAAATTATTTATTCAAAGTACAAGCAGTTCTCCAGAAATCGAATTATGTTCTGAGAGCAATGTTTTTAAAATGGTGGGAGAATCATGCATGAGTGATGCAAATTTATTCTACGCACCTGTTTTAGATTGGTTAAGAGCGTATGGCAAAGAATTAAATGCAAATGCTAAATTTGAATTTGGATTTTCTGCTGTTTCTCAAACATCAATGAAAATGCTGTTGTTTCTTTGTCAAGAAATTAAATCCATGCAAATTGACGGACAACAAGTTGAAGTTTCTTGGTGTTTTTCAAAGGAATCTCCTGAACTAAAAGAAATAGGTCAGGACATAAGCTTCATGACTGATTTAGATTTCAATTATTCTGCGGTCGACAGTGATTTAGTCTTTGCCTAAGAACTAAGGGTCAAGCTCGATTTATATTTTATTCCCAAGATACTTGTATCAAAATCACCCCTTATTTTCAAATAAGATTAAATTATTGTAACCTTTCTTGAAAAGCTACGTTAATGAAGTAGTCAAAGTTAAGTTAGGTGTTAAAATAAGTTCAAAAAATCGCTTTTAGTCAGGCGATTTTTTTTTGGTTTAAACTGACTACTTTTTTAAGTTTGATTTTTTCAAACCTAAGCCAGTCCAAAAACTTTCGGGATAAATAAGCTCTTTGGGTTTTCCTATCCATCCGTTGATTAAGTCTAAGTTGTAACCGTCTTTCACCTTTGTATACTTTACAGAAGAAAAGATAATTGCATCCCAGTCACCTGTGAATTCTAGTTTTTTCAATGATTGAGGATATTCTCCTTGTCTTACTTTGTGCAGTTCAATGAGAGCTACAGCAGTTTTAAAATGCTGGTCGCCAAATTTTTGATTGGCTCCTTCGGTAAGGTCTCCTAGACCACAACTGTTCACAAAGAAAATGAGAAAAGTACCAATTAAAATTTTTGATATTTTTTTCATTTTTAGTCTATAAGGTTAACGTTGAAACTCTGTTCAATAGCATTGAACCCCTTCTCGTTTTTGACCAAATCTTCCACCGCTTCTTGTCTTAATATTGCAAAGGTTTTGTTGTCTTTATGAACAAAGTGAATAATACCCACGTGATCTATAGTCAGGACACTTACCGCATATTTTAGTGCTACAGTAGTAATTCCATTGAAACTATCTTTTTGAACATTTTCAAAAGTCAAATTCGAGTTTTTATAAATTATGTTATCCTGTAGTTCATTTTTATAGATCTCAATCCATTCATAAATGTCCATGTCACCCTCTACCCATGTTAGAGCAAATAAACCGCTAGACTTCATTCCGCTCTTTTCAATTGATAAGTAGTAAACGCCTTCGTCTATTTCTTCTCGATCAGTAATTTCCCATCCTTCAGGACTGGTCAAAGAAACACCATCTTTTGAAAATGATTCCGCAGGTATTTGTTCACAAGAAGTTATTGTAAGTGCAATTAGTAGTAGGATTAGGTAGTTTTTCATGGGGTTGAGAATTAATTATTGACTAGATACAAGTTAGTATTAATTGGGGTAAAAAGCGTTGTGCGTTTTACAAGTTTAATCATAGTGTGATTTGCCGCAACATTTTTTAAATTTCTTTCCGCTATCACATGGGCAAGAACTATTTCTGCCAATTTGAAGCGTTACCTTGCTTAAGTTTCTTTTTGTCATCTTTTGATCGAATATCATTTCCAACAAGCTGTACAACTCAGGATGTTTATCGGCCAGCAGTTTAGGTCGCTCAAAAAAGTATTCACTAGCTACCGCAAAAAATTCTACACGGCTACTAGCAGCGTACGGGTTTATTTTAGATTTGCCATTGTCGATTTCATCAATCTTTTTTTGAATGAGTTCAAGCCACGGAATAGTATACTGTTTTTGTAATAGTAATTTAGGGATGCCATCAATGGTGCCGTCAGCTTTGTCAATGATATGCACAAACTCATGAATAGCGGTATTTTTCTTGTCGGACTCATTGGAGAAACCGTGGTGCAAAGCTGGTTTTGAAAGAATCATTTTACCATCCATGTATCCAGTACCTACCATGCCCAGAATACTTCTTCCTGGTCCCGTGGTTTCAAATTTGTCGTTGAACATTCTTGGATAGAGTAAGACTTCGTGGAAATTTAAGTATCTCCATTTTGGGAAGTTGAATATTGGGATGATGGCACTTGAAGCGACTAGTAATTTGTCGGCCAGGTCAACATTTACTTCAATCCCTGTGATTCTGCAATTGAGGAGGAACTCTTGAGTTTTATATTCGAATTGAACCTTTTCCTCATTAGAGAGGGAGTTGTAGAAAGGTACCTTGTTGATGAGAATTGTTTTCCATTGTTGTGGGAATGTGGTGGAGGGTATTTTCCATGATTTGTTGGAGAAGAGAGTTCTTGTTAGGAAGTAAATTAGGATTAGGAAGAGAAGGGGTAGGAGGAAGTTCATTTGGGGTAGATAGAATTCTTATGATGACATTTACTTTTTGTAGTTTGAATGGCGTCTTCTTTATTTCTCGTTAATACTTAATTGAGGCTTGTTTCCTTCTGGTCCAAATTTCCACAGACCATCTGAATAGACAGCTGTTAAATTCAATGTGAAATTTTGCTCTTTGTTTGTAAAAAAAACATTGATTGAAGAAAATGTTACGACTGAAGAATCAATTTTAAAGGTCAATGAGTGCGGCCAAGGTGTGATTTTATCATTTCCTGGGTGAGGTACAATATAACTATATCGTATACTGTCAATTGTAGCGTGGGGTAATTCAGTTTCGTAATGATTGTCAAATTTTCTTTTAAATTCTTCGAAGAAATATTCTTTTTTCTTGTCCCAGTTGTCAAATAGCTCATCCAGTAAAAAAAATTGGTGGATTAGGATTGCTTGATTTGGGGATCAGCTTTGAAAATTCTTTTTTAGTCAGGTAAGTTTTATCAAGTTTCTCAAATTGTCCTTTTTGTAGAAAATGAAAAATTGACTGCCCAAAAGCCAGAGGTGTGTTCAATGATGTATTTTTAGAATCCGCTCCATTTTTGCAACCTCCGAAAAATAGAGTAAAAATAAATGCTATTATAAAAATGTTGTTCTTCATCTTACTATGATTTTGGGACTAATGTAAATGTACAAATAAAGTAGAATTAGATTTTATGTAAGCTAATATAGCAGGATTGCTCCTTGCAGTCGCTTTCCTGTGCGGGGTTCGGTCTCAACTAATCAAAGCCATGATTCCGCTGCGCTGCATCACAAGGCTTTTTTTATGACCTTACTTTTACGAAAGTGAACTTCCGACAAGTAAGGTCATAAAAAAAGCCTTGATTTTCAGTATGAAAATCAAGGCTTGATTAGTTGGTCGGGGTGGCAGGATTCGAACCTACGACCTCCTCGTCCCAAACGAGGCGCGATACCGGGCTACGCTACACCCCGAGGTGTTGTAATCTTGGGAGGCGCAAAGATAGTTGAATATTTAGTTATCTCAAACAAATGGTGGATAAATTTGAAGAGAATGTTGTTTGCTTTGAAAGTGAGAGCTTTAAAGGTCTGAAAAAATTAGTCTCGCCGCCCTTCTAGCGCATTATCGGTGTCAATAAAACGAAGTTTGCTTTCAAATTCTTTTTGTTCCTCTCCGCTAAATCGAAGCTTAAAGATTCCCATTTTGTATGACTCATAAGTCATTCCGTCCCAGTAAATCACAATGTTTCTGTACCTGACTTCTCCAAGAATGTTCCAACTTACTAGCAGTACAGCGATTGAAATTGCAATAGCTTTTTTCATTTTGCTTGTTGTCAGTAGTTTGAAAAACGCTGCGAGTGGCAAGGAAAGGATTGAGTAGTATTCAATCATCGATCTCATACCATAGCTTCCCCCGTACCACCAGCACCACCAGGAGGATAGTGTATATATTGCAATACTGAAAAATGCGATATTAAGCACACGAACTTGCTTTGCAGATCGTAAGAAAATACCAGCGCAGCCCAGTAACATTATAGGTGTGTAAATGAACCAGCCTTTGGTGAAGCTGAAAAGAAAAGAAATTACTTTAGGGTCGTTAAAGAAGAACCCTTCTCTGGTGTAAGAGTAATATATAAATGATCCTGTTGCCCATTTCCAGTATATTAATTGAGGTGAGGCGGCAAGGATGAAAAAAAGCAAGCTACGAACAACAATTTTTGTTTCAATGACAATTTTTATTCGTGCCCAAAGGTCTTTGAAATTAGCAATTCCGTACAACACTGGAATCAACACACAAATGGCATTGGTAGGTCTTAGTACTGTTGCGAATCCGCAAAAGAAAAAAGAAGCGTAAAAATATTTTAACTTTTTAGTTTTGTCCCATTTCCAAGCCAAGTAGAGTATCAATGACGTAAGGAAAAATAAATAGCTATGGGGCATCGTTCCCTCGCTTATGCTATAGTAATGCAAATTTGTCCCCAGGAAAACAGAAATTAAGGTGAGTGAAGTGACCAACTCATCATAGTAATCGAGTAGTACTTTTCTTAACAAACATAATGCTATGAATACATAGAGTAAAATTCCAAAAGAAGCTGCGTAACAGTAGGGGGACGAATAACCATCAACTTTGTAATCAGTGGCCTGTGCAATTTTATGTCCCACTAGAAAAAATGGCATTTCCATTAAAGCCACTCCAATTGTAAACTTGTTAATGAAAATATCTTTTGGGCTTTTGTGGATCCAGTATGCATTAGGAAATCCAAATGTTAGATCATTGTGCACAAACTTGGCAACTAAGTACGAGTGGTATTGATCTGCATCATTTCTAAAGGGAGATGATTCGCCTTTCCATCCTTTGAAAAAATTAAAGAAACACATTACTACGATCGCCATAACTACAATCGTTATCGCTGAAGGGCTTTTTATATTTTTTTTTATTCTGCTTAATAAGTTCAATTTCCGAATCATTACTATTGGGCCTTTTTTTTCTTTAATTTGTTCTTTTTCACTCGCATGTTTATCACCTCTACAATTAAGGCGTAACAAACAGCAAAATAAATATATCCTTTTGGAACTTCAACGTGGAAAGATTCCAATAACAACATGAATCCGATTAGAATTAAAAATGACAGCGCTAATATTTGAAGAGTAGGTCTGTCGCTAATGAATTTACTTATTTTTCCAGCAAACATCATCATGATAGCCATTGATATGATAACTGCGCAAACCATGATTCCAACTTCTTGAGTTAAACCTACTGCAGTCAGAATACTGTCAAAACTGAATATAAGATCTAACGCCACAATTTGCATGATGGTTTTGCTCATGCTTATTTTTGGTTTTTTTTCTGTTTCTTCTTCCTGTTCGTCATCCATTTTATGGTGAATTTCAGAAGTGCTTTTTGCTATTAAAAACAAGCCGCCTACAAGAAGAATGAGGTCTCTGCCGCTCAATTTAACTTCGTGACCAATGATTGTGAAATCAATCAGTGAAGCAGTCAATCCCATGATCCAAGTTATTCCAAATAACATGACAATTCTGAAGACAAGCGCCAGTACCAAACCAATGTTCCTTGTTCTTGCTCGCTCGGATTCAGGAAGTTTATTGGAAACAATTGAAATGAATATTATGTTGTCAATTCCTAGTACAATTTCAAGAATTGTTAAAGTAAATAAGGCGGTAAGTGTTTCAATTGACAGTAAATCCATTAATAATTGTATTTATATTAAATTGATATCGTTATTTTTGTCTTTTCAAAAGTAGTAAACTTTCATGAACGATTCTTATTTTGAATTACAACGAGAAAATTTAGCAAATTCACCCGAGTTTGAGGTAAATCCAACAGGTGAGTTAAGTTTTTATGGAGTGAATTTGATGAAATTGATTGAAGAATATGGGTCTCCATTGAAGATTACCTATTTGCCAAAAATTACTTCTCAAATTCAGCAAGCAAAAGCAATGTTTCGGTCTGCTTTTGAAAAAGCAAATTACAAGGGAGATTATATATACTGTTACTGTACAAAGAGTTCTCATTTTTCGTTTGTAATGGATGAGGTGCTTAAGAATGATTCACACATTGAAACGTCTTCCGCATTTGATTTACCTATTGTAAACAAATTGCACCAGGAAGGGAAAATTACAAAAGACACTTTTATTGTTTGCAACGGTTTTAAACGACCTGAGTACACGCTTCAAATTAGTAAACTAATAAATCAAGGTTTCAGGAATGTTGTTCCTGTGCTCGATAATGAAAAGGAACTAGATGAGTACCTGAGTAAAACGGAAACGCCATTCAATTTGGGAATTAGGATTGCCACGGAAGAAATGCCTACTTATTCCTTTTACACTTCTAGATTAGGGATTAATCCAAATAAAATTTTGTCTTTTTACAACGACAAGATTAAAGGGTTAAAACAGGTGAATTTAAAAATGCTTCACTTCTTTATTAATACAGGAATTAGGGATCATGCTTACTACTGGAATGAATTAGATAAGTGTTTAAAGTTGTATGTTCAGCTTAAAAAAGTTTGCCCACAACTTGATAGTTTAAATATTGGGGGTGGTTTACCTTTTAAAACACATTTAAGTTATCAGTACGATTATCAAGATTTTATTGATAAAATTATTATAAAAATCAATGACACTTGCCTTAAGGAAAATATCGATTCACCAAACATTTTTACTGAGTTTGGAACATATACAGTCGCAGAAAGTGCTATGAATATCTTTGAGGTATTGGATGAAAAGCAGCAAAATGACAAAGAATCTTGGTACATGGTAAACAATTCATTCATGAATACCGTGCCGGATACATGGGGAATCGATCAGCGCTTTATGATGTTACCCATTAATAAATGGAGGGGGCCATGTAAACACGTTTACCTAGGTGGTTTAACTTGTGATAGTATGGATTTTTACAATGCTGAAATACACAATAATAAATTGTTTTTACCTCCTCTAGATAACAAGGAACCCTTGTTTGTCGGGCTTTTCAACACGGGTGCGTATCAAGAAGCTTTATCGGGATTTGGAGGTTTAAAACACTGTTTAGTTCCTTCGCCCAAATACATCGTTTTGAATCGAAATAAAAATGGGGAAGTAGTTTCTGAAGAATTTAAGAAGGAACAAAGTGCTGCTGAGATGCTCAAGATTTTGGGTTACAAGTAGTTAAATTCATTTACTTAGAAAAATTAAATCCCATTGGTAGCGCTTTTTTGATTATCTTTGCACCGCTATTAACTGTCTTGTCGCTGTAAATTTAATTTATAGAGGAAAGTCCGGGCATCGAAAAGCATTAAACCTTGTGAAAGCGAGGGCGTTAGTAATGAGAGTTACTTTTGACAGATAGTGTTGCAGAAAATAACCGCCACAGCTTGCTGGGGTAAGGGTGAAAAGGTGAGGTAAGAGCTCACCAGTATTTCAAGTAATTGGAGTAGCTGAATAAACCTTTTGAGATGAAAGTCCAAATAGGCTGGAGTGTCCCTCGGGACAAAAGGGCTGCTCGTCCGATTCCAGTGGGTGGGGCGTTTAGATAAATGACAAGGCTAGACAGAACCCGGCTTATAGGTTGATAGCATTTTATAAATGAATTAAATACGAGTGAAAAATGAAATTTGAAGAATTAGGATTATCAGAAGACCTGTTGAAGGGAGTACAAGATTTAGGTTTTGAGGAACCATCTCCAATCCAAGAACAGGCAATTCCAATGTTACTTACTGACAAGACGGATTTAGTCGCGTTAGCACAAACAGGAACAGGAAAAACAGCAGCTTTCGGGTTGCCATTGTTAGAATTAACTGATCCAGATGTGCGTCAAGTACAATCTGTAATTTTGTCTCCAACTAGAGAGTTGGCAAACCAAATAGCAGAGGATTTAAAAAAATTATCAAAGCACAAAAAAGGAATAAAAGTACTGTCCGTTTATGGAGGTGCAAGTATAAGTGGTCAAATTAAAGATCTTAAAAGAGGGGTTAACGTAGTGGTTGCAACTCCTGGAAGATTGAAAGATTTGATCGAAAGGGGTGTTGCTAACTTGAGAAACATTGATCGTGTCGTTTTAGATGAAGCGGATGAAATGTTGAACATGGGTTTCAAGCAAGAATTAGATTACATTTTGGATGGTACTCCAGAAGAAAAATCAACTTGGTTGTTTTCAGCAACAATGCCTAGAGAAATTGAGCGAATTGCAAAAAACTACATGAACGATCCTGCTAAAATTACAGTGGGTAGTAAAAATGAAGGAGCAAAAAATATTGAGCATAAATATTACCTGGTACGTCACCACAATAGGTTCTCTGCATTAAGAAGAATTATTGATTCGACGCCAGACATTTTTGGACTTATCTTTTGTAGAACAAGAAGAGACACACAAGAAATTGCTGATAAGTTAATGCAACAAGGATATAGTTGTGATTCTATTCACGGTGATTTATCTCAACAACAAAGAGATCGTGTAATGGATAAGTTCCGTGCAAAAAAGATCCAGATTTTATGTGCTACTGATGTGGCAGCAAGGGGTATTGATGTTAACGATATTACACACGTAATTAACTACGAATTACCTGATGAAATTGAAAGTTATACTCACAGAAGTGGTAGAACTGCAAGAGCAGGGAGAAAAGGTGAATCTTTAGTTATTGTTAGTGATAAAGAAGCTTACAAGATTAGAAGAATTGAAAAAATCATCAACAAGAAGTTTGAAAAGTGTGATGTTCCTGACGGAAGTGAGGTAGTTAAATCAAGACTTTTCACTTTGCTTGAACAAGTAAAAGCTACCGTTGTTAATGAGGAGGAGTTAGGAAAGTTCGAAGAGGAAGTGATGGCTCAGTTCGAAGGAATGGACAAAGAAGAAGTGATAAAATTGTTTGTGTCGAAAGACTTTAACAAATTTGTTGCTGCGAACAAGAATTCTGAAGAGCTGAACTCTAGAGGTGGAGGAAGTAGAGACGGAAGAGATAGAGATGGTGGACGTGATAGAGGAAGAGGCAGAGACAGAGATCGCGGAGGAAGAGATGGAGGAAATAGAAGAGAAAGAAGAGATCGTGATAGCGACAGAGCGCCAAGAAGCGATAGGGGTGATAGAGGCGACAGAGGTGATAGACGTGACAGAGGAGAAAGTGGTGACCGGAGTAACAGAGGAAGCTCACGAAATGGTGAATTCAAAACTTTCTTTATCAACTTAGGTACTGAAGACGGGGTAAATAAAGGTGAGTTTATTGATTTCATTTGTACAGAATCTGGTATCAGAGGAAAGGCAATGGGAGAGATCAGATTGAACGATAAGTTTACGTTCTTTGAAGTTGAAACTGATACAGCTAAACAAGTTGGTGATGGTCTGAAAGGAACTTCATTCGATGGAAGACGTTTGAAAATTGAATTAGCTAAGCCTAGAAATTAAGCTTTATTACTTCAATTTTAAAAGAAGGATTAAAAAAAGAGTCATCGTTTGGTGACTCTTTTTTTATGCTGTAAAAATTGTATTAACTTGAAATGCTGATTTGTCACTAAGCTGACAATGACTTTTAACATCAATTCATACTATTGTTGACTGTATCGATTGATAGAAGTGTTAGTTTAGTACTCAATTAGATTTAATCTCGTAATCCACTCGTTTTGCAAAAGTTTACCATCATATTCCTAGTTATAGCTTCAGTAATTCTTACAGCTGACTATTATTTTTATTCTGCGACCAAATCTTTGGTTAATACTTGGGCTTGGGGAAGAGGTATTACCATTGGGTTTTGGTTTACAACATTTATCTTATTAGCTGGATTTGGTGCGGGGTACTTTATGTACATGTCAGGAACTCCAATTTCAGGTAAGACTAGAGGAGTGCTGATGGGACTCATGTTTATATTGTTTGTTCCAAGGTTATTTGCTCTGGTAATTTTTGTATTAGATGATATTATCCGCTTGGGTAAATACCTATTTTCGTTTTTGTCTTCTGGTTATATTAAAGGTGCAACTCCTGAGGGGATTAACCGGTCTAAATTTTTGCAAATCACGGGTCTAGGAGTTTTCGGTTTTTTTATATCAGCCTTTACTTATGGTGTTTTTAAAGGAGGGTACAACTATAATGTACTTACTAATAAATTAAAGCTACCCCAGTTACCAAAGGAATTTGAAGGTTTAAAGATTGTTCAAATTTCAGACTTACATGTTGGTAGTTTCTTTTCTACTAAACCATTAGAGGAGGCGATTGAAATTATTAATGATCAAAATGCTGATTTGATATTTTTCACAGGAGATTTAGTTAATGAGATTTCAGAAGAGGCTGTACCGTTTATTCCTGTTCTGAAAAAAATGAAAGCTAAAATAGGTATTTATTCAATCTTGGGGAATCACGATTACGGAGACTATTATTATGATAAAAAATCACCTGACCTAGCAGCTAACAAGAAGCATAACAAGGATTTGATGAAGTCCATTCATAAAGAGTCTGGTTTTAATCTGTTGCTTGATGAGTCTGTACAGCTTGAAAGGGGGGGGGAAGAACTTTCAATTATTGGTATTGAGAATTGGGGAAAAAAGGCAGGGTTTCCTAAATATGGCAAAATGGAAAATGCTGTTAAAGGTACAGATAACAGTAAAGTGAAATTATTGTTGTCACATGACCCTTCTCACTGGGATGCCCAAGTTCGAACAGAATACAAAGATATTGACGTGACGTTTAGTGGTCATACACACGGCATGCAGTTTGGTATTGAAATTCCAAGGTTTATTAAATGGAGTCCCGTTATGTATTTGTATAAACAATGGGCAGGTTTGTATGAGGCAGACAGCCAGAAGATATACGTAAACAGAGGCTTAGGATTTATTGGTTATCCGGGTAGGGTGGGTATCAGTCCCGAAATTTCAGTATTTGAACTTACAAGTGAAGGGTAATAAACTCATTTCAGTGTTGGGGAGATGAAACTGATTTTTATTTAAAATATTTTGGTTTTTCACATT
>Ga0115000_10000133_pt1 | contig 64537 bp, 66 predicted proteins | sample ArcticOcean_MG_C_6_FD_89690 | JGI IMG/M metagenome (GOLD analysis project Ga0115000, IMG submission 89690) | Marine microbial communities from western Arctic Ocean - ArcticOcean_MG_CB8_128 | ecosystem: Environmental > Aquatic > Marine > Oceanic | place: Arctic Ocean: Canada Basin | collected... | reverse complement strand
GGCGACACCGATCAGGCTCCGATGGACCTCGGTATGCCACCCGGGCCGACCGATCGTCAGGTGCAGTTGTTCTTCCTCGACGACGAGCCGACGGCCGTATGGGATCGCTTCCAGGCCTACGCCGACGAGGTCAAGGCGAGCGGCAAGGGCGAGGTCGTCTTCGCCGCACCGTTCCTGCCGACCATCGTTGGAACCGACACCTACACCGACAAGCTCTGGTGAGCCCACGGGTCGTCGCCATCTTCGTGGTGGCGGTCCTTCTCACTGCGGCGTGCGGAACCGAGCCACCTTCGGGCGCTCCGCCGCTCGTGACCACCACCAGCGCGCCCGCGCCCGGCGACGTAGCGACGCCCAACTCTTCGTCTTCGTCTTCTTCGTCGTCCACTTCGGCCGCGCCGCTGCCGCCTGTGGAGATCGCCCAGATCGACTGTCCGGTCGACCTCAGTCGGTCTGACGGTGTCGGGGTCGCGTGCGGAGTAATCACGGTGCCGGTGGATCGCACTGACGCGTCAGTCGGCACGACCCGAGTCACGCTGGCCACGGTCGCCGGCTACGACAGCGGCTTCGACACACCCGCCGCGGTGCTACAAGGCGGACCAGGTGGCGCCAGTTCCGACCTTGCCACGTGGTTCCCCCAGCAACCCTTCACCCAAGTCTTCGTCGATCAGCGTGGCACCGGATTTGTGGGTTCAGATTTCGACTGCCCCGAAATCCTTGATGCGATGGGCCGAATCCTGAGCAGTAGCTCCGCCGAGGCCGGCATCGTCGCGCAGAACGCCTACGCCGACTGTGGCCGTCGGCTCGATGATGACATCGTCCTGCAGCACACCGAGTCCGAGGAACATGCCACCGATGTGGCGGATGCCATGGCGGCGCTTGGCTACGACCGTTGGGTTGCCTACGGGGTGAGCTATGGCTCGACGATCGGGCTCGAACTGATGCGAGACGAGCCGGCCGGTCTGGTCGGGGTTGTCCTCGACGGCGTCTATCCGCCCGAGCTTGATGTCGACGCCGGACTCGCCTTCTCTGCCGCCCGGGCCCTCGACGAACTCGATGCAGTCTGCGCGGCCGACTCGACCTGCCGCCGCTACCTCTCCGACGGATCAGTCAAAGCAACGCTTGAGCGAGTGATGGAAGAGCTCGATTCCGACCCGATGATCGTCGAACTCGGCGGCAACCGGATCGGCTACACCTCTGACATCGATCTGGTGCTCGACGGGCGTCGCCTGGCTGAATTCACCTTCCTGCTCCTGTATCAGGAGGCCTGGATGCGCTACCTGCCAGCCATCCTCGGATCGCTTGACGATCGCGACCCATCGTCGGCCCAATGGATGGCCTCCATCGGGGCGAGAACGCTGATTTCGTCGCAAGAGGCCAACGACGAAGGCACCTATCTCGCTGTGCAGTGTCACGACCGTCTGCCGTTTACCACCGGCCCCGGCGACGACCTCGAACCCTTCCCCGCGGCGGTCGCGGCTGCTTCGCTCGAAGGGATCTGTGGAGATCTCGATCATGAGTCGGCGCCACCGGCGGCCGGCGAGCCGGTCGAGAGTTCGCTTCCCGCCCTGCTCCTCTCTGGTCGTTTCGACCCGATCACCCCTCCGGAATACGCCGAGGACGTTGCCGCCCGACTGGAGAACGCGACCGTTGTCGAGCAGGACGGTCGGGGCCACGGGATCTGGTTCGGCAGCGACTGCATCGCCCAGATCGTGTTCCTGTTCGTTGAGGACCCCGCCCGTGAGGTCGACACGGCCTGCGCTGATGATGGCGAGCCCGTCGAATGGGCACGTCCCTAGCCACGTGGCAGGATCCCGTCATGATTCTTGACGGCAAGACAGTGATGGTGATCGGTGTTGGCCCCGGCCTCGGCACCTCGTGCGCTCGTGTGGCCCTGCGTGACGGGGCGAACGTCGTGGTCGTCGCCCGCAACGAGGAGCGGCTGAAAAGCATTGCCGCCGATCTCGACCCCTCGGGAGAACGAGTGATAGCGGCTTCCGCCGACATCATGGATCAGGCATCGCTCGATGCTGCGGTCGACGCCGCGGTGGAACGATTCGGCGGACTCGACGCCGTGATCAACGTGGCGGCCATGGACAGCGCCCATGCATCTTTCGCCGACCTGACCGACGAGATCCTCCAGAAGAACGTGGTGATCAACGTCCTCGGCGCCGTGCATGTGGTGAAGGCTGCAGAGAGAGCGTTTGATGTTGCGGGCGGCGGATCGGTTGTTCTGATCGGCTCGCAGGCCTCACTTAAGCCAGTGGGCGTGATTCCGCAGTCCGCCTACGCCGCCGCAAAGTCGGCCTTGCTGGCGATGGCCCGCGACATGGCGGCCGAGCTCGGCCCGAAGGGCATCCGGGTGAACACTGTGGTGCCCACCTGGATGTGGGGCCCAAACGTGAAGATGTACTGCGAATGGCAGGCCGCGGAGCGTGGATGCACGGCGGAAGACATTCGTGACGAGATCGCCCAAGGGATGGCGCTGCGCACTATGCCCACCGACGCAGATGTGGCCGAAGCGGCCGCATTCTTCGCGAGCGACCGGTCAAGCATGATCACCGGGCAACGCCTCTTGGTGAACGCCGGAGAGTTCTACGACACGTGACGATCCCGGCGTTGCCAGCGGCATCGGTCCTGGTGGTCGACGATCGGCCTGACCTCCATGTTGTCATTGGCCGGCGGCGGCCCGGTTCGATCTTTATGGGTGGGCGGATCGTGTTTCCCGGCGGGGGAGTCGACCCGGGTGATCGAAGCGCGGATGCGTTGGCGAGAGTCCCGGCCGCATCGGTCCCCGAGATATCGCCGATTGAAGGCGCCGCGTTTCTTCATGCCGCGATTCGGGAGACCGAGGAGGAAGTTGGTCTCGACATTGCTGGTTCAGGGCCAGTTCAAGCCGCTGACTTCCCCCACGTAGGGCATTGGATTACCCCCGAAGATGCACCGCGTCGCTACGACACCCACTTCTTCTTGGCTCGTTATCTCGGCGGCGATGTTGTCGCTGATCAAGAAGAATTGACCGACGCATGGTGGGAACGGCCCGCTGATGCGCTGCGCAAGATCGACCAGGGTGAGCTTGAAGCGATCCTCCCGACGATCGAGTTTCTGCGCGCATTGTCGGCATATCGCAATGTCGCTGACGCATTCCGCGGAACGACCCTCGGGTCCCGCCGCGGAGAAACCTATGGATGGACGGGTTTCTGAGGCCTGATAAAGGCTTTTCCCCAGAACTTTGCTGTTGTGTTGCAGTTTGTTTGCTAGTTGACATGAAATCCGCATAACTATGCACTAAGGTCGCCCGTGGGTTGGATGTCACACGGATGCAGGGCCGAGTGCGTCAATCTGGGGGCCATGTGCCCCCGTCCCCCTCCAGGGAAACTGGGGCCCGGTCGACCGAAACGCCGACCGGGCCCGAGCCTTTTTGGGCGCCTCATCTGTGTAATGGCTCGCTGACTGAGCGAATCTGTGGCTCGCCGATCAGGCGAAACAAATGCGCAAGGTGACCAAATGACTCGACGACTCCTAGCCGAATTCATCGGTACGGCCTTCCTCCTCACGGGAGTAATGGGCTCCGGCATCATGGCCGAGCGGCTCACCGACGACGTCGGCGTGCAGCTGCTGGCGAATGCGGGAGCGACTGTCGGCGTCCTCTACGCCATCATCTTGATGTTTGGACCGGTGAGCGGTGCCCATTTCAACCCAGCGGTCACGATCGCCGATGCGTGGCAACGCAACCGACCGTGGAGCGATGTTGGGCCCTACGTCGCGGTTCAGATTGCCGGTGGCGCCATCGGGGCCGTCGCGGCCAACCTGATGTTCGAGCTTGATGCGATCAATATGAGCGAGAAGGTGCGCGACGGAAGCGGCCAGTACATCGCCGAGGTCGTCGCGACGTTCGGGCTGGTCTTGCTGATCTTCACGCTGGTCCGGTCAGGTCGAGACCACCTCGCGGCGGGAGCGGTCGCCGCGTACATTGGCGGCGCGTACTGGTTCACCTCGTCGACATCGTTTGCGAACCCGGCGGTCTCGGTCACCCGAACCCTGTCGAATACGTTTGCCGGGATTGACCCCGGCTCCGCGCCCGCCTTCGTCGCCTGCCAGCTCGTCGGAATGGCCCTCGCTGTTGCCGCAGCGCGAGTGTTGTACCCGTGACCGCTACCGACGTATCCACCGATCTGTTCGACCGCTTCCAGGTGATCGATGTCGATACCCACGTGACGGAGCCGGCCGACGTGTGGACCGCACGGACACCGGCAGCGATGCACGACCGTGTGCCGCACATCGAGCGGATCGACGGGCAAGACGTGTGGATGTGCGATGGCGACCGCCTTGGTCAGCCGGGCTACTACTCGATGGCCGGATTCGACGGTCTCATGCCGCTGAAGGTGCCGGCAACTTTCGACGACATCCATCCGTCGATGTATGACAGCCACGAACGGCTGAAGTTCATGGACTCCCAAGGCATCCAAGCCCAGGTGCTGTATCCAAACGTCGGCGGATTCGGCAACGCCTACTTCATGAAGCTGGGCGATCCCGACGTTGTCCGGGCCTGTGTTCGTGCGTTCAACGACTGGATCACCGATTGGACCTCCGCTGATCCCAATCGGTTGATCGGCGTCACCGCCGTGCCGTTCTGGGACATGGATTTTGCGCTCGAAGAGATCACCCGTGGGGTGGAGGCCGGCCACAAGGCCATCAACTTCTGCAACCAGCCGCAGGACCACGGACTACCGGGGCTGGCCTCGACCCATTGGGACCCAATCTGGGCACTCGCCCAAGAAGCGGGTGTCTCAGTGAGTTTCCACGTTGGTGGCGGCTCCATGGGCACCCAGTTCCAAGACAGTGCCAACATGGGGTGGATGACCAACTTCGCCAAGGTGTCGTCGCTCATCTTCCTCGACAACATGCGCTGCATTGCCGATTTGCTCTTCGGTGGCGTGTGCCATCGGTTCCCCAACCTGAATCTCGTGTCGGTCGAGTCGGGGGCCGGATGGATTCCCGGCGCCATGGAGTCATTCGACTGGCAGTGGCAAAACGGTGGTGTTCGCTCCGAACATCCTGAATATGACCTGCTGCCGTCGGAGTATTTCCGTCGCCAGATCTACGGGTGTTTCTGGTTCGAGCAAGAGGCCGCTCGGTTCGCGATCGAGCAGTACCCCGACAACATCCTCTACGAGACCGACTACCCGCACCCCACCTGCCAGTTCCCCGGTCCGGCCACTCCCGCACAGTTCCCCCGTGACTACGCCACCGGCGCCCTGTCATCGCTCGACGACGCCACCCTCCAAAAAGTCCTCCACGACACCGCCGCCACCCTCTACAGCATCTAGTTCTTTGCTTCTGTGACGATTAACCCGCCTGACAGGCGGGTAACTCGTCACAGAACGGATAGATCGAGTTACCGGAGGCTGTCGACGGCGGCGAGGGCGGTGGCGGCGTGGACGGCCATGCCGTTGGCCATGGCGGGCTCGTGCAGCATCATCTTGTTCGAGTGACAGCCGGGTGCCTCGAGTGAATTGCGGATGTGGTCGGGGCACACGCCCACGAGGCTCATCGCTCCGGGAACCTTCTCGAGCACATAGCTGAAGTCTTCGGCGCCCATGACGGAGAACGGGAGCTCGAGGAACTTTCGCTCACCAAGGACCGCCTCAGTGGCGTTCTTGACGATCTCGACCGGACCGGGATGGTTGATCGTGACCGGGTACCCCTTCTCGATTGTGATGTCGGCGGTGGCATTGAACGTTGCGGCCACGTTCTTCGCGACGCGCTCGAGCGCGAGATGGACCTGTTCACGCGTATGGACGGCAGTGCTGCGGATCGTCCCCGCAAGGTGGGCCTTCTCGGCGATGACGTTGGTGGTCGTGCCCGCCTGGATCTGCGTGACGGTGACGATCGCGGGCTCGAAGGCATGGACCTCGCGGGTGACCATCGTCTGAATCGATGTGACGATGTGGGCCGCGATCGTGACCGGGTCGGTGGTGAAGTGTGGGCTCGAGGCATGGCCGCCGGCCCCGTTGACGGTGATGTGGAACACATCGGCCGCGGCCATGATCGCTCCGGCCCGGCCTGCGATGTATCCCGACGGGACGTTGGGAGTGATGTGGAGTGCGTAGGCCGCATCAACGCCTTCAAGGACGCCCTCGTTGATCATCATTACGGCGCCGCCCATGCCCTCCTCGCCGGGCTGGAACATGAAACGAATCGTCCCGGCGAACTCGTCGCGGCGAGCGGCCAGAATTCGAGCGGCGCCGACAAGCATTGCGGTGTGAGCATCGTGACCGCAGGCATGGGCCCGGCCTTCGATCTGACTCTTGAACTCCACGTCGGTGTCTTCGGTCATCGGAAGCGCATCGGTGTCGGCCCGCAGCAGCACCATCGGACCGTCGGCGTGGCCTTTCATGTCGGCCCACATCGACGTGATCTCGCCTTCGCCACGGTAGATATCAAGCGGCAGGTCCGCCAACGCGTCGCCGACGCGCCCGATCGTGATCGGGTTCGAGATGCCGAGTTCGGGCTCTTGATGGATGGCCCGGCGGAGATTAACAACTGCGGGCAGTCCCGCTTCGGCTTCTTCTCGAATGCCAGCGCCGCGCAGATCGTCAATCATCGTCATGAGGGTGACCATAGTTTCGGCAGCTACCGTGCCGCTCATGGAAATGATCGTTGTGCGTCATGGGCGTCCTCAGACGGCAGTGAAAGTTCACGGGGTCGCGAATCCCGGACTCGACGACACCGGGAAGTGGCAGTCCGAACGGGTCTCGGAATGGCTCGCTCACGAACAGATCGACGCCGTGGTCACCAGCCCAAAGGCTCGCGCCATCGAGACCGTGACGCCGTTGATGGCGGCGCTTGGCCAGGACAACGAGATCGTGACCGACCTTGACGAAGTGGACCGTTTCTCTTCGAGTTACTACCCGACCGAGATCGTGCACCTCGAAGGTGGCGAGTACTGGGAGAAGATCATGGCCCAGGACTGGGACGGTCTCGGCTGGGACGATCCGGCCACCTTCAAGGCCCGAGTCGAGGGAGCGTGGGCTGAACTCATCGCCAACCCGCGGGGTGAGCGTGTCGTGATCGCGTGCCATGGTGGCGTGATTCGCATCATTCTCGGTGCGGTGGCGGGGCCCGACGTTGGGTTCTTCCCGCTAAGTGTCGACTACGCGTCGGTCTGTCGAATCAATATCGATGCGGATGGCAAACAACGGTTCATCTCACTCAACGAGACCGGCCACTTCGACGCTGACCGCATCGGCGTTCGCGGCGTGATGAACGACGGCGGCCGCGTCGCCGACGCATTTCACTGATCCGACGCCGCCCTCTACAGTTGAGGCATGGCTGCTCTCGACTATCAGGCGTTCGACGCCGACAACCACTACTACGAGGCGGAAGACGCATTCACCCGCCATGTCGACCCGAAGATGCACAAACGGTGCATGCAATGGGCCGAGATCAACGGACGAAAGCGCCTGCTCGTCGGCGGCAAGGTCAACCGGTTCATTCCGAACCCCACCTTTAATCCTGTTGCTCGGCCCGGCTGTCTCGACGACTACTTCCGCGGCAAGGTCGCTCGCGACGACATTGTGTCGGCCTTCGGCGAGCTCGTGCCGATCCCCGACGAGTACCGAAATCGCGACGCTCGCCTCGCCGTGATGGACAAGCAGAATCTCGAATCGTGCTTCATGTTTCCCACGCTCGGCGTCGGCATGGAGTCGGCGCTTGAGCACGACACCGAAGCGATGCTCGCGGCGTTCGCCGGGTTCAACAAGTGGGTCGAAGACGACTGGGGTTTGAACTACAAGGACCGCATCTTTACTGCCGGCTACATCACTCTCGCCGACGTCGACTGGGCGTTGGACCAGCTCGACTGGATGATCGAGCGCGACGTTCGAGTCGTCAACATGCGTCCTTCGTCGGTCCCCGACGGCAACGGCGGTCGGCGCTCGCTCGGCCATCCTGCCCACGACCCGTTCTGGAAGAAGATGAACCAGTACGGCATCACGCTGGCCATGCACTCGGGCGATTCTGGCTACGAGTTCATCAGCGACTACTGGGGCATGAACGACTCGTTTGAAGCGTTCCGGCAGAACGCATTCAAGTCGTTGCTCACCTACTCGCCCATCTCCGATGCGCTGGCATCACTCATTGCCGAAAACGTGCTGAGTGAACACACCAACATTCGTGTCGCCACGATCGAGACCGGGTCCGAGTGGGTCCAGCCGCTCGTCAAGAAGTTCGAGAAGACCTACAAGCAGCAGAAGCACATGTTTGCCGAGAACCCGATGGAGGTCTTCCGGCGCCAGGTGTGGGTATCGCCGTACTACGAGGACGATCTTGTCGACCTCAAGGACAAACTCGGCGTCGACCACATGCTCTTCGGGTCCGACTGGCCCCACGCCGAAGGCCTGCCCGAGCCGACCGAGTTCATCCACGATCTCCACGAGTTCAACGATGCCGAGATCGAAAAGATCATGCGGACGAACGGACTCGCCCTTACGCAGCGGGCCGTCTAGGTGGGTCGGCCCCGCGTCCTGGTCACTCCATGGCGTCGTGAGCTGAAGACCGCGCTCGACCCGGAATGTGATCTGCTCACGATCGCCCCCGATTACACCAATGCCGTGCGACGGTCCGGAGGACTGCCGATCATCGCGGCCCATGTCGAAGGTGACGAGATCGAGGAGTTGCTTGACACCGTCGATGCTCTCCTGTTGTCGGGTGGTCAAGACATGAACCCGGCTCGCTACGGCCAGGACAACACCTCGAGCAGGGGACCGCGCGAGGACTCCGACGAGTTCGACCTTGCCATCGCTCGGGCCGCGCTCGATCGCGGCTTGCCCATCCTCGGCGTGTGCCGTGGCGCGCAGGTGCTGAACGTTGCGATGGGTGGCGACCTGAAGCAAGAGGTGCAGGCCGAAGGCGAGCATGCCCATCCGACGTATGTGGAGATGTACCCGAATCTCCGTGGCCACCGCCATGAGGTTGCGCTGACGGCCGACAGTCGGCTTGCCGGTCTCTACGGCGCTGAGTCGATCGACGTGAACTCGCTGCATCATCAAGCTATCGGCCGAGTGGCTGACGGACTCTGCGTCGTCGCGAAGGCATCTGATGGCGTGGTCGAGGCAGTCGAGGGCACATCGTCCGATGTCGTCGCCGTGCAATGGCATCCCGAGATGCTCCGCGGTGAGGGCGGTGATGTGTTGTTCGCCGACTTGGTCGAACGGGCCCGTGTTCGTGCCACGATGACGGCGTGAACGACTTCGATCTCGACACCATCCGAATCTCTCTCCACATTCTGGCGGCCTGCGTCTGGGTCGGAGGTCAGGTGGTGATGGGGGTGCTGGTGCCCGTCCTGCGCGACATCTCGCCGGACGCGCCGAAGAGAGTGGCGAACCAATTCGCCAAGGTTGCGTGGCCGGCATTCGGTCTCGCCGTTGTCACCGGCATTTGGAATCTGTTGGAGATTGAGTCCGGTCAGTCGACGGCCTACAACATCACGCTCGGTGTGAAGTTGCTTCTTGTCGCCGCCGTTGGCATCTCTGCGGCCGTGCACTCGCTCACCCCGTCGCCCGCCATTCGAGGGATCACCGGCGCGGTTGGCCTCTTCGGTTCGCTCGCTGCGGTGGTTTTCGGCGTCATGTTGGTCTGGGGTTAACGCATGGCCGCCCAGTCTTTTAACCAGACCGACGACGAAGGCATCACTCGGTGCTGGTGGCCGGGCGCGGCTGACGACTATGTCGAGTACCACGACAACGAGTGGGGGCGCCCGGTCGTCGACGACACTCGACTGTTCGAGAAGATCTGTCTCGAAGGATTTCAGTCGGGCCTTTCCTGGATCACCATCTTGCGCAAGCGGGAGAATTTTCGGGCCGCATTCGCTGGCTTTGATCCCGAGTTGGTCGCGGCCTTCGGTGAACCCGATGTGCTGTGGATGCTCGACGACGCGGGCATCGTGCGTCACCAGGGAAAGATCCGTTCCGTTATCAACAACGCCTCCCGAGCACTCGACCTGATCGAAGAGAGAGGCTCGCTGGCCGCCTACTTCTGGGGTTGGGAACCACAGATGATCGAGGGCGACCGCAGTGCCGAATCTCCGGTGCCGGCCACCACTCCCACATCGACTGCGATTGCGAAAGATCTGAAGAAGCGGGGCTGGACTTTCGTCGGCCCCACCACCGTCTACGCCTTCATGCAGGCGATGGGACTGGTGAATGACCACCGTCCCGGTTGTACGGCGGGTGAGGAGTGCGCCCACGCCCGGAACGTGCTGCAGCGACCGAGCTGAGCGGTTCGTTTGGGCCATTGCGGCCCCGCGGTCAGTTGTTACTCTCGAACGGCATGTCTGAATCCGAGCTCGTCTTCAATCTCGTCTGGACCGGCGGGGTCTACGAGCACCTTCGGTATTTCGTCTTCAGCCTTCTTGACCAGACCACCTGTCGATACCGATTCATTGCCAACAACTGCACGCCCAAGTCGATCGAACAGATGCGAGCGTTCGCGGCAGCAACCGACCGAGTTGTTGAAGTCTTCGTGACCAGTGAAGACCGAATGGTTCCGCACGGATCTGCGCTCGACCCGATCCTGGCGGACCGAGACGACGGCGATTGGTTCTGCTTTATCGATGTCGACATCAAGGCGACCGGTCCCTTCGTGATGGATCTCGCCGCCCGCATGACCGACGCTGACGCGGTTACCTCTGGGCGCGAGGTGTGGACCGACAGCAATGTGCTTCCCGATGGTGATATCGGTCTAGGCGGTCGCCACTTATATGCCGGGGACGGCTACGTCTTCGGTAGTCCTCACGTCTCGATCTACCGACGCGACCTCTTACGAGAGACCCTCGAAAAATGGGGTATTGATCTCCATTGCGGCCGCGAAGGAACGTCTTGCCACCGTGGACCTCTTGGGGTTCCAAGACGACTTCGACACATTCCTAGCGGAGCTCGAGACTCGCTGGAATTGGTGGATCGAGCCGGTTGAGCGGGTGAACAGGCCGAGGAACGACCGCTGATCTCTGACGCGTTCCACCAGCAGATTATCGATGACAATCCGTACGACATGGCGTTCTACGAATTCGCAAGGTCCAACTGTTAACCGCCGATACTCTGCCGCGGTGACCGCTCAGACTCTGGTTCCGGAAGACACGCCGTTTGCACCCCTCGATTGGGGACTCCTCCTCGGTGCAGCCTCTATCTGGGGCGGGTCGTTCCTCTTCATGGCGATCGGGCTCGATGCCTTTGAGCCCGGGCTCGTCACGTTCCTCCGGGTTGCGGTCGGCGCGGCAACACTGCTGCTTGTACCGTCCGCTCGAGTCTCGATTCCTCGTGCTGACATGGGGCGAATCGCGCTTCTCGGCATCACGTGGATGGCGTTTCCGCTCACCATGTTCCCGATTGCGCAGCAGTGGATCGACTCTTCCGTTGCTGGAATGCTCAACGCCGCGATGCCGCTGCTTACGGTGACGATCGCGTGGCTCGGATTTCGTACACCGACGACTTCACGCCGTCTGGTCGGCGTTGGCGTCGGGATCGTCGGCATCCTCCTGATCGGCGTTCCGGAGGCCACAACAGCGGGCACCAACGCTGTCGGTGTCGGCCTCGTTGTGTTGGCCGTGGCTTCCTATGGTATCGCGGTGAACATAGCGGGACCGCTCCAGCAGCGCCATGGAGCGCTGCCAGTGACCGCTCGGGCGCTCTCTTTCGCCACCATCTTGACGCTGCCCTATGGGGCATACGGCCTGGCTGACTCATCGTTCGCCTGGGATTCGCTTCTGGCCTGTGTCGCGGTCGGCGCGCTGGGTACGGGCGTCGCCTTTACCTTTGCCGCCACGTTGACCGGTCGGGTTGGAGCGGTCCGCACGTCCATCATCACGTACGTGGTCCCGGTCGTCTCGATCGCGCTCGGTGTGGTCTTTCGCAACGAGGCCGTGTCGGCGCTCGCAATCATCGGCACCGGAATTGTGCTCTGCGGCGCCTGGTTGTCGAGCCGAACAGCGTAGATCCGGCCAGATTGTGGATTCGTTGGACCCGTCGACGCCGGGCCACCCCACTGCCATACTGAGCGCGTGCCCCGCCTATGACGAAGCCCACGCTCGCGAGCTGTTTCGAAGTGCTGGGTGGAACGTCGTGAAGATCGCGCCGCCCACATGGGCCGGTCAACATACGGTTGTCGCTGAACCAATTGGTTAAGCCGGATGGCGTAGATCAGATGCGGGTGTCGGGTCGTTCGTAGCTCGTGCCCGGACCGGCGTGCGACAACCCGTAGCCCGGCGGGTTCGCCCATTCGATCGATGGCGGCTTTGCGGTTACAGACTTCCACCAGGCGACGAGTTGGTCCTCCGCTGCATAGTCGAACGGATCTTCCATGATCTCTTCGACAATGTCGCCGGGCGGATGTGGATTGTCGGCGAGCCAGCGAGCGGTGCGGGCCACTGCCTCTCGAGCGGGCACAACATCGGTGTAACCAAGCACGTGTCGCAGCGAGCTGATGTCGAACGCCCGGTGGTGCGTTGACGGCTGCATCATCAGCGGGCGGGCAGGTACGGCGAGGTCTGCGGGCATCGACACGATCTCCCAATCGTGGCCGAGTTCCGTTGCGCAGATCTCAACGACCTGACGCACGGTGAGGATCTCTTCGTCGCCGGCGTGGAAGATTTGCCCGGCCGCCGCTTCGGGTTGTTCGACGGCCAAATGGATGGCGTGCGCGAGGTTGTCGACGTAGCCAAAGCTGTGGGCCGACTGACCGCCGTCGGCGAGCACGATGTGGGGGCGCCCATCAAGGATGCGCTTGACGATCAGCCACTCGCGCGGGGCGAGTTGCCGGGGGCCATACACGTAGGGATATCGAAAGTGGGTGGCGGTGGGGTGATGCTCGAAGACGTATTGCTCCGTGCGGGCGATCCGGTAGGACTTGCCGTCTTCGTCCTCGCTCGAAGTCGGCGCCGTCTCGGGCGTCGGCAGCGGGAGACCCGGCGGCTCATGGGCCCACGGGTCGAAGTAGCCGCGTAGGGCGGGGCCGCCGCCGACAGAAACGAAGTGACCGACTCGCCCGGCGAGCACCTCGGCAATGGTGCGCAGCCGTCCGTAGGTGACGACGGCGACGTCCCAGTCCTGCTGGCCGATGGCTTCGGTCAGCGCGTCTTTGTCGCGGACATCGCAGTGGATGTGGGGGAGGTGCATGACCTCGTCCACCTCGTGTCCGCCCGTGTGGCAGATGGTGATGTCGTGGCCGCGAGCTTCGAGGCCGGCGACGATTGGCGGGCCGGTCGGGCCGGTGCCACCGACGACGAGGGTCTTCATTTGAGTCGGCGCTTAGGTCGGCATGACGTTGCCGCCATCGACGCAGATGGTTTGGCCGTTGACCATCGCACTCTCGTCGCTGGCGAGGAATACAACCGGGCCACATATGTCTTCGGCCTGGCTGTTGCGTTTTGTCGCCGACATGTCGGCGAAGATCTGGTCGAACCCGCCGGGCACCTGCTTGTCGGTGGCCGGGGTCATCACGAGTCCGGGGGCGATCGTGTTGGCGGTGACGCCGTACTTCCCGAGTTCGCCGGCCAGCTGACGGGTGAGTCCGAGAATCGCAAACTTGGTCTGCTGATACGAGTACGAGCTGAGTGACCACGTCTCAGGGTCGCCTGGACCTCCGAGCGCGCCAAGGGGCAGGTAACCGGCGATCGAGCCGATGTTGATGATGCGACCGCGGCCCTTCTTCACCATGGTGGGAGCGAAGGCTCGGCACATCAGCCATTGGCCGATCACGTTGACGTCGTAGACGTGGCGGAGATATTCGACACTGTTGTCGCCGAGGGCGAGTTCGCCGTAGAGCGCGGCATTATTGACGAGCGCGTCGACCGTGCCGAAGGCGTGGAGTACGGCGTCACGACACGCATCAACGGAGGCCTCATCGGAAATGTCGCAATGGACGAACAGGGCATCGTCGCCGAGGGATTCGGCGACCGCGATTCCCTGCTGGCGGCCGATGTCGACCACCGCAACCTTGGCGCCCTCTTCGATGAAACGCTGGCAGTAGGCCTCGCCGATGCCACCGCCACCGCCGGTGATGACGGCGACCTGACCGGCTAGGCGTCCGCTCACTGGGTGGTCCTCGCGGCGTATTCGTCACGCAGGATGCGCTTCAGCACCTTGCCGGTGGGGTTACGAGGGATGACATCGGTGAACTCGACATCTTTCGGCATTTTGAAACGAGCGAGCTTGCCGTCGCAGTGCTCGAGAATGTCCTTGCCGGTGATGGCCTCATCGGATTTCACGACAATGGCCAGCGGCGACTCGCCCCACTTCTCGCTGGGGATGCCGATCACTGCAGCTTCGGTAACGCCGTCCATCGCCATGATGACGTTTTCGATCTCGGCCGGATACACGTTTTCGCCGCCGGAGATGATCATGTCCTTCAGGCGGTCTTGGATGTAGATGAAGCCCTCCGGGTCCATGATCGCGATGTCGCCGGTCTTCAGCCATCCGTCTTCCGTGATGGCCTCGGCCGTGGCTTCCGGACGGTTCCAGTAGCCCGTCATGATGTGCGGACCCTTGATGTAGACCTCGCCGGACTCGTTGGCGCCACACTCGTTGCCGTCTTCATCAACGACCTTCACGTCGGTGTGGAAGAACGCCTTACCAGTTGACCCCGCTCGCTCGATAGCGTCTTCAGGAGCGATGAGGCAGCCCGGGCCGCAGGTCTCGGTGAGGCCATAGACCTGGTGGATTTCGATGCCCATCGCGGCGTAGGTCTCGATCAGCGACGGCGGAACGGGAGCAGCACCGCTCATGCACCAACGCAGCGACGAGATGTCGTGGTTTTCCTTGTCGTACGTGAGGAGCATGAAGTTCAGCATCGCGGGCACGGCGAGGGTGACGGTGATCTTCTCCTCGGCGAAGATCTCCCAGATCTTCACCGGGTCGAACTCGCTCATGATGATCGCCGAGCCGCCCTTCTGAATCGTGCTCAGCATTGGGTTGAGCGCACCCACGTGGAAGAGCGGGAGGCAGATGAGGTAGCGGTCGCCATAACGCACATCGGCCGTAGTGTTGCCGGTGATGACCGACCACAGCGCAGTGAGGTGCGTGTGCATGACACCCTTCGGCAACCCGGTGGTGCCGGAGGTGTACATGATGAAAAGAAGGTCGTCGTCGCAGGCGGTGACGTTGTGCTCGTCGGTCGATGCCCGGGTAAGGATGTCTTCGTAACCATCGGCGAAGTCGGGTCGGTCGGCAGCATCGCCGACGTGGATCCACTTGGTGACCTGGGTGCCGTCGGTTCCCCGTGACTGAAGCTCGGTGACGATCTCGTTGAAGGCCGTGCCAAACACCATTGTGTTCGCGCCGGAGTCGGTGAGGATAAACGAGAGCTCGTCAGCGACGAGGCGCCAGTTGAGGGCGACAATGACGCCGCCGGCTTTCGCCGCACCGAAGAACGTCTCGACGAACTCGGACCCGTTCATGAGTAGGGTGGCGATGCGGTCGCCGATGGCGAGTCCGCCGTCGGTCAGGCCGTTTGCGACCCGGTTGCAGCGCTCGTTGAGCTGCACATAGTTCTGGCGTTGGCCGGTCGTGATATCGATCACGGCTTCCGTCTTTGGCGTGAGTTGCGCGCGCTTGGTGATGAACAGACCGATGTTGTTCTTCATGGAGGGTCCTCTGTTGAGCTCGACTAAGAGGCCGATGGTAGGCCGTATGGTGCCAGTGTGGCGATTGACTGCGTGGTGTTTGATCTCGGCAACGTTCTGGTCCCCTGGGATCGGCGGTTTCTCTTCGAGAAACTCATCGAAGATGCGGCCGAACTCGACCACTTTCTCGACGAAATCCTCACGCTCGACATCAACGCCGACCTTGATCGTGGTGTGCCTCTCGAGAAGGTCACCGCTGAGCTGAGTGCCCGCCATCCCGAGCACGCCGACCTGATCGATGCATTCCGGCTGCGCTGGCCGGAGACGCTCGGCCCGATCATCGAGGAGTCAGTAGCAATTCTGGTGGAGCTCACCACTCTCCCGGTCACCCTGCTGGCCCTCAGTAACTGGGGCAAGGACACCTTTGCCGTCGCCGAGCCCCACCTTCCCTTCTTGCGGCACTTCGAAGGTCTTGTGATCAGTGGCCGCGAGGGGGTCGTGAAGCCGGATCCCGCGATCTTCGAGCTGCTGTGCCGACGCCACGATGTGACCCCCGAACGCACGGTGTTCATCGATGACAGCGCAGTCAACGTCGAAACGGCCGTGTCGCTGGGTTTTGAAGCCGTGCACTTCCGGTCGCCTCCCCAGTGTCGGGCTGCGCTGGTCGAGCTTGGTCTCGCCCTACTCCCGTCACCGTCGTAATCTGGCGCTATGGACGACGTGTTGCACATCGAAGTTGCGGACGAGGTCGCCCTTGTCGTGATGAACCGACCGAAGAGCCGGAATGCGCTCAACTCGGCGCTACTGGGAGGCTTGCGGGCTTCCTTGCAGGCGCTCGACGAGCGAGACGATGTCCGCGCGATCGTGCTCACTGGTGCCGATCCGGCGTTCTGCGCCGGACTCGACCTGAAGGAACTCGAAGGCGGCGGGTCGATCTCCTCGGGAACAAACGATGGCCATCCGTTCCCAGCCGACATGTCGACTCCAGTGATTGGTGCCGTGAACGGCCCGGCGGTCACCGGCGGACTCGAGATTGCCCTTGCGTGCGATCTGCTGATCGCGTCTGAACATGGCTCGTTTGCCGACACTCACGCCCGAGTGGGGATCCTGCCTGGTTGGGGACTGTCGGTCGAGTTGCCGAAAGCCGTCGGCGTCCGCCGGGCTCGACAGATGAGCTTCACTGGTAACTATGTGCACGCGTCGCAAGCTCTCGAGTGGGGTCTCGTGAATGAGGTCGTCTCGCACGAGTCACTGATCCCCCGAGCCCTTGAGCTCGGTCGAGACATGGCCACTGTCCCGGCGCCCGCCTCCGCCGCGATGAAACGTCTCTACTGGGCCACCCAATCGGTCAGCGCCGGGGAGGCGCTCATTGTCGAGACAGAAGTGAATCGGCAGTGGTCGGCCTCCGGCGGATTTGATCCGAATCGGTTGGCCGAGAGCCGCAAGGCAATCCAAGCCCGCGGTTCGGCCCAGAAATAGTTCGAAATCCGCCAAGCAACTTGTGGCAGGTCGACTGCCATATGTATGGTCTCGTGCACATCTATCTCTCTCGAAGGAGGCCTGATGTCAGGCGATACACCAATGCGGAGCCATGCTGCGACGCTCCCGGCACCCGAGTTCCCGCACCCCGCCTTCGTGACACCAGTGCCACTCGCCCAGGCCAAGGTCGCCATCGTCACCTCGGCCGCCTTGCACCGAGCCAACGATGAAGCGTTTACCGAAGGAGACACCGGCTACCGCCTTGTGCCTCGCGAGGCCCGCGATCTGGTGCTCGGTCACTGGAGCCCAAACTTCGATCGAGCGGGGTTCACCGCCGATCTCAACGTGGTCTTTCCGATCGACCGGCTTGAAGAACTCGCCGAGCAGGGCGTGATTGGTTCGGTCGCCGAACGCCACATCTCCTTTGCTGGCAACCAACCCGACGATCTGGCAACGATCATCCACGACTCGGGGCCCGCGGCGGCGGCCGAGCTCAAAGCCGACGGTGTCGACATCGTTTTGCTCACGCCTGTTTGACCGCTTTGTACGCGCACCGTGTGTGTGCTCGCTCACCTCTTCGAAGCCGCCGGTATCGCCACCGTTGCTCTCGCTTCGATGCTTCCCGTTGCCGCACTCGTCGCCGCGCCCCGCACTCTTCATGGCGAATTTCCGCTCGGCCGCCCGCTTGGAAAGCCGAACGATCCGGAATTCCAGCACGATGTCATCGCCCGCGCGTTTGCGTTGCTTGATGCGCCGTCTGGGCCCGTCCTCGAGAGCCACCCCGTGGTGCTCGAAGACACGTCGGAGGCGGTCTCGTGTCAGCTGCCACCCGCGTTCGACGGTGATGCCTCGCCCGCAGTCCTCGAAGCCAAAGGCATCCGCAATGCCTACGACCGCATCAACGAGCGCCGTGGCGTCACCAGCGTCGGCCGTTGTATGGATGCCGACGGTGTTCCTGAGGCCATCGAGAAGCTGGAAACGATCGCGGCCGGCATGCCGTTTAAGGAAGCCGGACTCCCGGGTCGGACCACCGCCGTTTGCCACGACATCCGCACCTACTACGAAGAGGCTGCGGTCGAGCTCTCGACCGGCCCCATCGGCACGGGCCGAGCGATCGAGTCTTGGTTCTTCGATGAGACCGAAACAGGCAAGGTTGTCCTCGCCGCCCGCAAAGCAATGGCCGACGCTGGCGCGCCCTTCCCGTTCTGGTTCTACATGGCACCCGGTCACCGATGAGCGCTGAAGTTCTTCCCACGGTTGATGGCCGGCGGGCCCGACGAGATCAGAACCGGGAGAAGGTCGTTGACGCGATGCTTGAGCTCTATCGAGAGGACAACCTGCAGCCGTCGGTGGCGGCGGTGGCCGATCGATCCGGCGTTTCCCACCGATCGGTCTTTCGCTATTTTGAAGACCTCGACCAGCTCCATCGCGTCGCGATAGAACGACAGAATCGGGCGACGGCTGAATACCTCCGCTTGAGTAAGATTGGGCAAGGGACGATCGAGCAACGGATTGCCGGGATTGTCCAAAACCGCCTCGAGCTCTACGACGTGGCGGCTCCCGTCGCCCGCGTGGCCCACATGCTGGCGGCAACCCAGCCCGTGATCCTCGATCACATCCGCGACATGTCGGAGCTGGCGGTTGACCAGGTCAAGCGGCATTTCGCACCGGAGATTAAGGCCCATGTGCAAGGCGAGGTCGTGGCGGCCTCCGTGGCGTTCATGGTGTCGATGGAGTCGATGGAAACTCTCGATCAGATCTACCGACTTGATCGTGAGCAAATGGCGGCGGCGATGACACTCACCGTCACTCAACTACTCGCTTAAGGAGGCGTTATGGAAGTTGTTCTTCTTGGTACTGGATCGCCGATGCCCGACGCGAATCGCGCCGGCCCGGCGACGCTGGTTAGGGCGGGCGAGGGCGGGTTCGAACAGCTCCTCTTCGACGCGGGCCGAGGCTGCATGATGCGTATGGCCGCGGCCGGTTCGATGCCGAACTTTCTCAGCGGCATTTTGATCACTCATCTACATAGTGATCACCTCACCGACCTCAACGACATGATCACGACTCAGTGGATCATGAGCAATGAGCCGACACCCCTGAAGATCTGGGGTCCGGTCGGAATCAAGCACTATGTCGACAAGATGATGGAGGCGCTGGGGCCCGACGTCGGTTACCGCATCGAGCATCACGACGACCTCACCTGGGCGCCGGTCCTTGAGATCACTGAGGTGAACCCGGGCGACACATTCAAGATCGGGGCTATGTCGATCTCCGTCTACGAGACCTGTCACGCCCCCGTAGAACCGACCGTTGGTTACCGAGTTGAGCGTGAAGGCAAGGTCGTAGCGATTGCCGGCGACACGATCCCGTGTGCCGGCCTCGATGCACTCACGACCAACGCCGACATCTATGTCCAGACGGTCATCCGCGACGACCTCGTGAAGCTGGTTCCCCGCCCGCGGCTCCAGGACATTCTCGACTACCACTCGTCGGTCGAGCAGGCGGCCCAGACCGCGGCCAAGAACGGTGTGAAGAAGCTCATGCTGACGCATTACGTGCCGGCACCCACCGAAGATCAGTACTCCGAGTGGATCGCCCTTGCGGCGGAACACTTCGACGGCGAGATCATCATGGGCAACGACCTCACCAGCGCCCAGGCCTAACCCCCCTGCATCTATGAAGCCTGAGTCGCGCTATGCGCGATCCAGGCTTCATAGATGCAGGGGGGTTAGCAGTCGACAGCGTTTTCCGGGGCCGCCCCGAGGATGCTCTCGGCGAACGCAAAGGTATGAGCCGGGCTCACCATCGCGTGCTGGCTGCCGGCGTGAATGTCGCGGAAGGCCCGCTGGAACGCACCGTCGCGTAGGGCGGCGGTGCCGATGTGGCGATAGAGCTTCTGCAATGCCTCCGTGGCGGCTTGAGTGAACCACGTGGTGGCCTGGAGGGCTTCGGTGACGGCGCCATGGTCGGGGTCGCCGTTGTGCGCGGACGTTTCGGCCTTCGTGAACGACGCTCGAATCCAGTGGTCGCCCGCACGGAAGAGACTCTCAGCCTCGGCCAGGTCGTACTGGAATCGCGGATCTTCGACCAGGCCAGTCTTGCCCGTCATCCGTTTCTTGGTCTGGGCGATCACAGCGGCTTCGTCGATGCCTCGCCTCATCACGCCGAGGGCCCATCCGGCGTGGCCGATCTCGGTGAGGAACAAGATGCCGAGATCGAACTGCAGTCCACCGCGATAACGAGTGAAGTCGAACATCGAGAACGTGCGATCGGCGGCCACGTTGCTGTTGATGTTGTAGTCGTATGAGGCGGTGGAGCGAAGGCCCATCACGTCCCAGTTGCCGATGATCTCGGCCTCCGACTTGGGCACGACGGCGAAGATGAAGTCGGGGTTGCCCTCCGTTGGAGCGGTGAATGACCCGCAACCGGCGTAGTCAGCGTGTTCGAGTCCGGAACCAAACGAGTAGCTGCCGGTGATATCGAAGCCCGTATCGTTCGGCACGGCCGTGCCGTTTGGGGCGAACTGGCCAGCGACAAGCGGTACGCCATCGGCAAACATGACATCGGTAAAGCTGTCGGGGCAGTAGGAGCTGAAGTAGGCAGCGGCGGTGGCTCCGGCCATGACGACCCACCCGATCGACCCGTCGGCCCGGGCGAGTTCGGCGAAGACATCAAGGCTGTCGGCCGCGCCAAGCTCCGCGCCACCTACTTCCTTGGCCACAAGGGCGCCGTACAGACCGGCCTCCTTGCAGAGCCGCACGGCTTCGTCGGTCATCGGGGTGCCGGCGGCTTCGGCCTTGCTTCCTTCCCCATCGAGGGCAGTCCGAATATCGCGGGCGGCGTCGAGCAAGCTGGTCATTCTGGCCTCCGAAAGGGTGAAGTGATGAGAATAGAACTTGTTCTCATTTGTAGCGAGTTGGGGTGGTGACGGTAACTTCCGTGGCGATGGCACTCGATCCCCGGACACCCGTACTTGTTGGCGTTGGCGTCGCTCACCAGCGTGAAGGTGATCCGGGCGCCGGCCTCGATACCACCCAGCTCATCGTCGAGTCGGCTCGGCTAGCGGTGGCCGACTCTGGCGCGCCGGGCCTGGGTTCCCGGGTTGGGTGGATAGGAGCGACTCGGGGCCTGTCGAACTTGCCGGCTGCGGCGATCAGAGTGGCCACGGCCCTCGGTGCCGATGCGCACACGGTTGCTGCCAACGTTGGCATTCCCCAGCAGACCCTGATCAACCGAGCGCTCAATGCCCTCCAAGCGGCCGCCACCGACATCGCGATCGTGTGCGGCGGGGAGACGAAGTACCGCGACGATGTGGCGCGTCGGGCCGGGGTCGATCTTGCCGGACACGACCAAGAAGGATTGACGCCCGATGTCGAGATGATGCCCGAGGGTGAGATCGTGGCCCGTCCGGAAATCGAGATCGGCATGGTCGCCCCGGTTCAGCAGTACGCGATCATCGATAGCGCTCGGCGGGCCGCTGAAGGGTGGACGCTCGACGAGCACCGGACCGACATTGCCACAATCTGGAATGGCTTCAATCAGGTCGCTCGAGGGTTCGCTCGAGCCGACTTTGGCGATCCGATGTCGATCGAGGACATTCGCGACCCGAGTCCAACCAATCGACCGATCGCCTTTCCCTACAACAAGTGGCACAACAGCCAATGGGGAGTCGATCAAGCGGCCGCGATGGTGTTCTGCACGGTCGCTGTTGCCGAGGAGATGGGCGTGCCGCGAGATCGTTGGGTCTTCCCCCACGTTGGGCTCGAGTCGTCGTTGTCGCTGTCTCTGTCACGTCGAGCAGAGCTGCACCGATGGCCTGCGATGCGCGTGTTGGGTGAAGCGGCCGCGTCCCACATCGGGCGCCCGATCTCTGACATCGATCATGTGGAGCTCTACAGCTGCTTCCCGGTGGCCGTCCGGGTGCAGCAGAAGGAACTCGGCCTCGACCCGACGCGAGTGCCGACCCTCACGGGTGGCATGGCATTCGCCGGCGGGCCGTTCAATAGCTTCGTCTTTCAGGCGCTCGTCGCGATGGCGGAGAGGCTCCGATCTGATGCCGGCTCGTGGGGCGCGGTTTCCGCCGTCAGCGGCCTCCTCACCAAGCCCGCCCTGGCTATGTGGTCCACCGAACCGCCCGCCAACGGACTCTTGGTCGCCGACCTCGTTGAGGAAGCGAGCGCCGCAACCGCCGTCGCCCCTCTGGACGAGAACCCTGACGGTGAAGGAGTCGTGGCGAGCTACACCGTCATCTATGCAGGAACCGACCCGGCCCGCGTGTGCGCGATCGTCGACCTCGACTCCGGTGATCGTGCGGTCGCCGCAGTGGATGACCCGGACTTGGCCGTTCAAGGCGCAGCCGAGGAACTCATCGGCACCCGAGTGCGAGTGACCGGCCGCGCTCTTTCTGTCTAGCCAATACGCCCCTCTGGATCTCTGCACCGTTTTGCGCCGCGGGCGGCGCAAAACGGTGCAGAGATCCAGAGGGGCGTATTGGCCTGTCGGTCTAGCCGAGCCCGAGCTCGGCCATGCGGTCGAGCACCCGCTCGCGTTCATCATCAATCACAGTGGTGTCGCCGTGGCCGGTGTGGACGATTGTGTCGCCCGGAAGGGTGAGGAGCTGGTCACGAATCGATCGCAGGATTGTCGGCTCGTCGCTATAGCTGCGCCCGGTAGCGCCGGGGCCACCGCAGAAGAGCGTGTCGCCGGAGATCACTCGGCCCGCAGCGACGTCGTGGAAGCAGCAGCAACCGGGGGAGTGGCCCGGCGTGTGCACGACGCCGACCTCGTGGCCGCCGGCCGACAGTGTGGTGCCGGGTACAACTTCTCCGTCGGGCGAGGCATCGGGGTATACCGCATCCCAGAGCATGCGGTCCTCGGGATGCAGCAGGATCGGCGCGTCGACTGCGTCGCGCAATGCCGTGGCCGCGTTGATGTGGTCGTTGTGGCCGTGGGTGAGGACAATGGCGTTCACCTTGCGGCCGTTGATTGCATCAACTATCGGTTGATGATCGTGGGCCGCGTCGAACACCATCACCTCACGGTCGTCGCCCGCGAGCCAGATGTTGTTCGTCACCTCCCATTCGCCGCCATCGAGCGCGAAAACGCCATCGGTCGTGACCAGTTCGATGCTCATGTTCCGCTCTGCTCGGTGCTCATGGCTAGATCTCGACGACGGAACGGAGGACTTCGCCGCGCTCCATCTTGTGGAACGCCTCCTCGACGTCTTCGAGCCCGATCGTCTCGGACACGAAGCCGTCGAGGTCGAGTCGACCTTGTAGGTAGAGGTCGATCAGCATCGGGAAGTCTCGCGACGGCAGGCAGTCGCCGTACCAGCTCGACTTGAGGGCTCCGCCTCGGCCGAAGACTTCCTGGAAGGGGAGGGTGATCTCCATCTCCGGGGTCGGCACGCCCACCAGCACGACGGTGCCGGCAAGATCGCGTGCTTCGAAGCACTGCTTGTAAACCTGCGGTAGGCCGATCGCATCGATGCACACGTCGGCACCGAAGCCGTTGGTGTATTCCTGGATCTTGGCGACGGGATCTTCGTTCGACGAGTTGACGGTGTGGGTCGCGCCGAAGCCCTTGGCCCACTCGAGCTTCTGGTCGTCGAGATCGACGGCCACAATGATTGAGGCGCCGGCCAGTTTGGCGCCCGCAATGGCTGCGTCGCCCACGCCGCCGCAACCAAAGACGGCAACGGTATCGCCGCGGGTGACCCCGCCAGTATTGATCGCCGCACCGATGCCGGCCATCACACCACAACCGAGTAAGCCGGCGGCGGCGGGCGAAGCCGACGGGTCGACCTTCGTGCACTGGCCGCTAGCGACGAGCGTCTTCTCAGCAAAGGCGCCGATGCCGAGGGCGGGAGACAGCTCGGTACCGTCTTCCAGGGTCATCTTCTGTTCGGCATTGAACGTGTTGAAGCAGAGATGCGGCTTGCCCTTGTTGCAGGCTCGACAAGTGCCGCACACGGCGCGCCAGTTGAGAATTACGAAATCGCCGGGTTCGACCTCGGTCACGCCATCGCCGACAGATTCGACAATACCGCTAGCCTCATGGCCGAGCAGGAACGGGAACTCGTCGTTGATGCCGCCTTCTCGATAGTGAAGATCGGTGTGGCAAACGCCGCAGGCTTGAACCGCAACGACCGCTTCGCCGGGGCCGGGATCGGGAATCACAATATTCTCGATTGTGACCGGCTGGCCTACCTTCATTGCCACGACACCCTTGACCGTTTGCGCCATCTTCATGCTCCTTCGGAGACCTACAGCCGTCCCGGAAGGAAGGGCGTGCGAGAAGCGAAACCGTAGTGCGCCGGGGAGGTCGGTGCGAGGGAGGCCTCAGCCCGCGAGTAGGGGCTCGACGCGAATCCACTCGCCCGGCACAACGCCGAGCATTTCGTCACGGCCGACGGCCTCAAGATCGTCGAACTCGAGACCGGCGAGTTCTTCGATAATGGCGTCGTAGTCATCGTGAAGGATCGTGTTGGTGGGGTCGAGTCCGCTCACAATCGCGAGCCCGGTCGGCTCTACATCGACGGTGGTCACCGTGAGGTCGGGGCGATGGCGACGCAGCGCCACAACGACCTTCCACACGTCGCCTGACCAGACAACCGTTGAGCGTTCGCGGGCCGCGGTCTTCTTGTCGATCGGGAGACAGTCGTGGATGAGAATGACGCCGCCGGGGTGAGAGTGGCGCTCGACGTTGGCCACGTCGCGCAGCGTCTGTTCGTGGAGATGGAGGCCGTCTACAAACGCGAGGTCGATCGGGCCGCCGAGCAGTCCAACGAGTTCTGGATCCGCGAAGAAGTCGTCGCTTGTCGACGGCACGATCACTGTGTTGTCGGGCGGGTTTTCCACCTTGGGCTCAGGGTCGACACCGATCGTGCGGGTGCCGGGTAGTACGAAGCTCAGCGAATGGCCTTCGTGGACACCGATTTCCAGATATCGTTCGGGCCGCACGATCTCGTGCGCTCGGCGGAGCAAGCCGTAGTACGTGCTGATGTCGGGGGTGTTTTTCATGTGCTCTTGTCCATGGAATTCAGGGACCGCGGGGTTAGGCGCGGCGGCGCCAGTGCACGCCAGTCCAGTCGATGGAAACGATCTCGTCGGTGATGCCGTGACGATCGCGATAGTCAGTGCAGGCCTGGCGGCAGGGCTCCCAAGCGCCGTAGTCATCGACGATCACGTAGCCGCCCACGCTGAGCTTCGGGTAGAGCGCTTCGAGCGCGTCCATCGTTGATTCGTACATGTCGCCGTCGAGACGCAGGATCGCCAACTGTCCGACCGGTGCGGTCGGCAACGTGTCGCGAAACCAGCCTTCGAGGAATTGGACCTGGTCATCGAGTAGCCCGTATCGGGCGAAGTTGGCGCGTACCTGATCGGCCGAGACGGCCAGCGTGGAAACGTCTGACATGTCGTGGCCGATGTCTTGGGGAAACGCTTCGGCATCGGGGGCCGGGAGGCCCTGGAAGCTGTCGGCCACCCAGACACGGCGGTCGGTGTCGTCCCATGCTTCGAGCATTCCTCGCATGAGGATGGTGACGCCGCCGCGCCAGACACCGGTTTCGATGAAATCGCCAGGAACGCCGTCGGTCATTACGGAATCGACACAGGCGCGAACGTCGGCGAGACGCTGCCGCCCAACCATGGTCTCGGCTGCCGGTGGCCAGTCGTTGCCGTCGCTCCGCTTCTCGGCGTCGCCGCCGCGGCGGGTGAGACGCCAGCCATTTGACTTGAGTGTGGTGCGAAGGGAGTCGCTATCGCCCGGCCAGTCGGCCAGGTCGACATCGTGCGCTTCCTCGGCGAGAAACAGTTCGCGAGTGAGGCAGCCCATCAGAAGGTCGACATATCGATCGCGGAGTATGGCGGCCGAAGAGGAGACCTGGCTGGAGAGGGAGGCATCGGAGACGGACATCGCCTCGAAGCCTATTGAGGCCGGGGAAGAACCCAGATCCCGTGTGGTGCGGAAGGGAAGAAGGCGAGGATCCGTTCTTCGTGCCGCGTGAACCCGAACCGGGCTGCCACCGCTTGTGATGCGGCGTTCGTCGGGAGGATGACACTCACCAACTGGTCGACATTGTGGTTCGCGAACGCCCAGTCGACCGTCGCTTGGCTGGCTTCGGTCGCGTAGCCGCGGCCCCAATGTGCGGGGTCGAAAGACCACCCACATTCGAGGCCCGGCCAGTCGACGCGCTCGGGCCGATGGGTTCCCGCTCGGCCGACCATCTCGCCGGTGGTCTTCAACTCAACCGCCCACTGGCCCGACCCGCGCAGCGCCCACTGTCCCCGGTGGTGCGCCATCTGCGCCCACGCGGCATCACGGTCGAACTCATTGGCGATATGGAGCGACGGTCGCACCTCGACAGTGTTGTGGATCTCGAAGTAGCGGTCGAGGTCGGCTTCGGTGAAGGGCCGAAGGATCAATCGGTCGGTTTCGACCGTGGGGCACTCGGGCATTTCGCAATCCTGCCGCACGGCGACCTACCCTCCGCACCGATATGTCCTGGCTTCTCGACGAACATACCGAGCTCGAATCGCTCGGAAATGGCCGCTACCGGCGTCTCATCGACGACGGAGAGTTTTGGGGAACCGGAAGTCCGTTTGGCGGCTATCTGATGGCGTTGGTGTTTCGAGCTATGGAGGCCGAAGTGGCCGACCCGACCCGGTTGCCCTGCGTCTATACACATCAGTTCCTTCGCCGGGTGCCGGTGGGGCCTCTAGAGATCGAGGTCACCAATGAACGGATCGGGGTGCTCGTGCACTCCGTGACCGCCCGGCTGAGCGCGGCGGGCGAGATCGTCGGCGTTGTATCGGGGATGTTTATCGGTGGGCGAGAAGGGCCCGACTACATGGACGAACCAATGCCCGACGTCGCGCCGCCCGACGAACCCGACGGCTCGGTCGTGCCCGGGTGGGCGACCAACGTGCACGGCCGATTCATCCCTCACCGTCGCTTTGGTGAAGACGGACCGGTCGTTCCCAATGAAGACGGCGGCTGGCTTCGCATGAATGAACCCGGTGATTGGGATCATCGTCTTGCCCTCATGGCGAGTGATATTTGGCCTCCGCCGGTGATACGTCATCCGGACCGGATGTGTGCCACGCCGAGCCTCCACCACGTTGTGCACTTCGGTCCTGATGTGGGTGGTACCGCCGACCAGGCGCTCCTCGTTCGCCATCGCGCTTCTCGCGGGCACGCCGGTCTGACCGATGAGGAGATCAGCCTCTGGGCCGACGACGGACGTCTTCTGTTGAAGGCTCGCCAGCTCCGCGCCGTGGTCGACCTTTCTCGGATCGACACGTCCAGCTTCACCTGAGGCGTCGAGGTTTCGCTCACCCACTCGGGTAGGGCAGGATGTCGGTTCGCTCGACAGGAGTCACAAATGAAGTTCGGTATCGGATTCGCCAACATCATGAATTTCGGCACGGGCGCCGGCGCGGCCGAGCTCGGTCAAGCGGCTGAAGCCGCCGGATTCGAGTCGCTGTGGACGGTTGAACACATCCTCTACCCCGAGGGTTACGAATCGACCTACCCGTACTCGCCCGACGGAAAGATGCCCGGCACCGGCGACTCGCCGATTCCCGACCCGCTGGTCTGGCTCGCCTACGTCGCCGCCAGCACCACCACACTGAACCTCGCCACCGGCATTTCGCTCTTGCCTGAGCGTCACCCCGTCACCTACGCCAAGGAGGTCGCAACTCTCGACAACATGTCGGGCGGTCGACTGATCCTCGGCGTCGGTATCGGTTGGCTTAAGGAAGAGTTCGCCGCGCTCGACGTCCCCTGGGAAGGCCGCGCCCGTCGTACCGAGGAGTACGCCGAGGTCATGCGGGCGCTGTGGGCCTCCGACGACGTGTCGCACCACGGCGAGTTCATCAACTTCGATCACATCTCGTCGAACCCCAAGCCGACGAACGGTTCTGTGCCGATCCACATCGGTGGTCACAGCAAGGGTGCGGCCGGGCGTGCTGGTCGTATGGGTGATGGCTTCTTCCCCGCCAAGGGTGATGTGAAAGAGCTCTTCGACGTGGCCCGCCAAACCGCGGCCGATTCGGGCCGTGACCCGGAAGCCATCGAGATGACGAGTTCGCACGACGGCATCTTCGGCGCCGATCCGGCCGCGGCGGTCGAGGAAGCTGCCCGCTGGGGTATGGACCGGATGATCATCCCGGCCTTCATGTTCCTCGGCAATCCCGCCGAAAAAATGGCCCCATGGTCCGAGCTAATCGCCGCCCACAGCTAACTCCCAAGGTTCTGTGAACGGAAACCGGCGCAGAGCGCCGGTTTCCGTTCACAGAACATCAGGTGGGGCGGCGGAGGGGGCGGCTGTGGTCCCAGTCGGCGAGGAGGCTGCGGAGTGCGGTGATCAGGATCAGCGGCACATCGAGCATTGGATGATGCCCGGCCGTCGGGAGCTCGATCACGGGCGCCACGCGGCCGAGCTGGTTGTACATGTAGTCGCCGATGTCGGGCGTGACGAGCCCGTGCTCGCAGCGCAGCAAGGCGACCCGGCACGTGATTTGTGAAAGATATTCGGCGGCATCGCGGCGCCGCGGCACGAAGATGCGCGAGTCGAACTTCCAGCGCCACATGCCGTCGTCGTCATGGCGGAGCGAATGGGTCGCGACGTGTTCCTTCACGTAGGGCAAGTAGAACTTTTGTTCTGGGATCGTGCGGAAGCGTTCGATCGGGCCGGCGGGGTCGTCGTACGCCCGCTCCTTCTGGAATAGGTCGGTGGCTCGACCGACCGACACCTCGGGGTCGACCTCAACGACCGGTGAATCAATGATCACGGCGCCAGCAAGAAGCTCGGGGTGTCGCGCCGCCGTGGCCATCGTGACGAACCCGCCCATCGAGTGACCAACGAGAATCGGCGGACCGCTGAACGGGGCATCAGCGATGACGGCGGCAACCTCGTCGCACCAGGTGTCGAGGGAGTACTCGGGCCGGCGGTCGCTGTCGCCGTGGCCGGAAAGGTCGATCGCGGCAACCGAGTGGTCGGCGAGGAAAGCGGGAGCGACGTGGCTCCACCAGTGTGAGTGCGCAGCGCCGCCGTGTACGAACACGATGCCGGGGCGATTCGCGGCGCCCCACGACAGATAGTTGATCGAGGCACCGTCGACTTCGACCTGGCGCGGCCTCGGTGCCGCTGCGAGGGCGCTCGTGAACCAGCTCGGCGTGTCGGTCATAGCCCGACGCTAGCGGCGGCTGCGCGGGCCGATGTCGTCCATTGTGGTGGTGATGATCGCGTCGCCGAGCAGCTGTCGAGCGAAGATCAGGGCGGTAGCGGCGACACCGGCGGCGACCAAGAAGCCGACGCCCAGACTGGCAGCGTCGCCGATCGCACCGATCATCGGCCCGCCGATGCCAAACGCAAGGTCGAAGAAGAGAGAGAAGCTGCCAATGGCATGGCTCCGCTCCTCCTCGGGCGCTCGGTCGACGACAAGGGCGAACAGTGCAGGAAAGAGAAACGTCTGGGCGACGGCCAGGATTGCCGCGGCGAGGTAGGCGCCCCTTGGTTCCTGCCAGAGGAACAACGTCAAGAGGCCGGTGATGCCGAACGAGAGTGAGATCCGCGTTGTCATGAGGGGTCCGAGCCGGTCCGGAAGCCGAGCCGCACTGAAACGCAGAACGACCACTACCGCCCCGAAGACCACGAACAGTCGCTCCGGGTGCTCCATGCCGATGCGCTCGCCGTGGATCACGCTGAAGGCGAGGAAACCCGTATAGCCGAGCAGTCCGCCGAACAGCATGAACCCGGGCCGAATTGCCGCCGGATGAATGAGCCGCCGCAATGATGGGAACGGCGGGTGACTGTCGGGCGCCCCCGGGGCCGATGAGCCAACAATCGCGGCGACGCCGGCGAGACATCCGGCCACCAGCCACACGGCGTCGGTGCTGTATTCGTCTCGTAGCCATCCGCCTAGGAGAGGGCCGACGAGCAGGGAGCCGTAGATCGCCAGCGAGAAGTAGGAAGCGGCCTCCGCCCGACGATCGTGGGGCGACAGGTCCTGAATGGAACTCGCGATACCTACGAAGACCGCAGCTTCGCCGATGCCAGTGACCGCTCGGATCGCGATGACGTGAGGAATCGACGTTGCGAGGGCGGTGAGTGCCGTCATTGCGCCGGCGAGCAGAGCACCCGAGATGATCAGCGTGCGTCGGCCTAGACGATCACCGAGCGGGGCAATGAAGGGACGGATCGCCGCAGCCGCGAGGCCGAAGGAGCTGACCGCGATGCCGACTTCGAGATTGCGGCCGCCCAGCTCTTCCTCGACGAACAAGGGGAGCACCGGCAGAGTCATGTTGAGACCCAAGAAGTAGAGCGAAGCTGCTCCACACAGCGCGAAGAACCGCGGTGTGAGGAGTTGAGTCGGCACCGAGGGAGCCTGGCTGGTTAGTGGCGCAGCGACAACCTGGCGCCTGAAGAACTCAGCATGGAGGGGGCCTGCGGAAGGCGGTCGCGATCAAAGCCGTCGAGCAGCGATGTCGAGTCGGGCCGTTCGCCCCCGGGCATCCCGAAGGTGACGGCCATCGCCTCGAGCAGCGTTGCCACAGTGCCGCCAGCCGCTCGCCACGCGTCAAGTCCGAGTGACCCGTCGCGCTTCGCTAGCCGGTCACCAGAGTCGTCCACACACAACGGAACATGAGTCCAGACCGGTTCGCTCGTTCCGAGATGGTCGTAGAGGTGGGCTTGGCGGCCCGTCGAGTCGAGCAGGTCGCTGGCCCGCACGACTTCTTCCACGCCTTGCTCGATGTCGTCGACGACAACGGCGAGGTTGTACGCCGGAGTGCCGTCGCCGCGTTGGAGCACAAAGTCGTCAATTGCGCCGATCACGTCTCCCACCTGGGTGTCGATGAACGGGCGGACATCGATCTCGGTGCGCAGTCGCAGCGCCGGCGGTCGGCCCTGCGCCTCCCGCTCCTGAGTCTCGGCGGAAGAGAGGTCTCGGCATGTCCCGGGGTAAACGCCGACGGTTGTGTGCGGCGCCGCCGCGGCTTCGCGAATCTCACGACGCGAGCACCAGCAGCGATAGGTGCGGCCCGCGGCACGGAGGTCCTCGATGACGGAGCGGTAGACGTCTATGCGGTCGGTCTGTCGCATCTCGTCGCCATCGAAGTCGATGCCGAGCGCGGCGAGATCCCTTCGCTGGGTGGCCTCGTGCTCCGCCGCGGCAGTCACGTCGAGATCGTCCCAGCGAAGAAGGAACGCACTTCCGCTCTGCCGGGCGCAGAGCCATGCCAGCACCGCCGTCCGCAGGTTGCCGATGTGGAACGTCCCCGTTGGGCTCGGGGCATATCGGCCGACTGTCACCCACGAATCGTGCCACGGGACGGTGTTCGGTGCGGTCGATGGGGTCTCGTCACAATCGGAATCGGGAGGTGAGCGCGTGCGGCGATGGATTACCGGAATGTTGTCATGCGTGCTCGTGGCCTCGATGTTTGCCCCTGCCTCCGGGCAGGTAGAGCCCAGCAACGACCGAGCGTTCCCCTGCGCTTCGTCGGCAGCCATCTCACAATCGCCGGACAGTCGTCCCCCGGCGGTGTCACGATCGCTGGCTACCCGTTCGAGGTGGTGAACAGCGAGCACGTCGTGATCCGCTACATGCGATTCCGACCGCGCGACCGGAACGCCGCGGCGGTGCCCGGCAAACCTGGTAGCGGCAACGCCGACCTCGTCGGCAACGCGGCGGATGCGCTCACCATTATCGGGTCGTCCAACGTGATTGTTGACCACGTATCCGCGTCGTGGAGCATGGACGAGACGCTCTCGGTAACGAAGTCGGCCAACGTCACCGTCTCTCACTCGATCATCTCGGAGAGCCTCAACGACTCCTTCCACACCGAAGGGATACACGGCTTCGGTTCGCTTGTTCGTGGCACCGGCGAAAACGGCTACTCGTTCATTGGCAACTATTGGGCTCATCACCAGCGTCGCATGCCCGCTATCGGGGGTCAGCAGGATTCGCCCGCCCCGGGCGAGTCCGGCGCCGGGCTCGATATGGATCTCGTCAACAACGTGATGTACGACTGGATGCTGTTCCCGAATCATGTGCTCAGCAACCCCTTCGACCTCCGGGTGAATCTGCACGGGAACATCTACATCGCGGGGCCCTCGAGCCGGTTCTGTCTGTGCCCGTGGATCAACTGGGAGAGCACGGCGGAGCAGCTCCAGATCGCCCGGAGCGGCAACATGCTCGATGTCGACCGGAACAACAGTACTTCTCTTCTGCCGCTCGACGATGACGACTTTGTGGGGCCGGTCACCTTCGCTGCTGCGCCGTTCGACTTCGACCGACCACCGATAGAGATCTTGGATTCCTCCGACACCCTCGCCCGACTCTTCGCGGATGTTGGCGCGTCGCTACATCGCGACTGGACTGACCTCAGCGTCATGCTGCAGCTGATCTTTCGTGTGAATGGTGTGATCGATTCGGTGGATGACGTCGGCGGGTGGCCCGCGATTCCCGTCTTTGATAGTCCAATTGAGGCCGATCGCGACGGGATGGCCGACTCCTGGGAATGGAAGGTCGGCCCCGATCCCAAGAACAGTGCTGACCACGCGGGATTCGATCTCGATTCGGCGTACACGAACCTCGAGATCTATCTCGACGGGCTCCTCGTCTAGCGAGTGTCAGCCGAGGAGATCTTCGATCACCACGGCGACCCCGAAATCTTCGTTCGAGACGGTGTGTTCGTTGGCCGCGGCGTGGGCGAACGGATGGGCGTTGCCCATCGCCACGCCCCGCCCACGAGAGCATTGTGAGATCGTTTTGATTGTCGCCGAAGGCAAGGGTCTCCGAAGCATCGATCCCAAGCTTCTCGGCGAGCCGGGCCACCGCCGAGCCCTTGTCGGCGCCGGGTGGTGTGAGCTCCACGAAGTGGGCGCCCGACGTGGTCACGTTAATATCACTCGGTACGAACGGCGTCACAAGGTTGACCAGATCAACCTCGTGCACGTCGGGGTGAGCGAGGAGGATCTTTCCCACTCCCACGAGTGAGTCGGGGGGGGGCCGGCGGACGTCGCGACGTTCGCCTTCGAGATTGAAGGGCGAGAGTTCGGTGAAGCGCTCGTCCCAGGCCATGTCATCACTCATCTCAAAACCGAAGCCAACATCGCCGACGCGGTGCCGCGCAACCGAGATCATCTCGCGGAGCTGGTCCTCCGGAAAGGTGAGGCGCTCGTCGAGCTCGCCGGTCGAGTATTCGAGCCGGTGACCGCCGTTCGAACCGATGAAATGGTGGAGCTTCGCGCCGGTCGAGGGGGCGAGCGCTGCGCCCCGGAAATAACTGCGTCCCGTCGCGGCCGTGACGTGGATTCCCGCGTCGTAGGCCGCGTTGACAGCGGCAACGGTGCGAGGGGCGGGGCGGTGGTCGGAGCCAAAGAGCGTGCCATCGAGGTCGGTCGCAATCAGCCGTATTGTCACTCGCTTCGGTCTAGCAGCCACCGGCACCGACCGCCGTCGGGTTTCATTCGGTTGGCACCGCTCCGAAGCGCCTGCTGAACTCATCTCGTGACCCTCGCCGACGTTCGCCTCATCGATCTCTCTCACGGCATTGCCGGCGCCTATGTCGGCCGCTTGTTTGTTGACGCGGGGGCCGAGGTGATTCAAGTCGAGCCACCGGACGGAACACCGCTGCGGCGTCGAAGTGCCGCGACAATTTCGCCGGACGAGCCGGGCCCTCTCTTTCGCTTTCTTGCCGCCGGCACCCATTCCGTCGTTGGCGCACTCGGCGACGCCTCGGTCTCCAAGCTCATTGCCGACGCATCGGCCGTCATCGTCGACGGGGCAACATCGTCGGACGAGGTTCGGGCGCTTGTGGCGACACATCCTGCGCTCGTGGTGTGTTCCATTCGCGCCTACGGGCTCGATGGGCCGTGGGCCGACCGCAACCCCAACGAGTTCTTGATGCAAGCCGACAGTGGGTCGGTGCTTTGCCGAGGCCACATCAGTCATGTGCCGTTTGCTGCCGGCGGAGCGATCTTTGACTGGACCGCCGCCAGCTACGCGGCCGCGCCGCTGCTCGCCGCGATCGATCGAGCGAGCCGATGCGGTGAGGGCGACATCGTGGATGTCTCAATCGCGGAAGCCGCATCGATTGCGGCGTCGACATTCACCGACCTGTCGATGCAGATGGCGGGCCGTAACGAACCCCCGCTCCGCAGCGTGGAGGCCCCCTCGATTGAGCCCGCGTTGGACGGGTGGGTCGGGTTCAACACCAATACCCGTCAGCAGTTCCAGAACTTCTGTCTCATGATGGATCGTCCCGACCTTATGGAGTCCGAATGGGGCGACTTGCGAACGAGGACCACCAAGCTCGATGAGTGGAACGCCATCGTCGCGGAGTGGACCACTCGGCACTCGGTTGCGGCGATCATCGATCGAGCGAGTGAGCTTCGGGTACCGGTCGCCCGTGTGAACGACGGCCCCAGTGTCTTGACAGAGCCGCATCTTGTCGCTCGAGAGTTCTTTATGGATCACCCCGGCGGATTCCAGGCACCCGTCCCGCCCCGCCTCATCAACGGCGAACGGCCGCCGCGCCCCGGTCCCATTCCTGGAATTGGCGAGAGCGTTGTCGCCACCGATCTCGCTCCGGCAGACCCGGCAGTGGGCTCCGCTGACCCCGCCGCTCGCCCCCTCGAAGGAATTCGGGTGTTGGATCTCACCAGCTGGTGGGCGGGCCCGTCAGCCACCCAGGCGTTAGCTGCGCTTGGCGCTGATGTCATCCATGTTGAGTCCGTCACCCACCCCGACGGCATGCGGCTGACCGGAATGATGTTCGGCGCGAAGGACTGGTGGGAATGGGGCCACATGTTCGTTGCCGCGAACAACGACAAGCGGGGGATCACCCTTGACTTGAGCTCGGAAACCGGGCGCGGGATTGTGCTTCGCCTGGCGGACCAGAGCGACCTGGTTGTTGAGAACTTCAGCCCTCGGGTTATGGAACAGTTCAATCTCGGATGGCAGGCCATCCACGCGCGAAACCCGCGCACGGTCATGATGCGAATGCCCGCGTTTGGTCTCGACGGACCGTGGCGTGAGCGCGTTGGTTTTGCCCAAACTATGGAGCAGATGTCGGGGATGGCCTGGATGACTGGTCATCCCGATGACCAGCCGCGAATCATGCGCGGCCCCTGTGATCCGATTGCCGGGATGCACGGTGCCTTTGCCGCGCTGCTGGCGCTGCGGGAACGCGATGCCACTGGCGTCGGTGTTTTCGTGGAGTCACCGATGGTCGAAGCCGCGATCAATTGTTCGGCGGAGATGATCGTCGAATACACCGACAGCGGTGTCGAGCTGTCTCGCCTTGGAAATCGCAGCCGTTTTGCGGCGCCTCAAGGGATCTATCAAGCGGCGGGCGACGAGCAATGGTTCGCGCTCTCGGTCGAGCGGGACGAAGAGTGGCAAGCACTCGCGCCGCTCGTTGGGCTCAACGTCGCGACGTATCCCTCATTCGAGGATCGTGTGGCCGGGCACGACGCGATCGACGCGGTGGTCGCGGCGTGGGCGGCCAAACATCCGGTCGAGGGTGTCGTGTCAATGCTGAGCGGCGAAGGTATTCCCGCGATCGAGTGCCGGAACCACGGCATGCTGCGTTTCCATCCGCAGTTCGTGGCTCGTGGGTTCTACGAAGAGGTGGCCCACCCGGCCGTCGGCACGCACCTCATGCCGGGCCAGCCGTATCGAATGCGCGGGATCGACCGTTGGGTCCGCACGCCCGCGCCCACGCTGGGGCAGCACAATCGTGAAGTGCTGCGCGAGATCGCGATGACCGACGAGGAAATCGACGCTCTCGAGGCCGCAGGCGAGATCGGGACAACGCCCGTCTTCTAATCGAATGCGTTTCAACAGGGCATTGCGGCGCCAGGTTTGGAACACTGCACTCATGGCTACTGAAGAGCATGACCACCTCCACATGGTGCATCGCCACCGTGATGTCCAAGGTGGCGAGGCACGGGCGGCAGTGTTTGGCGTGAGCGATGGTCTCGTATCTAACGTGGCTCTCATCGTTGGTATCGCCGGGGCGAGCACCCAGGGGTCACTCGTCCGCCTTGCTGGCATCTCCGGATTACTCGCAGGCGCGGTCTCGATGGCTGCTGGCGAGTGGGTGTCGGTTCGGGCGCAGAACGAACTCGTCGAGCGCGAGCTTGAGATCGAGCGTCGGTCATTGGCCGAGAATCCGGTCGCCGAAACTCGCGAGCTCGCCGCCATCTATCGCGAGCGAGGGCTTCGACCCGAAACCGCCGCGGCGCTGGCGGAAGAGATTATGGCCGACCCTGAGATCGCGCTCGATGTCCACGCCCGCGAAGAACTGGGCGTTGACCCAGCGGGCGCCGGGCGGCCATTACTTATCGCCACCACCTCCTTCTGGGCGTTTGCCGTGGGCGCGTTTGTTCCTTTGGCTCCATGGCTCATTACCGACGGGGCCGGAGCGGTCATCGCTTCAGTAATCCTCGGGATGTTGGCCGCCGCCCTCGTGGGTATTGCGATAGCGGTCTTCACCGAACGGTCCAAGATCCGCACTGCGACACGCCAGGTCCTGGTGGCTGCGAGTGCTTGCGGGGCCACTTATCTCATTGGGTCACTGTTGGGCGTCTCCGTCGCCTGACCGAGATCCCAACCCCACCGTGGTCCCGAGTCGCAATACCGTTTAAGAGCGGGCAGCTTTCGGCCGAAAGGACCATTTAGGCTATTGCCGGCGGTTCATGCGGGTCGAGAGGGGTTGTCATGCCAGTGGGGGACACAATGTCTCGACAGGAAGCGGCCCATCTTCTGCGGCGGACTGGTTTCGGAGGATCTAGGAGCGAGCTCGACGCGCTCACCGGAATGACGCGAGAGGCCGCGGTCAATGCGGCCATGGGTTTCACGAGCGACAACGCCGCTCCGTTGGCCCCTGACGTTGGCGAGCCCGGCTGGGTGCGCAACGAGTTGCAGTGGGAAGCCCAACAGGACGGCATTGAGTGGTGGATCCAACGGATGGCGGATCTCGACAATCCGACCTCCACTCCCGGTGTCGTGCCGGGAACAAGCGCCGCGTTGCCACTTCACGAGAAGATGACCCTCTTCTGGCACGAGCACTTTTCCTGTGCACAGGAAAAAGTCTCTGACTTTCCGGTCCTGTGGGATCAGATGCGGATGTATCGCCGAGACGGGCTCGGCAACTTCGACAGTCTTGTGCGTTCGACAGCGGTGCATTCGGCGATGTTGGTCTTCCTCGACAATCAGTCGAACGTCGCCAGCGGGATCCAAGAGAACTTCGCTCGTGAGCTTATGGAGCTCTACACCTGTGGAGTCGGGAACTTCACCGAAGAAGACGTCGTTTCGATGGCCCGGGCGTGGACTGGCCACAACACAGTCGGCTGGACGGGTAGCCGCTGGGACGCGACCTATGACTACCGGTCGTACAGGCACGACCACCAGCAAAAGGAACTGTTCGGGATCGCCGCGAACTGGAACGGCATCCAGGTCAGCGGTGGCGAACGCGACACGATCACGGAGCTGGTCTACGGCGTCAAGCAACAGGCGACCGCCCGGTTCATCGCCCGCAAGCTCTTCCGCTACTTCGCCCATCTGAACCCGCCCGATGCGACGGTCAACAGCCTGGGTAATATCTTCGTTGCCGGCGGCATGGAGGTCGCGCCTCTGGTTCGGGCGATCCTCCTCCACGACGACTTCTGGGGCTCTTCCGCACGCTATGGGCTCGTGAAGAGTCCCGTTGAGTTCGTGACGAGCCTGGTCCGGCAGTCCGGTTTGCCCGCCAATGCCATGGGTCTGCGCTGGAGCATGGCCCCGATGGGTATGACGCTCTTCGATCCGCCCAGCGTTGCGGGTTGGGGGCAGGGCGATTACTGGCTCGGCACCGCCTCGGCCTGGGGCCGCGGTGGTTTTGTCCGCCGTCAACGCTGGCGCGCCACTTCCGCTGGGCTTCTCGCGGGGCTGGCCGACTCGAACGACGACACCAATGCGGCCAACGCGATCTTCGATCTCTTTGGACTCGAAGGAGTCTCCACAACGACCCGCAACGCGGTGGAGCGATGGCACCGACGGACCTACTCGGAGAGCCGCTGGGCCGCTCCGCCGCAGGGATTTCTGATTGGCGCGTTGTGCCCAGAGTTCCAGGTTTACTGAGGGATTGACTATTGCGCTCACTGATTCAACCCAATCGACGTCTCGCGCGGCCGACCGAGGCCGACATCGCATACGCCCGACTCTCACGAGAGGACCACGGCTCAGACGGGTTCGCTCGCCGCCGGTTCCTCCAGGGGGCTCTGGCGACGGGCGGCGCGGTGGGCATGATGCCCGGCGTGTTCGACTCGATCGCCGCAGCCGCGACTCCGCTCGGTCTGAGCGACCGCGTGCTGGTCACCGTGTTTCTGAACGGCGGCAACGATCATCTCAACACGCTCGTTCCGGCCAACGACGGCGCTTACCAGTCCGCTCGCGGCGGACTTGCGGTTGCCGTCGATGGATCGACCGACGTTGGTGATGGGCTGCACCTACATCCAAACTTGGGGGGCCTGAAGACCCGCTTCGATTCCGGCCAGGTCGCTCTGATCAAGGGTGTCGGTGAAGCCAAAGACGACCACAGCCACTTCTCATCGATGGCGACATGGTTTGCCGGGGTATCCGGCCAGGCCAACCCCACCGGCTGGCTCGGTCGATACGCCGACGGTATGGGCCTTGACAGCCTGGGTATGGTGCACGTCGGGTGGGGTGGCATTCCAATGCTTCTTCGCGGTGCGCAATCGTCGGCGGTGGGACTGCCACCCAGGGGGGCACTGTTTGGAGCCGACCGCTCGGACGACTGGGAACGCTTCGCGATCGAGGCCGTGGCCGACTACGGCGACGGCGGGGTTGGTGGCGCCTTCGGTGACGACGTCGGTGCGTCGTTCCGGGATGCGGTGGACACCGCCGAAACCATTCAGCCCGCATATTTCGAGGGCCTGGCCGAAGAGGGCCTTGCCCGCGAGCTGGGCCTCGCCGCTCAGGTGATCAATCTCAATCTTGGTACCCGCATCGTGAATGTGTCGCTGGGTGGATTCGACAATCATGAGAGCCAGCGTTCGACCCATGACGATCTCATGGCCGAGCTCGACGCCGGCATCGACGCCTTCTTCACTAATCTCTCGCCGGCCTTCGCCGGGCGAACGGCGATGCTGGTGTTCTCCGAGTTTGGCCGCCGTGTAGAGGCGAACAACTCGGGTGGCACGGACCATGGCGCCGCCGGGATGATGATGTTCATCAGCTCGCAAGCGGCAGGCGGCCATCACGGCCAGCAGCCGTCGCTGACAAACCTCGATTCGCGGGGCGACATGAACCACCACGTCGACTTCCGTTCGGTCTACGCGACCGTCCTCGACCAGTGGCTGGACGGCGACTCGCAAGAGGTTCTCGGCGCCGGCTATGCGCCACTCGGGCTCATCGACGGGGGAGTTGTGGGCAGTGGCTTCTTCGATGTGTCGACCGACTCCTACTACACCACTGCGGTCGGCTGGCTTGCTGCGACAGGCATCACGACCGGTACCAGCGTCGGCCAGTTCTCGCCGAACGACGATGTCACCCGTGGGCAGATGGCGACCTTCCTGCATCGTTACCGGAATGCTCCGAGCGGCGCACCCGAGGCCGGCTTCTCCGACGTTCCGCGCAGCCGCTACTACGCGGCGGCCGTGGACTGGCTGGCGAACGAGGGCATCACGACCGGTGTCGGCGGGAATCGTTTTGCGCCCGATGACGTCGTGACTCGTGGGCAGATGGCTACCTTCTTATGGCGCCTCGAAGGCTCGCCCCCGGGGTCACCTGCGGCCGGCTTCACTGATGTCTCCGCCGGGCGCTACTACGCCGATGCCGTTGACTGGTTGCTCTATCGTGGGATCACCACGGGTGTCGGCGGCAATCGGTTCGCCCCTGACGACCGGGTCTCTCGTGCCCAGATGGCCGCGTTCCTTTGGCGCCTTGCGGGAAGCCCGGTCTAGGTCGCCCCGCGCGGACAGTCGATAACGGCGGAGGCCGGACTAGCTTCGCAGTTCGGAGGTACGAATGGCTGGGCCCCTGGCAGGCGTAACGGTGATTGAGTTGGCAGGTCTTGGCGCGCTGCCGTTTGGCACGTTGAAGCTCGCCGACATGGGTGCCGATGTCATTCGGATCGATCGGCTCTCCGAGGTACCCGACGAGAAGGAAGCGAAGCCGTACTCGTCGTGGGACCGCGGCCGGCAATCCATCGCGGTCGACTTGAAGCAGGCGACGGGCGTCGAGACCGTGCTGCGGCTCGCTGAGAAGGCCGACATCTTCCTTGAGGCGTTTCGGCCCGGCGTGGCCGAACGGCTCGGCGTGGGGCCCGAAGAAGTCATGGCCCGCAACGCAGCGATCGTCTATGGACGGCTCACGGGCTGGGGTCAGACCGGCGCACTTGCACACAGCGCCGGCCATTCGTTGAACTATGAAGCCATCACCGGAGTCATCCGGTCGGTCGGTCCGACCGGCGGTCCGCCGGTGCCGCTTCTCCAGCTTCTTGGCGACTTCGCAGGCGGCGGATTGACGATGGCCTTTGGAGTGATGTGCGCGCTCTGGGAATCACGCCAGTCCGGCAAAGGTCAGGTGGTCGACGCCGCCATGACCGACGGTGTCGCTTCGCTTGCGAGTGTCTTCTACGGCATGCAGGCCAGCGGCATGCACACCACCGAGATCGGCACGAACCTCTTCGATGGCGGCTCGCCGTTCTACGCGGTCTACGAATGCGCCGACGGGGGCTATCTCTCGGTCGCGCCGATCGAGCCCCACTTCTGGTCGGTGCTGCTCCAGACAATTGGCATCGATGAAACGGACCTGCCCCGGCAATATGACCGGGCGCAGTGGCCGGCGATGAAGGAGCGACTCGCCGAGCGATTCCTCGAGAAAACCAGAGATGAATGGTGCGAGATTCTTGAGGGTACTGATTGCTGCACTGCGCCAGTCCTCACGTACGACGAGGCCCGCGTGTACCAACATCATCAGGATCGTGGCACCTTTGTGGGCGACGACGGCACCGAGGTAGTTCCGGTGCCGATTCTCTCCCGTACCCCGGGTGAAGTTCGGCCGTCGCCGGCATGGGTGGGTGCCGACACCGATGTGGTGCTCGCCGCTCAGGGATTTTCACCGGAGGAGATTGGCGCCCTCCGCGCTGAGGGCGCGGTCGGGGGTTGAGGAACTCCGTCGACTTCGAACGAGTGATGTAAGCCGCCTCGGCTCTTCCAAAAACCTTCCTGTGCTCGCCTCAGGATCGCAGTCATCTTGAAGGTGGAGACCACGACGCCCATTCGGAGGTCTTCACCCCGTCAACGCTCCACCAACCTCGCGGCCGAGTGCACCTAGCGGCGGCGTCGTGCTCGTGAGGTGGCCGGCGCCGTGGTGGGGTCCTCTGGCCATTCATGCTTGGGATAACGACCGCGGAGTTCTTTGCGCACCTCTGCGTAACCGGAGGACCAGAATGATGTGAGGTCCTTCGTGACCTGTACTGGCCGGTGGGCGGGCGACAGAAGATGAATGACGAGGGGAACCTTGCCGTCCATCACTGTCGGTGTCGCGGCAAGGCCGAAGACCTCTTGCAGCCGGACTGCGAGGACAGGTCCGCCCTCGGTCGCGTAGTCGATCGGAATGCGGGACCCCGATGGGACGTCGAAGTGCGTGGGGGCGAGCCGTTCGACCTCGCGCACCTGCCGCCAGTCGAGCTCCTGATTGAGCGCACTCTTCACATCGAGCACCTCGAGATCAGCGCGACGCCGAGCGGACCCAAGGTGGGGTTGGAGCCAGTCGGTGAGCCGCTCTAGAAGCGCCTCGTCGCTCACATCGGGCCAATGTTCGCTGTCGTGATCGTGGAGGAATTGCAGTCGGTCGCGCCAGCGGCGGTCGATTTCGCTCCAGCCCAAGAGCCCAACCCCCTCACGACGGACTCCGGCCAGGAGCGCTTCGTCGAGTGCATCTCGATCGGGGTCGGCGTCTACATCGCGACGGAGTACGAGCGCGCCCAGGCGTTCCTGGCGTTCGAAGATCACGTCACGGGAGCGGCGGTCCCATTCGCCGCGACTATGGTTTTTGATCGCGTCGCTGTGGAGCCGGTCGAGATCGTCGCGGTCGATGGGAGCGGCGAGCACGATCCGTCCGTCCGCGGCGACACCATCGAGTTCGACCACGGCTAGAAAAGTCTCGCGGGCGAGCATGTCGTTCGGTTCGGTGGCGGCGCCGGTGCCGGATGCCAGCAAGAAGCTGCCTGGCTCAGTGCGGCGTTGCGCGATCCGGTCAGGAAAGGCCAGCGAGACGACCGGACCAACAAGATCGAGTTCGGCGGGGACATCCGCCACATTGAACTGGCGGCGCCATCGGCGGGCCGTGTCTTTTGCTCGACGGCGGCGACTGGCATCGACCCTCGGGCCGCCGATGGTCAGCGCTTCAACGCGGCTGCGAAGATCAACCGACCGATCGCGGCCGGTCATGATGTCGCGGTCGGACAGCAGAGCGGCGACGTCGCAGGCGGTGGCGACGGCGTTGATTGTTTTTGCCCGAATCATCATGTGGGCGAGGCGAGGCTCGGTGCCGAGCGCGGCAACCTCGCGGCCGTGGCTGGTGAGCCGCCGCTCGTCGTCGATCGCCCCGAGTGCGGTGAGCACCCCTCGGCCGGCGGCGAGAGCCGCGGCCGGCGGGGCGTCGAGCCAGCGGAGTTCATCTTCGTTGGCCGCTCCCCATGCCGCGATCTGGAGGGCGAGTGCGGTGAGGTCGCTGGTCAGGATTTCGGGAGGTTCATCGGCGCGGCGGCGCTCCTGCTCAATCTCCGGCCAGAGCCGGACACAAAGTCCGGGGGCTTGTCGCCCGGCCCGTCCCCGCCGTTGTTCGGTGGCCGCTTGGCTCGCGCTCACCGTGCGCAGGCGACTCATGCCCCGCCCGAGATCATGCTCGGGTCGGCGCCGTCGGCCACTGTCGACAACGATTCGAGCACCATCAATCGTCACGCTGGTTTCGGCAATGGGGGTAGAGAGCACGATCTTCCGCTTGCCACCGGGGTCGCGACGCAAGGCCCGGTCCTGTTCAGCGGGGGCAAGGGAGCCATGGAGCGGAGTGATCACCACGTCTAGCGGCACCCGCTTACGCAACGCCTGCGCAGTGCGGTTGATGTCTCCCACCCCGGCAAGAAACACGATCACGTCGCCGTCCGCGCTTTGCATCGCCTCAAGAACGGCATCGGCGGTGTCGTCGTCGACGCGTCGGCCAGGGGCGGGCGGTCGATAACGGAGCTCGACCGGGTGAAGCGGCGCCTCGACCGTCACGATCGCATCAGTCTCGAGTCGGCCGCCGAGTTCGGTCGCTCCGAGGGTTGCCGACATCACCACGATCCGGAGGTCATCCCTCAGGGCCTGAACCGTTTCCCGGACGAACGCGAGTCCGGTGTCGGCGTGAATGCTCCGCTCGTGAAATTCGTCGAAGATGACTGCGCTAATACCGGAGAGACTGGGATCGTCGATGAGCATGCGGGTGAGCACGCCCTCAGTGACGACTTCGATCCTCGTATTCGGACCGACTCGAGTGTCGAAACGCGTTCGAAGCCCGACGAGTTCGCCCACCACGCTGGAGCATTCGGCGGCGATTCGTTCGGCGGCCGCGCGTGCTGCCACTCGACGAGGCTCAAGCATGAGGACTTTCCCATCGCCGAGCCACCCTGCGTCGAGGAGGGCGGGTGGCACTCGGGTCGTTTTTCCCGTTCCCGGCGGTGCTTCCAAAACGAGGGTCGAACGCGTCTGCAGCAGCTCGCGAATCTGCCCAACCACCGCATCAACGGGGAGGGACAGTCGCTCACTCATATGTTGGAGGAATCTCTCGCGGCGGCGCTCATTGACCGGATGGCGGTTGCGACTGGTTCGGGGTGTGACCGCATCACGTAGTGTCGTGCGCCCTCGACGGTGGTTCGCTGCGCATGCGGCAGCTTCTTCTCCATGTAGTTGTTCGCGCCGAGATACGCCTTATCGTCATCGCCAATGACCAGCGCGAGAGGGAGTGTGAGTTCGGTCATCTGATCGATCACCATGCTGTCGATGTGGAAGGCGACGGCGGCGGCAATCTCGGGGATCTCGTAGTCCTTAGCGTTCTCTCGGACGCGCTCGTTCCAACCCTCCCGGGCATCGGGATCCCGAAACCCAGGCCCGGTTGAAACGAGCACCATCGCGTCGACGGCCCCCGGACGAGTGAGCCCATGGGCCATGCCGAGGTAACCGCCAAGCGAGTGGCCCACGAGAACAACGGGTGCCACAAGTTTCCCGATCACATCATCAAGATCGGCGAGGATCGCCTCGCGCTCGTAGCGCGTAGGGTCATCGCTGACCGGCGACTGCCCGTGCCCCGGGAGATCGACGGTGATGCAGGTGTGGTCAGCGAGAAGTTCGATCACCGGGCTCCACACCGCACTGTCGGAGTCGAGGCCGTGGAGGAAGAGGACGGTTGGTCCTTCTCCGGCGGTTTGTACATGAAGGTCAGTAGCCATCGAACAGATTCTCCTTTGTCAGCGACCCTCGAAGGTCGCGTGACGTTTGTCGAGGAAGGCCTGGACGCCTTCGCGAAAGTCGTTGCTGGCGTAGCAGTCGCGGCGGAGCTTGGTCGCGAAAAACGCGAGGCTCTCATCTTCGATCGCGTCGATGGATTGTTTCGTCGCCCGATGCGTCATTGGTGCGAGCCGGCTGATTTGGGTGGCCAGCTTCGCCACATGCTCATCGAGCTTGGACTTCGGCACCACTTCCTGGACGAGCCCGATCCGAAGGGCCTCCTCCGCGTCGATCACGCGAGCCGTGTAAAGCAGCAGCTTCGCCTGGGCCGATCCGACGAGGTCGACTAGCCGGCCCAGGGCGTCTTGCGGATAGGCCAGTCCGAGCCGAGCGGGTGGCACAGAGAACTTTGCGTCATCGGCGGCGATGCGGACATCGCAGTGCAAGGCCATAGCGATGCCGCCGCCCATGCACGGGCCGTGAATCGCCGCGATGACCGGAATCGGCACTGCGGCGAGCGCGTCCCAAGCATCGTGTTCAGCTGAGTCATACGCCGCGGCCTGATCGCCCATTCGACGGGTGGGAAATTCGGAGATGTCCGAGCCCGCGCCGAATGCTTCGTCTCCGGCGCCACGGACGATCAGCGCGCGAATATCGAGGTCAGTGAGGAGGTGGTCGACGGCCGCGGGTACTGCGCTGTACATGTCGGCCGTCATCGCGTTGCGGCGAGCGGGGTTGTCGATGAAGAGGGTGGCGATCGCGCCCTCGCGATCGGTCGTGATGCCCGGCATTCCTGCAGCCTGCCAGACCAATGGCCGCAAGTGGAGGTTCGGCGCTAGCGGGCCGCGGTCGACTCGTCGACATCGCGGACACGGCCGTCATCGCGGAACTGATCGGCGGCTTCGATGACGGTGGCGCCGATCGCCGGCCAGGTGTCGGTGAGCTTCTCCTCGCGAGTATTGGCGGGGATTCCGCCACCGATGTCGATCATGTCGACTCGACCATCGAACCGTTCCATTACCTCGGCCACCGTTGCGAGAGCTTCGCGCCATCGCTCGGGGGAAAGATTCTGGGAACCGACATGGAACATCAGCCCGACGCGGTTCGCCCCGACGGCCTGGGCCGTTGGAGCATTTCCACCGCTCGGTCCGGAGTGACGCCCCAGGTATCAGACAGACGCCAGCGAGCGCCGGTGTCGTCAACCGCCATGCGGACCAGGATCGACGCATCGGGGGCGAGGTCCAGGATCTTCTGTGTTTCTTGTTCGCTCGCGCTCGCGAACCATTCGATTCCGAGTTCGCTCGCGAGTTGGATCGCCGCCGCTTGTTTGACCGGAGTGGAGAACAGCACCCGGCTGTTGAGGAGACCGAATGACTTCAAGAGTCGGAGTTCGCCTTCGGACGCAACTTCGAAGGTTCCGCCCCCATCGTGGACCGCGTGCAGCACCGTTGGCGAACTGCTGCACTTCACCGCTAGTGGATCTCGAAACCATCGAAAACGGAACGGAGTTGACGCACGCGCGCCTCAACCACGCTGGGGTCAACGAGAAGACAAGGCGGTTGAAAACGCCTGCGTCTTAGGGCCAAAAGACCTTGGTCAACATGCGGCACCTCGTCACGCTATGTCGCAACATGACCACTCAGCAATTAAAATCCTGTGGACAAGCTGTGGACGACGCTGTTTTTCGCACGTATCGGACCGGGTCACAAGGCCTGCGCCAGACGACCTATGCAATAAGTTTGTCGTGAGTTCTCAAACTCTCAGGACTGAATGACGGTCGGCAAGAGCGCCGCGGCGGACTCATTCCCCGCCGGTGTCAATGCAACCGGCGGAGCGAACGTCATCAACGAGGAAGCCGCCCTCGACCGTGAGCCGCCTGAACGGGTTCCTGGAGGTCCCGCGTTCCGAGGTCGCATCCCTCGGATAGCGTCCTTTTCCATGACGACCGTTTTCTCCTCGCCCGATGAGCTGCTCGGCGCCGTTGGACAGCACCTCGGCGTCAGCGAGTGGATCGCGATCGAACAGGACCGAATCGATCAGTTCGCGGAAGCCACCGGCGATCATCAGTGGATCCATGTCGACCCGGTCGCGGCAGCCGACGGGCCGTTCGGCGCCACGATCGCTCACGGCTACCTCACCCTCGCCCTGACGAATCAGCTCCTCCCGGAGATTATGCAGGTCGAGAGTGTGTCGATGGGCATCAACTACGGCACCAACAAAGTCCGCTTCCCTCAGCCCGTCACGGTCGGATCTCGCGTTCGCGCCACGGCGTCGATCACGGAGGCTGAAGAGATCAAGGGCGGTGTCCAGGTAGTTGTCACCATCGCGGTCGAGATCGAAGACCAGGCAAAGCCAGCATGTGTGGTCGAGTCGGTCAGCAGGTTCCTTCGATGAGTGAGAAGCTGAACTGATGGCAAAGCGCAAACGCCGCAGCGGGCCCGTGAATCAGGTTGAACCGTCGTTCCCGCCGGTAACCCCTGGGCTGCAGAGCCCGACCCGGCGCGTTCCGGCTGATGTCGAACGTCCGCCCTACGCCCTGAGTGGAGACCCCGGCCCGTCGGTCAGTTCCTTCACCCGAACCCCCGAAGAGATCGAGGCCATGCGTCGCACCGGCGCCATTGCAGCGGAGATTCTTTTGCGAGCCGGCGAGATCGTGCGCCCAGGCATCACGACCGACGAAATCGACCGGCTGGTTCATGACCTCACGGTGGAGGCGGGCGGCTATCCAAGCCCACTCAACTATCGGGGCTACCCGAAGTCTGTCTGCACCTCTGTCAACGAGGTGATCTGTCACGGCATCCCCGACTCTCGGCCGCTCGCCGACGGCGACATCATCAATATCGACGTCACCGTCTTTCGCGAAGGTGTCCACGGCGATACTTCGGCGACGTTCCTAGCGGGTTATGTCGACGCAGCTTCCGTGGCGCTCGTCGATGTCACGCTCCGGTCACTCGACGCCGCGATCGATGCGGTTAAACCGGGCGGCCCGGTGCGCGACATTGGCGCCGTTATCGAAAAGCTGGCGAAGGCAAACCGGCTTGGCGTTGTGCGCGAATTCATCGGTCATGGTGTGGGCACGGAGTTCCATACCAATCTCCAGATTCCTCACTATTTCGACCGGCGCCTCACCACACCAATCGAAGTCGACACGTCGTTCACGATCGAGCCGATGCTCACTCTCGGGGCGCCAGAGGCGGCAATGTGGGACGACGGCTGGACAGCGGTCACCATCGACGGCACTCGTACGGCCCAGTTCGAGCACACGCTGATCATGACCGAAGCGGGCGCTGAGCGGCTCACGATCACTCCGGCCGGGGAGTGCGCACACGATAGCGCTCCCGCCGCGGTCGCCTAACTCGCCATCGCGCCGAGAGCGGCCCAACAAGTTTCACGACTACGCAGGGCCTGCTGAAGTCGAGTCATTGATCCACTGCGTGTCTGAGTCATTGATCCACTACGTGGAAGTGCACAGTGCGCTCGTCGGGGTTCGCCGCGTCGAGCTGCACGGTCACTTCCGACCCGAGTTCGAGCCCGTCGGCGGGTACGCGGGCGACGACGGCCGGATCTCGCAACTGAACCCGACCTCGTCCACGGTCCGGGTTCACGTCGGTGACTATTGCTCGGAATGTTTCGCCCACACGCGGCGCGAGCACGATGGCCTCGACATAGTCGACCACGGCGCGTTCGAGCGTGCGATCGCGCTGGCTTGCGGCACCCATGAGCTTCGGGAGCTCATCGAGGGCTTCGACCGCCCACGCGGGTGGTTCACGGTCGGCGCAGGCTGCCACGACGATCTCGTTGGCGAAGCGGTCGCATAGCCGACGAAGGGGCGCGGTCACGTGCGCATACGTCGAGGCAATCGCCGAGTGCTTTGGATCGGCGGGCAGGTCGTGGTTCGTGAACGCCACATACCCTGCGCCCCGCAGGCCTCGAGCAGCCTGGCTCAGGAGTGCGGCCGTCTGCGGGGTGTCGGGCCGCAGTTCGCGAACCCGCTCGGCGTAGCTCACACTGTCGGCCCAATTGACGCCAAGGGCGCGGGCGGTCCGACGGATCTGTTCGACGGTGCGGTCCTCGGGCACGGGCAGTGTGCGGAGCAGGCCGACACCAACATCGATCATGATCCGGCTTGCGGCGATGCCGGTAAGCAGCGAAATCTGAGCGTTCCAGTCCTCCACCCGCAGGCTCTCGTCGTATTCGAGGGCGAAGGATCCGTCGCGGGCGGAAACCACTTCTTGCGAGGGGAGAGCGAGGCTCACTGCTCCGCGTTCACGCTCCAGGTTGAGTCGTTGTTCGCCAATGGTGCGGAGCAGCCCGAGGCTCGGTCGGGCCGACCCAGAATCGATCTCGAGTTGGGCTTCGACGTACGACATCTGGGCGGTGTTTCGCACGAGGGCCCTCTCGAGGTGGGCTTGTGAGAGTTCACCACTCGCATCGAGATCGATCGTCCATAACAACGCCTGGCGCTCTTCGCCTTCGAGGAGCGACCCCGCGTCTTCGTTGATCGGCTCGGGATGGAGCGAGGTACGGAGGTCTGGGCTGTAAAGGGTGACGCCGCGGGCCCGGGCCTCAGCGTCGATCACTCCGCCTGCGGCGACAAGGGCGGCGACATCGGCGATCGCGTAGAAGACGCGATGGCCGTCGCCATGCGGTTCCGCCGCGAAGGCCTGGTCGAGGTCTCGGGAGCCAGGCGGGTCGATCGCGACAAATGGAATATCGCGAGCGTCGCGGACGGTATCGCCGGCGCCGGCCGGGATCGACGGTCCGTCTCGTTGCGCCTCAACGGCTGCGTTCTGCGCGGCATCGCTGAAAGCGGGTGGAACATCGAGCTGATCTCGGATTCGCCGGAAGCCGGCCACCATCTCAGGATCGGGTGGGCAGCGAACGATGTGACGGGACACGGTCCGACCCTAGTGGTGGGCCTAGTTGCTGGAGGCTTTGCCCGGTCGCGGGAGTTCGATCCATATCTTTCCGGGAAGGATTGCGACCTCGTTGCCGGAACCAGGGATGCGGTATTTGGTCTGATCCGCAAGTTCTTCACGGTTCCACACGGCCGGAACAAGTTGCCCGGCGGTAAGGACCCAGGCGGTACCGTCGGCGATTGTTACTGCTTCAGGCGATCTCGCGTCGGCGCTCGACGGGATGTAGTTGGTGAACTGCACGACGACGGTGGCCGGGGCAACCCGGACCCCGTCGGTGTCGACCGTGGGCTGGCCGTCCTGGGAGCGATCCCAACCCGAACCGTTCCATGAGTATTCGACGCGGGTTGAGCCATAGTTGATCGACGCGCCATTGATCGATCGTGCCCCGGTGGGGAGAGCCTGGCTAGAGGTCCGGAACTGGAATAAGGGCAATGGGGTGGCCGCGCCTTCGAGATCGCGGCCCACCGACCAGAGGTTGAACGCGTTGGTGATCAGGTTGTGCGGCGCTCGCCGACCGCCAGCGCGGTAGTACGAGCTGCTGAAGACATTGACGCTCACATCGACGAGTGATGAATCTCTGAGCTGAGCCCGCGAGCCTCGGTTCCCGCCGGAATTCGCAAAGAGTGGGCCGTTGAACTGGGCGAGCAAATCGAAGTCGCCGGTCCGCATCGAACGGACCGGACCCACGGCCTCTGCGCCCTCCGAGTGGAACACCGCAGCGAGACGGGAGAGCCCACCCTCGACCTCTTCGACGAACACGATGTCGGCCTGATTGATGCCGGCCTGCGGCCGGGCGGCGGGGACATTGTCGATCTTCACCGCAAGGGCGGGTCGGGTCGGGTCATCAAACGTGGTCTGCCCGGTGAGAACGGCGCGGGACTCGAGCGCTCGGAGGGCCTCAATCCGCTGCAACGTGTCGCTGAGCTGGTCGGCGAGCTCGCTTCGGCGCACGCCCGCCTCGCGGTGGGCCTCCTCCGCCGCGATGAGCGACTCGTTTCGAGTGGAGAGATCATTGCGGGCGAGATCGAGTTCGCCTGCGAGTTCTTGTAACTGAGCATCAATGATCTCGAGCCGGTCTTCGGTGTCGTCGATCACCGATTCGTAGAGCTCTCTACGCCGGCTCGGCTCGTCGTCGCCTTCGAGGGTGCGGACCTCGTCGAGTAATGCGTTTGATCGCGGGTCGCCTTGGGTGAACCCGACGATGGCGATCTCGACTCGAGTGTTGGCCGGCTCCTGGCGGGTGAAGACCGTCCACTCGATGTTGTCGGCGATCAACTCGACGACGACCCCGTCGTTCACGATTTGGGCCGCGAGCGCGGCGATCTCTAACGAGAGTTGTTCGAGCTCGGTATCGACCTCGCCGACCCCAATCGTGAGTTCGTCGCGCTGTCGCTCCAACGATGCGAGCTCACCAGGATTGACCTGGGCAACCGCTGGTGCCGCGATAAGAGCTGCGAGGAGGCAGACCGCAAGTGCGCCGAGCAGTGATTTTCTGTGTCGACGCATGGATCTCCGCAGTCCGTCGGTTCAGTCGCCCGGAGGGCCTACGGTACCCGCCGGAGCTCCGCCGATGGGCGCGGTTGGTCAGCCATAGCGTGATGGTGCCGGGTACGGTCGTCGAATGGCCACACCTCCCCAGGTTGTCGAGTTTGACCGTCATGACATCACCAAAGTTGTCGGGCACCTCGATCGTATTGCCGCGCTCGATACTGGGTTGGCCTGGGTGAACATCGGCCCCGCGCTCACCGACGAGCAGTACAAAGCCGTGCCGCACAGGAGCGGCATGGGAAAGTGGGTCTCGGGCCGCGGTCCTGCTGTGCCGATGGCCACCTGGACCCCAGCGGCGGCGAAGGGTCGAACCCGTCTCGCCCAAGCCGGGATCACTCACGGTCTCGGTCCCAATGCCCTGGACACTCTGGCTGATGCCGGTGTCTCGTTGCCCGTCGATTGGGTCAAGAAGCAGGACCACGCCCGCAACGGCATCGTCGTCGACCTTCCTGACGGCGTGGCGCACGAGGAGTTGGTCACGTGGTTTCTCGCCGCGATGGATCAACTGTCGACATTCATCTCGACCGGCGACCAATGGATCGCCGAGATTCACACGCCCTAGGTCAGCGCATTCGGTCGGGCGACCCGAGGCCGTCATAGCCGCGCAGCCCAAGGTCTTCTCCCTCGGCCTCGAAGGCAAGACCCTGAGCGGCTCCGTCGCTGATTCGTTCGCGGTGGACGGTGATTGTGGTGTCGGCCGCCGTGTCCAGTGTGATGAAGGAACGCTCAGTCATCGATGCTCGCAAACGGATCAAGTGGGTCGCAACCCCACGAGGGCTTGCCGGTCTTGACATGGACCGCGGCTCTTTCGACGAGACCGGTGATCGGGTTTGTTCGACGGGGTGGCTTACCGGCCTTCAATGCGGCCCGGTTGTCGTCGCTCCAGCCGTCCTGGAGCGCCTGGTTCTTCCACACGCGTTGCCGGATCGTCGCCGCGGCGGGTTCGTTGCCCTTCGCGGTGAGGGACAAAGGATCGCCGCCCACCTTCCACCCTCGAGCACGTGGTTCGGGTTCGGGCTCGGCGTCCGGTTCGTATTCGTCCGCAGCCTCTTCTTCGGTGAGCTCTTCTTCGGTGAGTTCTTCTTTGGCGAGATTCGGAAGCGGGTCGCCCACGACCTGTGCGCAGTTGGCGGTAACAACCTCGCGAGATCCAACCTCGACAACATCGGGGTCGGCTTCGACGATCAAGGAATCGTCGATCTGGCGAACGTTGTCTTCGTGTTCGCTTGTCCAGGTGAGTCGCAGGCTCGAGGCGCCGTAGGCATCACGGAGCGCGGCGCGCACGGTGGCGTCTTCTTCCAGGCGTCGCCGGGCCCGAGCCGCGCGGCGCGTGTCGCGGTCGCCCCCGGGGCGTTCACCCTTGGGGCGGAATCCGCCGCGATTCGGATTCCCTAGCCAGTCAAGAAAGATCATCGCAGTGATGAGCAGGATCCACCCCAAGACAAAGGAGTAGATGATCCGGTCGTGCGACATAGGGCTAGCGGTTGCCGAGGGCCAGGACGGCGCGCACGATTTCCTCGATCACCGTTTCGGCGTCGACTGCCGTCAACACGTTGGCATTGACGGGAGCATCGGCCTTGGGTCGTTGATCGACCACAGTCATGCCGCGGGTGTGAGTGCCGGTGAGTTCGATATCAACATGACGCAGGGCGCCAGAGAAAAGTTCCGGACGGACCGCAGCGAGCACGGCGCACGCGTCGTGGATCGGCGCTCCGGCGGTGCCTTGGAGCTCTCCAGCGCGGTCAACGGCGTAGTCGAGGAGATCGGCAGCAAGTATCGCGGTCGGTGTGGCTGCCGCTCGCATGCGGTCGCGCTCCACCGGTCCGAGGAGGACCTGGTGGGTCACATCGAGGCCCACCATCGTGATGATGCCGCCAAGCCGAAAGACGATGTCGGCCGCTTCGGGGTCGGCCCAGATGTTGAACTCCGACGTTGCCGTGGTGTTTCCGCCCACCGCGGCGCCTCCCATGATCGTGAAGCCGCCGAGATGGTCGGGCAACGTAGGGTCTTTCTCAAGGGCGTGCGCAATGTTTGTGAGCGGACCCACAGCGATGAGGTGGAGATCGCCGACCGAACGGGCCGTGTCGAGGATGAAGGTGACCGCGTCGTCGGACGCGATCTCGTTGACGACGTTGGGAATCTCGACGGACCCGAGTCCGGTCGCTCCATGTACGTAGGCCGCGTCGATCGGTTCGTTGACGAGCGGTCGAGCTGCACCACGATGCACGGGCACGTCGAGAGCGGCGACTTGTGTGATCGCCAGCGCGTTGTGGGTGGTGTGGTCGAGGCCGACGTTGCCGTTGACGGTGGTGATGCCGACGAGATTGGTTAGGTGCGCGGCAGTAAGAATAGCGATCGCGTCGTCGAGACCTGGATCACAATCTAGGAGGACCGGAATGAGAGACATCCGAGAGAGCGTAGGTCGCAACTTGCGGAGCGAACCCGTCAGGCGAGGAGTTGCTCGACTTCGGCGGTGGTGGGCAGAGACGGCTGGGCGCCGGAGCGTTGGGTGGTCGCGGCGCCCACGCGCACGGCCCAACCCGTGGCTTCCACGAGGCTGAGACCGCGGACGAGCGCGTCGGCGAGTGCGCCACAGAAGGAGTCGCCGGCCGCGGTGGTGTCGACGGGAGTGACCGTCGGCGCGGGGACGTGGACGGCATCGTCGGCGGTGACCACCATCGCTCCGTCGGCGCCGAGGGTGACGATGACGGCATCGGCCGGGAGAGTGCGGGCGAGGCGGGCGGCGATTGCGGTGTCGACGGGGCCGTTGTGACCGGCGAGGGTGGCGAGTTCCGTTTGGTTCGGGACCAGCACATCGACGACGCGGAGCAGCTCGCTGGGTAGCGGTCCGGTGGGTGCCGGCGCGGGGTTGAGAATCACCGTTCCGGTGGCGAGTGCCGCGGCCATCGCTACCGCGTCGATCGGCACCTCGAGTTGAAGCAGCACCACCTGTGCGCTCCGCAATGCATCACCCGCGGCCTCGATGTCGGCCGCAGTGAGTCGAGCGTTCGCTCCCGGTGACACCACGATTGCGTTGTCGCCGTCGGCATCGACCGCGATCAGGGCGACGCCGTTGGGTGTGTTGGGCGTGGTGATGAGCGCGCTCGTGTCGACCTGGTCGCCGTCGAGCGCAGCGCGAAGGATGGCCCCTCCTTCGTCGTCGCCAACTCGTCCGACCATGGCGACGGATCGCCCGAGCCTCGCCACCGCGACAGCCTGGTTGGCCCCCTTCCCGCCCGGGATCCGCACGAGATCACCGCCCAGCACCGTTTCGCCGACCAGCGGGATGTGGGCCACATCCACGACGAGGTCGAGGTTGGCGCTGCCGACGACGACGACTTCGAAATACTGAGGGTCTGTCATTGGTACTTTTTAGTCGAGATCGCTTCGTTGAGATCGCTTAGTCGAGATCGGCAACGAGGCGGTGGGTGTGTTCGAGCATGATGTCGACTCGGTCGGCAATGACCGACGCAGGACCACTCTGATGCATCCCACCCTGGCTGCCGTTCAATCGGCGGGCGAAGACGCCCTCGACGATGCACGCCTGCTTCCACCAGGAGAAGGCCTCGTAGAAGGGATAGTCCGAGAGATCGAATCCGGTGGCCGCGGTGTAGAGGTCGATCACCTCGGCCGAACGAGGGAAGACGGTGCTGGTTGTGGGAGCGTCGGGAAGCCACGTAAATGCGTCGCCCGGGTCGGCCCAGTACTGCGTCGACCAGGCGAAGTCGGCGAGCGGATTGCCGGTGGTGCACAGTTCCCAATCGAGCACCGCGCCCATCGACCAATCGGGCCGAAGCACGACATTGTCGAAGCGATAGTCGCCATGAGCCAGGGCGGGAGCGACCCGCTCTGCTGGTACTCGTGTTGCGAGCGCATCGTAAAGTTCGTGAAGCAGGGGGACGGGGCGAGCATCAGCCCGCTTGACCTGGGTGCGCCAACGTTTGAGTTGGCGTTCGACATACCCATCGTGCCGGCCGAGATCGGCGAGTCCCGACGCGTCGAGATCGATGGTGTGCATCGCGACCTGCGCGTCGATGAGCGAGTGAGTTGCCGTCAGCGCTGCTTCGGCGTCCAGGCCCGCGGTGTCGGCGACGGTGCGAAGAATCGGGCCGGCCACAAAGTCCATGACGTAGAACGGCGCCCCGGTGATGCTGGCGTCGTCGCATCGGGCGATCGGTCGTGGCACCGGCACTGAGCCCGACCGATGCAACGCCGAGATGATTCGCCATTCGCGATCGACATCGTGGGCCGTGGCCAGGGCCGTTCCCTCGGGCGGGCGGCGAAGCGCGAAGACGCCTCCATCACGATCGGTCACGCGATAGGTGAGATTGGAACCGCCGGCCGCGATGAGGGAGTACTCGAACCCGCCCGCGGCCTCGGGAACGTGCGCGGTGAGCCACTGAGTGACGGCATCGATGGTGAGTCCGCGAATCGCGGGCGGCTCGTGTGACATGACGAGCGAAGACAGCCGACGCGTTAGCGGACGATGCCCTCTTCGATTTGGTGGAGCCTCTTGACCGCACCCACAAGAACCTTCTTGGCGATCTTTGCGCTCTCATCAAGCATCGAGCTGAACTCGCGCCGGTTGAGGGCTTCGACAACCATGTCGGTGTCGGCAGTGACGGTGGCCGTGCGGGGTACACCCGCAATCAGGGCGAGTTCACCGAAGAAGTCGCCCGGCTTGAAGTGGGCAATAACGCGACCGTTGCGGCGAACGGTGGCTTCGCCTTCGGCGATGATCATGAACTCGCGGCCGGGCTGTCCCTGAACGGTGAGATCTCGGCCTGCCTTCACGGTAATGGGGGTCATGAACGAGGCGATTCGCTTCAGTTCCTTCTTGGTGAGCTCAGAGAAGAGCTCGATCTCGGCAAGTTGTTCGACGAGGGCCATGACTACCTCCAGGTGGGCGTGGACGCCCGATGTGTTGCCGCTTTCATAGCAGCTGGACTGACGTGTGGTCAGAAAATGGCGACGGGATTTACGGGCGAGCCGGTTGCGCCGACGAATGGTTCGGGCGTCGCGTTGAGCAAAAAGTGGTGCCGATCGAACTCTACGCAGGCCGCTGCGAGGTCTTCCAGGTTCCAATTTTGGCCCTGGGTCATCCCCATCTCGACGAGACACAAGCAGTGTACGCCGAGCACGTCGTCCCATACCGGACCGGGGAAAACTTCGAAGATATAGGTGTCGGTGGCAACCGCAGCGACGTCGTTACGGTGGAACCAGCGAGCGGCATCAAGACCGGGCCCGGCAGTGGCGCCGTCCATGTTCGCGCCAGCGGCGTAGGCCATTGCGCCGCTCTCGAGATAGAGCTGCATACGTCCGGTGCGAATGAGCACAATGTCGCCCGGTTGCATCGTGACGCCCGCCCACTCGGCCGCTTCGTCGAGATCCTCGCTGTTGATCTCGTAGCCGTCCTCGAGCCGGTCGACGCCCTTGGCTCCGGGTATGTCGAGCAGAACCCCGCGGCCGACAATCGGGCCGAGGTGTTCGACTCCGAGCACGGTGGCACCCTCGCGTGCGGTGATGGATGAGGTCGGCACGCCGTTGTAAAGGGTGCCGTTGTAGCTGGCGTGCGACAGGCCGTCCCAATGGGTGCCGGCCTGCAGGCCCATGGTGACCATGTCGTCCGAGAAGTGGGCGACCATTCGCTTTCCGTCGGGGTCGCCGAGGTCGGCGTGGTCGATGGTGCCCATGACGTGGATGGGGTTGATCCGGGTGGGGATCTGACCGATCTGCGGGCCGTCCTTCTTCAGCTCGATGGCGAGCGAAATCGCCCTTCCGTGTTCAACCGAGGCGGCGGCCGCAACTCGACTTTCCTCGGTGATGAGGTTGAGGGTGCCGATGCGATCGTCGTCGCCCCAGCGGCCCCAGTTACGGACTTCGGCGGCGATGTCATGGAAACGTTGAGTGAACGACATGCGACGATCGTAATCAGCCCGGCGCGTGGGTCAGTAACCCGGCGTTCGGTCGTCGATTCCTTCGAGCCTTTCACCGGAGCGGAACCGTTGGTAGCCAGCGATGGTTGTGGGGGGGGGTCGCGGACACACCGGTCTGGATGCGTACTATCTTTCCAGTAACGAAATGATCGGTCTTTACCTCTTCTCTCTCGCTGTCGGAGCGCCACTTCTCCTCTGGATGGTCTTTGTCGGTGATTCTGACGGTGGCGACGGATTCGGCCTCGATGCTGGCGGCGATGGCTCGATGACCGTCATCCCACTATCCGCCCTCGCCGGCGCGTTGGCCGCGTTCGGCGGCATCGGTGTCATCGGTGGTACCACAAACACCGGCTTCGTCGTGACCTTGGTCTTCGCTCTCACGTTGGCCCTCGTGATCGGTTACGGAAGTCACCGGCTGTTCAAGTGGGTCAAGGCGCCCGGTGCTTCGAGCGAGGTGACCGACGCCGAACTCGAGGGCAGTATCGCCCGAGTGTCGTTGCCGATCAGCGACGAATTTCGCGGCAAAATCATTGTCGACATCGCAGGAGCACGCGAGCAACTCACCGCTTCTCCGGCCGACGGCTCCACGCTTTTAGTTGGTGAGCCCGTGGTGATCGTGCGGATCGAAGGCGGGGTTGCCTTGGTCGCCCCCCTCGACCCCGGCCTCGAGCTTGACTGATGGGTCGCTCCGCGGTTTCACATTCGTTCGAATCAAGCGAAAGTCGTGGCGGCGTTCGTCGCCCGCGTTAACGCGTCCTCGACGCAGAAGGAATAAGCGAAATGGAATTCTTCATCGGCGCCGGACTCGTTGTCGTATTTGTGTTGCTAGCAATGCTGGCGATCGTGAACTCGGTCCTCGTGATTTGCCCACCTAACCGGGTGGCCATCATCACGGGCCGCAAGCGGGTGTTGTCCGATGGGCGAACCGTCGGGTACCGGATCATCAAGGGCGGCCGGGCCTACAAGATGCCGATCTTTGAAGCCGTCGCGTGGATGGATCTCAACACGATCCCACTCGAGGTTTCGGTCACCAACGCGTTCTCGAAAGGAACCATTCCGCTGAACGTTCAGGGCATCGCCAACGTGAAGATCTCGAGCAAGGAAGGCGTGTTGGAGAACGCCGCAGAACGTTTCTTGAACGTCCCGAACGCCACGATCGGACAGATCGCGAAGGAAACGCTCGAGGCAAACCTTCGTGGCGTGCTCGCCACGTTGTCACCCGAGGAGGTCAACGAGGATCGGCTGAAGTTCTCGCAGCAACTCATCGATGAGGCCGACGACGACATCAAGACCCTCGGTCTCGACCTCGACGTCATGAAGATCCAAAACGTCACTGACGACAACCTCTACCTTGAGTCGGTCGGTCGCCGATTGACTGCTGAAGTCATCAAGGAGGCGCGTGTCGCCGAGGCGAGCCGCCAGTCGGAGTCCGAGCGGGCGGAAGCGAAGGCTCGTGAGCTCGCCCAGATTGCCGGCGTGCAGGCGGACAAGGCCATCGTTGAGGAGCGCAACATGCTCCGAGTACGAACGGCTGAGCTCGACGCCGTGGCCCGGGCGAAGGAAGAGGAAGCGGCCGTGGCCGGCGACCTCGCCCGTACCGTTGCCGAGCAAGAACTCGAGCAACAGCGCATTGAGCTGGAGCGCCGGCGTCTCGAAGCCGAAGTCGTCATACCGGCCAAGGCGAACCTCGAAGCGGAGCAGCTCAAAGCACAGGCCGATGCAGCCAAGATCGTTGAGGACGGTAAAGCCCAGGTTGAAGTGTTCCGGCTCCTCACCGATCAGTACAAGGCGGCAGGCGCCGACGGTCAGCGCATCTTCGTACTCAACATGCTCCCGGAGCTCGTCGACAAGATCACGTCCACGGTGCGCAACATCGATATCGATCGCATTGCCGTTGTTGACAATGGCGGCGGTCACGGCGCCGGTGGGATCCCCGGGCTGGTTGCCCAGCTACCTGGCGCAGTCGTGAGCTTGAGTGAGCAGATCGGCGCAGCCACCGGAGTCGACATCCTCGGGGCAATGCGATCCGACGTTGCGGCTACCGATGCGACTGACAGGTCGTCGTCCGAGCTGCCGCCTCCGCCAGCCCCGCCGGGGGGCGACGCCGATTAGCACTCGGCTACTTCGCCAGACGTTCGAGGAGGGCGAGGTCGACTATTTCAATCCGCCCTCTCCCGATCTAGATCGCCCCCTCGGCCTCCGCGGCTTTGAGGGGGCGGTTTGCTGTCTGGCGACGAGTGCCGGCCATAGCGGCGATGTCGTCTTGTCGGACCCGAACAATTATTGGCGTGGTATTTGAGTCGAATGCCTCGGCCAGACGGAGGAGCACTCGGAGCACCCGGGTCTCCATGGAGATCACCCGTGTCTCCATGGAGATGAAGAGCACCTCCATGAGCTGATCCATGGTCTCTTGGAGACGGGCGGCCAGGATCTGCAAGAGGCGTTGGTCGACGCTCGGGTCGGCGCGCCGCATCTCGTCGAGAGTGGCCCGTGTGAGAGCGAGCGTTTCTGTGGGCTCAAGGGCAGTGATCTTGGCCGTACAACGGCCTGCGCCGACAATGGCGAGTTCGCCAAGAACTTCGCCGGGGCCCCGTACGCCGAGTGCGGCGACGTCGCCGCTAGCGGTCGAGACCTCGATGAGTACTCGACCCTTGTCGATCACATGGAAGGTGTCACCGAGCTCGCCCTCGTGGAAGATCGGTTCGTTTTTTCCATGACGTCGACGAACCATCTTCTGGCGCCACGCGGGCGCCGCTGGACCCAAGACATCGAGAAAGCCGCCAGACATTTTGCAGAGCGTACTTGCCAAGCGGCCCGCACGAATTTCATCTCTCGGCGCGAAGCGGGTAAAAATGCCCGCTCATGGCATTGAGCCCCGACGTCGAGCGCCTCGAACGAGGTGCGGAAGGTAAAGCGGCCCGACGCACCCGTGTCATCGAGGCCGCGATGTACCTCGCCCACGAAGGCGGCTACGACGCGGTGCAGATGCGAGCGGTCGCGGAACGAGCCGACGTCTCGATGGGCACGATCTATCGCTACTTCAAGGGCAAGGACGATCTGCTGTTGGCCGGACTCGCGGGGTGGGTCCATATGGTGAGCGTGGCCGTGGAAGACGATCCCGCCGTCGGCGACAGCCCCGCCGAGCGGTTGACCTCGGTGCTCGGCCGGGCCGCCGGCGCTTCCGATGGTGCCCCGCTTCTGATGGAAGCGCTCATCACCGCGATGAGCACGCCCGATACCGCAGCCGCCGAATACAAGATGCAGGTGGACTCAGCGGTCCGTCGACTCATCGTCGTTGCGATCGGCAACGAACCGGGAATCGATGCCGCTGGTGTCGCCCGGGTAATCGGCCACGTGTGGCTCTCGGCGATCAGCCGCTGGGTGGGCGGGCTCGCCCCCGAGGGCAGCGTCGCAAGAGAACTTAGCCACGCCGTGCAGATGTTGGTCGGTACTCGCGCCGGGGCTTAACGCCCCGGTAGTCACCCGCCGCTGAGCACGTGGTCGAACGCCGCGGGCTCGAGTGGTTTGGAGAACAAGAACCCAAGTGCTTGGTCGCAGTCGAGTTCGCGCAACACCGAGAGCTGTTCTTCTGTCTCGACGCCCTCGGCGATCACGATGAGTCCGAGCGCATGGGCGAGATCAATAATCGCGGCCACGATCGTCGCGGGGGCGTGGTCGGACGCGAGGCCGGATACGAACGAGCGGTCGATCTTTAGAACGTCGAGCGGCAGTCGCTGGAGATACGCGAACTGGGAGTAGCCGGTGCCGAAGTCGTCGATACCAAGGCTGATGCCGAGGCGGCGAAGCTCGTCGAGTTGTTCGGTGGCTGCCTGCTCATCGTCCATCAGCGCGGACTCGGTGATTTCGAGACAGATCTCGTCGGTGGTGATGCCGGCGGCGGCGACCGTGCGCTCCACGAAGGGCACGAGGTCGGGGTCGCCCAGCTGACGGGCCGAGAGGTTGACCCAAATTTGGACAGGCTCTTGCTCGGCGGTGCGGTACACCCGCCACTTAGCGGCTTGGCGGCAGGCTTCGGCGATGACCCATCGACCGATCTCGACAATGATTCCAGTCTCCTCGGCCAGAGGAATGAAGTCGCCGGGCGGAATTAAACGGCCGTCGGGCCGTTGCCATCGAACGAGTGCTTCGAAGCCGACGATGTTGCCCGATTCCAGGTCGAGTTCGGGCTGGTAGTGGAGCCGGAGCTCGTCGTTGTCGACCGCTCGACGCAGGGCTTCTTCGGTATCGATGCGTTCGAGGGCGAGAGATTGGTCGATCTCGTCGTGGATCGCGAACCGGCCACGGCTTTCGTGTTTGGCTTCGTACATCGCGGTATCGGCGTTGTCGATGATGCGATTGGGATCCTCGGATCCCATCGACGTGGCAATGCCGATCGAGGCGCCGATGTTGATCTCTCGGCCTTCGAGCACGAACGGCTGGGCGAAGGCGTCGAGGATCCGCCGAGCGACGGCGGCAGCGCCGCGGGCGCCATCGGTGCCAGCGCACAACATTACGAACTCGTCGCCGCCGATGCGGGCCAACGTGTCGCCGGGGCGCACGATTGCGGTGAGGCGCTCGGCGACCTTGCTCAGCGCAGTGTTGCCGACGTGATGGCCGAGGGTGTCGTTGATGATCTTGAAGCCATCGAGGTCGATGAACAGCACGCCGATCGGTTGATTCGAGCGTTCGCTGACCGCGAGCGCGTGGCTCATACGATTGATGAGTAGAGCCTTGTTGGGCAACCCGGTGAGCTCATCGTGGAACGCCTGCTTGATCAGGCTTTGTTCGGTCTAGCGCTGTTCGGTGATGTCGCGGCTGGAGCTTTGCAGCTGCCGGACGGTGCCGTCGGGCGCGAGGATCGGCGTGATCGCGGTTTTAAACCAGCGGAAGCCGCCGTTGCGATGACGGAGGCGGTGGCGAAATCGGGTGGGCTCGGAGCCGCGGCGGCCGGCGTCGTGGATGGCCTGCACGAGTGCGTCGCGGGTACCGGTATGGGCGATGTCGACGGGATGAGTGCCGGTGAGCGAGGCGGGGTCGAGATCGAGGAGACGGCGGCAGCTGGGCGACACATAGGTGAATGTGCCGCTCGGATCGTGAAGACACACGAGGTCGGATGTGTGCTCGGCCACGGCCCGGAAGATGTCTTCCGCGGCGGCGAGGGCCTGGGTGGTGGCCTCGATGAGCGCGTCAGTCTCGCGGCTATCAGCCAGAGCACGGAGCTCGACAAGCAATACGACCACTGATCGGTCCTCGTCGTGCACGGGTGTGAGCGAGATGCGCCCGGGTCGGGGCGAGGTGCCGTCGAGGTCGACGAGCAGCGCGGGGCAATCAAGCTGGTCGAGCGCTACGCGGGCGTCGAGGGTTCTTGTGAGATCGTCGATCTTGGGATCGTTCAGCCGAGCCAGACGAGCGAGCACGTCGGCGCGGGATCGGTCACGGTCGCGTTCTCGCGCTCGTGGTTCACGCCTACTACTCCTGCGTCGGTGGGTACTCCAGCCCGCCGACAAGTTAGAGCGGACGATCACTTGGTACGTGGATACTCGTGACGCGCGGTGGGGAAACCGGCCACGCGCGGTGGCTGTCACGTCCTCCCCCTTGATCTATAAAGCCTGAGTCGCGCATAGCGCGACCCGGACTTCATAGATCAAGGGGGAGGGCTGACTTTTCCGTCTGGTGGTCGCGATCGGTAGGGTCTTGGCTTCATCTCAATCCGGGTGTTTTCCCGGGACCTCTACATACTGGAGCACGCGGCTGTGGCCGGATTCCTCGAAGGCAAGAACATCGCAATCACCGGCGGCGGGGCCGGTATCGGCAAGGCCATCGCCCTTGCTGCCGCAGCCGAAGGCGCCAACATTGTTGTTGCCGACTATGGCGTGAGCATGGACGGCAGCGATCCGTCGAGCGACGTGGCCGATGCCGCCGTCGCGGAGATCGAAGCGGCAGGCGGCAAGGCCGTCGCTGTGGCTGGTGATATCTCGAAGTTCGACGTGGGGGAGGCCGTTGTGGCCGCTGCGGTCGACAACTGGGGCTCGATTGACGGCGTGGTCTGCCCCGCTGGCGTGTTGCGCGAGCGCATGCTCTTCAACATGAGCGAAGACGAATGGGACCATGTCGTCGCCGTTCACCTCAAGGGCCACTTCAACGTCTATCGCGCCGCTTTCGCCCGGATGCGCAAGCAGGAGACTGGCGGCTCGCTCGTTGGTTTCACCTCAGGAGCGTTCACCGCGTCCACCGCCCAGCCGAACTACAGCGCGGCCAAGGGTGGCATCGTCAGCCTCACCCGCTCTGCAGCCATGACCGCGGCGAGCATCAAGCTCCGCGGTGGCCCGTCGATCAACGCCAATTGCATCGCCCCGGTCGCCAAGACCCGCATGAGCGAAAACGTGCCGTTCGAGATCGAGACTGGCGAGCCGGGCGACATTGCCCCGATGGCCATCTATCTCCTGAGCGATGCCGGCCGCGAGGTCAACGCGCAGGTCTACACGGTGATCGGCCGACGGATCTCGGTCTGGAACCAGCCCGAAGAGTTGCGCACCATGTGGGCGGGCGGCGACCAATGGACCCCCGAAGAGATTGCCAACATGCTGCCGGCCACCGTAGGTCAGGAACCCAACCCGTTCATTGAGGACCTTGAGCGACGTATGGCGGACATGGTCGCCCAAGAGAAGTCCAATCAAGAGAAGAAGGGCTGACGATGCCGTCGATTCCGGAAGAACCCGAAGGGCGCAATCTCCTGGCGGGGAAGCGGGTTGTTGTTACCGCAGCAGCGGGCACCGGGATCGGCTCGGCCGTTGCCAAGCGAGCGTTGCTCGAAGGTGCGTCGGTCCTGATCTCCGACATCCACGAGCGCCGCCTCTCTGAGACTGGCGATCGTTTGGCTGAGGAGACGGGCTCGCGTCCCCTCACCCAGATCTGCAATGTCACTGAGGAAGACGACGTGCAGGCGCTCGTGACCGCCGCGGTCGAGGGGCTAGGCGGCATCGACGTGATGATGAACAACGCCGGTCTGGGCGGGTCGGTCCGACTGGTTGACATGACCGACCAACAGTGGAGCGCCGTACTCGGGGTCACCCTCGACGGTACGATGCGCTGTACCCGAGCGGTGCTGCGCCACATGATCGACGCCGGTATCGAAGGCGCCATTGTGAACAACGCCTCCGTCGTCGGCTGGCGAGCGCAGGACGAGCAGTGCCATTACGCTGCCGCCAAGGCCGGCGTGATGGCGCTCACTCGGTGCTCGGCCATCGAGGCGGCCGAATTCGGCATCCGAATCAATGCAGTGGCGCCAAGCATCGCTATGCACGCCTTCCTCGCCAAGGTGAGCGACGAGACGCTGCTCGCCCAACTTTCGGAGCGCGAAGCCTTCGGTCGCGCCGCTGAGCCGTGGGAAATCGCCAATGTGATGGTGTTTCTGGCGAGCGATCTGTCGAGTTATATGACAGGCGAAGTGGTGTCGGTGAGTAGCCAACACCCGTGAACCGCAGGGTTGTGGCGTTCCACTGCTTCAACAAATCCGAAACGCAGATAAAGTTAT
>Ga0115000_10000128_pt1 | contig 65015 bp, 64 predicted proteins | sample ArcticOcean_MG_C_6_FD_89690 | JGI IMG/M metagenome (GOLD analysis project Ga0115000, IMG submission 89690) | Marine microbial communities from western Arctic Ocean - ArcticOcean_MG_CB8_128 | ecosystem: Environmental > Aquatic > Marine > Oceanic | place: Arctic Ocean: Canada Basin | collected... | reverse complement strand
TCATCATCATCATCATCATCAAGGCTGATTGCTTGAGCAGATGCCTTCTTGAAGTAATCAGCAGCATCATCCTCTTTTTCAGTCTTGACAACAGCAACCGCTTGGATTGGTGCAACAAGAATCACAGGAACAGCAACGGCAATGTTCGCCGATAGGCCGTATTCGCCTTGCACTTTAGTAGTGATTAGAGCGAGGATTTTGGAGTATTTGCCGAACTTCAAAGCGATATCTGGAGAGCAAAGTGCATTGAGCATCAGAGATTCGCCCGATTCGATTGCTTCGAGAGTCATGGTTGATTCATCCTTCAACAGTATTTTGCCGAATTGGTTGCCAGCACGAGAGTTCTGAACTCCAGAATATGACACGGTTGCTTCAATCAAACGGTAATCGTTGCGGCCTTTGGAAAGGTCGTCTTCAAGGTCTGCGATATCGACAACATCATATGTGTCTTTGAGCAATTGAACTGAATCGGCGTGAGCATATTCTTCTTCGACGAATGAGGTCAATCCTGTGAGAGCCTTCAAATCAAGCGAAGGTGCATCCAGATTGCGGCATGAAACGCTGACTTCATAGATGCCATCGACTTCAACATCATCACCAACAGAAGCATCCTCATCCCATAGAGACATGGAGAATAGTGCGGCATCCATTTCATCGTCGCCATCCATCATAACGGCTTGGCCGAATATGTTGCAGACAGGTCGTGGATTGCCAGATGCAGCGCCAATGGTGCTGTGAGATACCGACCACACTTGAACGTGAGCAGCGTATCGCTTTTGGCGAAGAATTGAAGTCAAATCGGTCAGGACAATATCGGTCAAGAATGCTTGAGCGACTTCTGATGCAAGTCCACCAAGAGAATCAATGGTCTCCTTTAGAGAAGCGTCGTGGGATTTTCGATTGAACATATCAACCACAGGAGATGCGTCTTTGAATATCCCATTGGCAATCCCACGCTCAATAAATGGCATGAGTCGCTTGGATGCTGTCGGAGGCAGGGCGGTTGTTGCAGTCTTGTTGGCTGACATAATTCACCCAGAGATTCCCCACCCTTATGAAGCCGAATAGTCTGGGTCGAGGGTGTCAAGGTGTGCATTCGCAATCTGTTCCCACAGGTCGGAATCGTCTGACTCAAGCGAAGTCTGGGCTATTGTTTGAACCTTCTTTCGCACCTTATTCTTGGCCTTGAGAGCATCGGTCGCAACCGCTTTCACGTTCAAATTGAGCCACGAGCAGCGTGAACCAAACAATGTTGGCTTATGTGGGCTATCGCCAACAATATCATAGAGAACTCCTTTTGAAGTATCGGTCAAGTATGATGGGAGAATCAACGACCGCCAAACCAGCGAATCGGCTTTGGTCAAACAACCAGCCTGCTTCAATAAATCAGCATCTCCATCTCGAAGTGTCGATTTCATAATCGCTGGGAGGGCATCCTCCAGAATATCGTTGAAGTCGGCCATTGTATTATTCAGATTCTTGCGAACCGCTTCGATAAATAATGGTGCGAGCGCATAGTTATCCATCAATCCTGTTCGGGTCTTGACTATGTTCCATGTCTTTCGACCACCTCCACGACCACCTCCACGACTCTTAACTTCGACCAAGCCCGCATCCTCCAGCGTTGGCAGATGCTTCTCCTTGAGGGCGTTCTTAGAGCATGAGAATGCGTGAATGTGCAACCATTGGAGAATGTTATCCTCCGACAATCCTCGATTGCTGTCAACCATTTTCTTCAGTTCGTTGAAAACCATCCACGAATCCTCTGGAACTCCAGACAGGCTGGCTCTCAAAACCAAATCGCAAAGAATCAGACCTGCAACATTATCCTCTATCGAACTCAATATGAATACTTCATCGTTTGATTCGTGTGTCGGTCGTTGATTCTGATGCAGAAGCGTGATGGTGTCAATAATCGACAACACTTTGGTGATGTCTCGTTGGTGCTGTGCCGATGTTGATGGAAAAAAGTCAGCCATCAATGGTGCGAATATATTCCGAACTCGTTGGTTTTGTAATTTCAACATGGATGCTTGAAGCAGATGCAAATCGGGATGAAGTGATAATTCTTCTGGGCGAGCCTTTGCTCGGAGAGTATTGAAGACAACCGCTTCAACCTTGTCAGGTGTGGTGTCAGGAGTCATTAGTAATTGACGGGTGATTTGTTCTTCTTCACTTGGATTGCGAGTCGTCAGCGTGATGAATGAAGGTTGGCCACGAATGATGAAATCACGGGTTTCAATCTCGCCGGTCATTTCATTCTTGATTGGGGTTTTCCGCAGCAATTCTTTATCATCACCAGACATCAACGGCTTCATTCGGCGCATGAATTGAAGAGATTCATCCTTTTCCAGAATCACGATGCAGCGATTCCCGACATTGACGATATACTCACCATCGTCGCTCACTTCGTCATAATCATATTTCAGAGCCTCTTTGGATGCACCGGCCAAGACCATGCACATTGACTTGGGGAATCCATTCCGAGCCGTCAATGTCAAGTATGTTTTTCCAGATGATGATGCGCCAATCATCTCCAGATTCAAAGGATGCTCGGTCTTGCATGACAGGAAAACCAAGAATGTCAACAGCAGGTTGGCATCATCACCAATGAATGGAGTCAATCGTGAACTGTGAAGAATCTCATTTATTCTGTCCAGCAGATTTTTTTGGTTCAGGAACGTATCAACCGTATTGGAGTCAATAACACCTAATGACGAACTGCGGCCTTCATATTCATTTTGCTCAATCTCGATTCTATCTGGCATTGCTGCTGGAACATAGTCGCCATTTTGAAGAGAGATTCCGACCGACAATCCGGCGGTGATGAAATCGGATTTTATTGAATCCTCTAATTTCAATGCCTTCGCCAATCGTGCGAGAGAATGCTGTGAGAGGACATTGAACTTGCCAAGTGGCTTGCCTTCATATTCGGCGGTGAAGTCCATCCGACCCTTCGCAGATGATAGGAATGTGAATGCCATATCGAATCCAGCGATAGTCGATTCATAGCGGCTCGCTGCATCTGCAGATTGCCTAACGATTGGCTTGCTCGGTGTAGCATCTGCATCCGTCATGGATTAGACGGGTTTCACCCACCCTTATGAAACCGAATCAGATTCAGAAGGTGCGTGGGTCCACGCCAACGAATGCGACTTCTTGGTTAAGAACATCATAGACGACGAACTCGGTTGTTCGGTAGCCCCACCATGTAGTAGTGTTGCTGTTCATAAAAGTGATAGTGTCGGTGATGGTTTTGGATGATAGTGAAGCGATTGCTTGAGACCAGACGATTTGCTCGCCATCTGCGCTCATGTGCAATTTGGCACGGTTCGCAGCGTTGAACTTCTCTTGGTCAGCAACGACCATAACGCCAGCGACTCGGTATTGCTTCTTGGACTTCGACTTCATTGCCTGTGCAATCATAAGGTCGAGGTTGTTGGTTCGGGCGGAGTCAGTTTGTTGGCTCATATCCTTGCGTGAGCATCCCCCCTTATAAGAGGTTCGGTATATCAATGGTTCTGTTCTTTAATTGTCCAGCCATCGAATCGCATCGGATTCACCGATGCCAAATGGATTCCACAGGAATGTTTGCCACGATGAACTCTCAAATAATTCGGATGGCGTTCAATCGGTTCCAATCGGAACTCCCAGATTTCAGCAATGACATTGCAGGTTGGACAAACAGAATGCGAGCGTTTTGCCGAATGAATATCTCGCAATTGGTCTTCACCATCCCAAGCAAAAACCATTGCTGGTGGGATTTCATTTGAGGTCAAATCGGTCATAGATGTTCGCCTTTCATTCGTGCTGGGAGAACGTGAGAACGGTTGCATTTATCACAGCAATATCCACCTTTGGATAGGGAATGTCCGACACCAGCAATGTGTCGATTGATGCCCTTGAAAGACCGCTTGCATAATTTACAAGTATAACTTTTCCAGCCTGACATTATCGCCCATCCTCCATTCGTGCTGGGTATTGCAGTTTGGCATTCATCTGTTGACCGCTTGGTCTGGAATCCCCCATTGGAACAATCATCCAGCCCTGTGAATGAGCGTATTGAACCATGACATTGAGAACTTGACCGTTTATTGCTCTGAAAAGTTCAGGACTCAAGGTGGGTTCGCAGAAGTCAATCATATAGTATTGTAAATCTGGAATCACGCCTTCACCTCCTTCGATAATAATTTGTCAACAACGGTCTGTTGACCTGTCGATATTGACCGGCCTTGAGCGAATCGCCCCATCAGAGATTGGATGAAATCGGTCTCCCACTTGTTCAATTTTCCTGTGTTTTTCAAGGCCATTAGACGTTCTGCAACGGGTGGCAATGGAATATCAAGACCATTGGCAATCATATGGCGAGCAACGAGTTCTTCACGGAATCGGAGATAACCTCCACGCAATGCGGCGATACCTCCCTCATCTCGGATTTTACTTTGGACTCGACCAACCATCTCCTTCTCCCAAGCATTTAATTCGTCTTCAATGTCAATGCTCAATTCGATGAATGTTTCTGCTTCTGCAGCCCATAGATTGCGGTTCTTTGCTATCTGTTGAGCGAAGTTCGCCGATGCTTCGTGGTTGCGCTCGGCTCGCATTCTTGCTTCTGCCTTGCGTTGCGTTATACGCACATTGTATGCGGAGAGTTCTTTCTCTGCATCGAACATGAAATCATCCCATTGGCGGCGTTGCTTTGGACCCAAGAAGCCATACTTGACTATCCGATTGAGAACTGTTCTGGCCAATGACTTTGAAACCTTTCGAGAGTTCATCATTGACTCATATCGCTTCAAGTCATTCATAACATTTGGATATGAGGCTGCGAACTCTTGCTTCTTGAACTCGGCCTTTGCTTTGGTCATGTTCTCTTTCAGGAATGCCGACTTCTCTTTGTCATTCAATACTCGACCTGTTGCTGGGTCTCGAATCTCGATGTAGCGGTGAACACAGGTGTTCCCAATCATTATTTCAGTGCCATTGACTTCATCGACTAAAACACAGTTCTCCACGATTGGTGCGTGGCCACATAATTCACATTTGTTGGTGTGGCCAAAGACCGAGCGAGAGTAATTCCAATCGGTGCTGAAATCATCATAACTGCGAATGCCACCATCATCTGAAATGATGTTTGAAACCTTTGCCAGATTGCGAATCACACGGCGTTCATATGCCTTTGCTCGGCCTGATGCCAATGCCTCATAGAGTTCGTGTGGCATATCGTGAGCAACCTGTTGGGATTTCCAGCGGCGAGCCTGTCTGGTGAGAAGTGCGCTCATATCATTCAACCTCTTTGTTGATTGTAATTGTCATAAATGGTTGGTTTTCAATCGGCAATCCATCATCATCCTTATGGAACTCTATTGCCAATTCAACCGAACCAAGTGCCACTTCAACCGGCACGATTCGTTGATTCGCAAGCAACAACAATCTGTCTATTTCATCAGATATAACCCGATGAAAGTTCGCATCTATTTTGCATCCTTTCAAGGTGTGTCGTGTCGTCATTTCAAACACCACCCATATCGTGGCAAAATACTTCACGGTCTTTGAAGTCAAAGTGGTTGAATAATCTCCAGCAAGAATCAATCCTGATGAAATCCATGTTGGATATGGAATCGGCTTCATGGATATTCCCCATGAACCAATCCAGCACATTTGAATCGTTATGTTCGTCGGTTTTTCCAACCATGACTTCTCCATCATTATCGGAGACCCACCCCATGCAATCGTATTGCTTTTTTAATATCCACTTAAACATCTCATTCATCTCCTTGTTCGTGTGCGAGTCTGCTGATGCTGACCTTTTGATGTTGATTGACACGCTTGATATTCTTGTTCACATGATTCGTGCATTCGTGCAATGATTCGCTCTGGAATACTATATTCCCATTCAATTTAACTGTCCATTTCATTTGCTTTCATCTCCTGTGGTATTTGTCAATGTGTGGTCATAGATATAGTGTCCATATCCATTCACGCTCGCCCAATCGGCAAGGGTCTCAATTAGACCAGCATCTCCTTCAGCGGTTTCTTTTTTACCGTCAATAATGACTACGATTGTCTTTTGCATTTCAATATCCCTCCATGTAGTATGTGCGAACTTCATATTGTCCGTCGCCTTCTTTGACTTGATAGTATCGTTGGACTCCATGACAAAGGTATGCAATCGCATCGTCTTTGTTCTTGAATCGCATTTGACTCCATGCGAATCCGTCAGTTCCCACTTGGTTGAATCGGTATTTTCCTGTTCCAGATACATTACAAAGTGAACCAAACCAATCCTCATTGTTCCAATGGTTCAATGTGTTGTAGTGCGGTTCACCGTCTGGAGTGTATTTAATCTCAACATTTTTCAGTTCTTCAATTCGGGCTGTGTATAGGCGTGAGTGGAACATATCATTCATCTCCATCTCTTTCAGCAATCATTTTAGCAAACCTGTCATACAGGTCTGCGCCTTTTTTCTGTGCTTCTTTATGTTGTTTCATAGAACGGTATATTCCGCTTTCTGCAATAGCCATGCGGCGGGATTGTTCGTCGGCTTCTTTGTCGCTCATGTTTGTCGCACCACCATCACCCTTATCAATACTTCTGTTCTCCACTTAGCACACCAAACCATTCATATTCATAACACCAGATGGCGTTTCAACCACGCTGGTGCTGGTTGGATTGCATTCCTGAACCACGAAGGCAAGAGATGTCCGTTTAGTCGATAATAGCGTTCCCACGATTGGTCGAGGATGAACAAGTGGCCAACATCATCTGGAGTTCTGTTGATTCTCCCAGCACCTTGAACCAATTTCAAAGTGGTTGCCACATTGAACCACGATTGACATGGTTTAGGACAAGTGAATGATGAGCATAGATTTCCACTGTATTTGTTCGGAGGTTCATAGGGGCATTTAGGTGTGCCTTCGTGTTCTCTTCGCCATTCATGCTCGTCTTGTTCCATCCTTTGAGCGACCTGTGGGTCTGGTGTGAATAGATATGGTATTTTGGATATGACCAACCATTCCGCCAGCCTGCCCTTGAAGTCGAATCCTTCGCCGACATAGGTTGAAATGAGAACTAAATCATCACGCTCTGAAGTGAAGAACTTATCAAGCGCAAGTGAACGTGCATGGCCGTTTGAATCGTGAGTTATGATTCGGTCTCCAAGACCGGCTGCTTGTAGCCCCTCGACCAATCCTTTGCGGATTGCATGGGTGTGAGGGAGGACAACGCCTCGCTTATCTGGCCACTTCTCCATGATTGCTGCGATTGCCTTGACCTGACGAGGAATCGACTTCTCACGGCGAGCATATGACATTGAGCCTGTTGGTGCATAGTGAACATTGAAGTTCTCCTTTGGGAATGGCGATTCTGTGATTCGGATGAAGAGAGTCTTTTGGTCGGAGAGTCCAAGCCCAGCCAAGAACTCGTCAACATTGAGAATTGTTGCAGACATAAATATCCGCTGGCGGCTTATTGACTCCAATATATCCGGTGCTAATTTGCTGACTCGAATCGGTTTAACAATGAGAACTCGGTTGCCTCTTCTGTCATGGTCGAGTTCGACCACTACATCATTTGGCACAGCAAGCAATTCCAGCAATGTTGCAGTTCGTGAAATAATTCCTCGCATTTCATCCACGAGATTCACGTTCTCATCCTCTTCTGCACTTGTCAAAGTCTTCGTCGCACCCTCGTGCAATTTGGTTATATCGTCAACCCAATCGGCTGGGTGATAGTGCATTGGGAATGGAGTCTTTGCCCCAAACACACGGTTGAAATCCACTTGATTGACACGAACCTCCATCAAGCCCATCAGGAATCCCTCCATGCCGTGAGCCTCGTCGATTATGGCGAAGTCTCGTTGACCAAATGATTGGTCTGGGGATTTGATAACTCGGAATAAATATGCTGGATTTGAAAGGGTGATTCTTGCATTTACAGCCTCGAACTTCTGTGCATAATACGGACAAGGGTCGGCTTCTTTGGTGTGTGGACACCGCTTCTTGCCAACATAACATGGACCCTTATCGGCAGTTCCAGAATTAACCCAGCAGGCAAAATTGGAACGGCCTTTGACTTCTTTCAAGGCATGGCCATAATCACGCTTGTATTGGTCTGCAAGGCCAAGAGATGGAGTCAGGAGGTATGCGGATTGAAAACGGTTTTGCACGGTCATAGCGATTGCTGATTTGCCGATTCCTGTGGGTGCTTCAATCACGATGTTGTCGAAGTCGTCATTATCCAAAGCCCAATACATAACCGACAACGCATCGTCTTGATATTTTCTTGGGGCTGGCATCGGAAAGTGCGGTCTGACTTGTTCCCATTCATCGGGCAGTTCTGCACGAGAGGGAATGTCGATTCTCACGATTGCCATATCCAAGACACCAGCATCCCACCTTAATCAATGGAATCACCCCCTATGCTCATACACATACATATTGACTATCGTATATGTGTTCTAACACCCCTGTGGGTTTGATTGATTGATATAGCCCCCCTATGGGGGGCTAATGATGCAGATGGATTGCAGGGCTTCTATCAATGCTTATTGAGTATCAAATCAGAATATCAATTCAAGCGAACCATCCGTATGATTCCCAGAGCGCACGAACCTCGTCTTTGTCGGAGTCCGATAAGTCGGATTCAGCGAGGTTCGATTCAGCCGTAGCGATGAACTTGTCAGTTTGAGGAACGAAGAAGTATGGGCGTTGCTTGTAGCCCTTCTCATCGCCTTGCATTGGGTGTTGGCATGACATGACTGTCCAGCCTCGTGGCTTGTCCGCCATAGCGACACGAAGGTCAGTAGTTCGGCAAACGAAGGTCGTGATGCAATCAATATCATCGCCATAAAACCCAGATTGGTCTGGGAATGTGCTGAATCCACGATAGTGCATAATTCCATCCTCAACGGTGTGAGGGTATTCGGCTTCATAGTCTGGTTGTCTGTTAATCATTTTTACTGCGTATGTCATTCTGTTCATCTCCTTTTTTTATTTTCAATAGAAGTTCATGTCCACATAGCAATATGCCAAGTGGTCAATGAATCCGTGAATTGCGTTTGGGTTTGAGAACTCAATTTTGCGAATCATGTTTGCGATGTTCTCTTGTTCTTTTGCTGGTGCAACATTGAGAACCATGTCGATAACAGCGGAGGATTCAATCATGTGGATTGCTGACCTGTCGCCAAAGTCATACACGAAGTTCACCGTGATGATGCGTTCTGGGAGGTTGCGCTCGTTGAAGTATGTGCGGAGGTATTGGCTGCTCATATACAGTCGTGGGAGTTCCCCCTTATAGTATGTTCGGAATCTCAATGGTTTTGTTCCTCGATGTATTTGGTAATTGGATATTGAGTTCAATATCAATTTTCACAGCCCGTCTGGATAACCTGCGATTCCTTCACCTTTCGTTTGAGAATCTCCCATTTGCATTTGAACTCCGCCAGCCGATGGATAATACAAATCTGCGCCTTTATGTCCTGTTCGATACCATGAGGTTTCGTTGGTGAACCATCTCAAATCAATCTCTGACGCATCATATCCCCAGAATCGTTGATAGCGCAATTGAGTCGAATGGTGTGGAAAATCCTCTTGACCGGCCATTGTTTGAGCCGAGCCAACAGGACTCCAAGTGTTGTTGGCGTTATCCCATCGGAGAGATGGCACGGATAGCCAGCGGATATTGATTGAGCGTAATACGTTCGCAGTCGTGTCGAACTCAATCGACGGAATCCAGCAATGCAAAATATGTTGATATTCACGGCCTGTGGTTGAATCCATGTATGGTGGATATGGTGGAACAACCGCCCCAGACCAATTCGGTGAAATGTTTGGCTTGATGAATCCACCCAGATATGGGGTTTCGACCCCGCTGACGTTCAGTTTGCCCGTTGGAGTCGCCGCCCATTGAAGTGGACCCAGCGCCGATTGTCTGACCTGTGGAGAAGCAGCATCTCGATACACTTCTCCGAGTCTCCCATCGTCTTCGCCAATCATACTGAAAGTCATTACCAGATGAATGTTGCCTTTTCCATCCGTGCTTAAAGTCAAATCTCGATATGATGGGTCAACGGCTTTCAGTTCGCTTGTTCCATTATACACGGGTCCACGCCAGACCGTTATGTGATTGCCAAGTCCATTGATTGCATCGTATTGTTCAGCAAGTGTCTTGCGAGTATCAAAGACGGTGAGAAGTGTTTGTCTTGGTGCGAATGTTTTGGCCAACGAGGTGTCTCTATCATCCTTGCACGACACGACCAATGCTCTATCTCGCTCATCTATGATTGCGTCATAATACACGACATTGTATGGCTCAAGAGTATTCTTTGCATCTGGTGGCAATCCAACCACATGATAACATCGTTTGGTGTCGAATGCGTATCTCCCTGATGGGTCGTTTGACAATACATTTGGGCTTATTCCTATGTTGGCATATATCGCCGAATAGTTCCTGTCAGCAATTCCAAACGATTGGATTGGAAAACCTCGATAAAATACAACAGGCAGGTTGTCGCCACGAAGACAAACCTTTGGCTCTGCGTTGAAATTGGTGTAATGTGGACCCACCGATGCTTGGTTGAGCGTAGTATAGCCAGCATCAGGAATCGAGCCGTGAACCAATTGCCACCTATTGTCGTCAGGCCGTGCTGTGGAATCCAATGGAACCCAATCGGCGAATGATGGTTCACTATCCAATTTACAAGTATAGAATATCCTTGTCGATTGAGGCAATCCTGAACCACCAACGGTGGATAGAACTTGGACAACGGCGAGATGCAATTTGTCTTGAGAATCGCACACGAGAGATGGTTGCCTCAAATCCCATCGAGTTCCTCCCGATTCTGTTGTTCCTGTCAATCCAGATTGAATCAACACGGGTGTGTGAACTGACCAATCCCAATCATAAACGGGTTCTGGATTGTATGTTGACATGGTTCTTTCAGCCTTATGATAATACAGTTCATGCGCTTGATGGCTTGGCACATCATTTGGATTTGGATGATATTCAATAACCGCATGGAGAGTTCCATTTGAATCGGAACAAAACGCAGCCCCCATGACTCGGCCTTTATGGTATTCACCTTGACTCATCCCAGCACCAACGGATGCCAATGTGGGTCCACATTCATCCTTGCCACCGAACACCGCAGCGTCTTGGTCTGGTTTCATTGCTCTGCGATTGTAAAACAAATCCGCATGAATTGGCTTTTTCAAATGACACCATTGGGGGAGATTGAGCGACCCAGATTGAACCGACCTGTGGAATTGGAATTGGTGAAGAGTTCCATCTGGAGTTCTGACTATACGTTGGCCATGACCGAGACACTGTGGACCCGAACCACCGGCCATAGTCGCCGGACCCTTCAAGTTCTCACCATCCATCGAGGATTGTGTTTGAATCATGTATGGACCCGCAACCGCATCCTTATACCCAATACCTTGAGCCGATACGATTCCGCCAGAATCCCACATTGGTCGAGAACTTTTCGATACATGAACGTCAACAGACGACATCAATTGTTCTGACACAGCAATCATATCGTGCCGACTCATTTCCTTGATTCGACCAAGCATCATTGGTGAGTATCGGCTATTTTGAATCATAGATAGGTCATAATCGGTGTTGGGGAGAATTGGTATCGCCGCAGCATGAAAGTGGTCGGTTGGATGGTCTGACCAGAATGCCTCAAGCCCATATGAGCCACTGACAATGGGTCCGTGAACTCTCGTGTATGCACCAAGCCCAAGAGTCTTGGCTGGCTTTGCACCACCCGTTGGCCACATTGGTTTATCCCATAGATTAGTTCGCAAGAAGTATTGACCAGCAACGGGTCGTGCTTGACCTGCTGGAGATTCCCCACCGAGTTCAAATCCGGTGTTGAAAGTCGCAGCACCGAGCAAGTGAATGTTGTCAGTTCGGTGGAATGGAGTCTCCATTTCAAGTTCAAGAGAATTGCGCCCTCCGGCTCTCGCTCGCACATGGACAGCAGGAGGCTTGAGCAAATGAATCGGCAAATTGTAGCCAACACCACCGTGAACTTGTTTGAAGACTCTATCGACACGGTATGGATGCAATTTGGTTGAGATTCCATAGTGGAGGGGTCCGTGATGCGACCATCCACCTTGTCCACCCCGCATCAATCGGTGGCCTTCTGTTCCATGAAACACGAATGGAATTGTAGTTCCACCAAGAGTTATTGAAGTCCAAAGCATCTGCGCTTCAATCGTTGGAGGATTGAAGGGGTTGTATGTTCTCACCAATGAAGTTCCAATAATCTGGAATGGAGGCTCTCCGGTGTTGACATATTCTTGGTCGAGAGCAAAATAAGTCGATTGCGCTGGGTCCATTATGTTGGCGAGAACTTCTGTCAAACCACCACAGGTTCTTGGTGGATTCAACAATTGTTCTCCTGTTCCACCGGCTTTGTATGCTCTGAATGATTCAAGGTTCACAGGATATGTGATGGCTGAACAATCGAGAGAATATGCAAATGCTGGTGCGTATGGATTCGCCCCTCCAGCATTATCGTCAATAATATCTCCGAATCCAGCGAATATCCCTTGCTCGGTTGGAACAATGACACCACCGATTGGTGGTTCTGCTTCTGTTGATTCTGGCGCATCTGAAAAGAATAAAGTGTTATCTCCGAATGCTGCTGGGTCATAGAGGCCACGAGGGAATGACCAACCAGACCACCCAAGTTCTTGGTGAGGATTCGCACCAGAGCCAAAGTCAGCAAAGCCGATTGTCGTTGCCACGAACCGAGTCAATGTCAAAAACGCAATGCGCTCAACCGACCATGCGCTCACAGGCTGGCCGAGATTTGCATTGATAAATGGCAAAGCAACGCTCAAAGTTCGTGCTGTGGTAATCGGCTGAATCTGCGGGAATCCAGAACGGATAGTTCCAACCGTATTGGACCCAATAATTATATTTTCGATGAATGGCAATGAACGTGGTAAATGTGCAAAAGTCATTCGGCAATCGGGATATGAACCATATGTGATTGGAATTGCTTGTTGTCCAGATTCGGCATACCAATATGAGATTCTTGCACCTGACCACCAAGTATCTCCATCAACCCACATTTGGTTGGCGATAGTATCTGGAACTTCTCCATCTCCCATAGGAATGGTCTCCCATCGAATATCAAACAACGCTCGCCCACGCTTGGCGAGTCCTGTTTGTTCATCCTCTTTGACATCGGTGAACATCAAAATCAACGAGCGAGCCTGTGTGTTCGCCATCAGTTTCGACCATGTTGGATATGCGGAGAAGTTATCGCTCTTGGGAGTCGAACCACCTGACCCATTGACGGGTGATGGTGCGCCGGTTGGTTCGGGAACTACATCTCCAGATGCTGGGTCTGAACCATATCCCGATGGATTGTCGCTTTGACCACCATCAAGTGGAATGCACTTGCCACCAGATTGGTAATATCCAGCAGGACAACCGCCCGTGTCAAGGTCAGGATTCAAAGGATATTTGATGTCAACCGCTGGATAATCATTCTCGGTTTTGATGTAGTCGATATGCACCGCCGCCATAGCCATCCGACCATCCTCCATGATTCGCAGGCTGGAACAATGAAGCGTTGGGTGATAGATGGGGAGAGGTGGAGATGCAGCCTGTGATGATAAAGGATGAACCACCGCATCCTTCTCTTCACGACCCAAATATCTCATCATTTCAATCTGTGGCATAACCCAATCGTGGAGATTCCAGACCGCACCGATTCCGATTGCAGTTCGTGATATATTCAACAAGTCGGTGGATGCTCTCGTCATGGTGTCGCAAGAGGTATCATATGCCACCGATACCACTGACTTTGGGAACATATCCTTGATTGGATTGCTGGCAAATGTGGTGTCTTTAGTCCAAAGAGGGTCGAGGGTCGGCGAGTATCGCCACACCATCAATTCAGTTCCCTTTGGTCGTTGAGGGGATGGAGTTCCATCTGGCCATATTTGACCATTGCCAAACACACCAAATGTGGTGTGGCCATCCTTCGTGCCGGTGGCTACACATAGGTCATGTGAGTCAATGAAATCAGCCCCAACAAAGAGTTCACCTTCATAGATGGAGGCATCCCAGAGATGTGAAATCCCACCTCGTTGATAGAATCCACCAGCCTCGATGGCGGCGCATAATTTTGGAATCCGAGTATTCGAGTCGGCCAATGCTATCGGTCGGAATGGTGTCGCTTGGTGAAGACCCCAACCTTGTTGAGCATATTCACCATCGGTGAAAGAATGACGAGGGATGATGGATGCTTTACAATCAAAATTGGTGGCATCCAAACCGGCCATAACTCCAGCACCAGATTCAATAAATATCTGTTCCAGATTGGTCGGGTCAATTCTGAAAATAGCGTGATAAATAGTGCATGGAATGTCTTGATAATTAGCATCAATGTGTAGTCGATTTGACATCGGCGCATTCCTGTTCGTTGGTTGACCAATGTTCGTGTTCGCTGGGTCAGTATCGGCAACCGCAGCAGGAACATTATTGGGGTCAATAACCGATACCAGAACGTGATAATCCACGATTGGCTTGCGGAATGTTTGGTTTGGTGCTGCGGGATTGGCTGCTAATTTTGCAGCACCGGCAGCAACAACCACATCGGTGTAGCCAACAATTGAGGGAATGACTTGAACTTTGGTTGGAACTCCATCTGCAATCCAACGGCCTGTGCTGTATTCTAAATCAATCGACTCTGGCGAACCAACCGAACACGCATTCGAGCCAACAATTTTAGTGGCTCGACCCGCCCCTTTACGTTCGATTAGCCCATTCCCAAATGGCTTGGCGGTGGTATCGCCAACCGCTGGGGCTTGACTTGGCAATCCCGACCCATCATCTCTGACACGACCAAAGTTCCGAACCCATGTGTTGTTTGCATTTGTTGAGGCTGGAACAGTGTGTCCGATTCCTCGACCTGCATATGTCTTGACCATATCGGTCATTGGCATGACTACTAAACCATCGGTTCCATAGAGATAGGGTTCGGGTCCAGTATCAATCAATGGTGTCTGGTTTCGTCTGGCCGTCATTCCACTATGAACTTGAATGTTAATCCCCGCATAGCCCTTCGAGGTGGTGTCGTTGGATATTGCACCTTGAATCTGGGTCGGGTCGGTGTCTCTCGTTGGTGCGAAGAATGCGCTGGCTACAATCACACCTTCATATCCAATCAAACCTGCTGAATCGACAACCACACTTGCGCCCAAATCAACACGACCAAGAGTCGTGTTTTCCTTCGATTGAGGTGGGGCTGTGCCATTGGATATTGCATCGTGTGTGAGGATTTGTTGGATGGTGTCTTCACCACTGAACGCAGCATTGGCATGGCGAGCAGACGCTTGACCCATCACTGACCAGCCTGTCAATCCATCTGGCATTGAAATGTCTTGACCCGTTTCAACGAATGGTTGGTCTGTTCGGAGATTTATGACCCAATGAGATGAGAATGTATGTTCGTCTTCGGTGAAAGCGATTCCACACGTTGTCGCCGTTGACAATATCGGACTCGATACAAGCGTGGTTTGGAACTGTGAATTGTGCTTATCTCCATAAATTATCCCAAGACCATTTGATGGAATATCGCCAGCAACACTGTGGGCTATGTTGGCCACTTGAGGACCCCCAATCCATGTGGATTCTGTGCTGGAGAATGTTCCTTCAACGAATGGCATTCCGGCCATCTGGTCAAATTGAGATGTTTGAGACCTTGATGTTTGAGACCAAGTGTGATTCCCAGCACGAGCCGATGTGTAGCCTTCTGTTGGATGAGATGTGAATTGACCCGCTTCTGTAATCGACAAGCCTCCAAATCCGCAAGTTCCTTTCACTTGTTCTGGATAGTGGCGACTCGCCCCAATGTCTTGACCTGTTTGTCCTTGAAGCAAATGCCCTCTCGCATGATTCAATCTGGGTGCGGTTGTTGCGATTCGCAATCCAAACGCTCTTGGGATTTGTTCCATTCCGAGATTGGTTGGTGTTGGTGGATAACTTGATTTGTCGAATGTTGTTGTTGATGGCACGACCCCTTTGGGATTGATTACAGTTCCAGATGCACCGACCGCATTCGTCGCTCTCGGTGTCCAAACCGCTTCATCCCAGAGAGCCATACGGGAATTGGCTGCATCGGCAATGGTGTCGTCAATGCTATCGTGAAAAACGAGGGTCAAGGGCAAGCCCCGACTCCCGATTGGTGGAATCATATCCACCGTATCAACCGGCATTCCTGTGGAGGGGGTTATTGCTGGCGCTGGTGGCACATCAAATGGTAATCCTCGCCGCTTTAAGTGGTTGTTGCTAAGGATGAAAGAAGGTGAAGTGGCCAACCAGCACCGATGAGATGGTCGCTAAACCAAATCATCGGTGAGGTTGATAGAACTCTTCGCTTGTCGCCCACACCCCCGCCACCCTTTCAGTTCCGGTTTGCACCCGAATAAAGACGAACTCGATGTTTCTGATTGACCTCCCCCCTGTGCGGTTGAAGGCAACGACCCTCCCCGCTAAGGGAGAGATTCTCACCATGTATTTGAAACGAGGGAGAAAGACTCATGCCTCCCGTTCTCATTGGTTTTCAACCAATTCCACTTTAAGTTCTCCGCTGGTGTCTGACCAAGTGATGTTCACGAGGTGCTGCACAGGCTCGTCTTTAGAACGCCTCAACATCTGGGAGGTGGCTATTTCATCCGTTCTCCTCGAAGGAGACTCACGCACCCTATCCACCATGTTGAGGTGTGTAGCGTTTCAAATAATCCCCGCCAGCCGACTCAAAAGTGGTCGGTTATTGTCGAGGGTCGTCGGTGGCCTGATGTTCCGGCTACAAACAACGGTGTGCATTCCACTATATCAATGCTTTGGTTCTTTAATCAGCAATGAAATCGGTCGTTTCGAGCCAGCCTGAAACATCGACAATGCTATTGAGTTCAATATGACAGGCAAATAGAACGTCAAATTGCATTTCATCAACCCGCTGGGGGGTTGCTGAAATCAGCGACTTTCATATCGAATCCAATATCAGCCCTGATTTATTCCTGCTGCGAACTTCAAAGTCGAGAGCAGGTCTGGTGCTTGTCGGCCAACATTCAAAGTCATGGTTGACATTGCTGGGCTGATTTGCCAAGACACATTGAATATCCTTTGTCGCCCTGCAAGACTCGCCTCAACCGATGCGAACTCCATGATTTGTCCGGTTTCAATATCCAATCGCTCTGGGATTCCTTCAACGACCCATCTGGTCTTCGCCAATCCTTGAGTATTCAACATATATTCCCCGACCATTTTGGCTTGATTGTCATTGATAATCGACTCGTCTTTGATAATTCTTTCAACCGGAATGTTTGGATAAGCAAGTGAACCCTTCACCGGAATGCTGACCAATATGTTCAATTTTGGATTGCTAACCACGACCACATTGAATCCCGTTGAATCTCCGCTTTCACGTTCAATTCCCGTAGCATAGAAGTCTTGAGGTGATGCAGTTCTGGGGAGTCGCCCTCCAACATACGGAATGGTTGTCGAATCGTGAACTTCTTTGAGCCGCTTCATACAAATCATTCCATCTGGCGAGCAATACAATTGAATGAGATTTGGTGTGCTGTTGATGATGTTCAATATCCCCTGCACCGCTTTGAGTCTTGTCATTCCAGCAAAGAGAATGCCTGCTGGGAGGATAACGAATGATTGATTCAATATCCGACCGATTGGTGGCGAATAATTTGAATTAGCAATGAAGTCTTTGATAACGGTCGCCGCATCTGTTTGATAATAATGAGGCTCGGATTTGATAACTTCGATTCCGAGATAGCCGAGAGCATCTGAACATCGAACTGATATTGATTCTGTCGATTCGTTAATCTCGGAGACATATCCGGTGAACACCAAAGGAGGGTCAGCCCAAGTTCTCGGTGCTGCATAAATCTGAATCGTATCGCCAACGACGATAGTTCCTGTTCGACGACCAGATGGGTTATTGACTTCGATAGAGCAAATTGTTGGTGCATTGAACGTCTTGTCCATTGAAACCGATAGTATTCCATGAAGGTCATTCATTCCATTGACCACTACGGTCGGGCATAGTGGAGTCGCTTCGTCTTCTGAAATCGCACCGAATAAATTGCGGAACATCACACGACGAGAGCGAGCGAAGAACACACGATGCGCCCAGCCGTTCCTAAGACCTCCTAAGCGCATCCTCTTGGGTCTGTTTGTCCATTGTAGCCCTTCAGGATTCCAACCTCCATTAGAGAAGCCCAGACGCCCTAAATTGAACACGGGCTGTGGGAGGATTGCTGTGGGATATGCACCTTCTGTTGGACCCGTCGTCATTGCGAATCCGCCACGAGGACCCCCGCCACGACGAGCAACAATGTCGTGCTGGTCTGGGAATCCCGATTTGCCTTGATAATTATATCCAAACCCAAGTGCTTGGTCTGGGCTGGTTCCAACATCACCATGCAATTGAGGGTCGAATGGTCTTGGTGTGGTGAGGCTGGTGTATGCGAGCGTTGTTGTCTTATCTCGTGTCCATGAACCGCCCAAGTCGGATGGGAATGGAATCAAATCAAGACCCCAATCATCAGGATAATGAGATGGCCGTTCCATCAATTCTTTTTCACTATGCGTGGAATCAATTTCATTATCGGAGATACCTTCGAGCCGAGCCGTGTGAGCGTGTTCCAACCAGATTCTTGAAGCCCATCTCGCAATTGCTGTTCGTGGTCGGCGAGGGTCTTGTCCAAGACGCTCTATCTCATCGAGAAGGGGTTGAGGTGGTGTAATCACCATCGCATCCTCTGGCGACCGCACCAGCCGGTGGAATCGCTCTATGCTATCGTCAACCACACTTCAAGTGGAACGCTTGGGGCTTATCACGGATTCGCTTTTGATTAAACCCAATTGATGAGGATAAGAACCGGCTTGTATGTGGTATTGAGTTCAAAGACTTCTGCTGCAACGAGAGCGTTGATTGCTTCGCTTTGTTCAGGAGAGGCGTTGTAGCCATTGCGGTGAGATTGGTATTGCGATTTGTTTAGGCTAAGGAGAAAGTCTCTATCCATGTGGGTGCTGACCCATGTATCATTATAAGAGCAAAAGTTCTCAACCATTTTCTGCATCAAAGGGGTTGCATCCGTTGGCATCATCGGGTGGATGATGTGATTAGGATAAAGGCTATTTTGCCCCATTTTGGTCATTCGGTCTTTTAGGCTGGTTGGCTTTGACTGTTGGGTCATATCCAACGCTGGCAGTTCCCCCTTATCAATGCTTTGGTAATATCAATGGAATAAGAAGCCCAAACCGATGCGCCCACCCTTGCCAGATACCCTCTCGACACACTTGGCGTAGTGCGCCGATACTCTTTCTGACAGGCAGGGGAACGAGAGCAAACACATACTGACAATCGACATCACCGTGTAAATAGGTGAAGTCGGTGCGTTCTGTGAATATCTGATATTCGCAAACAAATCATATACCCAACCACCCTCGCCAAAGGGTGGACACTAATCCTGTCTTGCTACCATGCCGTAATCCCGCACATTTTAACCTGCTTGGGAGACTCTGGAGGCTCAAGGCTTGAGGACTCTAATCGCTCTCGTTTCCAATTTTATCCCCCGCACTTTTCATGCGGAGGCGCATCGGTCTTAGCCGCCAGACTCCCACCGTTCTCAGCCCCGCTTTGGGGGAGTCGGGTGTTCGGCTGGATGCTCGGACAATTTGAATGGTGTAGCCTCGACTATATCAATGTGTCGGTATATCAATACTTAGGTTCTTTTTTGCGGAGTTCATATACTCTCGAAGTTCGTATTGATATTCCGATGTATTGGAGTCAATATCGGTCGTATAATCATACTCCAAGTCCGGCTTCTCGAACCAAAGTTATCGTGTATGGGGTTTGGCCATGTTCGCCGCCTTGACGTTCATAATCGAATGAAGTGATTCGCCCTGTGAATACTTTGCCAGATGGGTTGCCAACATAGTCAACATTCTCATACAGGAACTCAACAAGTGCGCCCGTCAGCAGTAATTCTTCGACGAATCCTATATCGGAATTGGCTGTCGATTTCAAAAACATTCCAGACAATGAGAACGTATCTGACCGATTGCCCGTATCGGTCATTTCAGGATAGACCGCATCAAGAACCGGAGTCATGCCAATCTCCGCCGAGCGTGTGCGATTGAATGCTCTTGGTTTGGTGTTGAAGACTAATGGAACAATGAGGGTTGCTGGCAAACACTTGACAATCGACGATGCTGTTTGAGATACCGCCGAATCTGCATCCAGAACTGTGAGAGTCGCTCGATACTCACCAGCCGCCGCATATGTATGTTGAGCCGTTGGTGTGCCTTGCGTGATTGTTCCAGAGCCATCTCCAAAGTCGAATGTATATGAGGTCAAAGAGCCACCGGCATTGACATCGAATGAATCGGTTGCATCCAAAGTGCAAACATCTCCAGCACGAACCAAAGAAGGCACAGCACGGAGGATTGCGACCGGAGGTGCATTGGCAACAACCACGCTCAAGGCCGCTGATGTGGCGAGATTCCCAACATCATCTCTGACTTCAAGTGTTGCTGAATAAGTTCCTGTTGTCAGATAAGAATGAGCCGTATCGAATGTGTTGCTTTGAAGGGTTTGGTCGGTGAATGGCAACCAATCGGTTGACACGCCATCTCCAAAATTGAATCGAACTGACGACATTGTTCTGTCAATATCGGTGGTGGTTGCAGTTCCTCTAAATGATACTATGTGTCCGACCTTCGTGTCGATTGGTGCAACGGTGTCGCCGTTGAATGTGTTGCCCGTGCAAGCAATTGTTGATGTCGGAGATAGGTCATATTCCAAAGTCCATGCTCGAACTATTGGTGTCGAAGACCAATTCACAGGCTGGAGGGATGGGTCAGAAGCGGTTGGGGTGAAAAACAGGAATCGGATAACGAATCCATTGGTGATTGCATCGGCTGGCAAGGTGGATAAATCGACAGAGCCATATCCACCAACGAAGCCGCAATCCATGTTGCTGAATCCGGTGTATGGAGTTCCTCCTTCAATCTCACGACCGCCGACATTTGCCGACACCGGACAAATTGAGACTCTCACGTTCATTCCAGCGTTGACTGAAATGTTATCGGCCTCGATAGATAGTGCTGTGTATTTTCCAACCCCAGCAACCTGCTGCGTAATTGTATCAACGGGGAATGGTGTCATTGGGAGAGATGGTATTTGACGAACAACCATTTCATCAATCTGCAAATCGGCTTGGCTCTTATTGTATGCCATCCCTGATGGGAATAGATAGTAATTATTTGGGTCAATGATTGGTGAGGTTGAAGCCCGTGCGCCAGCACCACCGGCATTCGACATTTGAATGGCGAAGCCCCAAACCGGATTGTTCACGTTCAAGTCTTTGCCGATTGTAGTGCCATCAATGTTGAGAAGCATTCCCTCTTCATCGAATGTTGTTCGGATAGTGTGATAACCTTCTGAAATGGTGGTGGGTGTGCCTGTTCCATATCCATTAGACATATTGCCCCATCCAACATTGTTTGACCCCATTGCCGAATTGAATATCCATCCATTGGCTGGATTGGTGAGGGTGTTTTTCCATGCAGCCGCATCGAATCCGGTTGAGTCAAAGGTCTTCGAGCCGCCCCAGATGAACAGTTCTGTGTTCCCAATGTGTTGGCTGACCTGTGAGTTAATAATCATCGACTCCCAAGAAGTCCATTCGGGTCTGTTGGAACTTGAACCACCTTGACTTCGAGGCAAGAATCCACTTCTCATTGACTCTGCCATTGCAGTTCCACGAGTCGTGAATGCGTGTCTGCCATGATACATTGAGGGTGCGCCCGTATCGAACTCAATTAGAGTCATGCGGTCGGTTTGGGTTGGCCACCACGCTCGAATAGTCAAGTCAAGCCAAATCGGAGAGCAGCCTATTTCAGCCAATCCTGTCATAATGGTCTCTTCACCAACCTGTGGGCGGTTGCTGCTGTGAGCCGCATTTGCATTATTTATCGCCCAATAATTCAATCCAGACAGGGGTCCATAACCACCCTTAGTGCCTATCCTTTCGTGGATTGGATAAGGTCGGTTTCGACCGACTCTCCAAGACGATGGGAGGGTCTTATCGAATCCAGAATCGCCGGTTCGATTTTCCATGTATGAATATAATGGCATGACCATTGATTTGCTTCGCCATCTCGCATCGGTCGTATCTGACTTAAATATGGAACTGTCTGCAGCAGCAACATCAAGGGGTCCATAGGCAAAATATCCAGAGAAGTCGCCGTAAATCGGCGCATTAGTGCCATCGTCGAGATGTAGCACTTCTGTTGGGGAATAGTAATAGTCAGCAAGACCAAAATTGGGTGGTGCTGGCAATCTCAACATTCCACCGCCGATTCCTTGAGCAGTCGGAGTCATTAGGTATCGACTATCATCGGCTGCCACGATTGACAATCCTCGTGGTGTTATTTGTTGGTCGTCTTGATAACCAGAAAAGTCTGAAACCCATGTGGCCTGTGGTGAATTGACGGCAACGGTTGGGTGCCTGTAATCATGCCCCGCCGCCGTTGGAACATTTTGACCCGCTTGATTCCAGCCTGCATTCCATCCAAGTCCTGTTGGAAAAGAATAGAATGGCAATGCGTTTTTGCCATCAAATTGAGCCGCTGGGATATTATACTTGTTTTTTGCATTTGGCGAATACTTCTGACCCGTGCCGCCGAGAGTTCCATTTGTTGGGTCATTGAGAGGTTGGTATGGCCAAGACCCTGTTGTGTATGTGCCGGTTCCATATTGAACTTCTGCACCACCCATCAAGCCCTGACAAGCCCATCCACCCTCTTCATATGATGCAATGTCTGGCAAATCCACTTCTTGATTGATATAGAACTCCAACAACACACCCGTGAATGTGCCGGTTGCACCAGCAACAATTGTCGATTTATTGACCGCCGTGAGGGTGGTTGAAATTGATGGAATCCACCAGCCTGAACGTGAAACGCCGAGTAAAGTTCCGGTTGTTGCCGCCGTTCCTGTATCGCCCAATTGATAATTTTCGGTTGCACCGACTTTGGGGGTATTTGTTCCAATCATATATTGCACATCGTTGTTCCCAACAATATCCTTTGTTCCATCCATCAATCCCAAGAAGTCTAAGTTCACGGGCATACCGCTTGGAACATGAACCGATTTGGTTCCCATTTTCTCAATCCAAACCTTCAGAACTCCCTTGCATTCACCTGTGGTTATCCCCGCCAATCCTGTCGCATTCGTTGTTCCGATTTGTTCAGCCGCATATATTTTGGCTCGGATGGGATTCGGTCGAACCAAACCTTGTCTGGGTTGACCAATTTTAGTGCATGAGTTCGGTCGGGTTTGCCCTGAATAGGTTGTAGTATCATATTGAGCCTTCAAATCGGTTTGCTCTTGTGTGTAATAAATCCAATTCATATAGGTTGTCAATCCATCAACATCGGCATCCCAATTCCATCCCTGCGCCCCAGAACAAAGTGGACCCTGCACGAACTCCGTCAATGGGAATATCTGTGCTGACGACATTTCATCTGTATCAACGGCGAGGATTTCAGCCGGTGTGTTTGCTATTCCCTTATCGCCATTCCACACCGCATAACAAGTGTTGCCATTCGAGCCGCCAATGGTTCGTGCTGGGTCATAGATATAGGGGATGAATGAGCCTCCGGTGAGCAAATACGTTCCATCCTTCAAGAAGCAAGCAAGTGCAGTTCGCATTCGATATGATGGACCCCCATATGCCGATGATGATGGGTCGGAATCATTATTGATGAAATCATCTATGTTGTCTGGGTTGTATGTTGGGTCGGTTGTATGATAAGAACCAACCTTTGCTGGCTTATGGTCGCCGGAGTTCCCTAATTGTTTGTAAATAACCGCCCCGCCTTCTCGGTTCGGCGATTGGTCATAGCGAGTCATTCCCTCGTCATAGAAGTTAAAATATGCGCCGGAGTTCCCTGCGCCGGTTTCGATGGTTGCACCATCCCATTGCCCCTTCACTATGTCGCTGGTGGCGGTATTTCCAGATTGAGAATCCCTCATTTGGTTGTTATCCAATAACAATGGCATGAAAATTGTTGCACACATTTTGCTTGAGGTTGGAATCGCCGCTTTGTTTGCCGCATCCTGTCTTGGGTCAGCATTTGCCGGTGGCCAAGCACTTGTATCGGGTTCGATAAGGCCAGCAGGCAAGAATGAATACGAGGCTGCATTTTCGTCAAATCCAGCAACGTATGCACCGAATCCGTGATTCACATATCCATCCAACCAATCGGCAAAGTCTTGCATGGTGGCAAATACAGGATATGGACCCGATGATGCTAAGGTTGCTGGATTCATTCCATCATTCATCGACATGGCTCTGTGCCTGTCGGATGCACCATATCCAGCCGAGCCTGTTGCCAGAATCCCATCTGCGCTGGGTCCAATGAATCTCCATTCGGTTTTTGTTCCATCCTCGTGGGTGAGAACGCATCGTGCATCAAGTGTGCCGCTGCCGATAATTTCAAGTGATGGAGTTCCAGATGGTGCTGACCCATCGAATCCAATCATCTCGACACGCAGACCAGCAGTATTGGCCTCATCCATCAAACCTCGCCCTTCATCTGCGATTGTATCGGGTCCAAATGTTGACCGGAATAAAACGGGGTCAACGGTCAATCCGCCAACGCCATCATTCTTGATATACGCTGGCCACCATCGTTGAACTTCACATAAACCATTCTTCTGTCTTGAATAGACGAAGGTTATTTTCTGTGTTGTTGATGCCATCAAATAACCCCCCGTGCGCCAGACCTTGTTCCAGCCGATAACATCGACGGGAGAACTTGCTCAATTGCAGACTTCACATCTCGCTTATTGAGGTTATTCCCTGCGCCGATGTGGATTCCACCATTGATGGTCAGAGATGATGATGGTGAAGAGGATGCTGAATCGTGCTTGCTGGAATTGGCAATGATGCCATCCAATTTATTGAGGGGAATAACGGCTTCGGGTCCGGCCTCTCCAACGATTCCCAATGTTGGCTTGTCAACAATTCCACCATCAGCAAAGAAGAATCCACCGACCGCACCTCCGATTGCAGCACCAACGGGTCCACCAACGGCGAATCCAACACCTGCGCCCGCAGCCGCCGAGCCGAGATTAAACCCTGCATCATCAGCCGCTTCTCCAATTGCTGTATCGTTGAGCATCTCGGCGATTGCCGTCAACATTCTATACACAGGATTGAGAACCAGAATCAGATTTCCAAATGCCGATGCGATACTCCCAATGAATCCTTCAAAGTCGCCATTCATAAGGTCAATAAGTGCTTGCGATAAATCTCCAACCAAACCAAACACAGGTTCCATGAACAAGAACCATAACTCCATAGCGTAGCCGATTAGGGTGATGAATGGTGCAAGCAATTTAAGGATAGTTCCCAAATTGGTGAGTATCGGAATCAACGCTTCTATTATCGGAGGGAGAACCTCACCCAAAGACACCGCCAATTCTGCAAATGTTGGAACCAATGGCAACAACGATGCAATCAATTCTCGCAGAGCCGGTATGACTTCTGCAACCAACATGGGTGCGAACTCTTCACCGATTTGAAGCATGAATGCTTTCCATTCCGAGTTCAATGTTGCCAAAGCATATGAGGTTGATGTTCCCATCACATCAACCATCTCCGCCGTCAATCCAAGCCCTTCTTGAGCCGATTTGTTTGCACCTGTGAGTTCATCCATAGCATCAACATTGGCGAGCAAAGCATTCGCCGCCGTTCCACCACGAACACCGAATATAGCAAGCATCTGGGAGGTTGTTGCGCCAGCCGCTTCTAATTGATGGAACACATCGGAAAGGCTCGTGATTCCTGTTGTTTGCTCACTGACGGTTTTGTTCAAATTGGAGTATTCTTTCGCTTGTTCGGAGATGGTTGCGTTGGTCTTTTTCTGCTGTGCGCCAACGATTTGTTGCTCGATTCTGCGCTCGGCCATAGTGATATTCAAATCGTCATTTGCATTTTCCAGCCTGTCGATTTGTTCGACTTCACGTTTGCTTAATTCACGACCCTCCTTCTCGGCTCGCCTCTTGATTTTCATTATGGCGAGGCTATTGGTTTGTTGCTCAATCGACAAATCCGACAACACTTCGTTAAGTGCTGTCATTTGAGCATTCGTGGCTTCTGCAGACATTTTGGCCGCATCCAATGTTCGTCTGACACTACCTAAAGAAGCCTTCGCCGCCGCACCAGCAGGAGTCAATGTGAATATGTCAAGTGCCAATTTTTCCATCTGGATTCGAGCCGCTTCTGTTGGCTTGAGCAATTTGGTTATCATCATACGCAAGCCTGTTCCAGCCATCGAACCTTTGAGTCCGGCGTTCCCAAGAATACCAGCCGCCGCAGCCGCTTCTTCAAGACTAACTCCAGCCGCAGAAGCGGTTGGGGCGAGGAACTTCATTGCTTCTCCGAGAGATGTGATATCGGTGAACGTGCTGGAGAGCGTATTGAGCAGAATATCATTGACTTTTCGCAGTTCGCTGGTTTCCATTTGCATTCCCTTGAGGGTTGAGATTGCGACAGCCGCCGCTTCTGGGAGAGTAATTCCTGCTGCGATTGCGAGGTTGTTGAGGTTGCGAAGTGCGCCATCATCAACCATCTCCGATTCGCCCAGACCTGCGAGAGCAAGAATCTGTGCTGCTTCTGCAACCTCTTGGGTTGTCGTCTTGGTTTCAGCACCCAATTGCTTAATTTCAGAAGTTAATTTTGGCAGTTCATCCATGCCGGTTTTACCCATGATTGCCGCCGTCTTAATCATCGTCTCCTCGAACTCGATGAATTGCTTGGTCGCCTTGATGATGAATGATGTGAGAATCATTGCACCCGCCGCAGCAGCCGCAACACCAATCGCAACGAATCCCATTTTGGCCATACTTGAGAACTTCGCCATAGAGCCGCCGGATGCAGACAAGCCTTGCTGCATTGATTTCATTCCTTTGCTGAACCCGCCGGTTTGAGCATCGAGAACAACCTTGAGATTCATGTCATTAGACATCAACGAGACCTCCTTTGTTGTCGTGCCTTATTCTCATTCATTTGAACAAAAGCATTCGCCAAGAATGCAGCATCTCGTGGGTCGAGTTCACGCCAATCCTGTGGCGTGATTCCTAAGTGTGAAAATAGATGAAAATAGAATTGGCCTTCGCTCGATTTTGCGAAGGTCGTCATTCCCCCAGCACACCACCACCGGACTCGGTGGGTTGGCCTACTGATTGTATAACTGCTTGGGCTAATTTGCCAAGCATATTGAGAGGTAATTTCTGGAATGAACCCCAAGTTAATGTTGCATCGCACTTGGCGAGCATCTCGAATGTCATGCGAAGTCCGAGATATTCTGTTCGGTCTTCGCCCTTTAACTTTTGAGCCTGTGGGTCGGATTTCAGAACTTGATATTCCGCTGCTGAAATCGGTCGAGCCATGAGAACCTTGACTTCTTTTCCATCCTCGCCGACCAGACCCACGCCTGTCATATCGACTTCGATGTCTGCATTTGCTTTGTCCAGCGTGGAATCCAACCATTGAGCCAATCTAAATCACCTCACACTGCTCGACTGAACGTCAAGCCCTCAAATGAAGCATTGACCATCAATGCCCCGTCGCCACCTGCTTCAAGTCCTTCGATAGCAAGGTCGGTCAAGACGCAGCCCGAACAAGTATAGGATTTAGTTCCCGCTTGGTCGGCATCAAAAACGATTGTATATTCAAGGTCAGTATTATACCAGATGTATAGTTCATCATCGGAGATTCCCCAAGCCTTCTTGAGCGAACCACTGACGGTTCTGACACCACGAGTATGTGAGGTGTTGGTGTTTGTTCCAAGTGTGATGTATTTTCCTGTTGCCGTTGCGAGGCTGAAATCACCAGACACGAATCCAATGACAGTTCCGTTTGCCGTGATTTTGCCGGTGCAACCTGTGTATGAATGAATTGCCATTGTAATCCCTTAGCCCATCCTGTCTTCGTTGGGGTTCTTAACGGTGTTTATTCAGCCCTTCTAATGAACCGACCACTTTCACGAGTCAGCCTTGCAGATTGCATGGCATTCAAACCCTCGACTTCGAGGTTCTGGTGGGGGCTGTGCTGCAAGCGTTCCTCCATACAATGTTTGCATCGGTGTTCGCTATCCGAATCGTGAGATGGTGCGCCGATTTCAGTTAATTTTGCTCTCCACTTGAGTCGGTCGTCATTTGGTGGATAATCGACATGGATTGCACATGGCTTCTCATGCTTCTCACAGACCGTCTTGTTGCGAGACCCGCAAGTAATGGGCTTCTTGATAACTCGTGGCTTCTTGACCACGCCAGACACCTTCTTGGGGGGTTCTTGGGTTCGCTTGCGCTGTGGGTGCTTATTCGACAGGTTCTTCGCCCCCAGCACGAGATTCCAATAATTCTTGCATGGGATGGTTCATACCGATTCTGGATTCAATCAAATCGTGGAACTGACGAGTTATCAAATCCCAATCGAGATTTTCGACCACGAACTTGCGAGCCGCTTTGCCTCTTTTTATACGTTCAATCGGAGATTGGTGAAGTTCAATCAAGGTATCGGCCAACGCTTCAATGTCAACCAGCCCCAAATCGACACCCCATCTCGGACCCGTTATCGAATCGGAACACGGCACGAGCCAGCCTCTTTCATTATTGAGTCCAATAAGTTCTGGACCCGTTGAATTATCTGGGAGGATTATCGGGATTCCGACTCCCATTGCTTCTGCCGATGGGATTCCAAATCCTTCTCCACCTGTTGCCAGCACATGAGCATCCGAGCAACCTAATAGATTGGCGATATCCTCACGACTTATTCCATGAAGTGGATTGCTTGAACCATCGGAGAACATGACATTCCCAACGAGTTCATATTGCTTGATGAGTTCTGGCAGTTTCCAACCGCCCTGATTCATTTGGTCAAGAGGGTCGCCGCAATGCAAAATTATACCAATGGCATTATCATCTCCCAATTTATCAAGAGCAATTCTCAACGCCCTCAAGAGTCTTGGAATCTGCTTGCGATTGGTGTTGCGCCCGATTGAACTCAAGACGGTCTCCCATTTGATTCCCAATTTGCCCCTCATTATCTCTTTGTCCGTGAGCGATAGAGGTTTGAATGTATCAATGTCAACGCCGTGATGAATCATTGGAAAGTCGTCGTCGTTATCCAAATTGAATCGGTCAAGGTCAGGCATTTTCAAGTTCTCATGTCCATTTCCATCTGGTCGGTATTTGGCCACGAACTCCTTGAACTGCTGGCGACCGAACTCGCTCATCCATAGAGGGGTGTGGGTGTGCGCCAGAATAGGTGTCCATTGGTTTGAAATAGGAACTCCGTCGATTGGAAAATATCCAATGTATGGAACTCCAGCCTTGTTTGTCGATTGAACCATGTGGCCACAAAACCAGCAATCAACAAGGCTCAAATAAACATCAGGCTCAACGGTTTGAAGGTGATAGTCCAAGACGGTTGGGCTGTTTTCAACGCCGATTTGAAGAGGTTCTGATGCACCGAATTGAAGTCCACAGTGTTTCAATATCCATCCTTCTTCGTGTTTGAAATCCTCGCCGTTGTAATCCCAACCTATGACATGAACTTCATGTCCATAATCTGCAATCAATCGTTTGATAATTTCACGGCTGACAACCGCATAGCCTGTTGGTCGGAGGGGTTGCTCTGAACCCCATAATATCCTCGCCATAAAAGACTCGAAGCCCTCGAACCTCTTCAAGCCTTTGGCGAGAACGTGAGATTGAGATTGATTTGGAGGATGCGCTTTGAGATAGAACCTGAAACAGATGGGGAGTTCACGCACCCTCCAAATCATCCATGAAAACCCACCTATTTAATCCTTCGATTCATCAATGGTGGGATAATTTCAATGTTTTGAATCATAATTATTCCATTCGATAACCACCATATTGAGAATAATAAGGGGTTCAAACCATTGATATACCGACACCCTTAATAGGGGGAACCTGCAGCACTAAACATGGACAACAACAGCCCAAACCAATACGCCGACGACAGCCGCACATGGAACACCAATGTTGCACTACCTGATGAAGTAATCACAGCATACATGGATATGCAAGCACGAGTCTTCGCAGCAAACGAACAAAAGCCTTCATTCAACAAGGCTCGATTCTCCCAAACCCGTGAAGAGATGCAACAAGCATACTCCGCTGGATATGAGCAAGCAGACCGTTGCCAAGCAAAGTTCGGAACAATGGTCTTCAACAAGTATAACCTCTTGGGTGTGCGCTCAACCACAGGAATTGCATTCGCAACAGGAGTCGCATCCAACGCATTCAGCGCTGGATTTCAGGCTCGTCAGAATGCTTGAATCAAGACTTCTTGGCAAAGGTTGGCAATAGCCGATTGACGGTTCGACCATCCAATGCGTATTGGAGAGTTCCATCACCAACATTCGGCCATGCCGATTGTCCTTGTTCTTGGAGAGTTCCCGATATCGCCAATTGAGGGGTTTGTCGTGGAACATCGAGAACTCCGGTGAATGACCCAGCACCAGCCTTGATTCCCCATCCCGTTTGAGGATAGGGCAAGAAGTGTGGTGCAGACGCCTCTAAGACCACGCCGACCCCAAGTGGTGTCTTACTGTCGATTGCTGTTCCAGACGCCCACAGGGATGCTAATGTAGCCAATCTGGAGTATGTGTTGCTTCGATTCGCTGGTCTGGTCGCAGATACGCTGGGTAATGTCGCTATGCCTCCACCATTCCCGACCCATGCGAGGTCGCCTCCAGCCACTTTGGTTGACCAATAAGACCGAGCCTGACCAAAGAATGCGGTTGTTCCTGTATTTTGACCATTCCACCACGCTGTCATATATCCCAGCATTGGATTGATTGGGGCTATTGTTTGGGTCAGGTCGAAGGTTGAGCCTCCATTGTATAGGATGGTGGCGTCTGATGCGGTTGGTTGCCATCCCGATGCAACCCAAGCCTCCGTGATGAGTCCTTCAAAGAATGCGGTTCTGGCAACGCCCAATCTCCACGAGACGGCGGTTGACATATTTGCTGGAACAGAATGGCTATGACTCCAAGCAACATCATTGACATAGATAGTGAATACATTGTCTTGGATGGTCATTAGAACGTAGTTCCACGAGTTCGGTGTGATGTTCACAGACCCGACATATCCAACCGCCCCGAATGTGATTTGAACCGCATTAGCAGCGTTGATTTCAAGAGCGAGAATGTCATTGCCGCTGGTATCGACAATCTCCCACAGCCCGATTGGCAATGAGGCTGTTGGTTTGAATCGCACACCGATTGAAAACGAATACCCAGCAGCAACGGTTGGGAGGATTACATTCGGAGAAGCGTTGATTCCACTTAATTGGTAATAATTCCCATTCGCAATGGCTTTGGTTTTCCATTCAAACGATGCTGGGTTTGTTCCCCGTCTTGTCTGCGCCGCCCATTCTGGTGCAGTTCGAGCAAATCGTGAAAGTGCAAGTGCGCCCCAAGCCATGAATCACGATTCACGTTCTCGGTTTATGTTGGTATCGAACTCAATATGTTCGCAATCGCCTTCGACTTCTAATCCAGCCTGCTCTCGACCAATCAGCATTCTGAATCTCTTCACTTCTGATTTGGATAACTTCGCACCATTTTCCATTTTGAATAACATGGTGTCGATATCGTCTTTGTTCATTCTTTGCGGACCCGAATTGTTGTTCGTGCCTCGTGCCTCTCGCAATCGTTGTTGCCTTCGCTTGCGCCTTCGCTTCTTGTTCCTTGTCATATCGTCGTTTCCATGCACCTCGAACTTCGCCCCAGATTTACCTGCTGCAGTCCAAATTGATTCAGTTCCGTCTTCGAGCGATTGCTGATGCTCTTGATAGTGTTCTTTGCGATGGCACGATGCACACACCACATCACACTTCTCAATCTCCTCCATGATTCGAGCCTTTGCATATCCACCAGACACCATCCCAGATACAAGAGATTCTTTCTTCGTTGGGTCTTGGTGGTGGAACTCCATAGCCCAAGCGTTGTCTTTGCCACTTAGTCCACATCTGGAACAAAACAGGCTCTCTTTAAGCAGCCTCATCCATTCACGGATGCTCTTTTTCCTGACGGCGACTTCTTTGACTCGATTGTTCTTATTTTGCTCATACCATCTCTTATGATATGCTTTGGAATATGCAGCCCGTTTGATTGGGTCCTTAATCGGCACGATATCTAAGTGTGCTGTGCTGGGGTTAAGAATGAGAGGTGGGCGACGAAGGGTTAAGAGAGGAATTACCAAACACCTCGCACCGACCCCTTCGCCGCCCAATTGGGAGGTGTGCCGGTGCAAACGATAGTCAGCACCGACTATTCTTAAAGAATTGCCCGATTCAGATTTTGAGAAGTGAGATAACTGCCCCACCTTGCTCGATTGGAACACATGATGGATATGCAAAGTATCGGTCTGCTTCTGGGAGGGTTGTTGGAACACCGTTGGAGACTTCTTGAATAACTGCAATGCGAAGGTGTGGTTCACCGCAAGGGCATCCGGCATAGTCTTGTTCGATTGCTTCAAGAGTTCCTAATAAATAGGAATCCTTTGCATATATTTGGTGGTATGATGCCACCAAATCGTCTTCATACACTTCTTGGCCATAGATGTCAGTCCACAGGTATTGCTTGATAGAGGGGCTAATTGCGCTCATGTGTTGAACCAACACCACCGACTATATCAACATATCGGAATATCAATGCTATTGTTCCAAATGATTTTCACGTTCAGGAATCGACACCTTATCGAGACCGATACTAATTTAACCCCCAAGCCCCACCTTTCGGGTATGACTGACCTGAAAGGATTGTCCAAGACAAAATTACTCGCACTTGCAGAGGAACATGAACTCGCAATCGGTGGAACAAAAGCCGAACTATTGGCTCGAATCGAAGCCCATCTGGAATCGCTTGAAGAAGTCGAACCTGTGGTCGAAGAAGTAGTCGAAGAGGTTGTTGAAGAAGTCGAAGAGGTTGTTGAAGAAGTCGCAGTTCCCGAACTCGTTGAAGAAGTCGAAGCAGAAACATCTGGTCTTGCGCCAGAGGATTTTGTCAAAAGTGCATTCAAAGAAGTCCTGAAGCGTGAAGCCGATGCTGGTGGCCTCCAACACTACACCGTGCAATTGATGGCACATGGATGGTCAGAAGAACAAATAATCGCAGACTTGAAAGAATCGTCAGAATACAAATCACTTTGATTTGAAATCTGGGTCTGAACTCAAGTCGATTGAGCCTTTGGCAATGTCAATGAATAACTCACGAACTGTTTTTCCATCTGGACAAACGGTCAGGAACTCAACGACTCTTTGAATCGCCGATTCACCACCATTGTTCGTTATCCATTCAACGACCCCATAGGTCGTGAAAACATGGTGTGTGTCCGTGAGAGGCTCGTGGAGGGTGAATGATTCATCCTCAACGCCCAAGCCCCTCATCAGGGTGTGGATTTGCTGTTGCACAGTCTCACATCTCGGTCAAATACAATGAGTCTTCACCATTGATTACTTGGACTTTCAAGGTTTCATCGTTGGTGTATAGGTGTGCATGATAGCCCCAACCATTTGGTTTTTTGACCATTTCAACAACCATTCCAATCTCTGTCAATGTAGCATGGATGGCGTTTGCTTTTTTCATATCGTTGAATGAACAAATGTAGTTCATTCCACTATGGGTTCTTGGCTCGTCTTGGTTATCGTATTGGCTCGTTTGCATGATGCTCAAACATAGCCAACAGGTTCGACTATATCAATGGTTTGGAACAACAATGTTTCAAAAACCCCATTCGTTAAATGGATAAATCATTCGCCCCATCTCAATTCCACCGTGTAATCGGTGCGATATCCGATACAGTTTCCAGCATCTCCAGAGGGTCCACATTCAGGCTCAAAATACCGAACAGGTTTGGATTCATCTGACCTTGTAATTCTGGCATATTGATATGCACCATTGCCAGCAGGTTCCAATCCAGCCGATGGGAACGTGAGAACGCCGTTGTTCATCACCACCAAGAACTTGGCCATCATCTCCCAGCATTTCACACGGGTTGGTGCGAACAAACACACACGACCGAACCATTGAGAAGTCTTCGCAATCGTTGTCGATGTTGAATCGAAGAATGCTTCACTTGTCAATCCAATCATGGGTTGAATTGCGATTTGATATGTCTTTTGCTTTTTGTATTCGAGCCATTCGGGATTTACAACAGGTGTCCAGACGCCATCTGGTGAAACCATATTGGCTTCAATAAGGTTGGCGAGAGTAGTGTGTGGGTCAATCGACGGCAGACCTGTATCTCCGATTGCCAAACGTATCACCAGCCCCGACCGATTCCAGAATAATTCTGGGGTGCGTTATTTTGACCCCACGATGCGACTCCGATGAGGTGATGTGATTTCACCATCTCAAGCAAATCACGATACTCACTATTGCTGTCTTTGAGAAGTCCAATCCAGAACTCCTTGACTCTCTCCATACAGTTTTCGTCATTCATGGCCGCACGAGCGCACGACCTGACAACATGAAGAATGGTGGCCATTTTGACATCGGCTGGAGGTGTGGTTGCACCAGCCTGATATACTGCTTTCAATCGAGATTGAGCGTTGTATTGGAATGCGTAAAACATACGGATGAGACCCGCTTCTGGGTCTGCCAAATAATAGTCGTTGGTGTTCCCGACTCGGCCTTTGCTCAAGAGGGTTTCAACACCTGACGAACTGACAATATGGAATGAAGTGATACTTATGACGGGTCGTTCTGACAACGTGAAATTGGAGGAACCAAAACCTGTGTCGAACCATTCTTCATGTTGTTCAGCGCCAGCGAATTGTTTGCCAGCATAAGCATCCATCAATCGGGATGCGTTTCCAATCATCAATAGGATTTGAGCATCGGTGGGTCCGATTCCATCAGAGAAGTCAACGCCAGCATACGCTTCGACATCGGCAAGTGTGCAGTAGTCGATTGCTGTCATTATCTATCCCTTATCCTTCATGGTTTATCACGGAGTCGCATCCCATTTTGGGGATGGCTCACGCTATACCCATGTTGGATAGGCGACTCTAATCAGAATCAGACTGTTGCTATGCCTGTCATTAGGCACACGGCCTCTGAATAACGGACATTGAATGCAAGGTCTTGACGAGGGATTAAGACGAATCGGTCTTTGGTCGGCTCATCAAGGAATCCCATGCTGAATCTGCGGTCAGGGTCAGTTGGATTTCCAATCAGTGGAGAACGGTTGTTCAGTAATAGAGCAACGGTCTTGGTGAGAACTGTGTTGTCGAACTTGCCAAGCCAATTTAGGTTGGTTGGGATAACTCCTGTTGCGAACACACGGATTCCGTAAATGCGGCCAAGTTCTCCAGAGAGAATTGTTGCGCCAGCACCATACTTATCGACAGTTTGAAGTTCGGTCATTCCAAGCAATTGAACTTCAAGGTTTCGAGGAACAATCAAAGAGAGTTCAGCACGATTGTCAGCATAGACACCGAGATTGTTGATTGCAGAGCGAAGGTGGCTCAAAGCGAATGTTCCACTAACCGATACAGATGTTGCACCAGCCAATTTGCGAAGACCATTGAAGTTCAGAAGGTAATCATTCTGTTCTGTTCCTGCTGTGATGTTGATACCATGTGCGTTGTTTGGCAAAGCATAGACACCGTTGATGTTGTCAGCAAGTGTGAGTTCAGTATCACCGTTAATCAATAGGGATTCTTCATTGTATGCAAGGCGAGAAGCGATATCATCACGGAGAACGGATAACAAACCTTCGACACCGTATGCAATCAAATAGTTCCCGATTGGAATGTTGGCAATCATGGTCTTCAAAGTCAAATCGACTTCTGTTGAAGTCTGGGTTGATTCATCAGATGCAGTTCCGGCTTTTGTTTGAGCAAGAGTCTGGCGGTGGAATCCAACGCTGCCATTCAATTTTGGAACCTTAACAGTTCTGGTTGACATTGGCATAGATGGGAATAGAGAGCGCATGAAATTACGTTCATACACTATCTGAATAATCTCATCAGCGGTTTCAGTTGGAAAAAAGGTTGCACCATTCGAGGCGGAATCGCCAGCAAGTGCGTCTTTCACACGGCTGACCATATCAGTAAAGTTAATTTCAGTTGTCATATCATTCATCTCCGTTTTTATTTATTGCCCTTTGGACTGTGATTCAAGCACCTCTGCTTGAGATTTGGTTTTCCAACCATGATGCAAGACCGTTCATGCCATGTGATACTACAGGCTGTGGGTCGTGGCGTGTGATGGACTTGTTCACTTTAGGAACTGTTGCCCCGCCAATGGATTTTGGGTTTGCTGATAATTCAGCAGCAGGAACTTCTCCAACAAGTGCTGCGACTCGCTTGGAGACTTCTGCTTCAAGTGCGGCTTCTGCGATTGCAGCATCCTTCTCGGTTTTCAGGGCTTCTAATTGAGCCTTGAGGGAATTGATTTCATCATCAACAGCAACGTGAGATTCGATTGTTGACAAACGAGCCTCGACACCTGTTAATGCCTTCACGACTTCAATAAGTATTGCTGTGGTTGTTGGGTCAGATGGTGCAGATTCCTCTTCTGTTGCTTCTGCAACCTCTTCAACGACTTCTGCTGGGAGTTCTTCTGCTGGGAGTTCTTCTGCTTCTTCTGTTGCTTCTTCTGTTGCCTTAACTACAACCTCTTCTGTTGATTCTTCAACAGTTTTGATTTCGAGTTCAGGTGTAGTAATAGAGTCTTCAACAACAACAAGAGATTCTTGTTCTGCGGTTTCGATGATTGTTTCGTCAGTCATAGTGTTCGCCTTCGCTGTATATCCTATGTCTTCATCTATTGGGGTATTAAGCGATTCGGTGCATTCACTTTTGGAGGATTGAGGTTCAGAGATAGGTGAAATCGCATCGAGTCTATCGTTTAGGCTTGAAATTAAGTCTTTCAATTCCGAGATTGTTGTCGATTCGTCGATTGCCAAATCCTGTTCGGTATCGGCCTCGATAACCTTTGAACCGCAATTGCACGTTCCGCAACCTCCGCAACCAACCGATTCTTCGACAACCATATCATCATCATCATCCTCGTCAGCAATATCCTCATCATCGGAATACTCCTTCTCGAATACTATTGCGAATGAATCTCCTAAGTCTTCATATCCAATTATGTGCTTCTCGACTTGGAATAGTGCGTTGGGTGAGGCTGGAACATCAACCACGCTGGTCTCAAGCCAATCAATATCGGTGAAGGTCAGATAACATGAATCCTCGTCAGCACATTCTTTGATAGCGGCTTTGGCAATGAATCCAATAGAGAACGCACGAAGCATTCCCTTGCGTATTTTCCTGACGATGGCCTTCTCGCCACCATCAATCAAGGCTCGCCCGATTGGAACTTCGCCTTCGATACCATCCCACATACCCATCTCAACATCGAGCATTCGCCCAATGACCCCAGCATCCTTGCTGTGGTTGTATAGTATTACAGGATTCTTTGAGTAGTTCCCCCAAGCGTTTAGAATTGCTTCTGGGGCGACGAGTTCACTGTGGCGGTCAAGCATATCGGCATTGCCAACATACACGGGTCCACGCACTATCACATCATCTGGGTCAGGAGTATATCCATCAACGGCCTTGTTCGATGTGTCAATCTCGAATGGAATCTCAAAGTTCATTTTCATAGACACCTGACGGCTATTGCCACCACGAGCCTTGTAGTCGTCAATATCAAGCACCACAGCACGAATAGGTTGACTCATGCCTCAATGGTTGAGCGAGGGGGGTTATCACCCTTCTGTTTGGTCTGGTGGATTCAACGGTTGAACAATCCAACATCATAAGTTATCAGCATTGAGTTCCAATTCATTGCGTGGAACTCATTAAGAAGTGCAGTAGCGAACTCTTGGCTGACTACGGGGATGGTATACTGAACCCAATCTGGCGACCATGCTACAACATTCCAATGTGCTTGTTCATATCTGACGAACTCTGGATGGTCTTTTGGCAACCATCCGACTTGGAGGCTGTTGTTCTGGAACGCCCAATCGACCGAATCAAAGACAGGTGTTGGGGTTTGGCATGGCGTTTGCATCTCGAATGCTTCGTGGGTCATATACACCCCTGTGGGTTGCCCCTTATCAATCCTTTGGCGTATCAATGTCTTGAGAACCATGCCGGTGCTGGTCGGCCATTCGCCCATTTGACGATTTTAGATTTGCCCTCGATGTAGTATCGGCGATATGCAACAACCGCACTTTCGTGCTTGAACTCGTCTGGCATTGCTTGAACAAACGGTGTCAGTTCACCGTCTGGAATATGATGAGCCATTGAAATTAACTGTTCGATTGGCAATTGACAAGCGTGAACTTTTCCATATCGGTTGGAGTATTCTTGGCATATCCACCAGCCGTGTTGCGCCAGCCAGATGAAATTGCTTCGAGTCGATTGCGCCCAGATGGTGCAGGGGTGATTCCGGTGGGTTGGCTTGTATGGAGTTCCAGATTTAGTCAAAGGCATCTCCGATTCATCAACCCCCACCAGATACAAACAGGTCGTCAGGATTTGGGCTGACTCCAGCGCCATTTTGATTGTATGAACGTCAGCGAGGTTTTCAGCGGCTTGGCGTGGGTCAGTGTCAAGTATGAATATGTTCATCCCCTATCCCAAAGCAATGAGATACTTAAACATTGTGATTGCCAAAGCATTGATATACTCGGAGGTGTAGCATTAGATATGACCCAATTCACAGCAGGCCAAACATACCGAGCAACCTCCGTTTGCGATTCAGAATGCCATTGGTATTTCACCGTTGAACGCCGAACCGCTGGTTCAATCTGGACAACAATCGACGGCGTTATGTGTCGCCGAGTAATCAAGCAAAGTCATTTTGACGACAGCGAATACTTCATGCCCTTTGGGTCTTATTCAATGGCGGCTTCTTGCGGCTCTGATTCGATAGTCGCTTGAGAATCCACACTTTGGATTGTCTGCACCAGCGGTGGTCAGCATCACGGCCAGCAATGCTCGTCATTTGCTTGACCCCATTCTGGCCACACGGCTCAATGACTTGTTCACATCGTTGATGATGAGACCTTTGATTGCCTTCTTGTTCTTCATCACGGCTGGATATAAGAATGGTTGAGGTCGTTGCCTCATGGTTCCGAACTCCACAGCCTGTGCGTAGTTCACACCAGAACCGGACCCACCGAATTGCACGATGCGTTGATATTGATTAACACGAACAACCCGACCGGATGCTCTCAATGCACCCGTCTCGACAGGTGCTAACTTTTTGGCTTCTCCAAGAATCAAATGAGCCACCTTGTCAAGTGCGCTCGGCATGGTTGTTCCTGTAATCGACATAGAGCCGAGAGCAATGGCGGTTCTCGCCTTGAGCATCCTCGCCAGATTCATTGCCTTGCTCTTGCTCATCAATTGCCACCTTCACGCTCTGGGAGGGTTTCAATTGCTGGAACCAACACATCTGATGCTGGCACGGTCGAAGCAGGTTCTCCATCTCGTGCAACGAACGTGCAACGGCAATTTGGATGGGCTGGAATCACGGAGTTCGAGTCTTCGATTTTATACACAGCACCTTCATACGGCGCACATAAATCCTTGTCGGTTTGGGTGTCGATTTCAACGAGTCGCTCAACATATTTGAATCCGGCTCGGCGCAATCCTGAAATGTGGGAGTTCTCAACGACTCGACGAGTCTCGGTTCGAGCGATTCGATTGTAAAAGTATTTTGGATATTTTGAACCAGATGGGTCAATGAGTTCTTTCATTCGGCCAGAAGCCCATTTCCACGATTGGCCTTCTCCAACCATCTGTTCAAAGACGGTGGTGATATTAGCCCTATGTGAGCCAAGAGTTCGGCGAAGGGCTGGTATGACCCATCTCCTTCGCCAGAATGCAATAGCAGCAATGTCGTCGGCCATCAATGCGCTCGCCATTCCGGTCGGTGCAAGAGTCAATCCCAGAGATTCTCCATACGTTGTAGTCAGCAAGAGTTCAGCCTCGACAATTTGCTTTTCCAGCGTTGTTGCGATATTGGCATCAATACGGCCAAATGCGACTTCGATGTCGTCGAGATTGATTTTTGCCTTGCGACGATATGACTTCACAGGTATGTCGATTTCAATATCGGGAATCTCAACCGCTTCATCTCCTGCTGCGAACAAATCATTCAGGCTGGCGAGAACATCGGTTGCGAATGTTTGTTGATTGTCTTCAAATGTTGCATCGAGCAAAGTCTGGGAATTGCTGATGAGCGATTCATATTCGCCAGATGCTTTGACTCTTCGAGAACCCATATCGAGCCGAATATCATTTGATAGTTCTGGTGCTGGATGGATATCGGTCATTGCTGGATGCTCGCCAGCATATTTTCCTTCACCATCTGGTGTTGAATCGGGAGGGAATAATTCTTCAAGAGATGGAGGTGTTGTTGGATTTTCCTCCGCAGAATCCTCCGCACCCATGTTAATGGATAACTTTGGAGATAAAAAGAATGGGTCGTCGGCTTCTGGCTCGCTTAGACGTTCAAGACCGAGCATCATACGGCCTTCATTGATGCTGACTATGCTCTCCTGTCGCAAATGGCTGATTGCCAATGATTCGGCCTTGCGGGTTTCAGCAAGTTCCTTCTCACGGCTTGGGCGAACTGTGATGAAATCGAATTGCCAATCGGTGATTCCCAGCAAGGGGAGAAGTCGATTGTTAATGACGGCTTCAATTCGACGATGGAATGATTCAATCACATCATACCACGCATCCAATTGCTGTTCGGGATTCGACATTTTGCCTGTCTGAACCCAGCCCAATTTCATCGGTGGGATTCCAAACACAGCACATATCTCTTCACGATAGTAATAGAGCAAATCCAATTGCGCCCCTTCACGGGTTGAATCGAGAACTCGGTGCATATTGAATCCCGTTCCACCATTGACGGCGACCAGACCGAATGGCGATTTGCCTCCGGTCAATTGTTGTTCAAGGAGAGCGAGCATTGCTTTCATCTCGCCGTTGGATATATCGCCAACATTCAGGATGGTCTTGGGGAGAGTTCCTGTATAGAGTTCGTTGAGATAATTTGACAGATTCATGTGTCCTGAAATTACGTTCAATAAAGAGATAAGCGGAGATGTTCCATACGCTCGGTCGTGTTTGAACTTCGATATGTGAAGCACTTTGTCAGATGAGAATTGACGAGTCTCGCCATTCAGTTTTTGCTCATATGCCATTCTTGGTGGGGCTGGTCGTCGATTGCCAGCAAGGAGAGTCATTTGTTCAGATGGGATAGGCCATACGCTCACGAGGTCGCCTCCATATGTCCACTTGACACCTTTGCCACCCGTGTTCTTGTCTTCGGACCCATCGAGTTCCAGATAGGCATCTCCGAACAAAGCCAAATCATAGATGAGGGATTCCAACCATTCGTTGCCATTATCGTCAGGATTAGGATTCTTGAACCATTCTCGTGCCTTCTTCAATTGGTCAGCATCTCCGGTCTCTTCGCCAACGGGGAGGATGAACTCATATCCATTCCCCAGACAATCATCGACAGTTCTGCGGAGGATAGCATTGACGACTTCTGACTTCAATGAAATATCTCTCAAGAGGGAATATGACACCAGCGTATCAGTTCCGCTGCCTTCTGCTGCTCGCCCCTTCTTGGTGGCTTGACCGATTCTTGACATTGATGCCAAAGCCTTGCCATCCCAAAGCAATCCAGATTCAGGCTGGTTCGCTTCATTCACCAAATCGGTGAATCGTTGAACATCAGCAGGGTCGGGCGCATCGGTTCTTTGACGGCCAAAAACACGCTCACGGATGCTGCGCTTTCGCTCGGACATGATTGGTGGTTGCGCCTCATGGTTTAATTGCATTGGCAATTGAGAACGTGAGAATTGATTTGTTCAGTCCACGCAGTCCACACCCTCCCGATTCTCGAGAGTGCCGTTTGTGAGAATTGTCGCTGTTCCCCGACAATCTATGGGTGAGGCCACGAGTATAAGAACATTGCTATTGTGATATTCAACATTGATAGACCGAACAATTGATATAGTATCATCTCCAGCATCAGAATAGAGGCGAACAACCCGACCAACCCACAGGCGCAAGAACTGAAATCCGAGCAACAGGCGTGGATGGATGGGAGATGCGAAGTGTCGAGGTGTTGTAGTGTTCGTCTCTGCCAGAACCTGACCGTCGCCAAACATGACGGCCACCTCACATAAGAGACCCAAAGCAAACAATCTGTGCGGGAATTGGAGGATGGTCTAAGGCAGTCTCGTCGCTCGCCTCCGCTAATATCGGGGGATGGGGCGGTTGGGTTCACTTCTTGAATCTCCATTGTCGATAGCGCATAGCGAATCGGCAAATTATTTCGATGAACATATCAATCCCAATTGGGCTTGCTATCGGTCTGAACTATTTTCATGTTTCCATGCGGTCTCCCGCATTGATTTGAACCACACTTAGGTCGGTTCGAGCGAGTCCACTTTTCATGGCCACAGGCCGGACACTTGGCCAAGACGAGAGGCATTAGTATGGTCGCCCCCAGAGAGATGCTTGGTGAACAAGACACTTGATGCACATATCGGCAAGGCGTGTTTTGTTCTTGAGGCAATCGTGAACGTCAGGAGGGCAATCATCAGGTCTAATTGGTGAGGTGATGGTCAAAACAACCCCACCAATTCAGGAACACCCAAACCAGCGGCGACACCTGCAAGTATGAATAGAATCGCTCGCCTCGAATATCTGCGAATCACAGCAAGCACATCAATTTTAATCTCTTTCAGTTCAACAACATCAATTTTGAGCCGAGCCACATCATGTTTCAGGGTCGTCAAGTCGTCAGCAATATGAGCCAAGTGATTATCACGCAGGTTGGATAAATCCCTGTGAATCGCTTGGGTCCATTGGAATAAATGGTTGTTGTCGATTTCAGGATTCGGCATAATATCATCTCAATTTTATTCTGACAAGTTCTCGATGTCAAGCGATTCCAATTCGTCGATTGCATCCAATTCGTCAACGGTTGGATTTTCGATGGTTTGAGAATTAGCCTCTTCTCCACGTTCTGCTGCTGGGTCCGTATCGAGGCCAATAAGACCCAATGCCACAGCCTGTCGCTCTGCTTCGAGAATCTGCTCGTGCTGCTGGTTTTTGGTTTCGACCATTCGGAGATGTGCGGCCTGATTTTGAATATCGGTGTTTTGATGTTCCCAATACTCTGGCATCGAACCAATCTCTTGATTCTGTTCGTTTTTCCACAGTTCAAGAATAGATGTGAGGATGAGCAAAGCGGGTCCACCAATGATGGCTATGAGGGTTGTATAATCCTTGATGTTGACAAGAACTGCAGATGAATGCAGACCATACCAAATGACAAGACAGGCGAAGCCCATCCATGCCAGCACGACAGGAACTCCCACCAGAAGCATCAGGCGGTCGTTGAAGGACATTCCCTTCTTATTCGACAACAGCCTCACCATCTGACTCGACTATCTCTTCGACTTCTGCTTTGACTTCTTCTGCTTTATCTCCGATTGCTTTGATTTCACCTATGACTTCATCAAGTGTGATTTTACCATCGGCCATCAAACGTGTGTATCGCTCTTTGAGCCAAAGCCCTGTTGGTATTGCTACGGCGGTTGCGATTAAGAGAATGGTTTCGATTTCCATATCCATTGGTGAATCGGCTGGGGTTTAATACAATAGTCGTGTATTATTCCGATTCAGGAACTTTGGCAATTTGATTTTCATGTTTGGTTTCATCTGTATTGAACCATTCGCCATCCTTCTCAAGCCAAATGCTAAGGCAAAACGAATAGGTTTCGTTTGTTATCGCACCATCCCAAGTCCATGTTTTCCAATCTGGGTCTTGATATGTTGTATTGTAGCCGGTGAAAATTGAGCGAACAACATCTCCAGATTCATTCTTGATGGTTATATCGACTTCGATATGGTGAGTCAGGTCGCAGTTCAAATCGGCATCCCATCGAACCGTTGCCAATGTTTTGTTGTCCTCTTCTGTCCAGATGATTTCACTATGATAGAATAGTGCTGATAAATTGCAGGCTGGTTCGGTTTCATTGCCAGATTCATTGCCAGATTCAGTGCCGTTATCTGGATTTTGATATGAGTCATATTCACATGAACCATCATCATCTGTTGCTGTCTCATTGTAATTGTTTGCTGCTGGGTCCGTGCAACCATAGATTGGTTCTGGTGGAGGCGGTGGTGGTGGTGGATATTGGCACGAGCCATCATCCTCATTGGCCATTGAATCGTAATTCTCGGCGGTCGAATCCATACAGCCCCAGAATATGGTGATTACAGGCTCGTCTTGACGTTCTGCTTCGTCTATATCATCCGAACCCATCAAGTCGATTCCAAGCATCTCCAGACCCCCTCCGCCTATGACAAGAGCAATGATGGGAATGAGAGTCATAAGGAGAGCCTTGAACTTCTTGGCTTGCTCATTAGCCCTATCCAAGACTCCTTGTTTTTCATTCGACCAATTCATCTCACCGTCGTCGAGCAAATCGGCGAGAACCGCTTTGGCATCTCTCCCAGATGCTTCTGCAAGCAATTCAGCACGGGCTGACAGTTCTGTTAAATCAACCTCATCGTCGCCCATACCAATAACATTGGCGCTGGGGTTTTTTATGGATTGGTGAAAAGGATTCCCAGCCAACCTCGTGAACTCCCCACTAAGCCGTCGCCTGTGGTTTGCCGGTGCGCTGGTCTGGAATTGTAGCAGCCGACCCCACAGGCGGCTTAGGAGTCTGCGCTCAATGCGCTTCGTCGATTTCGCTCGCAGGTGGTGGTTGTCTGCTACAAACCACACCACGCACCACCACTATATCAATGTGCCGGTGTATCAATGGTGAGTAATATCAATGGGTTTGATATACTACAACGAGGTGGGTCAGCACAGAGGGTATAGACAAATGACGCAACCAGAACTAACAGAAAGAGATGAAAACGGACTTCTTGATTTAGGTTATGTGTATAAAGAAAGACGCTGCGGAGCCTGCGAATGCAATCTCCTTGTTCAACAAATTACTGACAACATTAAAGCGAAGGTGCAGTGTAAATGGACTCGTTGGTTCTGCCATGATTGCCAAGAGTTCGTTGAAACAAAATTGGTCATTGTCGATTGGCGAGACATGGGGTCCAAATCAACCGATGTTGCCAAATTGGAAAAGAGATGTGAACGCCGAATGCAAATCATCACCGAGATGCGAGATGCAACAGAAGCCAGATTGCTTGGTCTCTAAGCACCAAAGGTTCTCATGGTTGGCAATCCGCCACCCTCATCCATCATCTCGATAGCCAGCAACGCATACAGCAGGGCGTGGAATGCGTGGTCGTCGCCATCTCGACCATACTTGGTCAAGGTTTGCCCTCGCAATTGTCTCTGGCTTTTCATGTCGTCTTCGACCGAACTGTTGATGGCGCACCATTCATGGAGAACCCATTCCAAATCTCGGTCTTTGAATGGGAGAGAGATTTCCTTGTTCTTGATAATTTCAAGCGTTTTTTCCACATACGTTGTCCTATCGACAACGGCCATATTGATTATGTTGCGGTTGTTATCTCTTCGCTTGAACTGATATGGAGTCATTGGTCGAGATGAATAATAGCACGAGCAAACACGGTCGGCGAACTCGTCTTGGAGTTCCTTTGTTTGTCTTGCACCATATCCGATATCGCACACGACCTTCACGCAATTGTATCGGAGAATTAGTTCTTTGATTCTGGCGACTTCATCCAATTCTCCATCGCCTCTCGCCTCAATCCGTATTGCATTCAATATCTCTTTTCCATCCTTGCTGCAAATCACGATTGTCGTTGTCAATCCCCAATCAATTCCCATGACCGATTCTGCTGGAATCGCCAGAGACTCCGCTGGGAACTTATTGGGGTCAATACAATTCAACGCAACATCGAACGTGAGAGGTTTTGCAGAACCGGCAAAGAACTCGCCAAGCACTTCGTTTTGAAATCGACGAGGCGAGTATGTTCCTCGCTTTTGCTCTATATCGGCGTCTGACACGGATGGATGAATCAATTGGGTTATGTGATAGCCATAGATGTTCTGAACTTGCGTTGCACCGCCGTTTTGATGCACCCATTGGCTGCCATCCCATTCGCCCTTCGTGCTGGATTCCCAAAGCCTCCAGAACTCCGAGCCTTGTTCACGGGCTGTGCCAGATACAAGCACTATTTTGAAGTTCGATTGGGTGAGCATCTCCATCAGCATCGGGAGAACGTCTGGGTCGCAATCCTGATATTCGTCAATGCAACACAGGTCTGCGGCGATACCAAGAAGCCCATGTGCATCTCCCCAATTTGAATAGGCATAGAAGTGATTCAAAGACCTTGCACCAACATCGAATGTCTGGTGGCTCACGCTTGTCTTGATACGCTGCTTTAGAAGGCATCCATTGTTCACCGAACTCATCATAGCCCCATTGAACCGTTCCTCGACGAATCGGCTCACTTGCGGTTGTCTGGGCGCAGTATAGACCGCATTGAAGTATGGAATGTTGAGCAACCCATACAGGAGAATGTTGCAGATGGTTTCAGTTTTTTCAACCTTGCGAGAACACTTGAGAACAATCACTTTCGTTATGTCATTGCGCTCGGTTGCACCAAAGTGGCGATAGACTTCTTGGAGATACGGTCGCTCTCCCAGCAAGAATGCTTTGCCGTTGATGGTTCTGAAATAAGAAGCCCAACGGTCTGGATAGAGAGCAATCTCCCTCGCTTGTTCGCCTGTGAGAACAGCATTGCCAGCCTTGCTCATAATACAAGGAGGCAAGCCGCCCACATTCAATCTATCTGTTCAAACCTTTTCGACAACGGAGAATTGGTCTGCATATTCGTTTGCCTTTTGACGGGATTGGAATGTGCAGATTGTTTCGCCTGTGGAACGGTCTTTGACAGCGTAGTTCCCTTCATCATCACGAAGGATAACGACTTCAACGACTCGTGCTTCGATAGTGCCTTCAATGACCATAGCGGTGGTCTTAGAGTATGGTAATGCGTAATGCTTGGCACAGATGGGTCCATAGCCGTGTGCGGTGGACTTGAAGTCAGTTAGAGGCAAAGAGCAGAAGCAACAGCGACCGGATTTGCGCCCCATCTCTGAAACCGTTGCGATTGGGTCATTGCGGAATTGAGTCATAACTGCAACAACCGATTCTGTGGTTGCTGGTGTGAAGTTCCAGCCTGCGGTTGATTTGGTGATGTGTCCGAATTGGGAATCACGGTCGTTGTAGTCAGCGCCATGATTATGGATATAGAGAACATCATTGGATTCGCCGTTGCGTCGGTTCGAGCGAACAACGACTTCTTGGCCATCATCAGTAATCAAGTGGATTTTGGTGCGTGTTAATGTTGCACCAGCACCGTCGAATAATTCGAGAACTGCTTCAAATCCTGTCATTGCTTCTGAATCGCTCACAGGTGTGGTTGCGATTCGATGTGCTTCACGAGCCGCTTCACGAGCCACACGAGCCGCATCTCTGGATGCCATTGTCGATGCGTGTTTGCCTTTCATGTCATTGCCTTCTGCAATCATTTTATGGACAAATGGCAATTGCTTGGCGGATAAGAAGCCTTTGCTTCGACCTTGACGAATCAAGGATTGAGCGAAGTTCTGGCCACTTGATTTCAAGTGTGGTCGAACTGCTTCTAATTGGTCGCACAGTTCCGAGATGTTCTCGGTTGTTGACGGGGTGATGGTGCTGACGGTGGTGATTGTTTTACCAGCGCCCTCTTCGCCTGTTGTCGAGGTTGCGTCTTCGCCTTCTTTGACGAACTTGTTGACATAGAACATTTGTTTGCTCGATAGAACCCACTTGCTGCCTTTTGACACGAGGTCTCCGGCGAACTTTTGGCTTCTGGTCGGTAATACTTCAAGCACTTCTGCAAGTGCCGATATCGCTGTGGTCTGGGTTTCTGGTATGGTGGCCATACCCATCCTAAGTAGTTCCACTATATCAATGGTTCGGTATATCAATCAAGCGTCTTTCCAATCACGCTTGCGTTCTGCCATTTTGGTTTCACGCTCTGCACGACTTTCATCTCTGCGAACATCATCTGCACGGCGGAGTTCGGTTTTTTTGAGTCTGACATTACCTGCACTAATCGAGGCATTGACACATAATTCGATTCGCTCATCCGTGTGCGATTCAAAGTGAACCGCCCATTGAAATCCTCTGCGGAATAATGCGACATCTTCGACAATAGTATCGGCTGGCAATGATTCTTTGATTTGAGCGAATGCTGCTTCTTTCATCCATAACGATGCACAGCCCTTGATTGAGCCATAGATAGCGGCGACAATCTGATTCTCTTCATGTGGGTATCTGGCGACGGTGTATTTGATTGAACCTGCTGTCATATCCTCACATTGGAGTCCTTTGGATTCCAAAGACATCTGGATATTTGTTCGGCACATTTTCTTCATTTCACGCTTTCCTATCAGTGGTTTTTTTCTCGGCATGAGCCGTGCTGGTTATCCCACCTTTATCAATACATAGGATTCACACCAAACACCTTTGTTGAATACTTTGCAGCACTCTCGACAAGCCGATTCGGGAGACATAGCCCTTGTTCGGAATAATACCTTTTGGCAATTCGGACATTCATAGCGATGGAGGTTGCCTCTTTCACGTTCAAGCCGTTCCACCGAGCGCACGAACTTGGCTCTGTGGTATTTGTAATCTGGATATTCCATCCAAGACTTCTCCATCCTTTGGAACATGGGTCCATGACCCTCGCTCGAACCGAGAACTATGTGAATCAGTTCGTGATGAATCAATCCTTTGAGTAGTATCGGTGAACCCTCGAAGTAATAATCGAAGGCATATCGGTTAATCGACAACGTAAAGTCGTCGTCTTTCAGCCTGACTTGCGCCAGCACACGAATAGTTCCTTCACGGAGATATCGCCATCTCAACCAAGAAGTTCCTGATGGCAACCCACCGAGTTCGTCTGGCCTCTCGGCACGAAGTTCACGATACAACGAGCGCACGAGCAAGAGATGTTCAACACTTAATGGATTGGTCAATCCTCGTTCTCGACTCTTTTCCATTCTTCTCCCTCGACGGCGGTGATGAATATGACTTCATCTGCACGGAACATTCTGAAAACCTGTTGAGGATTCGACATCAATAACATTTGGACTTTTTCACCAATCGCCGATGGTGCTGTGTTGGCGTTGAGTTCCCAAGAACGGGTTTCTCTTCGACCGTTAATTTCAATCTGAACGGAATCATCATCATCTATGGCATCGTCTGGACACATAACTTTGGGGTGTCTCCCCACCATTATGAATGCGACTCATATGTCGATTGAAACCTTTGTCGGGTCTTTGAGGATTTGATTTGACAGTTCAAGAATAATTTTATTTGTATTCTGGAGATTGGTTTTGGTCTGTGGAGTATGCAGCATCCAATTATCGGAGTCAATATCTGGTCGAAGGCAAATCGCCATGAATCCAGATTCGCTCGGTTTGATTTCATTCATCGAGCCGATTGAAACCAATTCTGGTGCAATCGACTTTTTGGAAAACCATTCTTCTTCAACATCGTGAGTATCTATCCATTCGCACCAACCATTTGTCATTAGTGCTGGGTCAATTGCGACAAACGCTTTCAATGGAATTATCAATTGGTCAGGAACAAGAACCTTCTTTGCTGGTCGGGTGAATTGACCGGCGGTTGAATCGAGAACCCAGCCGTCGCACATGGCAACAACATGACCATCATATCCTGTTCCTTCGACTTCTTGTTCGTGGTGGATGGCGAGGCAATATGGCCAAATCCTCGTCTCCTTCTTTTTTCGACCGCCACGCTGGGGATGCCGATTGACCTGATGTTTTGGAATCCTTTTGACTATGGCTTCTCCACTTTTGGCTCGTGTGAAGTGATGGTTCCATCCATAAACATCACAGGCCATTGACTTTGCATCTGGGAATCCCATCTCATTCAAAGAGTATGCAATGCCCTCGCTCACTTGATAGCAACAATCTGGAACTATGCCTGAAATCTGTGCGAGGTGAGCAGCATTCAACACAGCCTCTATTCTCTTGTCAACATAATCAATCTCGATGAAATTGAATGGAATTATTTTTGAACTCACACCAATCGGCCTCCACCTCATGGTGGTGTTGCGAGTATATCAATGCTCTTGTTCCTCAATATGCCGACCATAGCAATCGACAAGCGTTGTTATGTCCTGACTCCGCATCGTGGTCGAATACCAAATGTTCCAATTGGCCATCTGGGTTGCAGCAACGAGTCATATCCATAATGACTTTTGGATTCTCGACTTGATGTTTGAATGCTTCTTGCATTGCTGAACTGATTCCAGCAATAATATCCTCGAATGTGCTGGTGATTTTGACTTCACCGATGTCGTCGTCTTCGTTTATGATTCTCACGTTGTCGCCAGATTGAATCAACAACATTATCGGCTTCAATACCGTTTCGCCCAGAACACTGTTCAAATCGGAATCCATTCAAATCATTCCCAATCGACAATTATATTTGCCGGACCCGTGCCAACGATTGTTGCCTTGACAACAATTCCCTGCAAGAATATAGCCTCGTTGAATACAAATGAAAACTGATTTTGCAGGTATGCGTCGAACTCAAATGCAACCGCACCAGCAACCGCATCGGCAACACTTTTGGCATCATACACGGTGATGGTGCATTCGTCTTGTTTGAAAGAGCCACTTATTCCAGATAACATTGAAAACGGAGTCGCTGACACGACCTGTGTTCCTGTTGCTGAAAGAGCAATGTGAGTCAAAACCATAACTCAACCTCTTGCGTGGGGGGTTATCACGGTATTGGCCTATTCGTCTTCACCAGATGGAGATGTTCTATCAGATAATGGCGAGCCTTGTTTGAGGATTCCACTTGCCTCTTCGATTGATTTCACTTTGGCCAAAGCAGCCTTTTGTTTTTTCAATAAATCTGGGCGGTGGATTGAGCAAACCCTGAATCCACGATTGGGTTGGTTGGTGCAATTCTTTTGAACACATCTGCGAGCCATAACTTCTCGGAGATGAATCCTGTATTTCAAACCAGCGTGAGTCGAGATTCCATTGAACCTTCGCTCACCCAATTCTCAATCGCTCGTTGAGCATCCGAGTATCGTCGCTTATTGGAGTATTCTTCACCATTGACAAATATCACCCATACGTTCCGAACCGCCCGAACCCGAACTCGTTGAATCCGTAATTCCCAGCCTGTGTTTGGACAAACGGATGAGTATGTGGAATAATTATCATAGCCCCACTTCAACATCGAGTCGGTCATATCTGGATGGATGCGCTCACCGTATTTCAATGACTTGGAATGATTGGGATGCTTCTTGAGCCTGTGAAACCAGCCTGCAATCATTAACCCCCTAAAGGGGGTTAGAACAATGAATGGAACCAGACCCCCCTTTGAGGCATACACACACCTCCAGATTGCGTAGTGCGTTTAGGTTTTGTATCGTGTGTGTGTGTCCTATACCCCTCTTGTTTGTTTAATTATTATTAGAGAACAGAAGTAGTATGAAAAGTTAAGAAAAAAAATAGTGAAAAACGACAATAATTTTCGAGGGGATATTGCACAGGAATCCAAAATAAATATGGCTCTCGATAACAGATGGGGGGGTTGGTCAGCAACCATCCCTCCAGCCTGCAATTCTTCTGGAACATTTTGTTTATTTGTTTGGCCTGTGAGCGCATGAATCGCTTGGAGGCAATCTCGTTGCTCATCAAGCAATCGACACGCACACGCCATCCCCAGCACACACGCATGGGCGGCATCTATCGCACCCATCACAGATGTTGGAGGTGAGCAGTTCAGGAATGAATCCCTCCAGCATCACCGGCATGGTATTGTTCATCATCTCCACACCAATCGGTGTGAGTATCGGGTGAACTGCAACCAACACCACCAGATGGGTGGCATGGATAATTGACTATCACATCTCAACGACCCCCCACCCCCGCAGGGATGGAGAGCCTAAGACTCGACTCGACTCGTGCTTGGTATTCAAGAACGGTCAGTGAATTGCTGGCGACCTGCCTTCATTCCACGAGTATCGTTGGTGATTCCCTTTAGAAGTGTTTCAGCAAAAGCGAATCTCTCGGAGTCAAAGTCAATTCCAAGTAGTGTAGCCTGTGTTGCGACATCACCGTTGATTAGTGATTCGGACATTTCCTGTGCTTGCTTTAGAGAAGTGATTTTGTTCTGTTTCATCAATAGTAATAGAGCAAGGGATTTTGTTCCCAATTTCTGTGTGATGATTGCGTCTGGGTTATCAAGACCAACTGTTGCATCTCCGGTGATGTTGTCTGTTGCACCTGTGATGTTGTCTATGATGGTCAAGTCAACAGCGTTGGTTTGCTTTTCTGCAGGTGCTTCATTAACAGTAGCACGGTCGGTCTTCTTCTGCGAAGTAGCCCATGATGCAACGGCGCAACCTGCGCCTGTTGACATAACAGCAGGAACCAAAGTTCCTGTTGCCCTATCAAGGGTTAGTTCGTTTGTCTGGCTCATTTCTAATTCTTCAGTTTGGCTCATATTGGCGGTCTCCTTATCCATTGGTAGCACTATGCACTATATCAATGCTTCGTGTATATCAATACCAATTGCCCTCAAAACCGGCTTTTTGCATTGTTCCATAGTGATTTATTTGAGCAGCAGATAATCTGTCAATTTTGACAAACCCCCTTTAGTGAGTATCGAATCCAATATCTGTTGTCGATAACCTCGAAGAATAATCGACAAATCAATCTGGTGCTGGTTTTGTGCTGGAGATGGACAACGTGCGATTGAGGGTAATTCGCAGCACGGATATATTGAAGTCAATACCTGTTTTTTGAGAATAGTGTCGATGGGATTAAAACGCTTTTTAGCAAGAAAAAACAGGCTCGCAGTAGCACGGTTATTTTGTCTGGGTCCGGCGTGTTTCACTTGGTCGTCTGGAATGGTGTCGATAGGCTATGTGTGATATTGAACTCAATACCAAATCGCACGTTCTGTTCCTCTATCCATTCCTCCTTGCTGGATAATCTGCAGCACCAGATTCTTTGGTCGTCTGGAAAAGTGTCGATGCCCTTTTTGTCAGGCACCCTTGAAAAACAACAGGCTCGCAGTATAGCGTTTTTTGTTCGTCGATGCGAGGGTGTGATTGGGTTTTTAATTTGGTCGTCTGAAAAACCGTCGATTGATTGTTTGCTGCGCTTGGGCTGGTGGCTGGAATAGTGCTGCGACTCTTGCTGGATAATTCCCAGCACCGGATTCTGGGATTCTCACGTTCCCTGACCCGAATAAAAGACAGGCTCTCGGTCATGCTTTTTTTTCTGTCGATGCCTTGTTAATTGCTATCTCACGTTGTAAATCGGTGCTGCGATATATTGAGTTCAATACCACTTGCTGCTGACAGCCTGCTGTTGCGAATCGCATATGCGGTTCAATCTGAATCTGTTGTTCCATCATCTGAATCTGAATCGTCTTCAACATCTATGATTTCAATTGCATCCTGTATGACTTCTCTGAATTGTTGAAGCGGGTCATATCCAACATTGACAACAACCTGTGGTGCGGCCTCCTGTGCGCCCGTGAACTTATCCATTGACTCTTGAGCCTTGATGAGACCACCAAGCATGAATGAAACGCTATTCAATTTGCTGACGGAATCCGCTTGGTCATGTGCCGATTCAATCACCGCTTCGAGCCGAGCAATCGCTCGTCGCCTTCGACCAAATGAATCGAGCCTCTGATGTTCAATATCATCCATCTCCGCTTTCGCCACGACCATCCACTTAATGTCCTCTGCAACAATCTGCGCCTGTCGAATAAGAGAACGCCATTTGTCGGCTGGGCTTGAAGAGTTAAACAGACTATTTTCAATCAAGTTCCTTTTGACTTCTGATTCAGTTTTGCCCCTCACCAAGAGATGAGCAACGAATCTCACGAGCGATTCATCGTGTTTCGATTTCACCATTACATCGGCCTTGTCAACATCATCAATGGTTTCATCCATATCATTGACCTATCGCTAAGTGGTTATTCACACTTTCGTAGTATTGAGGTTGCGACTATCCATGCCAATCATCAACCGATTTGACCAACCTGTATAGGATGGTTGTCTGTTGATTTAACTGCGCTCTGACGACGAATCTGTGGTTCACCCATTCCGTCAATATCATTGCGACTCGTTGACGGGGTTGTTGCATTCTCAACCCCCTTCTATCTGGGGATTTGGGGATTCTCATTGCTTCGACTAATTCATCCAAACCGAACTCATCACCAACATTCATTCCCTGTAATGCTTGTTTAATTTGCATTCGACATTGCTGGTTTCTTGTCATTATGAAAACCACGAATCCATTGTCTTTTGACCGACCGCCACACCGTCTTTGAAATCGGCTAAGAGCGTATCATCATCATCTGGCAATGGAACTTCTGGAATTGCATTATGCACGTTCTGAATCCTCACGCCAAGCCATCGAATGACCGGCACGGCCATCGAGTTCCCACACGCTTTGTATCGGTGGCCATCAGGACAATCATCAGCCGATTTGCCATTCCATTCAATTTTAGTCCAATCATCTGGGAATCCCTGCAATCGCTCACATTCTTTTGGAGTCAATCGACGAACAATCATATCTCGCTTCTCAAGTATTTGGGATTGATATTTATGTGGTTGACTCAACACAGTTCCTGTTCGTGAACCATCTCCACCAACAAGCCGACCCTCATGGTCGTCATTGATAGCAACGGCAACCGCAGGCTGGCGTGGAACTCCTTCTTGACGAACTGCAGGATAACCTTGACCCGCTTGGCCACCACCAGATGATGAAAGTGTTGGGTGAACCTTTGATTCAAAGACACGGCCATCTCCCACTGATGTGAATGCTGCAACATCATCTCCCTCATCATTGGGAATTGAAATAATCCCTTCATTCCCCATTTCACTTAATGTGTATGAAGGCGCACCAGCCTGACCGACTCCTGTTCCATTTTGACCCTTCGTGAATATCTGAATAGGCAAAACGGAATCCTCTTGGAGAATCGCCAGCCCGCCTTGATTCTTGGCCGGTGTTGGTGCTGATGTGTCAAGAGTCGGAGATATTGATTCTTCGTGGATTCCAGAATCTGGGTTGGATGATTTCATCGAATTGGAATTGACTCCATCGAGAACAAATGCTGTATCTGGAATCGGAACTGCAACCGCATTGCGAGCATCAACCGCCAATGTTGGAGATTTGTTCTCCATCAACGAATTGACTGTTTGTTGGTTGGATTGATTGCCTCCGATACCGATTGGCAGTTCACCATCCCAATCGACACCAGATGGATGAGCCTGTGCAATCATTGTTGCATTCGTGCTGGTATCGTGGTGCGTGGATAGAGAATTGGTTTTGTCGCCCTTCACGTTCACTTGCTTGCGTGTCGAACCGTCTTTGGCTTGGTTCATACCCTCAACGAATGCGAAGGCATCTGGGTCCATATCCTGTGCAACCATTGTTGCAGCGTTTCGTGGGTTTTGGGTTGTTGAAATAGTGTTGGTCGTGTCGCCTGTGATATTCACGGGTTGACGGAGAATCCCTTTGCCATTCTTAGTCAATCCTTGATTGAATGCGAATGCTGCTGGGTCGTCAGTTTCCTGTGCAACCATAGTCGCATGGGTTGTTCCACCTTGACTCGTTGTTCCAACGGTGTTGGTCTTATCTCCTTTGACTCGAATCTGTCGTCGTGCTTTGCCATCTGAATCGTGATTCATGGATTCAACAAATGCAAATGCCGAATCATCGACTTCATGTCCGACAAGAGCGCAATCCGATTGACAATGAAGTGTTGGTGCGAGATTGGCGGCTGGATTAGTCCATTGGGCGGCTTGGCCACCACCGATTCCATAGGTCTCGGTCTTTACTCTTCTTCGAGTATCGGGAGATTTACCATCCCCGCTGCCCCTCTCTCCAAAGCCTTCTGGAGAACTTCTGGCATCCTCTTTGCTCTCGCCTCCGTGTGTCGGCGAATGATTCCGCTGCAGGCTGCTTTGCTCAAATAATACCGCTGCGGAATGTCGCCAATCGGCTCTAATATGTCCAACAACGAAGACTCGACGACGGCGTTGGGGAACTCCGAAGTGTTGAGCGTCAAGAATCCTGTATGAGACCCCATACCCGCATTCCCCCATGAGTTCGATAAGGGAACCAAAATCCCTCCCTCCGTCAGACGACAGGAGACCAGCGACATTTTCAAGGATGAACCATGTTGGTCGAACCGTGTCAATAATGCGGCAGAACTCGATTGCCAAGTTCCCACGAGCATCATCCAATCCAAGTCGCTTTCCTGCAACAGAAAACGATTGGCATGGTGAGCCTCCGATGATAAGGTCAATGTCTTTGTCTTTCCATTCATCCCAATTCACCTTTGTAATATCTCCGAGATTTGGAACATCTGGGAATCGTTTTGCCAAGACCGCAGATGGGAATGGCTCGATTTCACAGAATGCTGCAGGTTCCCATCCAAGTGGTTCCCAAGCGACGGATGCGGCTTCGATTCCAGAGAAGCAAGAGATGTATCGGAATGGCCTTGTTGGTTTTTCATCAGACACATTTCAATCCCCCTTAATCTCCCCAGCCTCACCAGCACTTTTACTGTTTGGGTCAACGAATATATCACGACTCGCTTCGAGCAAGTATTCAGATTCATTCAATGCTTGGAGAATCGGCGACATGATGCAATGGAATACATGGCTCTTGTCTCGATGTGTTTTAAGACTCTCCTTGATGGAATTGATAATCGACTCTGACATATTTTGCTCACGCTTCATGGCAATCCAATTGATGTCAACCACTTCATGGATTTGCTTCATTACGTTCGTGGCCTCGTGCAATTGTTCCAGATGGTGTTCCTCCGCCATTTCAGCATCACGGATTTGTTCCTGTTGCCACATTGCGTATTCCGCTGGGTCGTCAGTTATCATAGATTAGCGAGTCAAATCCCACCCTTATCAAAGGGTCGCAATATCAAAGCATTCCATCTCTTATTCTTTGTTCTCTCTTGCTTATCAAATAGCATTTGCCACAGAGTATTTTGGATGCGGTTTTGCCACGACCAGCCCTCGTGTTGTATTGGTTGATTACAGCCCCGCAACGGTCGCATAGACTCCCATTGAATATGCCTTTGGGATTGGATGGTTCGGTCATGGAGTTTCACTGATGAGACTCCACTATAAATGCTTCATGGTGCAATATCTATGGTTCGACCTTCTTCGCTGACATTGAATGTTTCGATGTAGTATCTGGGTTGACCGCCCCCATCATCATTAGTATAGACGGCATTCACACTGACACCTGCATGAACTGTCAGCATCCCTCCTTGCATCGGGATTCCTGTTTGGCCATTCATTTTAGTCCACAGAATCGGAGGGAATGAGGCTGGAGTCAATTGAACCAACACAGGAGTCGATGCCGTGTTCGTGATTGTAATTTGATGTGTTGGGGTTGTTGGTGGCAAGTCAATTATCATAGGGCTGCCATCGCCACCCAAAGCAATCACTTTGTTGAGGTTTTGGGGAATGAATCCACCATCAGGAACAGGCTGGAGAGTCGGTGGCAATAGATTTGTTCCTCCACCACCACCACCAGATGCGGCCAAAGAGTTCCCTGTGAGCGTGAGATTAGCACCAATCGTCAATGGGGTGAGGTCGCCGTTTGCATCGGCATAGACGATTGCATTTGTAGTCGCAGATTGGCGAATTGTTCCATTCACATCGAGTTCGGTTGCTGGGGTTGTTTTGTCAATCCCTATTCGTGTTTCACCAGCAACGAGACTATCTCCACCGAGAATTGTCAAACGCTCGTGATGTGCGTTATTCTTGTCGTCGGTCTTGACCCAAAAATCGCCATCATACGCATACAATCCGTCGCCACCATCCAATTGAATTGACCTGTGAAAATAGAAGTATGTTGCACTTGTTTTCATGTGCGCCCATGTTCCACCGTTTTGCATTCCCATGTTGATGTAGCCATGTTCGGTGTTGATGGCGAATGTGTTGCTGTTGTTGCCAGCACCGATTCGGATATTCCCCGTTGCTGGTGCAGATGGTATATCGGCTTGAGCGAACTCGATAACCCCGCCCCATTGGGTGTTGTTATCGGTGGCATCAATTTTGGTCAATGCTTTATGTGCTGCACCACCAGCAGGAACTCCAAGTCCTGATGAACCCGTTGCACCCTGCGCCCCCGTTGAACCCGTTGAACCTGTGGTTCCAGCAGTGCCTTGAACTCCTTGATTACCTTGAATACCTTGAGAGCCAGCATCTCCTTGAGGACCCTGTGAGCCTGTTGAGCCGGTCGCACCTTGAGAGCCGGTTGTTCCAACATCTCCTTGAGGACCCGTTGAACCTGTCGGACCCGCAGCACCAGCGTCAGCGAGCAATTCCCAATAGGTTGCGTTGGGAGGTTGTCGATATTGATTCGCCACGATGCAAACGTATGAATGGCCTGAATCGGATGAAACATCAGATACGATATATGCGGTTGCTGACGACCAAGCACCTCGCCATTGGAGTCCTGCTGGACCCGTAGCACCTTGAGAACCTGTGGTTCCCGTAGCACCTTGAATACCTTGAGAACCCGCCGCCCCAGCAGTTCCTTGAGAGCCTTCATCTCCTTGTATTCCTTGAGAGCCTTGAATGCCTTGAATGCCTTGCGACCCATCAGCGCCGGTTGAGCCTGTTGCCCCAGATGCCCCAGATGCACCTGTGGTTCCCGTTGTTCCTCTCGGCAATGTGAGATTCAATTTGCCATCGGTGATTGTTGCTGCGGCATTGCTGCCAGATGCGCCGGTTGATGTTGTTCCAATTTTCAGATTTGACGTTCCAGAACTGTCCGTTGTTGTTGGTTGTATCGAGCCAAATATCCGTGTCGATTTCATATCGTCAGGAACTTCTCCCAAAACATCTGGCAAACCTCCAGACAGGTCTTGAACAATTCTGACCAATTGACCATAACTCATGTTGGCACGGATTGATTGGTTTGGGTAGTTCGTGCGAATCCATGAACGGATTGATTCATCTCTTGTTGCCATAATAATCACTAAAATCCAAAAACATTGAGAACCAAAACATTGATAAGCCGTCAGCCCACCTGCGTATCGGGTCGGCCATCACTTGACAGCCCATACCTCCCAGCATTCACCTGTGGAGTCGTTTTGGAATCGGAGATAGGGAATGTCCTCGCCATCAGGATTTGGATTGACGGGTGAGATTAACTTGAATATGAAGTCGATTGGGTCTGGACAAGCAGAACCTTTCATCGAGTATGTATCTCCATTCTTGCTGGTGATTGACCAATCGTCGCCGTTCTCAATGAGCCGAGCAATGATTCTCATTCCCTTGTCATAGCCGACAAGTTCTGTTGAACCATCGTCGTTTTTATGGACCCAAACCATCATTCCCAATCCGCCCCAAGTTCACCAAATGGTTTGTCTGGGTCGAACGTGAAATTGTCAAAATCCATGTCGATTACCAGCGTTGGATTCTTGTTATCGGATTCGATAATTTGTTGCCACATTGCTTCAATCATCTGGAGAGGATTGTATGTGCAGCCCGCACCGATTCGGACACGGCCAGAACCTTGAGTATTTGGAAAAGTAAAATCCCAATGAAGGGGTGAAATGCGAACAATCGCATCTGGGTTTGAACTGCAATCGGAGTCGTCGTCAATAAATCCCCACAGTTCCATTCCCAAGCGGCCACTCACGACCCAGCGCATCAATCCAATCTCGACCACTTGCATGACCCTCCATCAAGGCTTGGGGTTATTGACAATAGCCCTTAACTTATTCACGGCTGCACGGCATCGAGCGCACACTGATGTTGCTTTGCTCATATCGCCGTTGTTGAGTATCTCTTCGACCCACACGCCCTCATGGACAATGGAGTCGTCTGTGGTTCGCCCACAGACCGTCTTGGGGCTTATGCCCTCCATGATATGCAATCGCCCTGTCGAGCCACCTGTTGCCAGACTCACGAGCGTGAGGGGTTGGTGGCTTGCCATTTTGGGTCAGACTCCACCACTTGCTGAACATTGACAGCAATGGGATTTGTCTTTCGTTTTCTGCATTCTTCATATGCGGCTCTCAACGCTTCGCCGACATTCCCTTCTTTGGTTATGTCAACGCAACCTTGAGTTCCTAAATCGACACGAACTCTGAACTTGGTCATAAATCCTCAAGGGTCAACCCACCCTTATCAAAGGGCGAGGATGCCTCGATGGTGGGTATGTGGCTCATGCCTTAACGCACTTGCATTGACCCATGCAAGCAACCGCTTCTGCGATTGTCATGCTGCCTTCGTTGATGAAGTCGGAATAGATGATTCCAGCGGATTGTTCAATGGTGAATCCGACCATGCGGATTTCAACATGGTTGCGGTGTCTATCATTGACTGCTGCGGTTCCTCTGGATTCTCGGTTGATTGCACCGCATCCGATTGCGTGAGTTCGGCCTTCGCCTTGATTGAATCGGTGAGTAATAACTCCGGTCTTGACGGTCTTGTCGGTTGAGTTATCAACATTGAACATTATCTCGACACCTTTTCGTGTGCGAATCTCAATTCGAGTCGAGTCTGTCTGTGCGCTCATATCTATGCGTTGGGCTACACCCTTATCAATGCTTTGGGAATATCAATGGAATTACCCATTAAATCGCCTTTTTTCAGGCGGCGGTTGATTGATTTCAAAGACCCTTTAGGGAGAACTTTCCATTAGTCAATTTGTAGCAAGCATCACGAACTGAATTGATGAATACTCGCTCGTGCTTGTATCGTGGGTATGAAGAGATTGAAGTGGTCTTGCCATCAACGATAGTCCAAAGGTTTGCATTTTCACCATAGACTTTGCATCCAGATTTCATCATTCCAAGACATACTTTGATTGAACCATCAGGCATTGGGAATGTGTGAATCATAGCCATTTTGTTGCGAACTAATGTGTTTGCTGTGCTGGACATGACCGTATCACCAACGATTGGGCGGTCTCTTTGTTCGTTATCGTAAAAGACAGAATGGAACAAAGCACCGAGATAGTGCTTCTTTGCTGCTGTCTTTTTTTGGGCATCGGTTCGGTTGTCAAAGTGGTTCGACATGGTGGGTGCTGACGGTTGCACCTTATCAATGCTTCGATTTATCAATGTCTTGGGATATTCAACAAATCGACAGGCTGGAGAATAATCGACGTTCTGTTTGAACGTGAAATGGTATTGAGTTCGATAAGCCTAATTATTCGCAATCGCGAATAGTCTGAAAATTGATTCGTAAATCGACAACGAAGAAGGCTTTCGCCAGACGAATAAACAGGAGATTTGGATTCACTATCAAGTGAATCATTCACTTCTTTTTGAATGTCAAAGTAGTCGTTGAACTCTTTCGTGGATTGCGTTTGTCTTGCTTGATGTTCGGCCAGATGCCCTTTGGATGCGCCTTATGCTTCTTTGTAGCCATACTCATTCGCCCTTCTTAGATGGCAAGCCATTGGCTTCAATATCGGCACGGATGAGGTTCTGAACAATTCGACCTGCGGCCACGCCAGATTCTCTCCACGCCTTGATGTAGTCAACGCAATCTGCTGGGAGATTGACGGTGATTTGTTTGAGATTTGCCTTTGGTTTTTTGATAACACCTGCTGCTTGCTCGGCTTCATCCAAAGTCATATCGGTTTGGAATCCAACACGGAATCTGGCATTGCCATGATGGCTCGTGCCGTTGCGACTCATCACTATCGAGTCAACGCCATCAACGATTCGAGCGACTTGTTTCAAGACAAATGCTAATTTTTTTGGAGTCTGTTGATAGTTCTCTGGGAGATTTGGGTCGGCATTTACACGTTCGCAGATTTGAGCAGAAGTCAATGGACCCGTTGCTTGGGAGTTCACTAAAGTAGTCAGGATTGATTTCATCAGGGGGTTCGGTATTTTAGTAGCCATAGGTATCACTTCATTCGTGTATTCCCACCGTCTTAAATTGTTCGGTTGACACCGATATCAGATGGGGGAATTGGATTGCTTTGTCGGCTTTACAATGAGGACAAGCAGCGTTGGCTTGTCGATTGGGGAATGACATTTTCACCAGCACACGACCATTACAGGCTTTGCATCGGAGTTCATCGTGATAGTGAGCAAATGCTGGAGATGCGGTGTCGATTGTCTTGCATTCTCGCTTGTCTTTCCATGCTGGAATGAACTCGGTTTCATCAATAGGGATAACAACCGCACCCGTATCAACCTCGCTCGCCAGAATCGACATAGCAATGCTGTGGTCAAAGGCATCCTTTTTGGTTGGATGAACAAACACCGATTCATTCAATTGAAATCCATAGGTTGCCTTTGCAGTATCGCCATCCAAGAGAAGCACCAATTCATCCACTTGTTCAGTAGTCATGCGAACATATTCATCAACACGACTACATATCTCATCCATCCCAGAATCATTGTCGGGATTGAATCTCCACCAATCGGGTGGAATCACATCGAAGTCGCTATCCTCTTCTGCACAGGACATGATTATGGGTCCAACGATTGTTCCAGATTGACGAACTGCATCCAACATGAATCCTGTTCCAACCCAATTCTTGATTGGCACGATTAGAATATCACCCTCATGCACATCTGGACTGATGCCATTGTAGCACATTATGGGGTATTGGGAGAGCAATGGGTGTGATGCACCATCCGGTTGAAACAAACGGCAATAGGCGGTGTTTAACGCATTACTATCGGGATGCTCACTAATGTGGCTATGTGCCGATACGGGTGGTTGGTTAATCTCGGTCTTAAGAACTTGAAGAATGGTATATCCAGCGACCATATTCTCGCCCCATTCCAAAGCGATTCTATCGGCTATTTGTTTCCAGATGAGAGGCATGGTATTACCAATCTGGTGCTGGAGTTCTGATTCCACACCAAGAACATTGGCTTCATCAACCAAATCACGATGCGCTTGTTTGCTCATCATACCCATGATTCCGATATGTGGATTAGAGCGATGTGCCAATCGGAAAATATCCATATGAGACAGATTGGATTCGATTTCAATTGAACGGCCATATGATTCATTGGCAATGTCAACATCGACATCGAGTCGCATGGCGATATCGGAATGATTGGCAGGGGTGTTCTCAATCGCCCAATACTTTTGCTTGAGATTTAACCTATCAGCAAGGTTCATTCTTATGGTATATTTGTTGTATTCGGTGGCTGGATATTCTTGATTCAGCAACCTCCTGAACGTATCAGGCTGGCCACTTTTTTGGGCGCTGCGAGATTGATGCGAGATGAGACCATCCTGTGTATGATGGCCAAAGTGATTGAGAGCAGCCTCTATGGTATCGGTCATTGAATGCACCGTATGGCCACCATAAGTGGCTTGGTATGATGGATAGGCCGGACTCATTGGAATCCCTCATGCTTTGTTCTTGATGGTGCGAACCATTTTACGGATAACCGGCATTGATTCACGGATTAAGTTCTTGCTATTGTTGACACGGACAGCGTTTGGATAATATGCGCTGGTGTCCATTCCGTCAATTCCAACGGAGAACAATCCAATGTCTTTGTTGGCGTTGCTCACGACATGGATTAAGTGTTCATCACAGTTCATGGTTGGTGGACAAGGACCCGCTGGTTGTCCGTCAGAGATAACGAATAACATACGGTTGCCAGACATAGGCTCAAGGCGATTCAAGCACCATTGAACTGCATATCCATCAGCGTTTGAGCCACCTGCGGTTGGTTGGCGGATAGCGGCTTTGGTGATTTGGTTAAGAGGTGCATTCATTTGTTTGCGGATTCTCATTGCTGTGGAATTGCCACTTGAAGCGAAGTCAACAATCTCGCAACCAAAGTTCAATTTGTCAAATACTTCTGCAAAGACACAGGCAGTTTGAGCAGCGTTTTCACATCGAGAGCCACCCATTGAACCAGATGAATCCACGAGGATAATCACATTTGCTACGGCCTTCTTTGGTTCATTCTTTTTCATAAAGAGGCGTGAATTGGTTTGGTGGTATGCTAATTTGCGACCATCAAGCATTCCACGCTTTAGACCACGCTCGTGCTTGCTGTTGTCGCCCTTGAGGGTGCGCTTGAGTTCGTTGACCATAGTGGTGATTGCAGACTTGTTCTGGCCTATTACAGCGTGGAATGATTCTGCGAGTTCTTCAATATCGACAGCGCCACGCTCAACGAATGATTCAGTGGTGTGGGTGATTCGGCAATCATGGCCACTGCCATCATTGGAGGATTCAACGGGTGAAATGATATCGGCCTTGTCTTTGCTGTTGTCAACATCACTGTCGAATCCATTCTTCAAATCGAGAGCGTCTTGGTATTCATCATCCATTGCGGCTTGGGTGTCAGCCCACAGTTCATCCATTTCAGTTTGATTCCAGCCTCTATCTCCGCCAGACCCCATCTCATCGGATTCGCCGTCATTGCATGGTTCGTCTTCGCCTTCGCCTTCGTTGAATGCGTGGGATGCTTCTCCATCGGAATCTGAATCGGAATCTCCTTCACCGGATTCGCCTTGACCTTCGCCTTCGCCTTCTCCTTCGCCATCTGCATCTCCAGATGAATCGGAATCTCCAGCGTCTTCGTCGCCTTCTTCACCATCACCGTCAGCACCGTCGCCGTTGCCTTCAGATTCTTCACCGTTCTCGTCGCTTTCAGAGCCATCGTTTGCATCAGAGGTTGAATCATCACCCTCTTCGTCTTCGTTGGCTTTAGAAGCCTTCTTTTGAGCCTCTTTGGATTCTTCTGCAAGTTCATCCATTTTCTTTTTCAAGTCATTGAATCGTTGGCGGCTCACTTCTT
>Ga0115000_10000126_pt1 | contig 65448 bp, 70 predicted proteins | sample ArcticOcean_MG_C_6_FD_89690 | JGI IMG/M metagenome (GOLD analysis project Ga0115000, IMG submission 89690) | Marine microbial communities from western Arctic Ocean - ArcticOcean_MG_CB8_128 | ecosystem: Environmental > Aquatic > Marine > Oceanic | place: Arctic Ocean: Canada Basin | collected... | reverse complement strand
TTGACGCCAACGCAACCGCGGGAACAAGCAAAGAAACAACAAGAACGCTGAGCGCCAGCTTTGACTTCGTGATGTTCATCGAATCTTTGCCTTCCAAAGAAGAACCAACAATGCGACGCCACACCGAATGAGTAAAGCCGAAACCCCCCGATCGGGACTCGCTTCGAACTACACCAACCCCACCCAAAACAACGCCCCAAAGTCTTCTCGTTCTCTTCGATCTTGAGTCGCTGGAGGATGTAGCTAGGGGGCAACAAGGGCAAGGCAAACCACCAACCAGCACCATCTGGCTGCTGCGCCACTGCCGTCACGAGCTCGACCGCTCCCCCGTTGGATTCGTCCTCGATCTCTCCGACGCGGCGGGCGCGCTAGGCCTCGGCCACAAGGGCGGTCGCAACTCGGCGCTCGCCCGCAGCCTGGCCCGGGCCTGCCGATTTGAGGTCGCCCGCCCCACTGGCTCGGGTCAACTGGAGGTTCGTCGGCGGCTCCCTGCACTAAGTCGCGGTCAACTCGGCCGTCTTCCGCCGGTAATTCAGCGCCGTCACGAACTCCATCTCGAACGGGCCGAGGCCGGCGACCATTCCGCGCTCCAGCGCCGCGCTCGACGCCTCGCGTTGGGTCTGATCGAGTGTGGCGACGCCATAGACGATGCTGAACTTCAGCTCGGACAGTGGCGATTTCACCCGGCAATTGCCGCTGAAGCTGTTCGTTGGGCCTGGGATCGACACCACGGGGAAGGCCCTCGGTAGGGCAAAACAGACTCAAAAACCGCACCAAACTGCGGCCACCCGGGGATTTGACCTATAAGTGATCCAGACGGCCCTACGAATTAGTTCAAAAGATGCATAAGGAACCGGGTTGGTCGCGCCGAAAGAACAGAGACGGTTCGCTGCCGAAGTGGTAGTGACAAATACACAGGGGAGTCCACCCAAAATGACCACCGCATACCAGTTCCTTTCCGCTTGGATCACCGCTCACATTGACGACGAGCGTGGCGCCAGCCTCGTTGAGTACGCTCTGCTTGTTGCGCTCATCGCTGTTGTCTGCATCGCGGCGGTGACCGCTCTCGGCCAGACCGCTTCGGAGAAGTTCTCCGAGGTTGACTCGTCCCTCAGCAGCTGATCCAGACAAATCACTACTCGGACGGCGGCCCTTTCGGGCCGCCGTTCGGCGTTTTGGCGGGATGTATCGCCGTTATTGAACTCGCTCAGCCAGATGGGTCAGCTGGGTACGGTGAAGTTCGCGGCGAGATCGGCCAGGAGCCGCACACCGAAGCCGGTGCCGCCCTTCGTGATGTCGGCTTCTTCGGCTTCGCTCCACGCGGGCCCGGCCAGGTCAATGTGGGCCCACGGAATCCCGTCAGCGACAAACTCCTGCAGAATCAGGCCCGCCGTGAGCGCACCGCCATAGGGAGTGCCGATGTTTTTCATGTCGGCGACCGACGAGTCGAACTGCTTCTTGTAGTCCTCGGGCAGCGGGAGATGCCACACCCGCTCCCCCGTTGCCTCTGATGACGACCGGATCTGATCGATCCATGCATCGTTGTTACCCATGACGCCAGCGATCTTCGGACCCAAGGCCACCATGCACGCGCCGGTCAGCGTGGCGAGGTCGACGATTGCGTCGGGTTTTGCTTCGCTAGCAAGTGAAAGTCCGTCGGCGAGGACCAGCCGGCCCTCGGCATCAGTGTTGAGTACTTCGATGGTCTTGCCGTTACGGATTTTCAACACATCACCGGGACGGGTTGCATCGCCACCCGTCATGTTGTCGGTCATCGGGATATACGCCCGCACCCGGCATGCAGGGGCGATCTTGTGCATCACTGACATAGCGCCAACCACGGCGGCGCCACCGCCCATGTCGCACTTCATCGTCATCATTCCCACACCAGTCTTGATGGAGAGGCCGCCGGAGTCGAAGACAATTCCCTTGCCGACTAGGGCGAGCGTGCCCTTGATCTTGCCCTTTGGCGTGTAGGTCAGCTCCACGAGACGGGGCGGAAGTTCTGACCCACGATTCACACCCAACAAGCCGCCGAGTTGGCCCTTTTTGATGTCGGCCAGGTCCCAGACCTTCACCTTCAGGCCGGCCGCGGTACCGGCCGCGGCCGCCCGCTTCGCGAACTCGGGTGCCGTGAGCGTGCCACCCGGCTCGTTGACCAAGTCGCGAGCAAGTGTCTGACCGTCGGCGATTGCATCGCCGAGATCAAGGGCCTCCTGATTACGGACGCCACTCCCGCCCGCCACGTCAACCCGCGCCAGCTTCGGCGGCTTGCCATCGGACTTGTAGCGCAAGAACTTGTAGGTCCCGAGCCGAATTCCCTCGGCCAAGGCCTGGCGCGCGGCGTCGGCGGCGATCGCCGCGTCCGGAAGCTCGACACCAATTCGCGCGTGTCGGCCTTGGCCCCGGGCGAGGATCGCTCCGGCTCGCCGGATCGCATTGGCATCCACATCGTCGGCCCCGCCAATGCCGACAAGAACCTGCACGCGGTTGCCGTCTGGCCACGAATGGGCCTGCCCTGACTTCCCCTCGAAACCAGCGTTCTTCAACTGCGACTTTGGTGCGCCGTCGATACCGGCCGAAACCTGTTCGACGGTCACGACACGAACTGCCGCTTTCGCGGCCTTCGGAATCGAACGAACTGCGTGAAATGTGATGGCCATGTGAGACGCTTCCGGTGCCGGTGGATCTGGCGGCAGACTACGCGGCCAGCGCGGCAGGTGGGGGACGCCCCTGGCGGGAATCGTCAACATGAAACCGGTGGCCGCCGGCCGAGTCACCGGCCACGACGAGGTTTTCCGCGCCGTACAGAGGACATAACTGCCACCGTGGAGGTACAAGACGGCCCGGTCGATGAACCGACTCGGTTGAAACGCGCTGTCTTTCGAGGTACGGCCGAGTGCAGCTGCGCCGGCATCTCGTGGAACGAGTTAGTTGTCGAGCAGAATCCTGGCCACAAGGTCCTGCCCGAACGCCGTGAGAATCGCGAGATACATCAGGCCGGTCGCAGCCATCACCGCGGAATACTCGCGCCCCTTCAATGCGGCACGGGTGACGAGCACCAACCCAATCGTGGTGACGACACACGCGAGCCAGAACCACCCCAACAGACCGTTATAAGCATCGTCGATGGTGCCGGTCCACACCGACACCATCCCGGTAGGAATCAGCATCGCAATGGTTTCCGCCACCCACAAGATGCCGGTCCACTTCACCAACTCGTGGATTGGCGCTCGGACCAGGCCCGGCTGCACGAGGTACCAGTGGCCAAGAAGCATCGCATCGGTGACGACACCTAGGAAGAGCGCACTTGTGAGCCCGCGGAAAACGCTGAGCAGCATCGGGTCGCCCGCGGCGATCGAACCCATGAGTACCGCGAGCAGGCCGAGCCCCGCCGTGAGAAGGTCTAGTCTAGGGGGAAATTCGGCGACCGATTTGTTGAACCGTTGCTCGTCGCGATCAATACCCGTCATCTCCGCAACCCGGGTAGTGCGGCGTTCAACGAGCTCGCGTTGTCCGGCTACGCCGGCGCGTCGCCGTACCACGCTCACGCCCAGAGTGATGACGCCCGAGATCACAAAAGCGATCGTCGCAATCTCGCGAGTCCAGGTGGGCGAGGTGACAAACGCGGCGGCCAGCGATCCGCCGGCCAATAACAGGAAGATCAATCGCTGGAGCCAGCCGTAACCCAGCCCCACCTCGCGCCGCCGGGTGGTCACCCAAAGAAAGAGCCATCCACCAGCCGCCCATTGCACAAGCACGGTGGCGCCGTCGACACGAATCACGTCGCCAAACTATCGGCCCTTTCTCTCCCATCGACCCATCGGTACTCTTAGCCCGATGGACCTTCAGCAAACATGGGAACCACACCGCGGTCGAGGGTGCGTAAAGCTCGACTCGTTCCCAGAGGCGCAACACCGTCACCTCGCTCGATTTCGAGGCACGAATGCACACATGCTTGAGATCGGGGTGCTTGCCGGTGGTTCCCTCGAAATTTGGCAGACCTACCTTGGTTCCGACGCCACGATCATCGGGGCCGACATCGTGCCAAGCGTGCGCGACTACGTCACCGACTTCATGGTCCACATTGGCGACTAGGCCGACCCCGACTTTCTTCGTGCCGCGAGCGCCGAGTCGGGACCGTTCGACATCGTGATCGACGACGGTGGCCACACCTTCCACCAACAAATTAGGTCGTTCGAAACGCTCTACCCGCTGCTTGCGAACGGCGGCGTCTACATCGTCGAAGACATGTGCACGAGCTACTGGGACGAGTTCGACGGCGGCGTTGGCGTTGCGGCCAGCTTCATCGAATACGCGAAGCAGAAGGTCGACGAACTCAACGCCGACTTCGTCGAGACCGAAGCCGATCAGCCCCGAGACTTTGCTTGCAGCACCCTGAGTGTCACCTTCCACCAAGGCATGGTCGTGTTCGAGAAACAGGCGAACACACCCACCAAATACCTGCTCTGCCAAGACGGCGCGCTTTCCCTCAAGGGAATGCAATACGACACCGGCTGGACCGACTAGCCCCTCCGTCGTGCCGAATCGTTCGGTAATGTCGAGCCGCTAGGCGACGACCGCTAGATGGTGATCAACGGTATTCAGTGAGTCCGGACCATCGTCAGTTGCCACGACGATGTCTTCGAGACGCATACCCCAACGACCCGGCATATAGATCCCCGGCTCGATAGAGAAAGCGTTGCCGGCGACAAGCGGCACGGTGTTGCCTTCGACGATGTACGGGTCTTCGTGGGCTTCAACACCGATCCCATGACCGGTCCGGTGGATGAAGTAGCTCCCGAAGCCGGCATCGTTGATTCGCTGGCGGCCGGCCCGGTCAACGTCCTGGGCGGGGGCACCAACAACTGCGGCGCGAACCGACGCGGCTTGCGCCTCGTGGAGCACCGCGTAGGCCTCGAGAAAGTCGCGCTCAGGCCGCTCGCCAACCCAGACACACCGGGTGATGTCGGAGCAGTATCCAATGCCATCGTCGCCGATCATGGTGCCACCGAAGTCGCACAATACGCCCTCGCCGACGTGGATCACCCGTTCGCCTGCCTCGTGATGGGGTGACGCCGCATTTTCACCGGCGGCCACGATCGCGAAGTTCACTCGGTCGTGGCCCTCATCGAGGATCTGGCGACCGAGCTCGGCTGACACTTCTGCTTCGGTGCGTCCAACCAGCGGGATCTCTCCGCCCTGAAGACGCGCGGCAATCCGGTCGACCGCCTCGCTGGCCACTCGGAGTCGAGCAATTTCTGAATCGCTCTTCACCGAACGAATCGGGCTGGTGATCGTGCTCGCCCGCCGAAACGATGTGTCCGGGAATTGGCCCAAGAGATCCACGAGGAACCCGGCCCACATGTGGTCACCAACGGCGACGGTGGCCGCGGACCCCATCAGCCGGGTGATAAGCGCGATCGGATCCTGTGTCTCTTTCCACGGCGCTACCGTGAATACATCGGGGCGAGCCACCACGCGTGGCGCCTCGAGTCCTGGCACCACCAGGGTTGCCGCCGCGTCTCGCGGCACCACGAGCATGGTGATCCGCTCGAGCGGCATCGCTTCATAGCCACAAAAGTAAGGCAGGTCAGCGCCGACCGAAAGCAACAGCACATCAACGCCATCGGCTTCCATTTGGACTCTGGCACGATCGAGACGTTCGGCGAACATGTCTCTGAGGCTAGATCGTAAGGTGACGACCATGACCAACCGATCTTGGGGTTTTCGCACCCGAGCGCTACATGCCGGCGGCCGTCCCGACCCTCATACGGGTGCTCGGGCGGTTCCGATCTTCTAGACGTCCAGTTATGTATTCGAAGACACCGACGATGCGGCGGACCTCTTTGCCCTGCAGAAGTGCGGGATGATCTATAGCCGCATCGGCAATCCCAACACGTCAGCGTTCGAAGAGCGCATGGCGAGCCTGGAGGGCGGCATTGGTGCGGTTGCCGCTTCGTCGGGGCATGAGGCGGAATTCCTGGCCATCACAAACCTCGCGGGTGCGGGCGATCACATCGTCGCCAGCGCCAGCCTCTATGGCGGTTCGATCACCCAGTTCTCGGTCACGCTCAAACGTTTCGGCATCGAGACAACCTTTGTCGAAGCCGCCGACAACGCGGCGTTCGCCGCCGCGATCACCGACCGCACGAAGCTGATCTTCACGGAAACCATCGGCAACCCTTCGGGGGTCGTCGCCGACATCGAAGCGCTCGCCGACATTGCCCATGCCGCCGGACTTCCCCTCTATATCGACTCGACATTTGCCACGCCCTATCTGTGTCGCCCGATCGAATGGGGCGCTGACGTCGTCATCCACTCGGCCACCAAGTTCCTTGGTGGTCACGGCACATCGATCGGCGGTGTCGTCGTGGAGGCCGGCAACTTCGACTGGGGATCAGGCCGTTTCCCGGAGATGACGGAACCCGTCGCGAGCTATAACGGCCTGCGTTGGTGGGACAACTTTGGCGAGTTCGCCTTCTGTTCAAAGCTTCGAGCCGAGCAACTGCGAGACGTCGGCGCCAGCCTCGCTCCCTTCAACTCTTTCTTGTTTCTCCAAGGCATCGAGACCCTTCCGCAGCGGATGGACGCCCACGTGGCCAACGCCCAAGCGGTCGCCGAGTGGCTGGCCGCCGATCCTCGCGTGTCGTGGGTCAGCTATGCCGGGCTACCGGATTCGCCGTATCGAGACCTCGCCCAGAAATACCTCTCGCAGGGCCCGGGCGCCGTATTCATCTTTGGTGTTTCCGGTGGCCGCGAAGCCGGCCGCGCGTTCATCGAGCGTCTCCAAATGGTCAGCCATCTTGCCAATGTGGGCGACGCGAAGACACTCGTCTTGCACCCGGCATCGACCACCCACCAGCAGCTCACCAACGAGCAGCTCGACTCGGCTGGGGTCACCCCTGACATGGTGCGCCTCTCGGTCGGTCTCGAAGACCTCGACGACATCCTCTGGAATCTCGATCAAGCGCTCGGAGGCAAGTGATGGCCACCCACCCACCCATCGAAGGTTGGGAGCCGCCGGGGTCCTCAGCCCGCAAAGCACTTCTGGACCGGTCGACATCGATCGCCATCGTCGGGGCCAGCTCCAATGCCGCCCGCGCCAGCAACTTCGTGGCCACTTACCTGTTGAGCTCATCGACCACGTTCACGGTGTTTCTTGTGAACCCACGAGAGACCGAGATCCTCGGTCAGCCCGTGTACCCGTCGTTCGCCGACCTGCCCGACACGCCCGACATCGTCGACGTCTTTCGCAAGAACGACGATCTCCCCCATATCGCCGACGAGGCAATCGAGATTGGGGCGTCCGCGTTGTGGATCCAACTCGGCCTTTGGAGCGCCGAGGCTGCGATCCGCGCCTCAGCAGCCGAACTCGATGTGGTGATGGACCGGTGTCTGAAGATTGAACACGCCCGCTTCCACGGCGGACTTCATCTCGCCGGTTTTGACACCGGCGTGATCAGCTCCAAGCGCTGACTCAGCGTTCGACCGCCGCGGCAGCCTCGTGGGCGTGATAGCTAGAACGAGTGAGCGGCGACGACTCCACATGGCCAATCCCGGCCACCTCTCCCGCCCGTTTCCACTCGACGAATTGTGCGGGCTCCCACCATTGAGCAACCGGCAAATGATGCGACGTCGGTCGCAGGTATTGCCCGATCGTGACGATGTCGACATCGATCGCCGCGAGGTCGCGAAGTGTCTGTTCGACTTCCTCGCTGGTCTCCCCCATCCCGACGATGATCGATGACTTGGTGATCAGGCCGGCCGCTTTCGCCCGAGCCAGGACCGCCAGGCTGCGGGCGTAGCTGGCGGAAGGACGAACCGCTCGCTGCAAACGGGCAACGGTCTCGATGTTGTGGTTCAAGACATCGGGCCGAGCCGCGAACAGAGTGGCGAGCGACGAGGGGTCGCCCTTCATGTCGGAGACGAGGGTTTCGACTCGACACTCGGGATTTTGCTCGCGAATAGCGGCCACCGTGGCGGCGACGGCTGCGGCCCCACCATCGGCCAGGTCGTCGCGAGCCACCATCGTGACCACGGCATGGCGGAGACCCATTCGGCGAACCGCTTCCGCAACTCGCTGCGGTTCTGCGGCATCGGGCGGCTCGGGTTTCTGGGTATCAACCAGACAGAACCCGCACGCTCGTGTGCATCGTTCGCCGAGGACCATGAAGGTGGCGGTGCCATCGTTCCAACATTCAGAGATGTTGGGACAGCCCGCCTCTTCGCACACCGTCACGAGGTCCAGCTTGCGCATCGTGGCTTTGATCCGTCGATATTCGGGCCCCGTATCGAGCGGCACCCGCATCCATTCCGGCTTGCGGGCTCGCAGCCGCACCGGGTCGTGATCGGTCGCACCGGCTTCTTCCAACCGCCCAATCAACCGCACCGACGTGCCGTCGGCCTGTGCGTCGAACGTGTCGCCGTGGCCAACACCGTTCCGCCCAACCGGTGTGCCTGCGCCTTCGCCTCGACTAAACGGGGCGAGGTCTCGATCGGTGCCACGCCAGGCCACGTCAGCCCGCTCGACCGGGCGAGCGGGCGCGAATCGTCGGGCCATTGCGGCGGCGACCAGGTCGACAACCTCCCGCATCGGCGCGTCGATCCCTTCCGCCGCAAGCGAGGTGACGCCTTTGTCGGTGATCCCACACGGGACAATCCGGTTGAACCATTCGAGATCCGGGTTGATGTTGAGAGCGAAGCCGTGCATCGACCGGGAACGGGCGATGCGAACACCGATCGCGGCGATCTTGCGGGGACGTTCGCTGTCTCGCTCCACCCAGACGCCGGTGCAGCGGGGTAGACGCCCGGCAACTACACCCAGCTCGGCCAGAACATCGATAAGGACTTGTTCGAGTCCGTCGACATAGGCGGCCGTATCAACCATCCCGCCACCACGCCGACCCGGCAAATTCAGAATCGGGTAGCCGACGAGTTGGCCGGGGCCGTGATAGGTGATGTCGCCGCCACGATCGGCCTCGACAACCTGACCGCCGAGACGATCGAGTTCGTCGAGATCCACAAGGAGGTGCTCACGCGGTGTGCGCTTGCTCGTGGTGATCGTGTGTGGATGCTCCAGGAGCAAGAGGTGATCCGCGCTGCCCTGCACGAGGGCCCGCTGAACGACCAACGCATCGGCGTACGCGACACGGCCGAGCCACCGGACCTCGAGGGCCCGTTGGTCGAGGGCGACAGAGGTCAGCGGACCTCCGCCTCCCAGTCACGAGTTTCGATGATCTCCTTGACGCGATGCATGAAGGCGGCGGCGTAGGCACCGTCGAAGGCACGATGATCCCAGGCCAGGCCCAGCACACCAACGCTGTGAATCGCAATCGACTCATTTCCATAGTCGTCCGTGACAACGACCGGCTTTCGCTGGACGCCATCCGTCGACAGGATCGCCACCTGTGGTTGGTTGATGATCGGGAACTGCATCAGTGTGCCGTACTGACCGGGATTGGTGAGCGTGAACGTGCCACCAGACAGATCATCGGGCCGAAGCTGCTTGGTTCGGGCCCGGCTCGCCACGTCGACGATGTCACGGGCGATCTGACGAAGACGTTTTCCGTCGACGCTCTTCACCACTGGGGCAAGAAGTCCGTTGAAGTCGATGTCGACGGCAATGGCAAGATTCACTTCGTCGTGGACCACCAGGTGATCGCCGCCGAAGCTGGCGTTGAGGTGAGGGTATTCACGAAGCGCATCCACAACAGCTCGAGCGATGAACGGCAGGTAGGTGAGGCTGAAACCCTCGTCGGCCTTCCAGCCTGACTTGATTGCGCGACGGACGTGTTCGACTCGTTCGTAGTCGACCTCCATAGCGGTGAGCACATGCGGTGCGGTCTGCGTGGACATCACCATGTGTTCGGCAGTGCGCTTGCGGATGTTGTTGAGCGGCACGATCTGATCGCGTGCGCCAACCGCGGGGACATGCGCAGAGGGCGCTGTCGCCGGCGCCGATGTAGGTGTCGGTGCGACTGGATGGGGCGCCGCTGCTGACGGAGCACCAGCGCGGGCCGCGGTGCCTTCAAGAATCGCCCGTTCGACGTCGCCGCGGGTAACTCGCCCACCAATGCCAGACCCGACGATCAACCCACCGTCAAGATTGTTATCGCTGATCAATCGACGGACCACTGGTGAGAGAACGAGGCCGGAAGCATCCGCCGCGGCGCTTGGCGCGGCGACAGGTTCAAGCGCCGGAGCGGGGGCAGGTTCGACCGGCGGAGGAGGCGGGGGCGGCGCGACCTCAGCGGCAGGCGGCGCTTCCACCACGGGCGCAGCAGCAGGTTCTGGTGCGGCCGCTGGAGCGGGCGCGGGTCCCGCGTCGCCGATGCGGGCCAGCACCTGACCAACCTCGACCACATCACCCTCCTGGGCGAGGATCTCGCTGAGAACACCGGCGACGGGCGACGGCACCTCGCTGTCGACCTTGTCGGTGGAGATCTCAAAGAGGATCTCGTCCATCGCGACTTCGTCGCCGACGGCCTTGAACCACTGGGTGATCGTTCCTTCGGTGACCGTTTCGCCCAGTTGGGGCATCGTCACGTCGGCCATCAGTTCCTTCTTCCGTTCTGGTGGCGGGGATAACTAAGAGTAGGAGACTTCGTCATTGATTGGTTGGGGCGCGGCACGTGAGCGTTCTCAACCGTGGAGTGATCGGCCAGTCAATGACATGACGGTCTCACCAAAGAGTTCGGACATTGTCGGGTGTGGCTGAATAAGGGCCGCGACATCGTCGATCGTCGCTTCCCAGTTGACCGCCAGATAACCCTGGCCGAGTTGCTCGGTGACCCACGGCCCGACCATGTGGACGCCGAGGATTCGGCCACCGGTGCCGTCGGCCCGCTTCTCGGCGATGACCTTCACGATGCCGTCGGTGTCGCCGACGATCTTGGCCCGACCATTACCGATGAACCGGTGTGAAGAGGAGACGACATCAAAGCCGGCGTCCTTAGCGGACTCTTCGGTGTGGCCGGCGAAGGCAACCTCGGGATGACAGTAGATACACCAGGGTGTGCCGTGATGATCGAGCGGCGCGGGATTCTCGCCGAGCACATCGCGAACCGCGAGCATTCCTTCGGCGAACGCGACGTGCGCGAGCTGCGGCGTGTTGACCAGGTCGCCGACCGCCCACACACCGGGTTCGCCGGTGCGGCAGCGATCATCGATCTCGACGAAGCCGCGCTGGTCAGTGGTGACGCCGGTGCCTTCGAGGCCAAGCAAGTCGGCATTTGGGCGCCGGCCAACCGAAACCACAACTGTCTCAACGGCGACAGACTCGCCCTCGCCGAACGCGACGGTGGTGTGCGAGCCCGACGGGTCGGGCGTGTGGCCCTGCACCATGACGCCGGTCCGCACGTTGATTCCACGCTTCTTAAAGGACCGTTCGACGACCTTCGCGGCATCGGCATCACAGCCGACAAGAATCTGCGGCATTGCTTCGAGCACGGTGACCTGCACGCCGAGGTCGCCCATCATCGAGGCGAACTCGCAGCCGATTGCCCCGCCACCGATGACCGCGGCGGTCTTCGGGAGCTCGGGAATCGAAAGGACCTCATCGGAAGTGACGACGAACTTGCCGTCCACCTCGAAGCCCGGAATCGTGCGGGGAAGAGAACCCGTGGCGAGAATGATCGCCGGTGCGGTGAGCGTGACTTCGCCGCTCTCGCCGCCTCGTATCGAGACCTGCCGGTTCGCCCCGAGCGAGCCAATTCCGTCGTATACCGTCACCTTACGGCCCTTGAGGAGACCAACCACACCGGCAGTGAGTTGGTCGATGATCGCCTGCTTGCGATTCATCGTGACCGACCAGTCGAGCGTGGGCGTCGACGAATTCACGCCGAATTCTGCCGCATCTCGCACGGTGCGAAAGACATGGGCGGTCTCAAGCAGTTCCTTCGCCGGGATACAACCAACATGGAGGCACGTGCCGCCGATGGGTCCCTTTTCGATCAGTCCTACATTGAGGCCGATGCCGGCCCCATAAAGGGCAGCGGCGTAGCCACCCGGCCCGCCCCCGATCACGATCACGTCATGTTGTCCGCCGATCGAACTGACCTCCTACGAGAACGGGGTCAGCTTAGCCACCGTTACGCCATGATCATGACGAGCTGCACGGCGCCAGCGACAAGAATCAGCAGGCCCACTGCGAGTGAGGTCAATAACAGTTTTCGCGTGCTCATTTCTGGCTCCAGTTTCTTTCGGGGGTGCCACTCAGTATGTCGGCCAATTGCGTATCCTCGTCAGTCGTGCGTCGGATCTCCGCTTCATCCATTCGTTCACGGGCCACCATCGCCGTAGTCAGCGTTGCGCTCGCCGCGACCGCCTGCGGAAGCGGCGACTCCGGCACGGCAGCTGCGGTGCCCAGCGACAACACTGCTGACCCCACCGCGGCCGAGTGGAGTTACGACTTCACCGCCGACCTCTATGGTGGCGGCACCATCGATGCGGGCGACTACGAAGGCCAAGACCTGGTTTTGTGGTTCTGGGCACCCTGGTGAAGTACCTGCGTTCGTGAAGCCGGTGCGGTCGCATCGGTACAGGAACAGTTCGCCGGCCAGGTCGAAATCATCGGCGTAGGCGGAGCCTCGAAGGACGAGGGAGCGATGAATCGCTTTATCGACTCCACCGGCGTCAGCGGTTTTCCGCATGTTCTCGATGTCGAGAATGCCATTTGGGACCGCTACGAAGTGCGGACGCAGCCATGGTTCGTCTTTATCAACGACGACGGCTCAGTGGAGACCACCGGGAATCTTGGTGCCGCTGGACTCACCGAACGCGTCGAAGCTCTGATTTCGGCCTAGGTCCCACCGCGTTCAGCGCCCCGTGCCCAAATAGCGCCCGGCAAAACAATGAGTTTCCACGCAGGCAGAATACCACGCATAGTGGTGGATACTTGCACGCAACGTGGAGCGCCTGGTCTGCTACAACAGTCAGAGCGAGCATCGAACACACGGCAGATGAAGAGGGGCCAGGCGAGTCTGATGGAGCAATGGTCCTTTGCCGAAACGGTAGATCGTAGCACAGACGCCAGCGCCCGCCCTCTCACTCGGCCCGCCCGCGCCTCAGTTACCTCGCTGTGTCGTGCCCTCGAGATGTTCGACCCGCCCGCGGCACGACGCGCCGCGCTCCGAGCGCATCTCGTTGACCGCCTCTCTGTCGCCGCGGGCAGTCCCATCGCTGACCGCGTCGACGCGATCACCGGCGCCCTCCTCGCGGAAATCTCGATCATCCTCACCCACGTTCGTCCGGTGGCACGGTCGACATCGTCCCTGATCCGGCCTCTGCCGTGCTCTCGGCGAGCGTCCTCACCCGGCTGAGCGGCCTCGGCGGTGCGGCCCGCACCGTCCGCCACCAATACGAGCGGTGGGACGGAAGTGGCGGCCCCCACGGCATGCGCGGTCCCGACATTCCTTTGGCCGCTCGCCTCCTCGCCCTAGCGGCAACCCTGGTCGGCCACCCATCCCCGGTGCCGCGCCAAACTGGACCGCCCGTCAGCGCCGGGTCGACGAACTCCTTGGCACCGCCGAGCATGCGCGCCGCGCGCTGCAGGCGTCCACTGTCACCATTGGCCGGCTCGACCACGAGACCGCCGAATACGAAACACTGCTCAACGTGGGCGACTTGAGCGGCAGCAAAGAGCGCTTCCCCGCGAAAGAGCGCCACGGCGTCGGTGATCAGCCGGGGCTCGACGGCATCTTCGAAGGACATGGATTCGTCCGCGCCACCGACGACGGTCGGGCCGACGATTCCGGCATCGTCTCGCTCTATCAGCGAGGCCTGTGCTCAGAGGCCCTCTGGCCGATCAACATCGGCGACTCCCTCTGGGGTCTCGTAATCGCCACCACGCGCGCCGAGTCCAACATCCTCGACCACGACGATCTCGATACCCTGCGCCTGGTTGCCACCCACATCGCCGCCGCAGTCAGCCAGGCACAGCGAATCGCGGAGTTCGAAGAACTCGCACTTCGCGACCCGCTCACCGGACTCGGCAATCGGCGCGTGCTCGACGAACGCCTCCAAGATGTCTTCAGTCGGCCGCCCGTCGATCGCCAAGATGTCGCCGTTGTGATGTGCGATGTCGACGGCTTGAAGATTGTCAACAACGACGAAGGACACGCGGCCGGCGACTCGCTGCTGGTTGATGCCGCTCGCTCGCTTGCGGACGCGGCTGACACCGTCGAGAACTCGAAAGTATGCGGATCGGCGGTGACGAGTTCTGTGTCATCCTCGACGGCGGCAGGATGCTGTCCGCTCACCCGGTCACAGACCTTGCCCTCCAACTCTTCGCGAAGACAGGCCACAATCGGTCGTTGTCGTGCGGCATCGCCTTGGCCTCCGCCGACATTTTGACCCCGGACGACCTACTCCGTCGCGCCTGCGAAAAGGCCTGCCTCCGCTCCCGGATATACCGACGCTCACCGACCGTCGACGCGCTCGCCGCGAGCCAAACGAATAGTTCAGGCGTTGGCGAGAATCTCGCCGACTGCGATTGCAGCTTCGTCGAGATCGCTGTAGCCAATCCGATACACCGGCACGTCTCGCACCATGCGCACGAGACGATCGAACACCGTTTGACCACCGGACGCGAAGTCGAACGCCTCACCGAGCAAGAGGTGCAGCGCTTCGGTCGGAGCGACCGGCGAGACGCTCGTGGTCGCTCCCGCCCGCCAGTGCGGGCAAACGATCGCGGCAACGGTGGCCGAGGGGGCGGTCGTTCCCACGAGTGTCGGATCCACATGCCATTCATGGCAGGCGATCGCCCGACACAGCCCGTCGGCGGCATCGGCCGGTGTAAGGTTCGCGAACAGTGGGAACGGTCCCGGGCCGAGCGCTATCGACTTTGGAAACGCGCGAACCTGCAGATTGTCTTCGATCACTGCCGCCTCATCAGTCAGGTAGGCATATCCGGCAGCGACGAGCGCTGTCGTGAGTCTGGACTTGCCGTGGTTCGATGCTGCCGGCATCACAACGGCTCGACCGGCTGCGCTGACGGCGCCCGCGTGGAAGATCAAATCATTCGGCACAGAAGCCACGGCAAGGTCGTTGACCTCGCCAATCGTCCGGAGGACGACGGAGAGCCGCGAACCCAAGCGGATCGGTTCGGCGTCGCCAACGGACACCAGCCAGCCTGACTCCGGGTCGGTGCCGATCTCGAACGCCACGTTGGGACAACGATCACTGCGAAGCGGCGCAAGCACGCTCGCGATCGCTTTCGTGATCTCGTCGTCGTCGCAGATCAAACCGATGTCGGCGTTCAGCGCGCTTTAGGACCCACTGTCGGGTGCGGCCACGGGCCGGGCTGGCCGAGTGAAGCCGGACCGCCGCGCACACGCCGGGGCGAAGTGATCGTCGAGCCGGAGCAGGCCATCCGCTCGAAGCTGCTCGATTGTTTGCTCCACGCCGCGGCGAATCGACCGTGGGTCCACGTCGAAGCGGGCGCCGATGCCGGTCGCGACATCGCCAATCGTGTCGGCTTCGTGGAGTTGCGACCAGATCGCGGCAGCCAACCCATTCAAGAGATGAAGCCGACGGGTCTCGAGGTGAAACAACGCCAGCTGATGGCGAATCGGCGCTTCAACAACGAGTTCATGGGGACGCGGTACAGCCACGGGAGCGAACCTCATGCCGACTCCAGCGTTTCGGGCGGCACAATCGGGGTACCAGCGTTTTCGTCGCTCTTGAGCGAGTTCAACTCGACACGATGTTGGCTGTTGCAGAGTTCCCCGTCGTCTTGAAGCAGTCGGGGCCCCGGGCGGCGGCACCCGGCGCCGTCGCGACCTCGATCGCTTCCTCGGCATCGAAGCGCGGGCTCTTAGCGACCGCTAGGAGTGCGTCTGGGCGCCACCGACGGCGACAACCCGCGCGAAACAGATGCTGGGGTTCCATGTTCGTGGTTCTCGCCCGCCCCTTGGGCCGATCCGATGTCTCCCTCCGAAGACGCCAGACCAGCGTGTGCTCATACGATGCTTTTTCTGTCGGCACGACACCCGCCGAAATAAGGCGAAAGACCCAATGGGTCGCATTTGCCTCTCCCCACCCGATAACGGCAGCGTCGAACGAGATCTGCTGCTTGCGCGTCCGGAACTGAAGGCGGGCCGATGCCTGCTACGTGTTGGCGTTCGCTTGTTCTGCGACGAAAAGACCGCCTGGGCACACCGCCAACAACTCGCCGCTTGACCCTTAAAGACGAGGGATGTCTAGCCGTTCTTTCGACGACGTCGCCGGATCAGCCAGCCGAGAATCTCACTAAGAACGGCACCGGCTACCGCCGAGACCACGATCACGAGCCAAACCGGCCATTTGCCATCGAGGAAGAGCCAGGTCACATCAGTCTCGACGCGGTTCTGCACGACGAACGCGATCATGGCAACGGCCAATACCGCGGCCGAAATCACGGTGCCTAAGCCCGTAGATTCTTTCGCATCTTCCACCCGTGCTTCGTCGTTCATTGCGCCTCCTGGGCCGCTGCGTGACTCAATCGTAGACGGTGGCCTGGGGCCCGACCGGGCGGTCGGTACTGCCAGCTGAAAGCATGGGGTATGCGCGTACTCGTAAGCGGATCAACAGGCCTAGTGGGATCGGCGCTCATTGCCGGCCTCATCCAAGCGGGACACGAGCCGGTCCGGCTCGTAAGGAAGACAATTCCCGACGACCTCCCGGCGGTGCGATGGGATCCGGCGACCGGACACTTCGACGACAACGGACTCGACGGCATCGACGCGGTGATCCACCTCGCCGGTGAAGGTATTGCCGAGAAGCGCTGGTCGCCATCTCAGAAGGCCCGTATTTTTGAGAGTCGAGTGGCCGGCACGACCCTTTTGGCAGAACAAATCGCGGCGGCCTCTACGCCGCCATCGGTGATGATCTCTGGATCGGCAATCGGCTTCTACGGCGACCAGGGTGACGCCGCTGTGGACGAGTCTTCGCCTGCGGGCACCGGCTTCCTGGCCGACGTCGTTGGGGCATGGGAGAGCGCAACCGCGGTCGTCAACGACCCGGCAACGCGGCTCGTTCACCTCCGCACCGGCATCGTGCTGTCCGGTGAGGGTGGCGCGCTGGCGACGCAGCTTCCGTTCTTCAAGCTGGGAATTGGCGGGCGGATCGGCGACGGCAAGCAGTGGCTCAGCTGGATCTCGATTGCCGACGTGGTCGGCGCGATGATCTGGATACTCGATGCTCCCGTGCGCGGTCCGGTGAACCTGTGCGCGCCGAATCCAGTCACTAATGCCGAGTTCACGAAGACGCTCGGAAGGGTGCTTCGGCGCCCAACACTGTTGCCCATTCCAAAACCTGCGCTCTGGGCCCGACTCGGGCGCGAACTCACGCGGGCGCTGCTCTATACGAGCCAGCGCGTGACTCCGAGCGTGCTCGCGGATCGTGGCTATACCTTCGAGCACCCCGACTTGGAGCAGGCACTCCGGGCGGTGCTTGACCGCCCAAAGACGGGCTAACGGTCGACCGCCACTGCCGGGTAGAAGGCCACGCGGTTGGCGACTGCCTCGGCGCCTTCCTTGGCCATCGGGTAGTACCAGGCGGCGTTGGCGGCGCGCTCGTCACCAACTTCGACGTCCCAATAGGAGGCATCGCCCTTCCATGGGCAGTGCGTCGAGTGGTCGGAGTGCAGAACGTATTGTTTGTCGAGGGATTCGACCGGGAAATATGCGTTGCCCTCAACGATCTCGATGTCGTCGCTCTGCGCGATCACGGTGCCATTAAAAGTTGCAGATGCCATGACCTCATCAACTCCCTAGCCACCCCCGAAATTCCTGCCTCCTGTTAAAGAGATGAAGGCGGGATGACCCAGACGTCGTCGGGAAGGCTCTGTTCGAATTTCTTGACGAGTTCGCCGACCCGTTGTTCGGAGCCGTCCCAAACAATCACGGCTTCGGAGGCGATCTGGCGGAGCCAGCCGTTTCGGCGCTCCATCGCCTGACCGGCCTTGTGTGGCGTCTCCGGGGCCTTCTTCTCAAGCTGCACCACCGCGCCCGCTTGTTCAACAAGCTCGGCAAACCTCTTGCGGGACAGACCCGGCCACTTCGCATCGGGATCGGGGTATGGCAGCACGGCGACAAACGGGACACCGACCGAGATCGCCGCTTCCGCCGCGAGTGTTTCCGCACCTAACCGCAGCCCGGTCACGACCACCAGATCCGGGTCGAGCAAAAATTTCGCCTCGATGACTTCGGCCAACTTCGTGCGAGTACCGACCGTTGTCGGGTTCTCGTCGTAGCCACCCAGCTCCGGTGGCTGTACACCTAGTACCACCACGGCCCCGCCCGTCGGGCGCCAGGTGGACGGGTAGCGGCCCTCGGCGTCGGGCTTCGCCGTAGGGGCGACCGTTGACGAAGCGCCTGCGGCCGAGCCGACCGAGTCGGCAGGACCGAGCTCCGTGGGAAGACCCTCACCGCGCCGCCCCTGCTGTGTCTCAGATGCCTCTACCGCAAGTCGATCGGCGACATCGTTCCACTCGTTGCCGGCGTGACCCTTTACCCAACGGAACGTGATCTCGTCCGAACGCTCGCGGTACAGATCAATCAGTGGCTCCCAGATATCCCGATTGGCGATCGGCTCCTTCTTTGAGTTCTTCCATCCCCGCTTGAGCCAACCCTTCCACCAGCCGTCGTTGAAACAATTAACGACGTAGGTCGAATCGGAAACCACCTCGACACGGCCAGGCAGTGAACGCAGCGCGTCGAGCGCGGCCATGAGCTCCATGCGCTGATTCGTAGAGTCAGGATCGGCACCATTGGCCCATTGCTGGTCGGGCACGACCCAACCCCAACCTCCCGGGCCAGGATTCCCTTTGCACGCACCATCGGTATAGACCTCGATCACCCGATGATCCTGCCACGCCTGCATCAAAAGAAAGTCCATCAGTTGGCGAATACACGGGCCATCCGCCTGCGATGATCAAGAGGTATGGCAAACCACTTCACCCGGCAGCTCCCGGACAACGATCCCAGCGAGACTCAGGAGTGGCTCGACTCTCTTGACGCCGTCCACGGAGCGCAGGGCCAGGCGCGAGCGCGTTATCTCGTCGCCCGCCTGTTGGAGCGGGCCGGCGAACTCAACCTCGGCATCCCGCCCACCACGAGCACGCCCTACATCAACACGATCCCCACTGGCGATCAGCCGTTCTTCCCCGGCGAAGAACACGTCGAGCGCCGCCTGCGCGCGTTTATCCGTTGGAACGCGGCGGTAATGGTGATTCGCGCCAACAAGGTGGCCGATGGCATCGGCGGCCACCTCTCGACGTTTGCGTCGAGCGCGTTGCTCTACGAAATTGGTTTCAACCATTTCTTCAGAGGCAAAGAAGACGGACTTCCTGGCGACCACGTTTACTTCCAGGGTCACGCCGCACCGGGCATCTATGCCCGCGCCTTTCTCGAAGGACGCCTCAACGAAAGCCAGCTTGATAATTTCCGCATGGAAGTCGGCGGCAACGGCCTGTCGAGTTACCCACATCCTCGACTGATGCCGGAATTCTGGGAGTACCCCACGGTCTCGATGGGGCTCGGGCCGATCAACTCGATCTACCAGGCCCGATTCAACAAGTACCTCCACCAGCGCCGCATCGACGACACCTCGCAGAGCAACGTCTGGAGCTTCCTCGGCGACGGCGAGTGCGACGAACCCGAGACACTCGGAGCGATCTCGCTCGCCGGACGTGCGCAGCTCGGCAATCTCAAGTGGATCATCAACTGCAACCTGCAACGGCTCGACGGCCCGGTGCGCGGTAACGGGAAGATCATCCAGGAACTCGAGGGTGTGTTCCGCGGCGCCGGTTGGAACGTGATCAAGATCATCTGGGGCAGCAAGTGGGATGAGCTCATCCAGAACGACGTCGACGGCGTCCTGCTCCAACGTATGAACGACACCGTCGACGGCGAGTACCAGCGCTTCGCCATCGAAGACGGGGCCTACATCCGAGAGAACTTCTTCGGACCCGATCCTCGACTTCGCAAGCTGGTCGAACACCTCAGCGACGATGAGCTGAAAGCACTCCCGCGCGGCGGCCACGACACCGACAAGGTCTTCGCGGCATTCAAGGAGGCCGCAGAAACCACCGATCAGCCCACGGTCATCCTGGCAAAAACGATCAAGGGATGGACCCTCGGCCAAGGCTTCGAGGGCCGTAACTCCACCCATCAGATCAAGAAGATGACGAAGGCGCAGCTGCACGAACTCCGCTTCCGTCTTCACATGGAAGACGAGATCCCCGACGAAGACCTCGAAGACGGCATGCCCCCGTACTTCCGTCCTTCATCCGACTCCGTCGAGCGGAAATACATGATGGACCGCCGCCGAGCCCTCGACGGTCCCCTGCCCAGCCGTATGGTCCGCGACCGACGGCCGCTCAAGCTCCCGAGCGAGTCACCCTTCCTCGACCTGATGAAGGGTTCCGCGGGCCGGGCGGTATCCACCACGATGGCGTTCACCGCGCTGCTCCGTGATCTCCTTCGCGACGATGCCTTCGGCGAACGGGTCGTGCCAATTGTCCCCGACGAAGCGCGCACATTCGGCATGGACTCGCTGTTCCACGAGTTTGGGATCTACGCCCCCACCGGCCAACTCTACGAACCCGTCGACCACGACCTTCTGCTGTCGTACTCCGAGAGCACCGACGGCCAGCTCCTTGAGGAGGGCATCACCGAGTGCGGCTCGACGGCCTCGTGGATCGCCGCGGGCACCGCCTACGCCAACAACGGCGTGCCGATGGTGCCGTTCTATACATTCTATTCGATGTTCGGATTTCAGCGAGTCGGCGATTCGATCTGGGCCGCCGCCGACGCCCGAACCCGCGGCTTCCTCATGGGAGCCACTGCGGGCCGCACCACACTCATGGGCGAGGGCCTCCAGCACCAAGACGGCCACAGCATGCTTCTCGCCTCGGCGGTGCCGGCGTGTGAGGCCTACGACCCCGCCTTCGCCTACGAGCTGGCAACAATCGTTCGAGATGGCCTGCATCGCATGTACCCCGACGGCAGTGCGGTCGACGGCGAAGACATCTTTTATTACATCACGATCTACAACGAGAACTACGAACAACCGGCCCGCCCCGACCACATCACCGACCGCGACATCACGAGCGGCCTCTACAAGTGGGACGACGGTCCCGAAGGCCCGTCGAAGCGAGCGACAATTCTGTTCTCCGGCCCTACGAACATGGCCGCCCGCGAGGCGCAGTCAATCCTCGCCGAGCACCACGACGTCTCCGCCGAGCTGTGGAGTGTCACGTCCTACAAGCGATTGCGGGCCAACGCCCTCGACGTCGAGCGCCGCAACCGTCTCCAGCCCGAGAGCGCACCCAAAGTCCCGGAGATGACCTACAAGCTCCAGGCCAGCGAGGGGCCGATCGTGGCGGTCTCGGACTGGATGGGGCTCGTTCCCGGCCAGGTCAGCAGCTGGACCCCCCGCCCGATGCATGTGCTGGGCACCGACGGGTTCGGACGCTCCGACACTCGCGAGAACCTTCGCCGCTTCTTCGAGGTCGATGCGCACCACCTGGTCGTCACCGTGCTTGCCTCCCTCGCCGAGGAGGGCATCGTTGAGGCATCCGAGGTTGCGGCGGCAATCAAGACCTACGGCATCGATCCGTTCCGGCCTGATCCGGCTCATCCCGATACCGGGAGCTAGCCGGTACCCTCACTGCGCTATGGCGGGAACTCTCGCGGTCACCGGCCACGCCGCCGCTGACCGTCTTCTGAACAACGACCCTTTGGCGCTCATGATCGGGATGTTGCTCGATCAACAGATCGCCATCGAACTCGCGTTCATTGGCCCGTCTCGACTCGCAGAACGCCTGGGCGGCGCACTCGATGCCGAGATCATCGCGTCGATGGACCCCGAGGAGTTCTCTCAGATCGCTCGCCAGAAGCCAGCCCTTCACCGCTTCCCGGCGGCCATGGGCGGCCGCATTCAAGAGATGTGTCGTCACATCGTCGACGAATACAACGGCGACGCGGCCGGCATTTGGCGACGCGTGCGCACCGGCGAAGCGCTCCAGGAGCGCCTGGAAGCTGTGCCGGGCTTTGGCCCCGAGAAGGTGAAGATCTTCACTGCCGTTCTCGCCAAACGCTTCGGCAATCAACCAACCGGCTGGGAGAAGTGGCGGGCGTGTTCGCCGACAACGAGTTGCGCTCCGTCGCCGACCTTGACTCACCCGAGGTGGTCGCCGAGCTACGAGCCAAGCGGCGAGCCATGAAGGCCGCCAACAAGAAGAAGACGGATTAGAGGTCAGTCGTCGGGCTAAGCAGCGTGTTGCGCTGACGGTCGAGCCAGCCCAGCAGCACTGCAATTGCGCGTGGATCGTGGCGAAGGTGATGACCGCCACCCACGATCAGGCGAAGGTCCGCTTCACCGTGTCCGTCGGCGACTGCTCGGGCGTCGAAGACGGGAACGACCTCATCCTCGGAACCGTGGATCAACATCAGCGTGCGCGGCGACAGGCGTTTGGCGGCGTCGGCCGCCCGGATCCGGGAGAAATCAGCGGCCCACTTGTCGAACGACTCCGGGAACTTCTTGTCTCGAATGATCCCCATGTCGCGTGCGTGAATAAGCAACTTGCGAGAATTCTTGGCCCAATCCGAGAAGTCGGCCGGAATCGCAACCGCAGCTACCCCGTTGATGCCTTCGTCCTCGCTCGCAACTTCGATAGCTAGTGCCCCGCCGGTGCCAAATCCGACGATCCACACGCCGTCACACGGCACCGATTCCCGCAGGTGGTTGACGGCGCCCATGAGGTCGCTTCGCCAGCCGCCGAGCGAGAAGTCGCCTTCCGATCCAGCCACGCCCCGACTCGAATAGGTCAGGGCCGCCCATCCCGCTTCGGTTGCCACACGATCTGCAAGCTCCGGAAAGCTGGCCGTCGAGTTGATTCCTCCGCCGGCCTCGGCGGGAAAGCCGTGGGCAATAACAAGGCCAGCCTGCGCGGTCGGATGAACCTGCGCAGGGCGAGCGAGGTGTGCCTCGAGCTCGTTGCCGTCAACTGTGAACCGGCGGTCCACGGAGTCAGATCTTCCGGAGGCGATAACCCCGATTGCGGGCCTCGGCGAGCGTGTCGGGCCCAAAGGTCTGCGCACTGGAGCCGTCGGCCAACTCCTCGATGACCGTCTCTTCCTCGATGTCGTCGAGGTCGTAAACAACCTGCACACGCTTGTCGCCCAGGAATCGGGTGTCTTCGAATCGAATCGGTCGCTCCATGACCACCGAATATAGCCACGAAAAGCAGTCGTCCCGGGGCCCATTGGACCCCGGGACAACCGGTAAAAGTTTCAGTTGTGAAACTGATTGCTGGATTCCCGGGTGTGGTTGGGGCCGTCCGTAGACAACACCAGACAGGCGTGACGTGTCCCGTCCCACGAATCCCAGGGGTGGAGCTGACTTGGTTTGCGCCAGAGCTCCAGCTTGCCGACTAGCGGCCAGCCACCTCCAAGGTCACAGAACTACTACTCACGTCTTGACCACCTCCTCTCGTTGGTCCCTCCAGTGAACCACAAGTGGGGAGGCCTCTGCCGACAATTGGTCGTGGGCGTTAGCTGGAATCAGGCTTCGTCGCCAACGGCGCCAATTGCGACGAGGTATTTCATCTGCAGGTCGAGGATGCAGACGACGTCAACAGCGTCTGGTCCGTCGTCCGCGATTGAGCGCTGCACGACAGCATCGATCGCCGCTTCGTCGGGAGCAATCGCTCCATCCCGACGGCTGTCTTTCGTGGCGATCTCTTGTCCGTAGCGAGACGCGGCGCCGACCTGACCAAACCAGTCGAGGTGCCAACCGAGCACCCGCCCGACTTCGTCGTAGCTCACGCGAGCTGTGACTTCGTCGGGCAACCGGTCGGCGATCCAGTGGGTCGCATCTTCAAGCTCGTAGACCGCGGGCGGCCGATCCGTCGCCATGTGTGAGACAGCCGACCCGACCGCGACAAACGCGATCACGGTTACCACCACAGCACCAACAAGGAAGAGCACAAGCGTCACCCCGAAAGGTTACCTGCCCCTCCCCCAACCGAACTGGGTCGGATCGGGGAGGTCGGGAAAACGACGAAGGGCCACCCCCGCAGGACGACTCTCCATTCGAGCTTCTGTGACGGCTGACGTGCGATATACGCACGTCAGCCGTCACAGAGCTAAATACCGATGCGCTGGGCGAGGAGCTCGCGGTGGTAGGTGGGGTCACCGAAGAGGAGCTCGGAGCTCTTGGCCCGCTTGAAGTACAGGTGGGCGGGGTGTTCCCAGGTGAAGCCGATGCCACCGTGGATCTGGATGTTTTCGGCGGCCGCGTGGAAGTACGCCTCGGAGCAGTAGCTCTTGGCGAGCGAGGCAACCTGGCCGAGCTCGTCGTTGAGTTCAGCGGCGCACCAGCCGGCGTAGTAGGCGGCGGACTTGGCCGACTCAACCTCGAGCAGCATGTCGGCACATTTGTGCTTGATGGCCTGGAACGAGCCGATCGGGCGACCGAACTGCACGCGGACCTTGGCGTATTCGACCGCCATGTCGAGACACATCTGGGCACCACCGACCTGCTCAGCGGCGAGAGCCACGGCAGCGAGGTCGAGCACGGTTTCCAGAGCGGCCCAGCCCGCGCCATCTTCACCAATGAGGGAAGCGGCGACGTCGGCAAACTCGATCTTGGCCTGCTTACGGGTCTGATCCATGGTCGACAGCGCCGTGCGGGTGAGGCCTTCGGCGTCGGCCGCAACCTGGAAGAGCGAAACACCCTTGTCGGTGCGAGCGGCAACGATCAAAAGGTTGGCGGTGTGGCCGTCGAGCACGTACATCTTCGTGCCGGTGAGGGTGTAGCTGCCGTTTGAGCCCGACGCCGGCATCGTGATGCCGGCCTCGTCCCAAGCGCCACTCTCTTCAGTGAAGGCGAGCGCCGCACGGGTTTCGCCGGAGGCGATACCCGGAAGCAGTTCGGCCTTGGCGGAATCATCGCCGGAGTGCAGGATCGCGTTGGCGGCGAGCACGCAGCTAGAGAAGTACGGGGCGCACAGAAGGGCGCGGCCCATTTCTTCGAGCACCACGATCTGCTCGACGAAGCCGAAGCCCTGACCGCCAAACTCTTCGGGAATGGCGAGCGCCTGGAGGCCCATCTGTTCAGCCATCTGGTTCCAGACGGCGTCGTCGTAGCCGGCTTCGGTATCCATCTGTTCACGGACGGCGTCTTCGGCGGACTTGTCGCCGAGGAAGCTGCGCACGAATTCGCGGAGCTGCTCTTGTTCTTCGGAGAATGCAAAGTTCATAGGCGAGAACCTAGCCAGTTTGCATCCGTACGCCAATTCACTGTGTGTACACACGTGCTACAGAAGCGTCCCCGAAACCGCTACGATTCGACGATGCAACGACTTGGGGTGCGCGGCCTGCGCAACGACGTCGCCGCCGTCGTCAGACGAGCCGGCGGCGGCGAACGAATCATCATCACCGTCGACGGCGAACCAATCGCCCAACTTGGCCCGCTCGAACCGACCGGCGAACCAACCGTCGATGACCTCGCCGCGGCCGGGCTTGTGCGGCTTCCGGGGCGACCCGACCACCCGGCCCCACCCGAGCCGTTCGGCGTCCCCGTCGACATCCGGCTCGCATCGGTGATCGCCGAGCTCCGGGGCGAACCCGGATGACGCTCGCGATCGACCCCTCCGCACTCATCGCTCGTTACGTGCCGGGGCCCGACCGCGCGCTCGTCAACCACACGATGGCCGCAGCCGACAGATGGTGCGCCAGCGACATGGCCCGCACCGAAGTGATGCTCGCACTCCATCGTGTTGCGGGTGCCGAAGTTCTGGCCAACGAACTCTGGGCCGCGGCACGCGCCGACCTCGATGCCTTCGTTCTGGTGCCAGTCGATGAGCGATGTATTGCCCGGGCCACGGAACTCGGCGCCGCCTACGGACTCCGGACGGTCGACGCCATCCACCTCGCCGCAGCCGATCGCTTGCCCGGGCCGGTGAAGTACCTCACCCTCGATCGACATCAAATTCCGGCCGCCTCCGCGCTGGGGTTCGAACTCGTCGCCCCGCTGGCGCGCTGAGACGGACCGCTCGACCCGCTAGATTCACGACTCATGTCGAAATCCGTCGGGCGACTTCTCACGATCCTTGGGCTCGCTGGAGTGGCGATCGCGCAGCCAGTACTCGACGTCATGGGTGGCAGCCCCGCGACCTTCCGGTTCCACCGTGTCAACGACGGCAACCTGTTGCTCTTTGGCGTCGCCGTCGTGGCGATTCCGCCGCTGATCCTGTGGCTGGCGGGTGAAGTGGTGTTCGCAATGAGACTGCGGTGGGGGCGGATTGGTCACCTTTTTCTGGTTGGCGGACTCCTCGCGCTCTTCGCTTCTCTGCTCTCCAAGTCCGTCGCCGACAACATCGTCGTCAACACGATTGCGGCGCTCATCGGCGGAGTCGGTGGCGCATTCCTTCATCATCGATTCGCTGAAGTCCGCAGCTGGCTTCGGCTCCTAAGCGTCCCCAACGTGCTCTTCCTCGGGGTATTTCTTCTCGCTGCTCCAGTCGCTGACTCGATCAACGAGGGCACACAAACCGCGTTGGACCCACCGGCGGAACTCGACGACGCTCCATCGGTCGTCATGATCGTGCTCGACGAGTTGCCTACACAGTCGCTTCTGAACGACGAGCTTCTGATCGACCCAGTCCGATTTCCGAACCTTGCCCAATTCGCCGAGACATCCACGTGGTATCGCCACTTCACCACGGTGAGCTCATTCACTCAGAGTGCCGTGCCCACACTGCTCGATGGACGAGACCCGTCGGGCGGACCGACCTGGATCGACCACCCCAACAGCCTCTTCAGCCTCTTCGGCAGCTCGCACCACCTCGTCGTCTCGGAGACCATCACCGAACTCTGCGGACTCGATGCCTGCGGCGTCCGACCCGTGCCACCCCCACCCCGGGCCGAGGCAACCAGCGAGCCGACACCCGAACCGACATCACAGGCCGTCGACATCGACACCGGCCCGCGCTGGGGCGATCTGATCGATGCGACGGTCGACGTCTGGAGAGGACGGGTCACTCCGGGTCGGACCGAACAGGTCGAAACGTTCGACGACTTCGTCGAAGAAATCGTGCCCGTCACCACGACGACAACAGACAAACCGGCACCGCTCGTGAATCCGAACGACGAGCTTGACAAGGACCAAGAAGCCCTCGAACGTTTCCTCGCCACGCAGGTGTTCGGGCAACCCGATCGCTTCCGGCTATTCGTTGATGCCGTGCGCCCCACCGATGAGCCGCTCTTCGCCTACCTCCACCTGATCCTGCCGCACCAGCCGTGGACCCTGCGAGAAGACGGCACGCTCTACGAACTTCCTGCGGACCGACGCGACTTCGCGAGCGACAACGGCGACGCGTGGCCGGCCGCGGTCTTCCGGCAGCGCCACCTCTTGCAAGCGGAGTACGCCGATCGGCTCCTCGGCGACGTCCTGGCCCGACTCGTTGAGATCGACGAATTCGACGACAGCCTGATCGTCGTGGTGTCGGATCACGGTGTGGCCTTCGAGCCTGGTCGATCTGGACGCCGCCTCAGCGACAAGACGCTCGAGCAGATTGTCTACTCCCCCCTCCTCATCAAGGCACCGGGACAGACCATCGCAACAATCGACGATTCGAACATCAACTCCACGGATGTGACCCCAACGATTGCCGACCTCGTCGGTGTCGACCTGCCCTGGGAGACCGCGGGCGCTCCCGCGGGGTCGGCGACCATCGAGGCGCGCGGATCTGCGAAATACGTCCATTCGTTCACGGACGCCTTCAACTACGACTTCCTCGGCATCGTCGAGTTCGACGACGAGACCTCGTTCTCAACGATGGTCGACGGTCGGGTGGGAAACATCGGCCCCGACGACCATCGACTCGCTGCGCTCTACGCCGACATTCCCGGCGTAGACCTCATCGGCGAATCAGCCGATGGACTCTTCGGGGCGATCGGGGGAACGGCCGAGGTCGCCTCGCTCGGACGCCTCATGGCACCCCGCGGCGCGCCGCTTCTGGGCGAGATTGCCGGGCACCTCCCACCTGGAAATCAGGACTCGACGGTGCTCGTGGCGGTAAACGGCCAGGTCATCGGTGTCTCACCGGTCTTCGCCGACGCGAATCGATTCGTCGTCTTGCTCCCCGGCGACGCGCTCGACGTTGAAATCAACTCCATCCGTATCGGGCGACGAATGCCCGACGGCACTATCACCGAATTCCTACTCGCCGAGGCATCGTGACCCAAGACCCCAACCGTCCGCTCCCCGCCGACCAACGGCCGTTCGACGACACACCAATCCACACCGCTGATCTACCTCCGACACCCACGCGAGATCGCAATATCAGCATTGAGGCGTGGATCGAGGCGCCCGAATTCGTTCGGCGGTCAGGCGACGACATTGGCGGTGTTCGTGTCGCCTACAAGCGCCGCATTGACGAATGGTTGCTCTGGCGCGCCGGCCCAGCGGTGAAGGCCGACGCGCGCTACATCGCCGTCCACTCCAGTGATCTGACGCTTCATCACGAATTCCGGTTGTTCCCCGATGGCACAGGAGACGGGGCCGGTCCGAGCGGCGAGCGGCACGCTCGGTTTCGGGCGTGGAAAGAAGACCTTCTCGGCCGCCACTAGGCCCGCACGGTTTCCCCTGTGGCTGTAGGACAAACTCGACCGCACGCCTAGACTTTCGTGCATGTCGACCTCTCCGCTCTTCGAGATCGAAGGACTCCGCGCTGCCACCGTTGAAGGCGGAATCGAAATTCTCAAGGGCCTCAACCTCACGGTTACCGCCGGCGAGGTTCATGCACTCATGGGCCCGAGTGGCTCCGGCAAGAGCACGCTCGCCAGCGTGCTTCTGGGCAGCCCCGAGTACGAGGTCACCGCCGGATCAATCAAGTTCCGGGGCGAAGACATCACCGAATGGCCCGCTGACATGCGGGGCAAGGCCGGCATCTTCCTCGCCTTCCAATACCCGCAGGAGATCTCCGGCGTTTCGGTGCTTAACTTCCTGCGTCAATCGCTCTCGGCTCGCAAGGGCATCGAGATGTCGGTGCTCGAACTCCGTCTCTCGATCATGGAGTGGATGGAGCGGCTCGACATGGACGAGTCGTTCGCCGAGCGCTACGTGAACGAGGGCTTCTCCGGCGGCGAAAAGAAGCGCAACGAAATCCTCCAAATGGCGATCCTCGAGCCCGAGATGGCCATCCTCGATGAAACCGACTCCGGCCTCGATATCGACGCCCTGCGCGTGGTGGCCACCGGTGTTCAGGAAGTGCGCCGAGACCGTCCTGAACTGGGTGTTCTTGCGATAACCCATTATCAGCAACTCCTCGAAGAACTCCAGCCCGACTGCGTGCATGTCATCGTCGATGGGGCGATCGTCGAGTCGAGCGGCCCCGAACTCGCCAAGCAGCTTGAGGCAGAGGGCTACGACCGATTCCGAGTGAACGCATGACCATCTCCTCCAACGGCATGCCGGCCAACATCAAGGACGACTTCCCGATCCTGGGCCAGGAGTTCCACGGTTCGAAGCTCGTCTACCTCGACTCCGGCAACACATCGCAGAAGCCGCAAGCTGTCATCGATGCGATGTCGAACTACTACGAGACCACCAACGCCAATGTGCATCGCGGTAGCTACGAGCTAGCTGTGCGGGCCACCGCCGCACTGGAAGGTACTCGGGCCAAGGTCGCCCGTTTCATCAACGCACCGGCTACCAACGAGATCGTGTTCACGAAGAACGCCACCGAGTCAATGAACTTGCTCGCTCGATCTTGGGGCGCCGCCAATCTTGGAGCGGGCGACGCTGTAGTGATCTCCGAAATGGAGCACCACGCCAACATCGTCCCGTGGCACATGCTTCGCGAAGAGCGCGGCATCGAGATCCGCTGGATCCCCGTCGATCCGGCCACCGGCCACCTCGACCTCACCGATCTCGATCCCCTGCTCGACGGCGCCAAGCTTGTTTCGGTCACCGCGATGTCCAACGTGCTCGGCACGCTCAACGACATCCCCCGTCTCGCTGAAGCGGCCCACGCCGCCGGCGCACTGATGGCGGTCGACGCCAGCCAGTACGTGCCTCACATCGCTACCGATGTGCAGGCCATGGGCGCCGACTTCGTCGTCTTCACGGGCCACAAGATGCTCGGCCCGATGGGTATTGGTGTTCTGTGGGCCCACGCCGAGATCCTTGAGGCCATGCCGCCCTTCCTCGGCGGAGGCGAGATGATCCTCAACGTCACCAAAGAGGGATTCACCACCGCCGAGATTCCGTGGAAGTTCGAAGCGGGCACACCAATGGTCGGATCGGCCGTTGGTCTCGGTGCGGCAATCGACTATCTCACCGAACTCGGCATGGACAATGTCCGTCAACACGAAGTTGAACTCACGGCCTACGCGCTGCGCAAGCTCACCGAAGTCCACGGCGACAAGATCCAGATCCACGGCCCCTCCGAACCCTCGGAACGAGGCGGCGTACTGTCCTTCGTCTACACCGGCGACAGCGGCGAGGTCCACCCCCACGACATCGCCCAGGTGCTCGACCAGGCCGGCATCGCCGTGCGGGCCGGACACCACTGCGCCAAGCCGCTCATGACGGTGTTGGGCGAAAACGCCACGTCACGGGCATCGCTCTACGTGTACAACGACGAATCCGACATCGACCAACTCGCCGACGCGCTCACCGCCGCCGACGACCTCTTCTCCTTCTAGGAGCCCGCACTATGCCCGGCCTTGAAGACCTCTACCGCGAGATCATTCTCGATCACTACCGTTCGCCGCGTAACCGGGGTGAGCTTGAGACGCCGCCCGCCGTGCGGGCCGACGGCTTCAATCCGCTCTGCGGCGACGAGATCCATGTCTATATCGACGTCGATGACGATGGCAAGATCACCGACGTCGCCGTTGGCGGCCAGGGCTGCTCGATCAGCCAATCGTCGGCTTCGATGATGTCGGCCGCCATCAAGGGCAAGACCACCGCCGATGCCCGCAATCTGATCGTGGCCTTCAAGGGCCTCATGTCGATTCACGAAAACGAGATCGGCGGCGACGGCAGCGAAGCCGAGATGGGCATCGAGTACTCCGAGAGCGATCTCAGCATCGACAACACCGAGGATATGAGCCTCGGCGACCTTGAAGCGCTACGCGGCGTCGTGAAGTTCCCGGTGCGCATCAAGTGCGCCACCCTCAGCTGGAACACCCTCTCTCAGGCGCTCGACGAAGCAACCGCCGTCTGACTCTCTGGCCTTAGCGATGGCGCACGGCGTCGCGAATGGCGACCGCCACTTCGGGGCCCACGAGCGCCTGGAGCTCATCAGCAAGCTCGTCGGCCGTCGACTGGGTGCCCGCCTGGGCGTTGTCGCCCTCAGTGCAACACCACGCCATCGTGGCGCCATCGGGGCCGCGATCGTCGCGCCCCCATCGGCGTAAGCGGGCGGTGCCATCTTCCCCGTGTTCGGCAATCAACGGCAGCTGCCAGCACACCGAAGGTTTCACATCGATTGGACGATCACCGTCGCGTAGGGCCTGTACGTGCAAGGCACACCCTTCACCACCGGCGAAACCAGGCCGGTTCAGGAAGACACAAGCGCCGTCGACGGTGATGGTTCGTTTCCGGTGCTCGTCTTCGTAAATCCCGTGCTCGGCCGCCCACTCGCCGAACTGAAAGACATCGGCATCGAGCAGGGCCGCATGGGCGGAGATCGCCATCGCTTCTTCTTCGTCGAGCAACTCCGTGCCGACTGAGCAACAGCCGTGGCCGAGGCTTTCCGCAGGCTCGTCGAGGATGCCCTGACAGCCCTGGCCCCAGATGCACTTCCAGCGTGATCCGAGGAAGCCGACATCAACCGTCCAGCGGGTGCCGTCGACGGGATCCTCAAACTCTTGGAATACCTCGATGGCCATAACGAGAGGTTAGGAGCCACTACCGTTTTCGCCATGACCGATATCCCGGCGGGCTGGCACGACGACCCCGAAAACACTATGCAGAACCGCTATTGGGACGGCCTCCAGTGGAGCGAACATAGGGCCCCGAAGGCGCCATCACCGGGCACCGTGGGCACCGACGACCCCTTCGACCCGGTGGCTCGGGCCTTCCCCTTGCTCAAGAAGTCCTGGCTCGTTCTTCTTCTGCTCGGTATTGCCATGGTTGGCGCGCTTGCTGCAGCGGCCGTATCGGTCTTTGTCGCCCTCGACCAAGCGATCGAGCCCGGTCTCTTCGACATTGCCGATCGCGTTTTTTCGGCCGATTGGAACCCCGACTTCGATGCCAGTGATCGAGCCTTCGAGGACTCCATCACCTGGACGTGGTCGGCATCGTCGATCGTGCTCCTCGCCGCCGCGATCGTCGGCTACGGGGTTTCTCTCCTCGCCGGGTCGATCAGCATCATGCATCTCGCCACTGTGCAGGCGGGTACCCCGAAGACGTAGGGTCAGCTCTTCCCGATGGCCATCCGCCGGCTCCCCCGTTGGATCGGTATCGGACTCATCTGGACTATTTTATTCGTCGCTGCCTGGGTGATGACCTTCCTTACTTTCGTCGCCGCCCCAGTTGTCGGCATCCTCCTGATCTTGGTTCTCATCCCCTTGGGCATCTACGGCTGGCCGTACTTCACGCTCGCACCGGTGGCGCTTGTTCTCGGCCCCACCGACGATCCGCCCGCACGACGGACAATCGCCACGATGAGGGGGCGTTGGGGTTCAATCGCTGGCCGGATTTTCTTGCTAAACCTTACGCTGATCGCGGGCCTTATATTTCAAGTAGGCCAGCAGCTACTCCCGGTGGCCGCGACGGTACTGATCTACGACTACGCCGATGGCCCGCTCGCCGCCGATCTCACCACACCGGACCAGCCGGCGGCCAGCACCTTCAGTTGAGAAGGCGGTCGACGAGCTCGACCCAGTCGCGATCATTGGTCGAGATTCCGCCGGCATCATGGTCGGTGATCCGAATGTCGACCCGGTTGTAGACGTTGCTCCACTCGGGGTGATGGAACTGCTTTTCCGCGATCAAGGCGACCCGAGTCATGAACCCAAACGCGGCGTTGAAGTCGGCGAACTCAAAACTTCGATGCAGGCCGCCATCGACCCGTTCCCACTCGGGATAGGCGACAAGCAGCGCCGTAATCTCTTCGTCGGTGAGCAGGGTGCCGGACACCAGACCAACGCTAGGCCCACGGATCGGCTGAGGGTTCGACCCATCGTTCATAGCCAGCAGAGTCAGGATCTCAGTGCCGTCGATGTGCACCGAACCGTCCTTCACCGCGACCTCGCAGGCCGGCACTGGCCGCGTGGCGGGCAAGCTCTCCGGCTCGCTCGTCTTCAGGTTGAACAGCGCCACGTCGGCATGACTACAGGTGTCGCCAATCGCAAAGAGTTCGTGGGCGGCCTTCACGTGAGAACCGGCGCTCATCGCTCCAACTTGGGCACAGCGGCACCATCGGAAACCGCACCAAGGCGAGCCCGTTGGCCAGCTTGTACCTCGCCAGATCGAGGGTGCCGATCGGGCTCGAGCGGCGTTGGGCGAAAACTCGGTCACAGGAGGGATCCGCAGGGTTCGTACGGGCCGAGAATCGACCCGCGAATGGCATTTATCCTCCCGACGTAGGACTAACCGCCCGTCGGCTATTGGCCGTCGCGATAACGACGGCGGAGCTTGTCGCCGAGCCCCTCGCCGGAATTGCCCGCCTTGTTCTTGGAGGACTTGTTCTTCGGCGCCTTCTTCGCTCCCTTGTCCCGGCTCAGAGCTCGCTTCAAGCGGCCGCCTTCGCGTTTGCGTCGCTCAGCATCGAGATCCGCGAGCGTTCCCGGCACAGCACCGTTGATGATGTCTTCGGCGGCATCGAGGAGCGCAGCAATGGAATCGTCATCGCCAAGACTCTTCGGCTCGGGAGGTGTTTCCGGCGTGACGAGGGAGCCATGGGCCCAATTCACATCCGCCATGCGGCGGGTGTACTTGGGGCAGTCGTCGGGGCAGCGCCACGGCGCTTCCGGTGCGAGGTCGAGGTCACACTTACGAACCGTGTCGCCATTCGCGTAACTACGCGACTCGAAGAACTTGCAATCCTGACGCATCGGCATATGTTCCATTGTGCCGCAGAAGACGCTCCTTTGTTCAGAGGGCAGCTGTGTAGAGGGTCAGATGCCGGCAAGTTTGGACAGAAGCCCCATCACGCTGGCGACGTCACCAACGACGGCGTTTAACCGATACTGCCTTCCATCTGCAGTTCGATCAGGCGTGACCATTCGACCGCGTATTCCATCGGGAGCGTGCGGGTGACGGGCTCAATGAAGCCGTTCACGACCATGCCCATGGCCTGCTCTTCTGTGAGGCCGCGGCTCTGGAGGTAGAACAACTGCTCGTCGGCGACCCGCGAGACGGTGGCCTCGTGACCAACAGCGGCGTCGCCCGAACCAACCTCCATGTAGGGGTAGGTGTCGGAGATTGAGTCTTCGTCGAGGATCAGCGCATCACACTGCACGTGGCTCTTGCAGCCGTAGGCATCGTCTTCCACTCGGACGAGGCCACGGTAAGAGGTGCGACCGCCGTCCTTCGAGATCGACTTGGAGACGACCTTAGAGGTGGTTTCCGGTGCGTCGTGAATCATCTTCGCGCCCGTGTCTTGTTGCTGTCCGGCGCCTGCATAGGCAACGGAGAACACTTTGCCTGACGCCTTCGGGCCCGCAAGGACGATGGCCGGGTACTTCATTGTGAGCTTGGATCCAATGTTGCCATCGATCCACTCCATGTGACCCTCGGCTTCGACATAGGCCCGCTTGGTGACCAGGTTGAAGACATTGTCGGACCAGTTCTGGATGGTCGTGTAGGTAACACGAGCCGACGGCTTAACCACGATTTCGACGACCGCTGAGTGCAGCGAATCGGAGGTGTAGGTGGGTGCCAGGCAACCCTCGATGTAGTGCACCGACGAGCCCTCATCAGCAATGATGAGCGTGCGCTCGAACTGACCCACATTTTCGGCATTCATGCGGAAGTGGGCCTGCATGGGCATCTCCACTTCGACGCCCGGCGGGACGTAGATGAACGAGCCGCCTGACCACACGGTGGAGTTGAGGGCGGAGAACTTGTTGTCGTTCGGCGGGATGATCTTGCCGAAGTACTGCTGCACCATCTCGGGGTACTCGCGCAGCGCGGTGTCCATATCGCAGAACAGCACACCCTGAGCCTCAAGGTCTTCGCGGTTCTTGCGGTAGACGACCTCGGATTCGCACTGGGCGGTGACACCAGCCAGATACTTCGGCTCCGCCTCAGGAATGCCGACCTTCTCGTGGGTGTTTTTGATCGACTCCGGGACTTCGTCCCAACCGTTGTTCAGGCCACCCGTTGGATTGACGTAGTAGTAGATGTTCTCGAGGTCAAGGTCGGACATGTCGCCGCCCCATGCGGGCATCGGGCGGCCGCCGAAACGCCGGTACGACTCCAAACGGAAGTCGAGCATCCATTGGGGCTCGCCCTTGAGCCACGACATCTCGCGGATGATCGCGTCGTTCAAGCCCTTCTTCGGCTTAAAGACATAATCCTCTTCGTCAGCCCAGCTGAGTTGGTACTTCCCAAGGTCGAGATTCTCCGCACTCATCATGGGTGCTCCTCTAGGAGTACAAGTCTCCCAACGGATAGTAACAACCTCAGCGAACGGTTGGGTCAGGGTCGGTCGGGGAGTCTTCGGTTCATCGACCCGACCCCGGTAAGAATTTTTACCTACTCGCTGGCCTACTCCTCCGACCGATGACCGATGGCCGGCCCGTAAAGGCCGTCAAGCAGTCCGCCACTGAGCAATTCGAGGCGGTCGGCCGTCTGTCGGTGAATTCGCTTCGACCACCCGTGCGGGTCCTCGACGTCGTCCGAGCCGGTGCCGAAGAGATCAGAGGCGCGTTGCCCATCGGCGTAGGTGGTGAGCCGATCGATCGGCGCGCCAGTCAGTTGATCGGCCGAGTTGGCCAACCACCCTACGAATCCGACCATGGTGTGAATACGCAACGAAGCCGCATCGAGCGTGACCGCCATCTCGCGGGCGTGCATACGTTCCATAGTGACCACGAGGTCGATGCCGTTCAGCATCTCGGGTACGAACTTGCGGGAACGATGGTCGGTCGCGTCAAGTCCGCGTTCCTTCAAGACATCGATCACCGTGTCGGACGCCGGTTCATCGTCGAACAGGATCCCGACGACGAGATTTCGAGGGCGATCTCACGGGCCGCGGCATCACGACGCAGGAATCGTTCGGCCATCACCGACCGACAGATGTTGGCGGTGCACACCACCATCACCCGAAACACGAGTTCAGTCGATCCGACGGAGTTCGGCCTTAAACAGCCGACCTCGCGTGATGTAGGTGTCGACATTCATCTGCGAGTGCCCTTCGGGCACTGCGTTCTCGCGAATCTTGGCCGGCACACCGAGCGCCATTGCGCAGCGCGGCACTTCAACTTTTCCGGGCACCATGGCTGAGGCACCAACCAGCGCGTGTTCGCCGATCACAGCATCGTGGAGGACGACGGACCCCGTGCCGATGAGGGCGTGGTCGAGCACTCGACACCCTTCGAGGTGGGCGAGGTGGCCAACCGTGACGAACTTCCCGACCGTGGTCGCGTGGAACGGCGTGCAATGGAGCACGGCACCGTCTTGGATCGAGGTGCCCTCACCAATCGAGATGATGTTGTCGTCGGCTCGGATCACCGCGTGCGGCCATACGGAGGCGTCGGGTCCAACCACGGCGCTGCCGATGATCGTTGCTTCGGGGTGGATATAAGCCGATTCGTGGATTTCGGGGACCCGGTCGCCGATCGCGTAAATTGGCACGCTAGATGGCCTCGTACTTTCCGTAGCCGCCCTGGAAGAACAACAGGGGTCCGCGTTCAGTTGCATCTTCAGCGGCGTCGAGTGTCTTCACGAGTCCGACGACGATGTCGTGATCTCCACCGTGGTGGATCTGTTGGATCTCGCAGTCGATGACGGCGATCGAACCCGGGATAATCGGCGAACCGGTGTCCCCCGCCGTCCAGTCGATTCCCTCGAACTTGTCTTCGGCCTTGCTTGCGAACACGCCGCACGTGTCTTTCTGGTCAGCGCCGAGCACGTTGACGCAGAACGAACCGGTCTCTTTGATCCGCAACCAGCTCTCCGAAGTGTTGCCCGGACAGAACACCACCAGCGGCGGATCGAGCGACACCGAGGCGAAGGACCCGATGGCCAGCCCGGCCGGTCCGTCAGCATCGGCGCCGGTGACAACGGTGACACCCGTCGGGAAGTGGCCGAGGACTCGGCGGTATTCATTGGGGTCAATAGACATGACCCGCACGGTAGCGCTGCGTCAGGCGCAGGCGGTGACCGACAGCTTGAGACCCTCGGTCGCGCACAACACTGCGGTCACGCCGCGGCTCAGCGCTAGTGCAGTGATGCGCCCGGCCATGAGGTCGAGATCCTCATCGGTGTGCCCAGGATCGTGGTGGAACAACACAAGGGTCGACACTCCGGCTTGCGCGGCAACCTCGACCGCGTACTCGGGCGTGCAGTGCCCCCAGTTCGCCTTGGCCGGAAGTTCGTCGGTCCAGAGCTGGGCGTCGTGAATGAGCACATCTGCGTTGGCGGCCAACTCAAGAACCGACGGGTCCACGAATGTCGGATTGTCGATCGGCTCTTGATGATCGGGGATGTAGGCCACGCTCACGCCGTTGCGGGTGACGCGATAGCCGTTGGTCCGGCCCGCGTGTGGCACCGCCCGAGACATGATCTCGGTGCCATCGACGACGAGATCATCGATGTGCATGTCGTGGAACCGCACGGTGGCTGGAAGGTCCGAGACTCGAATCGGGAAGAAGGGTGGGCTCATGAATTGGCCGAACGCCGACTCCATGTCGAGATCGGCTTCGCCTGGCCCGTAGACGTGCATCGAGGTGTCGGGCGACTGCAACGGGATGAAAAAGGGAAGGCCTTGGATGTGGTCCCAGTGGAGATGGGTGACCAGCGCGTGGACCGTGACGCCATCGGCGGGGTCCACCGAACAACCCCAGGGGCGCATGCCGGTACCGAGATCGAACACGATTGGATCGTGTCCTTCGGCCTCGAGCGAAACACAGCTGGTATTGCCGCCGTAACGCTGAACGGTCGGGCAGCTACACGGCGTTGAACCTCGAACGCCGTGAAACGACAAGTCGATCGACAAGTTCGCGTCCCCCATGAATCGCTGACGCTACCGAAAGATCGGTGCGCAGGTCTAGGGGTCTGTGACGGATATCTCTTAGTTATGTCAGTTGGACTGACAGCACTCGGGCCTGACTAGTGTGACGAAATGACCGCACCATCATCGTCGATGCCTCTCCCCGAGGGTCTCGTCGCCGTCGTGAAACGCGACTGCCCAACCTGTGCACTCGTCGCTCCGGTACTCAAGGATCTCGCCGCCCGAGCGAGCCTCACCGTGATCACCCAAGACGACCCAGACTTTCCGGTCGATGCCGACTGGGTCGTCCACGATCACGACCTCGGGTTCTCATGGCACAACGACATTGAGACCGTGCCGACGCTTGTGCGTGTCATCAACGGAGCGGTGAGCGAGCACGTCGTGGGCTGGTCCCGCGACCAATGGGAGTCATTCACAGGCATCGACGGCCTCGGAGCCGATCTCCCTGATTGGCGGCCCGGCTGCGGATCGCTGAGTGTCGACCCGACCCGCACCGACGAGTTAAGTGTGCGCTTCTCCGGCTCGACGCTGACGAGCCGCCGGATCGAGATTGCGGCGCTCGAAGACGACTGGGAAGCCATGCACGACCGTGGCTGGAGCGACGGCCTCCCGGTGGTGCCGCCCACCGAGGCGCGTGTTCTCCGCATGCTGGAAGGCACCGATCGTGCCCCCGGCGAGCTCGTGGTGGTGGTGCCACCCGACCTCGTTGAATGCACTGTCGAAAAAGTCGCCGTCAACGCGGTGATGGCGGGCTGTAAGCCCGAGTACATGCCGGTAATCCTGGCGGCACTCGAGGCCGCTTGTACCGACGAGTTCAACATGCACGGCTTGCTCGCCACCACGATGCCGGTCGGACCGATCCTCATCATCAACGGACCGATCTGCGAAGAGATCGGGATGAACAGCGGCCTCAACCTCTTGGGCCAAGGCAATCGGGCCAACAGCACCATTGGCCGGGCCATGCAGCTCGTGATCCGCAATGTTGGCGGCGGCAAGCCGGGTGGCGTCGACCGGGGCACTCAAGGAAGTCCGGCCAAGATTGGACTGTGCTTCGCCGAGGACGAGGGCGGTTCGCCGTGGGAGTCATTCGCCGAAAGCCGGGGCTTCGCGGCAGGCACCAACACCGTCACCCTCTTCCCGGGCGAAGGCCCGCGGCTCTTGTTCGACCAGAAGTCGCGCAGCCCCGAGTCACTCACCAAACATTTCGCAGAGATGCTTGTCACCAACGCCAGTCCCCGCATGGTCATGCAGTTCGAGACCGTGATCGTGATGTCCCCCGAACATATGAACCGTTATCGCGATGCTGGTTGGGATCGAGCCCGATTCATCGCCGAACTCGAGTCGCATCTCCTGCTTGATGGCGCCGACATCGTGGCTGGAGCCCATGGCATCGAAGAAGGCATGCCTGCTTTCGTGGCCGACATGCAACTGCCCAAGTTCCCCCCGGGCGGCATTCACGTCGTCCATGGCGGCAGCAACGCCGGCCTGTTCTCCGCCGCCATCAGCGGCTGGGTCACTGGCGACATGGGTAGTGTGACCGTAACGAAGGAGATAGTGCGATGACCACAACAAGTACTCTCACAACGGTGTTGGATCCCACCGGAGAGCTTCGCCCGGAGACGCGTGAACGAGTCGCCCGTCCCGAGTCTCTCAACGGCCTCACCGTGGGTCTGCTCGACATCTCCAAGCCTCGAGGCAACGTCTTCCTCGATCGGGTCGAGGAGAAGCTCACCGACCTAGGCGCTCAGGTGAAGCGGTTTAGCAAGCCAACATTCACGAAGCCCGCACCGATCGACCTTCGCCACGAGATCGCCACGAGCTGTGATGCGGTGATCGAAGCGCTCGCCGATTGAGGTAGTTGCACGACGTGCAGTGTGCACGACATCAACGATCTTGAACGACGCGGCATCCCGGGGGTCTTTGTGGCCACCGTGGAGTTCGAAGAAGCCGCCATTGGGCAGTCGAAGTCACTTGGCCTCGATGTCGCCCGGGTCCTCACCGAGCACCCGATCCAGGACCGCACCGACGAAGAGATGGTGGCGATTGCCGATGCGGCAATCGACGCACTTATTCAGTCGCTAACTGGCCCTCAGTAGTCACCGGCGAGACGAAGTTCTCGCTTCACCTCGACCACGAGGCCATCACGAATCAGCCCGGCAACAACGGTTTCAACGCGCACTGGGTCGACAAGCACTGGGTCGCTTGTGGCGAGAACCGCGCCGACCCCGCTGCACAGCACCGGGCCCTGGCGGAGCGCGTCGACAAGCCGGCCCCGTAGCTGCCGGTCTGAGCCTTCGAAGCGCGACTGTGGCTTACTCACGGCGGCGGAACCGACCGCCGGGTCGGGTCCCTCTCCTCGCCACGAACAGTGCTCCTGCACCGGGCAGTCGCCGCAGCGCGGTGCTCGCTTCGCACAGACGAGGGCGCCGAGCTCCATGATCCCCTGGTTCCACAACCACGGCTCGTCGGCCGGCACGAGCGAGTCGGCTCGGGCCTGCGCCGCGCGCACGGACAGCGACTCGCCGCCCAGGCGAGCCAGCACCCGGCCGATGTTGGTGTCGACCGGACCTGCGGGTGTCTCCCACGCAAAGGCGAGCACGGCCCGAGCGGTGTATGGACCAACCCCAGGAAGAGCCAATAGCGCGTCGAGGTCGGCGGGCACTGCGCCCGCGTGGACATCGCGTATGGCCGTCGCGCATCGGTGGAGCATGAGCGCTCGCCGGTTGTAGCCGAGCCCGGCCCACTCTCGGAGAAGGTCGGCCGCGGGCGAATCGGCGCACACTGTCGGGTCCGGGAAGCGCCGCAAGAAGATCGGCCAGCGATCAATGACCCGGCTGACCTGCGTCTGCTGCAGCATCGTCTCGCTCACGAGAATTGCCCACGGATCGCGGGTTCGTCGCCACGCAAGATCTCGGAGCTCACCGCGGGCCCAGTCGAGCAGCGCGGTTCTGAGAGACGCGTCCGTAAGGGCTGCGCCGCTATTCGTCATCCGGCCCGAGGGGCGGCGCCACGGTGAGGCCGTCGGCGTCACTCAGACGACCGCGCACGATCTCATCGGTGCGGGCCGCGGAGGCCGCTAGTGTGTCGGCGATTTCGGGGCGGCCCGGCTCGGTCGCGTTCGCAACCCGGATCACGTAGCCATTCGAACGGTCGACCCAGGTCGGGGTGTACGCGATGCCGCTTACGGCGATCGACTCATCGGCGCGCTCAAGCAATGTGACAGTGGCGATCATTCCGTCTTGCGACGCCGTGACACAGCAGTTGACGGACTGGTTCGACAGGAAGTTGCCGAGGCCAAAAACCACCCACTCGTCGTCAACCTTGTCGATTGGCTGCACAACATGGGCGTGGTGACCAATGATCAGGTCGACCTCGTCGCTCGGCAGGATTTCCGACAACCACTGGTCTTGAGCTGACGACGGCGTGTGTTGATATTCGTTGCCCCAGTGCAGGCTCACAACCACGAACTCCGCACCGGCTGCCCGGGCGAGGCCGGCCTCCGCGACGATCGTCTCCGGTTCGATCAAATCGACGAGATAGGGCTGATCCGATGGCAGGACGAATCCGTTGAGCGAGTAAGTGGCGGAGAGGTGAGCGATCGTGATGCCGTTCACTTCATAGAGCACGGGGGCGAGGTCGTGGTCTTCGTCGAGCGCCATACCCGCCTGAGGAAAGCCCAGGTCAGCGAATACCTGCACCGTTTCCTCGACCCCGTTGACCCGTCGATCGAATGCGTGATTCGACGCCGTGCTGCAACCGTCGTAGCCGGCGTCGACCGCCGCCTCCACGAGCGCCCGAGGGGCATTGAAGACCGGATAGCCGCTGAGGTTCGAGTCGGTGGCGGAGACCGGCGATTCGAGGTGGCAGATAGCGAGATCGGCGGCGGAAAGGATCGGCCGAACCTCGTCGAACATCGGCCGGAAGTCCCACCCGTCGAGCGTGTTGGCATCGGCCGCGTTCACAACTGGACCGTGGGGCAGGAGGTCGCCCGTGAATGCGATCGTCGCGGTGCGGGGTGGAGGGACAGTCGTTTTTGTCGTGGTGGTAGTGGTTGATGTTGTTGTCGTGGTGGTCGTCTCGGTATTGGGGCGGACGTCGACGGAACTCTCGTCGGACTCGCCGCTGCTGGAGTCGAGCGTCGACGCAGCAAACGCCCCGCCAGCGACGAACAGGCCCAGGAAGAGCGCCGCGAGGCCCGCCTTGCTCTGGAGCACCTTCACCGGAAGAGCTCCGGCGCGATCGGACAGTCAATTCGGTAGCGAATCTCGCTGACCGGCTGCGGGCCCGACGGGCCGAGCAGTTTGTCGACGAGCGAGATTGGCACGGACTCGACCTCGTCGTCCCACGGATCTCGATCCTCCGAACGGTCGGCGACCCAGTTGTACATTCGGGTGGGCACGACGCGACCGACGCCCGCCACGAGCCACACGGGAATCTCGAGATGATGCGCAACCGCGGCCGCGCTCAGCGAGCCGGGTCGACACAGGGCCGCTTCTTGGTGCATCACCTGGGCTTCGATGAGCACAAGATCGGCTTCTGCGGCCGCTGCACCAACAGCGGCGGCGGGCACGTCGACTGCTACGTGATCGCGGGCGTCGAGCTGACGGATCAGCCCGTAGCCCTCCCCCACCGTGTCAGCCACGAGCACTTGCACATCGGGCCGCTGAAGAACCGCCTCGTTGCAGATCTCGCTGGCACCGATGACCAGAACTGTTGCATCGGCCGGAAGCGCATGGGCGACCTCGCGAGCAGTGGTGTCACGTTCGAGCGCCTCGACCGCTTCCCATGCCTCTGTGCCGGGATCGGTTCCGGTGACCATTCGGGCGGCGACCCACAACAATGGTCCGCTCGTAGGCCGCCGCTCCAGGAGCTGCCGACAGGCAGTCAACAACTCGACAGGATCGTGAGAGAACGACGCGAGAGCAATCGCGGCTTCACGCACTAACGGGGCCGTGGGGACGGCGCCAGAGCGAGCGACATAACGGAGGCGCTCAATCGGTTGCACGCCCGGATCGTACAGAACCGTCCCCGATGTGACCCGTTGGGGTTGCGCTGCGCTAGCTTTCACGTCCGTGGTGACCGCTGCTCTCGACCTTGATCTTCAGCCGCTTGACGGCGACGCGCGCCCCCTCGGCGAGTGGTTGACGACCTTTCCGCTCTTGCCGGTGGTCCTCGACCCCTTTACGCACGAGAGTGCTTGGCTGCTCGACACCTCAAAACGGATCCTTCAACACTTCGCCGAAGCTGATTGCCGCATCTGCTGGATCCTCACGTGTTCCGTCGACGATGCCAAGCGTTTCCTCGGCCCGTACGCCGAAGAGCTGTTGGCGTTCGCCGACCCGTCGGGTGTCATCGTCGCGAGCCTCGGCCTCGAGCAGGCCCCGGCAATCGCCCTGCTCCGCCAAGACGGCACCGTCACGGCCTCGGCCGAGGGCTGGGATCCAGCCGCTTGGCGCGAAGTCGCCGAAGCCGTCGCCGCGCTCACGAGTTGGAGTCGCCCCACAATTCCCGCCGCGGGCGACCCCGTGCCCTTCTCGGGCACACCGCTCTAGCTTTCGCTTCGAGCTGCGATCCACTCGCGCCACGTTCGGCCGAGAAGCAGCGGAACAACCACCAGAACGATCGCGCCATGGATGGCCGTGATTGCCCATCCGGTCGCAGAGTCGGCCACGAGCGCCCGTTGTGCAACCGTGAGTGTGGTCACCGCGACGAACACGACACTGACGACCGACAGCCATCGGCCGCTCCACTCGACCGGCGAGAACGCATGGGCGATACGATCGACCATCTGCCCAACGGCATCTGGATCGCCATCCCGGATCATGCAGCGAGCGTAGTGAGAAGTACCGTGAACCCATGACCGAGTTCGCATACTCCGACCAACTCCCCCTCGGACCGGACACCGCCGAGTACCGCTTGCTGACCACCGAGGGTGTCTCAACCGTCGAAGTCGACGGCACCACGCTGCTCAAGGTCGAGCCCAAAGCACTCCGGCTGCTCACCCGCGAGGCGATGAGAGACATCTCGCATTATCTGCGCACGGAGCACCTCGAGCAGCTCGCTTCGATCCTCGATGACCCCGAGGCTTCGCCGAACGACGTCTTTGTCGCAACCGAACTGCTCCTCAACGCGAACATCGCCGCGGCCGGCGTGCTGCCGATGTGCCAAGACACGGGCACCGCCATCGTGATGGGCAAGAAGGGTGATCAGGTCCTCACCCTCGCCGACGACGCCGAGTGGATCTCTCGCGGCATCTTCGACACCTATACCGAGACCAACCTGCGCTATTCGCAGCTTGCGCCGATCTCGATGTTTGAAGAGAAGAACACCGGCAACAATCTTCCGGCCCAGATCGATCTCTTCACCAAGCCTGGTCTCAGTTACGAGTTCTTGTTCATGGCCAAGGGTGGCGGCTCCGCCAACAAGTCGTTCCTCTTCCAAGAGACCAAGGCGCTTCTCAATGAGACCTCCCTTATCGACTTCCTCGACGAATCACTTCGCGCCATCGGCACCTCCGCCTGTCCGCCGTATCACCTCGCTCTCGTGGTGGGCGGCACGTCAGCGGAGTTCAATCTCAAGACGGCCAAGCTTGCGTCGGCCCACTATCTCGACTCGCTTCCCACCTCGGGCGACGAGCGCACCGGCCACGGGTATCGCGATCTCGAGTGGGAAGCAAAGATTCTCAAGCAGACCCAAGAGTTTGGCATCGGCGCCCAGTTCGGCGGCAAGTACTTCTGCCACGACATTCGCGTCATCCGACTCCCCCGCCATGGCGCCTCCAACCCCGTCGGCATCGCGGTCTCATGTTCGGCCGACCGGCAGGCTCGCGCCAAGATCACCGCGGAGGGCGTGTTCCTCGAACAGCTCGAAACCGACCCGGCCCGTTTCCTCCCAGAGGCGGCGGACGACGACCTGTCGACGGAGACCGTGGCGGTCGACCTGAACCAGTCGATGGACGACATTCGCAACCAGCTCACGAAGTACCCCGTGAAGACTCGCTTGTCACTCACGGGCACACTCGTGGTCGGGCGAGACATCGCCCACGCCAAGATCAAAGACATGCTCGATGCCGGCGAGCCGATGCCGCAATACCTCAAGGATCATGCGATCTACTACGCCGGCCCGGCCAAGACCCCGGTGGGTTACGCGTCAGGCTCGTTCGGGCCGACTACTGCAGGCCGCATGGACTCCTACGTCGAACAGTTCCAAGCCGCGGGCGGCTCGATGGTGATGCTGGCCAAGGGCAACCGATCCCGTCAGGTCACCGAGGCGTGCGCCGCCCACGGCGGCTTCTACCTCGGCTCAATCGGCGGACCCGCCGCCCGCCTCGCTAAGGATTCAATCCGCAGCGTCGAGGTGCTCGAGTTCCCCGAAATGGGCATGGAAGCGATCTGGAAGATCGAAGTCGAAGACTTCCCGGCCTTCATCGTGGTTGACGATAAGGGCAATGACTTCTACGCCGAAGTCACCACTCCCGTGAAGCTGCGCCTCTCTTAGCGCGGCGCTTCGTGAGCCACGAGCGGCCACGGACGCTCACGTTCAACGTGTTGTGCAAGGTCGAACAGCAGGGCATCTTGGTGGTGACGGCCGATCGCCTGGAGTCCAATCGGGAGACCGTCGACATCACCAACCGGGATCGAGATAGCCGGATTGCCAGAGATGTTGGCAGGGATCGTGAGCGCGCCCATATCGAGCAACTTGGGCGAACCCTTCGTGACCGCCGCCAAGAGGCGTTGCGGGGTCTTGGACGCGACACCACTCACGATTCGGGCCGCCCGTAATGCTCCGGCAAACGCCTTCTGGATCAACGGGTTACCGCGGGCGTAGTCGATGAATGTCTTTGCATCGCTGCTCATGCCATCTTCGGCGGGGAAGGCCGGGCCCGGATTGCTGGACGTGATGACGAAGTCGACCTCGTCAAACAGCTTCGCCATCGCCGTGTTTGCTTCTCGCCGGCCCATCTCGGCCGCGGCGGCCACCCGCATGTTGAGCAAGTTCTCTGAGAGCTGAATGCCCACGCGGATCTCGTCGGTGAGCTCGCTCGCGCAGCCAGGCCAGATGTCTTCAATCTCGCCGTAGAGCGAGCTGATGTTGCCAATCATCCACTCGCCACCCATGCGCGGAACCTCGATCGGGAGATCGACTCGCACGAGCCCGAGCTCAGCCACGAGCTGCTCGGCGGCCTGTTCGACAACCATCCGTGCGGCGTCTTCGACGGCGACACCCCCGAAGGTGGGGTCGATCACGACCGTCCGACCCCGAAGGTCGTAGCTCCCGAGATCTCGTTCCCAGCCTTCGATGGCCGGGAGACTTGTCGGGTCGTGCGGGTCGTGACCAGCGGTCACGTCGTAGTAGCGAGCGGCATCGCGCACCGAACGAGCCAGACAGCCGAGCACCACAGTGTGCGGGTTGAGTGATGTGTGTGGCCCTCGGGGAATACGACCGTAGGTGCCCTTCATCCCGAGCAGACCGTTGTAACCCGCAGGAATGCGGATTGACCCGCCACCATCGCCACCACAGGCCAGCGGGATCAAACCACCAGCGACGGCTGATGCACTGCCACCCGAGGACCCGCCGGCGCTCTTGGTCGGGTCCCAGGCATTGCCGGTGACACCGTTGATCTTGGTGACACTCACGTTGAGGCCACCGAACTCGCTGGCCGTCGTCGAGCCGATGGGCACAATCCCGCCAGCCTTGAGTCGGGTAACCATCGTGGTGTCGTAGGCGCCGATCCGGTCCTTGAAGATCAGCGACGCCTCGGTGTAGGGCCACCCCTTCACTTGCTCGAGTTCTTTGATCCCGAACGGCACTCCACCGAACGGCAGCGAAACATCGGCATTCTTCGCGGTTTCGCGGGCCGCCTCCGGATCGAGATGGGCGAACGCGTTGAGACTGCTCCGTTCGATCGCGGCAAGCGAGGCTTCGAGCTCTTCAGCCGGGGATCGCTCCCCTACGCGGTACGCGTCTACGAGCGAACAGGCATCGCCTGACCAGGGGGTATCAACCATTCGAAGACGTTACTCGCCAGTAGAAACCGGCGCCCGTCGCCTATCCGGGTCTGGGTTTCCAGTTTCGGTGGTGGTAGCTGCAGCGGGCTTTGCCGTTGTAGTGCGCTGTTCGTCCGTGGTCGTCCCAGGGGAGGTCGTGGTCGATTTCGCATCGTCGGGCGGGGATGTCGCAGCCGTCGTGGGCGCAACGCCGGTCGCGGGCTTGAAGAGCCTGTCGGAGCTCCCCCGTAAACAGGCGTTGCTTTCTGCCGTAATCGAGGATCACGCCGGGTGATTCGTAGACGAGACGCCGGACGTGGCCTTGTATCGCCTGTTCCATCACTTGGGTGGGAGTGAGAACGACACCGCTGTCGGTTTCGCACAACCGCTCGGTTCCGAGCGGGGCGGGTGCCGCTAAGCCGAGCAGTCGGGCGAGGGCGGCTTCGAACGTGTCGAGATTGGTATGAATGATGACCAACGGCAGCGGCCGTTTCCCGTTCTTCGGCGCAGTACGCGACCGCACCGCCATTTCGACGAGGGCATCAGCGCGGCGCTGCGCCGGAGTGCGCCACAACCTGTCGACAGCGACCGCATCGCCGAACCCGGCTTTGGCCTTCTCCCAATCCTTCTTGAACATTTCCTGCTCAATGAGGCGGAGAGCTTCGCGAAACGTTTCGCCGCCGACCGGTTCGAGCCACGCATCAACCCGAGTCATCTCCGACAACGTCTGCGAGACGTGCGCAGCGCGTTTGGTTTCTTTTGGGTCGGGTGGTTCGGGGTCGTCGCCGCGGCGGGCATCATCAACCACTTGTTCCCAATACGCGACCGCTCTTTGAAAGTCGGCGTAGGACAGCGTCGCGGCTTTCGACAACAGAAACGCTTCCGCGTCGGCGAACTCGGGCCGTGTTGATGCCTGCGCAGGCCGGCGGGCATGGTTGAACGAGACCGCGCCGTCGTGGAGCGCCAACTGCGTGCCCGGCATTGTGCGCAACGCCCGAGCCAACGAAACCGCCGTACCGGCTCCGCCACCAAAGATCCGGCACCGATGCCGCAACGCTGACGCGGCGGAACGATGGGCCGAAACCAACCACTGCATCGACGCGTCATACGCGCCAACCGCCTGCGCTTCCAACCCGGCCAACTGAGCCTTAAGCCGCTGCACCATCTCCGCCGCCGACTCCACCTCAACACCGGAAAGCACCGTGTAATCGACCTTCGCCGCCAACCGGACCGCTTCACTCAAATCCTCCAACTCCGCCAACGCCATACCCACACAATACGAAGGGGGTATGACACTCAAGAAAGGTGCTCAGTCAACGATGGACACCTCGGCACCAGTGGTCGCGTCGAACACCGCACGGTCGTCGAGTGGCGCTCGGAGGTCGACTTACGCCCCACCCAAACACGCACCCTTGCGCTCACCTCTGGTCTCGAGCAACACGACTACCCGCTCACTTGTCTCGACCGCGCTCGCCCGATACTCGGGATGACAACCGCCCATAACTGCGATCGCGTGTAGCTCATCAACTTCCACCAGTTCGACGTGGGTGACCGGCTGCGAGTTCCACGACCCCGTGGTGTCCCACCAGACGAAGACCGCAAGCGCGCCGCCGAGAAAGATGACGACGACCACTGTCGCCAGCGCGATCTCCCGAGATCTAGCCACGGTCTCCGAGGTCGTACTCGGCCATGTAGTAAGGATGATCCGGGTTCCACACCGTCAGCGGAACGGGGTTGTCGACCTTGCCCTTCGGGCGGACATCGTCGCCGGAGAGCATCTGCAATCCGTCGCCCATCTGCTGGCGCGCCCGGTCGAGATGTGTCTGCAGTTCGGCGACTACATCGGGATACTCCTCCGCGACATTTGTGGTCTCGCCAATGTCCGTCGAAAGGTCGTAGAGCTCGTTCATGTCGTGCTGTTGCTCTTCGGACCACGCTGTCTTCGCGACGTGGAGCTTCCACTTACCGCGGCGAACGGCTTCGAGATTTCGGCCCTGATAGTAGAAGAACGCCTCGTGAGGAGACTCGTTTGACTCCCCCGCCAGGATCGGCGCGATGTTGCGCCCGTCGATCGTGCGATCGGTCGGGACGTCGGCGCCGCACCAGCCCGCGATGGTCGGGTAGAGGTCCATCGACGTCGTGAGCGCTGAACTCGTCGAACCCGCAGCAACGGCGCCCGGCCAACGGACGATGCACGGCACCCGCTGGCCGCCCTCCCATGTGGTTCCTTTCTTCGAGCGCAGCGGAGCGTTGCTTCCTTCGCCCGGCCGCCCGAGCGCACCGTTGTCGCTCGTGAAGATCACGATGGTGTCGTCGGCCAGCCCCAGCGCTTTGAGCTCGTGGAGCAACACGTCGAGCGCCCAATCAATGCAGCGCACGGCGGCGCCGTAGGGACCGTTGCGCGACTCCTCCATGAACCGCGGCTGCACATACAAAGGCAGATGGACATACATGTGGGCGAAGTAGAGGAAGAACGGCTCGTCCTTCTTCTCGCGCATGAACCGAATCGACTCCTGAAGGTAACGTTCGGTGAGTGCGGCCTGATCGGGCTGGGCCTCTTGGACGTCTTCGTCGAGCATCAGCGGGAGTGGGGGGTAGTCGCCGTCCTGGAGTTCGATTCCGAGGACCTCGCTCATCCCCTTCTTCATTTCATCGGACATCCCAGAATCCTGGCGACCCATATCATTGCTGTAGGGCAGACCGAACCAGTGGTCGAAACCGTGGCGAGTCGGAAGGAATTCAGGCTGGTCGCCGCAGTGCCACTTGCCGACCATCTGCGTTGCGTAGCCCGCGTCCTTGAGGAGCCGAGCGATCGTGATTTCCGACGGGTTCAGCCCGTAGGGCGTCCCCGGGAACAGCACGTGAGCGTTACCGAAGCTCGAAAACCCGATTCGGGGCGGATAGCTACCCGTGAGCATCGACCCCCGTGACGGTGTACACACTGGCGACGCCATGTAGAAGTCGGTGAGCCTCATGCCGTCGACGGCCAGCTGGTCAATCACCGGGCTGTCGTTCACTTCAGAGCCGTAACAACCAAGGTCGCCGTAGCCCAGATCATCGCAGTTGATCAGGATGACGTTTGGTGTGGCAGCAGTTCTCGGCATGGCCGTCGAACCTAGTGCGACGCTTCACGTGGGTCGATGAGGAGACTCTTGAGCGACCGCCCGATGGCACCCGACTCATCGAAAAGCTCTGCGTCCGTCTGACCGAAGCCGAGGGGCGACACCCGCACGAGTGCCGTGTGGCCGATCCACTCACCCTCGGGCTGGCGATGGAAATGCATCGAAAGGTCCGGGTTGACCGACAGGAACTTTTCGAAGTCCATCACTCTCCCCGCGCTCGGGATCATGTCGGCCACCGCTGCTGCGAAGACCATTGGCGACGTGACCTCACCCTCGACGAAGGGGACGTTGAGCTTCATCCAACCCACCGTGCGACCGGGTTCGCGCTCGTCGCGCAACATGGTGAAGTTCTGCACGAAGTCGACCCCACCGAAGGAGAAGTCGGTCTCGGCCACATCCTCGGGGCCCCGGACGACCGCATCTTCGGGCCAGGCGGGAATCTGCTGTTCGGGCGGCACGGCCGTGTTATCGATCCGGATCCGCATCGCTGAGGCTCGGCCGACCACTTCGTCGTCAACGACATAGCGGCACTCGAGTGCTTGCACCCGTTTGCCATCTCGAACGATCTCGACATCGACTTTGGTGCGACCCATCGGGACCTTGCGACTCATATCGACCGACAGACGGGTGAGCATCATTGGAGCGGCCGCCGGGGTCTGTTCGATCGCTCGGGCGACGACGCCGGCGACCGCCCCGCCGTGTTGCACTCCAGGGAACCACGGGCCGCAGGCAGTCGGCTGAGGAATCAGCCAGTCGCCGTCCAGTATGAAGATTGCGTCGGTCACAACGCGGAGACTACGGAGTCGTGCCGGCCGGGCCGACATCGAGTCGATGATCTCGAGTGAAGAGTTTCCGGGTGAGCCCCAGCGCCATCACGGCGGCGGTCGTGGAGACCGAACCGAGTACGAGATACATCACCGCTACCTGAACGCGGACGGCTTCGACCGGCTCGACACCGGCGAGAATGAGTCCCGTCATCGCGCCAGGTATGGCAACGAGTCCGACGGTCTTCGTCGTTTCGATTTGTGGCACCAAACCGGTGCGGAGCGCCTCTCGCAGGTGCGGGGCAAAGGCATCGTGGGATGAGAGGCCCAGGGCGAGGCGCGCTTCGATCAGGTCTCGATGGTCGCGCGCCTCCGCAACGATCCGGCGCGACACCACCACGGTGGCCGTCATCGAGTTGCCGACGAGCATTCCGGCCAACGGCACGATCGCCCGGCCGGTCGGCTCGAAGACCCGCAGGCCGAACAAGACACCAAGACTGACCGCCGCGGCTGCGGCGAAGGCCACACCTGCGAGCAGAGCAACGTTGGGAACCTCGGGCGCGCGGCGGCGCACGGTGTGCGCCGCGACAAGAACCATCAGCACTACCCAGATCCATGTCCAGATCAACGGGTCGTCATCATCGACCACGATCCGCAGGGCAAAGCCGACGAGGAGCAGCTGAACGAGCGCCCGGATCGCGGCAACGACAAGGTCGCGTTCGACCCCGAGTTGGCGAATCAGCGAGAGCACCAGCGCGATACCGATGAGAATCCCGGAGATCGTCAGACCGCTGAGACCGATATCGGCCAGGTCGCCGTTCATGCGGTCACCGCCCGTCGAACTTCGGCCGATTCGTGCTCACGGAGGTCCTCGACGGCACCTTCGGCCAGCACTCGTCCGTGGCCGAGGACCACCACCCGGTTGGCAAGTCGGGAGACCTGCGCAGGGTCGTGCGAGACCCAGATCCAGGCCACCGGCATTGGACTGTCCGGCGCGGCAAACCGTTGAGCGAGATCTTCGATGACTTCTGTTGCCTCGGGGTCGAGCGACGAGGTGGGTTCATCGGCGAGGATCACTTCCGCCCCAGTCGCGATGGTGCGGGCAAGACAGACGCGTTGGCGTTCACCACCGGAGAGTTCGGTGGCGGGCCGGTCTAAGAAGGTGGGATCGAGGCTGACGAGGCGACAGAGGTCTTCAGCGGTCTCGTTGTCGAGGTCAATCGCCCCGATCGCCAGGTTCTCGAACACCGTGCACGGAGCGACCGCTGGGGCCTGGAAGACCATGCCCACCTCGCGTCGATGCATGAGCACGTCGAGGTCATCGAGCGAGACGCCACGCCACAAGATGGCACCGGCCGTGGGCACGTCAAGACGGTTGAGCAACCGCAACAAGGTGCTCTTGCCCGAACCCGAGGCTCCGGCCATCGCCGTGATTCCGATGTCGGAAAGGTGCAGATCAACCGCGTCCAGACGGCGCCGATTCGGAGGGCCGACGGAGACGCCAGCAAGGTCGAATCCCGTCACCGATGTCATTACGGCGAGGGTAACCCCACGGCCGAAGGTTGCTCGATCGACTCTTCAGGACGCCAGCCTGCACCCTCACCAGCGGGAAGACTCAAGCCTTGTCGACAACTTGTGCCACGCTCTCTCGAATGCACATTCGAATCGGTTACGGCATCGGCGCGGTCCCCGAGCTCATGGGGCAACCAGACGGCCTCGGGCTAGTTGTCGACGACCTTGATCGCCTCGGCTACGACAGCCTGTGGTTCCCGGAGCGAGTCAACAGTCCGCAACTCGATCCGATCGTTGCGATGTCATATGTGGCTGGTCGGAGCAAGAGGCTGAAGTTCGGTTCAGCGGTCTCGGTGCTCCCGGGACGCAACCCGATCCTGATGGCGAAGATGCTGGCCAGCCTCGATGTGGTGTCGGGCGGCCGATGCCATCCCGCGTTCGGACTTGGCATCGCCAACACCGCCGAGCACCAGGCGTTTCAAGTCGATCGCAAGGAACGAGCGTCATGGCTGAACGAAGCAATGCCGCTGATGCGGCGCCTCTGGGCCGAGGAGGAAGTCGACCATGAGGGCGAGCGCTTCTCCATCAAGGGGGCTCGCGTGCTGCCGAAGCCGATTCAGAACCCGATGGAGGTTTGGCTCGGTGGGGCCGCACCGTCGGAGCTTCGACGCACTGGCCGACTGGCCGACGGCTGGCTCGCATCGTTCACGACGCCGCAATACGTTGCCGAGGGCATAACGGTGATCGAAGAGGCCGCGGCAGAGGCAGGCCGAACGATGGACCCAGAGCACTACGGCGTGCTCATTCCTTATCTTCCCGGAGACGGCGAGACCGAGATTCCTGAAGGCCTGAAGGCTGTTGTGGCTTCACGCAAACCCGACGCTGACCCACGAGATGTGGTGGCGACGAGCCGAGACCGAATCGTCACGCTCGTCAACGAGTATCTCAGTGTTGGTGCTTCCAAGTTCGTGCTGTTCCCGTTCGCCGAACCCGACGACTGGCAGGCCGAACTCGACGCGCTGGCCCAGGTTGCGCTGCCGCTACAGAGCTAAGCGGAGAGCAAACCCAGCCGGTCGTGGGCGCCGCCGAGGATCTCGTCGGTAGGTCCGCCCATCCAGTCCAGGGCGGCGGCGTAGACGGAGCGGGTATCGACCACGATTGGAATGTCGCCCTGTCGGAGGTTGTCTAAGTCGTAGTCGCCCACGACCTGCCCGCCCGAGACGTCAGGGCCGAAGAGGAATTGACATCCGCCGCTGCCGTGGTCGGTTCCTCCTGAGCCGTTCTCGACGACCCGTCGGCCAAATTCCGAGGTCGTCATCACCATCACGTTGTCGCCATGACCATCAGCCTCAAGGCGCTCGAAGAAGGCGGCGAGTCCGTTGCCGATGTCGGCAAGAAGGTTGGCGTGGGGGTCGGCCTGATTGGCGTGAGTGTCGAAGCCGCTGATCCCAACGGTGATCACCCGGGTGCCGATCCCGAGGTCGATGATTCCCGCTGCAGTCTGCAGCAGGCTCGCCGCGGTGTTGCCATTGTTCGGACCGGCGGGCAGCGCGTCGTTGTCATCGGACCCCGATACGGAGGCGAGGATGTCGACCGCGGAGATGGTCGACGGGATTGCGTACTGGGCGGCTGCCAACTCGTTCGATGCTGAAAGTGGTCCTGCCGTGGCGAGGAATGCGGCAACGAGGGCGTCGTTGTCGGAACCGTCCATCGTCCGCAGCGTGAAGTTGGCAGGTGACCGCACCACGGTGGCGAGGGTGTCCTTCCCCACGAGGGCGCGGCTGCCACCGCCGAACGCTATAGCTCGGAGCGGGTCGTTCTCGCCCTCCAGTGTTGCGTCGAGCCACCGGCCGAGCCAGCCAGTCTGCGACGACGCACCAGGCACACCTGACCACCACGTATCCATCGCCTTGAAGTGTGAGCGGCTCTGATCGTCCATGCCGGAACCCGCGATTGCGGCCATTGTGCCCGCGTCCCAATAGGGAGCGAGCGGAGCGAGTGAGGGGTGCAGTCCGAAGTCTGTGCCAGCGAGGGTGACCAGCTCGTTTTCGGCGATCGCCAGTTGCGGCCGGCTACTTCGGTAGCGGCCGTCGCTGCTGACGAGAGTGTTGAGCGCATCATTGCCGCCCGCCATCTCGAGCACCACAAGGATGCGCTGGTTGGCGGGGCCGCCGAAACCGCTCGCAAGGGTGGTCGTCGGCAGCGCGACGGTTGTGGTCGGTACGAGCGCACCGGAGGTCTCCACGCTCTCCCGCACGAGAGCCGCCAAGGCGCCGCCGCCCAGGATTGCGGCACCAGCGACGCCACCGGCGGCCCCGATGAACTTGCGACGAGAGAGGGGCGATTTGGGTGTTGACGAAGGCGGCGTCTGTGCAGAAGCGGGCGGCGCGGGAGGCATGTCGGGCCGTGATGGCGGCAGCGGCCCATCGAGTGGCATATCACTCAATGGGGTTTTCGGCGGCGAGGTCGGTCGAGGCCGGGGATCGGAAGTGTCGTTATCAGTCATCATCAACCTCAGCGGATCAGAAGATCGGGGGACGCAAGGGCAACAGCCAGTACGGCTTCACCAGGGCGAGGGGCAGCGCCGGCGGAAAGGCCGCTGAGCGCGTCGAGCGTGGCTGGACTAAAGCCGGCCGGGCGGAGCAGGAGATCGGCGAGGAGATCAAAGTCTCCATCGGCCGCAGCTCCGAGTGCGAGCGAATCAACGGGCGTCGCCCGAGCAATCGCGTTCGCCATCGTGAACCGTCCGGCCGTGGCCGAGGAGGCGAGCCAAGTGCTGGCGCCGGGGTAGCCGCCGGCGTTGGGCGGATTGCCAGGTACCTGTCCCATCTGTCGGAGCAGCGCAATCGTGGCGCGTGGCGGCAGGTTCGCGCCCGTCGCCTTGATCGCCGCCACGGCCCATGGAACCGGAGCCGTCACCTGGGGTGTGCGCTCTCCTGCGATACCGGCATCCAGGACCGAACGAGCGAGCGTGCGAATGTCGAGATCATTTGCCGCGAACGTTGCCGCAAGGCTGTCGATTGTTGGCTGATCAACGTCGCCAAGGAAGTGACGGGCCATCTTTCCGGCGATGAAACCGGGCACCGCGTCGTGGGCCACAGCCGTATCGACGACCGCGTCGACGCCGGTGATGCCGGTCGTACCGAGGAACATCTGCGGCGTAGGGTCGTAGCGGTTGGGCACCTGCAGCACCGCGTAGCCGCGGCGACGGGCGACGACCCAGCCGGTGAGCGCCACGGCCGCTGCTTGGACGTCGTCCTCTGTGTAGTTCCCGATGCCGAGGGTGTAGAGCTCAAGCAGTTCGCGGCCGAAATTTTCGTTGGGCGAAGCACCGGTGGAGGCCGTGCCATCGAGGAAGATCAGCATTGCGCCGTCGGTCGTGATGTCCCGGATCAGTTCTCGGAAGTCACCGAATGTGTGCGACCGCAGCAGCTCGAGATGTTCGAGCAGGAGCGGGAGATAGTTGACGACGGCGTAGGACACCGCGAAGTGGTCGTGCCAGAACCACGCCAGCGCATTCTCGAAGGGCCGCTCCGTGGCGACCAGCCGGTCGATCCATGCGCCGAGTACCTGGACGCCCTGTTCCTGCCGATTGCTCTGGTCACCGACATAGACGAAGTCCGCCCACGGGCTAGGTTCAGCGGCAATACCGGCACCGTCAGGATCGACCAGCCGGTCGATGACCGCCTCGGGGCCGAGCGCCGTCAGCTCGTCGAGCTGGCCAGGAATCAGCCCCCATCCGGCCCGTCGGGCCAGCCAAGCAACCTGATCTCTGGGGGAAGCGCCGTTCGTTGTCACACCACGACTATCGACCCCAGATGTGTGGAGACTATGAGCAGTCCATCAGAGGTTCTGTGAACGGAACCTATGACGGGAGGCGGTCGAAGGCTTGGGAGAGGTCGGCGATGAGGTCGGCGATGGATTCGATGCCGACACTCAGACGGATGAGGTCGTCGGGGACTTCGAGCGGAGACCCCGCTGCTGACGCGTGGGTCATAACGCCGGGGTGCTCGATGAGCGATTCGACCGCACCAAGCGATTCCGCCAGCGAGAACACCCGGGTGCTCGCCGCAAGACGAACCGCCGCGTTCATGCCGCCCTTGATCCGGAACGACACCATGCCGCCGAACTTCTTCATCTGCTTCACCGCAGCCGCGTGGCCGGGGTGATCGGCGAGACCGGGATAACGAATCTCGATCACTTCGTCGCGACCTTCGAGGAACTCGACGATCGCCTCGGCGCTCTCGCAATGGCGGTCCATGCGCACGGCAAGAGTCTTGAGTCCGCGGAGGGTGAGGTAATTGTCGAACGGGCTGCCAATGGCGCCGATGGCGTTCTGTAGGTAGGCCAGTCGGGCGGCCAACTCGTCGTCGTTGAGAGCGAGGAATCCGCCAACTACGTCGGAGTGGCCGCCGCAGTATTTGGTGGTCGAGTGAACCACGACGTCGGCGCCCAACGACAGCGGCTGCTGGAGGTAGGGCGTGGCGAAGGTGTTGTCGACCACAAACATGGCGTCACCCGCGTGGGCAACTTCGGCAATGGCCTCAAGGTCGATCACGGTGAGCATGGGGTTAGTGGGTGTCTCGGCCCACACAACCTTCGTCTCCGGGCGCATCGCCGCAGCAAGCGCCGCTGGATCGGTGAGGTCGGCGGCCGACCAATCGATACCCATGGGCCCGAACACGGCGGAAATCAGTCGGAAGGTGCCGCCATAGGCATCGTTACCAAGCACGATGTGATCGCCGGGAGAGAGCGTGCGAAGCAGCGTGTCTTCGGCCGCCATACCCGAGCCAAACGCCAATCCGTGAGCCGCTCCTTCGAGTGATGCCAGGCACACCTGTAACGCCGACCGAGTCGGGTTGCCGGTCCGTGAGTATTCGTAACCGCGGTGCACACCGACGTCTTCTTGGACAAAGGTGGTGGCCAGCGAGATCGGCGTAACTACGGCCCCGCTGTTCGGGTCGTGCGGTTGACCGGCGCGAATGGCGCGGGTTTCGAAGCCCCAGGCCTCGGCGTCGGCAAAGAGATCGTCAGCCATGGAAGGCGCCCTTCGAAAGGAATGAAAGAACATCGCTGCTGGAGATGACGGCGCGAGGACGGCCACCATCGAGCACCAACAACGCAGAGCAAGACTCGAGCATCTCGACGGCAAGGGCGACCGGCTGGCCGGAGCCAATGGTGCGGAGCCTCGGGCTCATAATGTCTTCGACCGTTTTGTCAAGCACCGCATCGGTATCGAACGCGAGATCCATGAGCCGCAGCTCGCTGACGGAACCCATCACCTCGGCGTTCGCGAGCGGCATGTCGTTCTTCGCTACCGGCAGCTGGGAGACACCGTGTTCGCTCATCATCTGGGCGGCCTCGCGGACCGTCTGGTGGGGCTGGACATACAGCAGCTCGGGCACACCTTCGCGACGGCTTCCCAGGACATCGCCAACGACCGGGCCTTCGGCCTGGAGGAAGCCGTAACCAGCCATCCACTCGTCGTCGAAGACCGTCGTCAGGTAAAGGCGGCCGTTGTCGGGAACAAGCACCACAACAAGATCGTCGGGTTTGGCCGACTGTGCGACCTGCAGCGCGGCATTCACTGCAGTGCCACCCGACCCACCGATCAGCAGGCCCTCTTCGCGGGTGATGCGTCGGGCGGTCAGGAACGAATCCTGATCGGTGACCGCGATGGTCTGGTCGACCAGGTCGGCGTGGTAGTTCGGGGGGAAGAAGTCTTCGCCGACACCTTCGACCAGATACGGACGACCCGAGCCGCCCGAGTAAACCGAACCCTCGGGATCGGCGGCAATAATCTTGATATCTGGGTTCTGTTCCTTGAGATACCGAGCAACACCACTCAAGGTGCCGCCGGTGCCCGCGCCCGCAACGAAGTGCGTGATCTTGCCATCGGTCTGGCGCCAGATTTCGGGGCCCGTGCTTTCGTAGTGCGCTTGCGGGTTCTCCGGGTTGAAGTATTGGTTCGGACGGAACGCGCCGGGGATCTCTTTCACCAGGCGTTCGGCGGTCGAGTAGTAGGACGCCGGGTCTTCCGGAGCGACTGCAACGGGGCACACCACCACCTCCGCGCCATAGGCGCGGAGCAGGTCAACCTTCTCGGAGCCGACCTTGTCGGTCATCACGAAGATGCACTTATAACCACGCTGAGCAGCCACAATGGCCAGACCAACACCGGTGTTGCCGGAGGTGGGCTCAACGATGGTGCCGCCCGGCTTGAGCAGTCCCTCGCTCTCGGCCGCGTCGATCATGGCGATCGCCGGACGGTCCTTCGAGCTGCCACCGGGATTTGTCATCTCGGCCTTGACGACGACCGAACACTTGGCATCACCGACTACCCGGCGAAGCCGCACAAGCGGCGTCTCTCCGACCATGTCGAGTACCGAGTCAAAGATCTCCATGTGTCCCCCGTGGGAAGTATCAGCCGTCGGCCAAGTGTCGCAGGTTGATGGCCGAGTGCCACCCGTCGGAACCAACTTAGACATCGGCCGAATCTTCCAACCGGGATGTGCCATGCCACATTCCCAAACGCTAGTTTCTGACGGTCCGTCAGATTCTCGTGAGGTCTCGCACCATGCCCGACAACTCCCAACTCCTCAGCGGCGTTCGTGTCATCGAATCCAGCCTGCTCGGCCCCGGCCACGTCGCCACATTCTTCGCCGACCTCGGTGCCGATGTCATCAAGGTGGAGGCGCCCGCCGGCGACTACATCCGCCAGATGACCTGGCCCATTGTCGAAGGCGTATCGCTCCTTCACCTGCACACCCATCGCGGCAAGCGCAGCATCACCCTCGACCTCAAGACCGCCGATGGCGTGCAGGTCTACAAGGACCTCGTGGCCACCGCCGACGTGGTGGTTGAGGCCATGCGTCCCGGCTCGCTCGCCAAGCTCGGCCTCGGCTACGAAGAGCTGAAAGCCATCAACCCGAAGGTCGTGTTCGCCACACTGTCGGGTTATGGCGCTACTGGTCCATACAAGGCCATGCCTAGCCACGGCATCGCCTACGACACCTGGGCCGGCATCGTGCAGCCCGTCATCGATGACGAGGGCTTCGCCCACATCCCGCCGACCATGCCCAACGTCGGCATCAACGTCGGCCCGATGGTCGGCGCCATGGCGATCCTCGCCGGCATCATCAAGGCGCGCGAGACCGGCGAAGGCTGCGAGATGGAGATGGCCCAGTCCGACGCCGCGGCCTACATGGACTGGTACCGCATCGAGTCAGAGCGGGCCTACATGCGCTCCGAAGACGAGGTCACCGGCAACGCCTCCGACAACTACGAACGTCGCCCCGCCGGCCTCGCTGGAATGTGGGAAGGCGTGCGCTACCAGATGTATGAAGCCAGCGACGGCTACATCCTCTTCATGGCGAGCGAGCAGGCGTTTTGGAAGAACTTCTGCAACGGCCTCGGCCGCACTGATCTCTTCGGCAAGTGGCCGGGCTCGAAATACGCCGATCACGCCAAGGGCAACAAGGAACTGCAGCGAGAACTGCAGACCATCTTCAAGACGAAGACCTGCGCCGAGTGGCTCGAATTCTCGAACGAGTTCAACACCACCATCGCTCCAGTCAACACGCCCGCCAACATCGGCGACGATCCGCAGTTCCAGGCCCGGATGGGCTTCTACCCCAGCGAAGCGGTTGGCTGCGAACAGCTTCCGCTGCCCGTCTATGTCGATGGCTCACTCCCGCCGGCGCCCACCATGGCGCCCACCGTGGGCGAGCACAACGACAACGTGATGACCGATGTGCTTGGCCTGTCCGCCGACGACATCCAAGCCCTCAAAGACGCCGGCGCCTTCGGCTGAAAGTTCTGTGAACGGAAACCGGCGGTATGCGCCGGTTTCCGTTCACAGAACATCAGACGAGGGTGAAGCCGGGGTAGTTATCGGCGGCGATGGTATCGCACTGGGTTTTGTAGTCCCGGAAGCCAGGCAGCGGCATGAAGACGCGGGGTTTGCCGGGCACGTTGGCACCGAGGTACCACGAGCTGCAGCCGTGGAAGAGGGTGAAACTGGCGACCAGGTTGACGTAGTCGACCCAGTTCGCCTCGGCCTCTGCTGTCGCTTCGACGGTGGCGGTGCCGTCGGCGGTCATACGGGCGAGTAGGTCTCGGATCCACTCCACGTGTTGCTCAATCGACACGATCATGTTGGTGAGCACGGAGGGCGACCCGGGGCCGGTGATCGTGAACAGGTTCGGGAAACCCTCGACCTGGAGGCCGAGATACGTGAGCGGGCCCGCCGCCCACTTCTCTTTCAGCGGGAGACCACCACGGCCACGGATGTCGATCCGGTCGAGCGCTCCCGTCATCGCATCAAAGCCAGTGGCGAAGACGATGGCGTCGATATCGTGGGTGACACCACCCGCATCGATACCGGTCGCGGTGATCCGAGTGATCGGTGTGGCCGAGACATCAACAAGTTCGACGTTGGAACGGTTGAAGGTCTCGTAGTAGCCGGTGTCGACACACATGCGCTTGCAGCCGACCACCGTGTCGGGGCTGAGCATCGTCGCCGTCGCCGGGTTCTCGATAACGGCACTGATCTTGTCTCGCACGAAGTCGGCGGCGGTGTCGTTGGCGTCCTTCGACAGCAACAGATCACTGAACGCGCCAAGGAACGTCAACCCGCCAACCTCCCAACGCTCCTCGAATACCTCGCGCCGGCGCGCCTCATCAAGTTCGAGGGCGCTCGTGAGCCCGAGATCGCGCAGGTGACCGCCGAAGCCGGTGCCCGTCGCTCGTGCCTCCGCTCGCCAGTTGGCGTAGTCGCCCTTGATCCGTTCGACCTCGGCCGGGTCGAGCGGCTCGTTGTGGGCCGGCACCGCATACGCGGGTGTCCGTTGGAAGACCGTGAGTTCGGCCGCTTGTGCGGCGATGAGCGGAATCGACTGCACCCCCGAGGACCCCGTGCCGATGACCGCCACGCGTTGTCCAGTGAAATCGACTCCCTCATGAGGCCATTGGCCGGTGTGGTACGTCGCTCCGGCGAAGTCGTCGCGGCCCTCGATCACCGGCAGGTTGGCCGCCGAGAGACATCCCGTAGCCATCACCACAAACCGGCTGACGATCGACTCGCCGCCACTCGTCGTCACGGTCCATTGCGCGGTCGAGTCGTCGAAATGGGCCGCCTGTACCTTCGTGTTGAACGTGATGCCGTCACGCAGCGCAAATCGATCTGCGACATGATCGAGGTAGCGAAGGATCTCGGGCTGAGTCGGGTACCGCTCCGTCCACTCCCATTCTTGTTGGAGGTCTTCGTCGAATCCGAAGGAGTATTCCATCGAGGGCACGTCGCAGCGAGCGCCGGGGTAACGGTTCCAGTACCAAGTGCCGCCAACCCCATCGCCGGCCTCGATCACCCGAGCACTCAGGCCGATCCCCCGGGCCGCGTGCAGCATGTACATGCCCGCGATTCCGGCACCAACGATCACCAGATCAACATCGTGCGACGTCTTATTGCTCATGGCAACACCATTTCACCCCGACCACGAGTGCGGCCAGTCTTGCCACTGTCGGCCTGACCCTGCGATCCTCGCGGCATGTCATCTGCCATCACCGACAAGCTCGCCACCACCGGCGTGTGGTTCTTCACCGACATGCTCACCACCGAGCAGTCGCGAGAGACCGCCGCCCGCATCGAATCGCTGGGCTATTCGGCCTTGTGGGTTCCCGACACCCTTGGTCGAGATCCATTCGTCAACGCCGCAACCCTGCTCGACGCGACCGACGAACTGATCGTTGCCACCGGCATCGCCAGCATCCACATGCGTCATCCCGGGATGATGAAGCAGGGGGCGTTCAGTCTCGCCGAACTTTCCGGCGGCCGGTTCGTGCTCGGCCTCGGCGTCTCCCACGCTCCGATGATCGAAGGGCTCCGTCAGCTCCCCTACGAGAAACCGCTCTCGACCATGCGGACCTATGTCGACGCCATGAACGCCTCGATGTACATGGGTGTGCCTCCCACCGAAGAGCCACTCGTAGTCCTCGCCGCCCTCGGCCCGAAGATGCTCGCGATGTCAGCCGAGAAGACCGCCGGTGCGCATCCGTACTGGTCCACGCCGGAACACACGGCCCAGGCCCGCGAGATCATCGGGCCCGACGCCTTGCTCTGTGTCGAGCAGAAGTGTGTGTTGACCACCGACGTCGAGCTGGCCCACGAAACAACTCGGAAGCAGCTCAGCATGTATGCCGATCTGCCCAACTATCGGAACAACTGGCTGCGCCTCGGGTTCACCGAGGAAGAGATCGAGGCCCGGGCACCGCGCTTCCTCGATGCCGTGATGGCGTGGGGCGATGAGTCAGCGATTTCCGATCGCATCCAGGCGCACTACGACGCCGGCGCATCTCACGTGTGTATTCAGCCGATCGACCCACAGGACCGCAGCCAGCCCGACTGGAAGCTCCTCGAAGCGCTCAGCCCAAAAGTCTGATCGCCTAATGACTGCTGCACCACAGGGCATCAATCCTGGCCCCGTTACCGACTGGATTCTCGAGCGACGTCCTGAACTCGTTGGTCCGCTCGACTTCAACCTGATCACCGGCGGCGCCTCGAACCTCACGTTCCGCGTCACCGATCAGTCGGGCGCCGCTCTCGTCCTCCGTCGTCCGCCGACCGGCCATGTGCTCGCGAGCGCGCACGACATGAACCGTGAACACCGGATCATGGCGGCGCTGCAAGACACCCCCGTTCCCGTTCCGCCCGTGGTAGGCCTCTGTCAAGACGAATCGGTGAACGGCGCCGACTTCTACGTCATGGGTTTTGTCGACGGAAAGATCGTGTTCAACCTCGAGGACGGGCTCGCGGTCGAACCGGCGCTGCGACCCACCATGACGAACTCGCTCACCGACAAACTCACCGCGCTCCATGCAATCGACCCCGACGAGGTCGGGCTCGGCGACCTCGGCCGCAAAGAGGACTATTGCGCGCGACAGCTTCGGCGCTGGAAGCGCCAGGTCGATGAAGGCTCCGATCGTGAGATGCCTCTCTTCCAGGAACTTCACGACCGATTCGTTGCCACCACTCCCCCACAACAAGGGGCCGGCATTGTCCATGGCGACTATCGGATGGACAATTGCATGATGGGCCATGACGGGTCGGTGGCCGCGGTCCTCGATTGGGAGCTCTGCACCCTCGGCGATGTCTTGGCCGATGTCGCGGGCATGGCAATGTGGTGGGGCGACGACCCTCGAGCGGCCGGCCGGCTGGCTGATGTCCCAACCAAGGCAGACGGGTTCGGCTCCCGCGTCGAGATGCTCGAGCATTACGGACGCAACTCCGATCGCGATGTCAGCGACCTCCCTTGGTACGTCGCGTTTCAGCATTGGCGGCTTGCGGCGATTAGCGAAGGTGTCCGCGTTCGTTTCGCAGCCGGGGCCATGGGCGATCAGGAAGGTGCCGCCAACGCCGACGGTCTCGCGAGCGTCGACAATCTCATCACGATCGCCGACGAGATCCTGACAAGCGGTCAGCTGTAAGCCGATGCCACGAATGAACAAGTTCGGACAACCAATCGGACCGCCGCTGGCCGACTGGCGCCCACCACCGCGCCCCCACGCCGCGCCCGCCGTCGGCCGCTACTGCCGGCTCGAGCCAATCGACACGACGCTCCACGCCGAGCCGCTCTTTGATGCGATTCACGACGGCCCCGCTTCGCTGTGGACCTATCTGCCCTTCGCTCACCCGGCCACGGTCGAGCAACTCGCCACGCTGCTGGACTTCATCAACGATCCCCCCGATGCCCAGATGCACGTCATCATCTCCGACGAGCGAACCGTCGGATTCGCGGCTTACCTCGACATCGACGAGACCCATGGCGTGGTCGAGATAGGCGCGATCATGTTCGCTCCCGCGCTGCAGCGCACGGCTGCGGCCACCGAAGCGATCTACATGCTGATCGACCATGCGGTTTCCGTGGGTTATCGCCGCGTCGGATGGAAGTGCGACGAGCTGCACGCAACCTCTCGCCGCGCCGCCGACCGATTCGGTTTCACGTTCGAGGGAACGTTTCGAAAGGCGACGCACTATTCGGGCCGAAGCCGCGACACCGCCTGGTACTCAATCATCGACGACGACTGGGCCCCGCTCCGCCACGCGTTTCAGCGCTGGCTGGCGCCCGACAATTTCGATGCCCAGGGCACTCAGATCACTGCGCTCCAAGACATGCGCACGGCTCGAATCGACTGACTTAGATCGAAGCCGGTAGGCGCTTCACACCGTTGATGAAACTGCTGCGCAGAACGGCAGGATCGCCCGTACTGTGAATCGTGGGGACCTGGCGAAAGAGTTCGCGGAAGGCAACAGTGATCTCTCGGCGAGCGAGGTGCGCACCAAGGCAGAAGTGCGAGCCGGGTGCGCCGAAGCCGACCTGGTTGTTGTCCTTGCGACGGAGATCGAAACGCAGCGGGTCATCGAAGACGGCCTCGTCTCGGTTGGCCGCCCAGTAGCTCAGGATCAACTTGTCGCCCTCGCTCCATGTGCGGCCGCCAAGCTCAGCGCCGTCATGCGTGACGGTGCGACGCATCGAGATGACCGGCGATGCCAGGCGTACGATCTCCTCAACCGCGGTCGGCGCAATCGTGTCGAAGTCGTTGACCCATGCGTCGCGCTGTTCGGGATGCTCGGTCAGGAAATGGAGGCCCCAGCTGATCGCGTTACGGGTGGTCTCGTTGCCCGCGACCAGCAGCAGGATGAAGAAGGATGCGAGTTCTTGTTCGGTGAGTCGTTCACCGTCGAGCTCCGCCGTCATTAGCGCCGTGGTGAGGTCATCGGTCGGCTTCGCGAGCCGAGCAGCGCCCAGCTCCCCCATGAGGGTGGCAAGCCCAAGGCCCGCGTTGAGTACCATCGACAACAGGTCGTCGTCGGGCCCCGC
>Ga0115000_10000122_pt1 | contig 66754 bp, 60 predicted proteins | sample ArcticOcean_MG_C_6_FD_89690 | JGI IMG/M metagenome (GOLD analysis project Ga0115000, IMG submission 89690) | Marine microbial communities from western Arctic Ocean - ArcticOcean_MG_CB8_128 | ecosystem: Environmental > Aquatic > Marine > Oceanic | place: Arctic Ocean: Canada Basin | collected... | reverse complement strand
GTTGAGCCAAGCGACTCAATTGCAGAATTACTACATGCGTTTGTAAGAACTAACAACATTCTGACTGACATGAGCGTTGATGTTTGGCTGTATATTAGTAGAAACATTTTTACACAAACAAACAAGTTGGGGGAGGTTGGGTCAAGCACCATGCCTCATAAAATTAATCCAATATCTTTTGAAAATGCAGAGGGAAACCTGGAGCTTTCTAGCGCTAGTTTTGTATTTTTGGCATCAAGACTTTCTCGATCTAGAATGCAAAGAGATTTGAGTGGGAGCACCCTCTTTAGAAATGTTGGGGTTGCTTTTGGGCACTCTCTTTTGGCTTATAAAAATATTGTTAGTGGTCTTGGTAAAATTCATCCCAACAAAACACAGCTTTCAAAAGAGCTGGAAGACCAGTGGAGTATTTTAGCTGAGGCTATACAAACAATTTTGCGAAAGACTGGAGATAAAGATGCCTATAATAAAATTAAAAAATTAACCAGAGGTACTCCCCTAAATCGGGAAACATATTTGGCGCTAGTGAACAAACTAAGCATTTCAAAACAAGACAAGGCTGTGCTTTTGGCCCTTACGCCAGCAACGTATCTTGGTGAAATAAAAAGGATTTTAAAAAAGTATTAATTATGTGCGGAATAGTTGGAATATATCATAAAAATAAAAACGTATCTGGAGAGATATGCGACGCCCTAATACAGGTACAACACAGGGGGCAAGATGCTGCCGGTATTGCTACTTGGGATAAATCAAAAATGTCTCTACATAAAGAACTTGGTGTGGTAACGGAGGTTTTTAAAACCCCTGAGTCTTTAAATTTGGAGGGTAATATTGGTGTGGGTCATGTAAGATATCCTACGGCGGGATGTTCAAGCGTAGATGAAGCCCAGCCTTTTTATTCGGCAAACCCAGTTAATATTTCACTCGCACACAACGGAACTCTAACTAACAGCGAAGAAATAAGGGGTTCTCTTTTAAAAACACACTTTTGTCAGTTTAATACGCGGTCAGACTCTGAGGTTTTGTTAAATCTTTTTGCATATGAACTTTATAAAACAAATTTTAGGGTTTTAAAAAATACTCATGTATTTGCTGCCCTAAAAAACGTATACCAACAGTGTGATGGTGGATATGCAGTAATAATGCTTGTTGCTGGGGTTGGTATTGTGGCTTTTAGAGATCCAAACGGAATTCGTCCCCTAGTTTTGGGGAAAAATAAAGATTCTTATATGGTTGCGTCAGAAAGCTCAGCCCTTAGTGCTTTGGGCTATTCTTTTGTCCGAGACGTGAAACCCGGAGAGGCAATTATTATTTCAGAGGTTGGGGGGCTCTCAAAAAAACAATGTTCTAAAAAAGAAGATCACACTCCTTGTCTTTTTGAGTTTGTTTATTTTTCTCGCCCAGACTCTACAATTGACTCTATTTCAGTTCATAAGGCCCGCCTAAGAATGGGCGACTTTTTGGGTGAAAAGATATTAAAAGAATACAGCCACCTTGACATAGACGTTGTTATCCCCATACCAGACACAAGTAGAACCTCGGCTATGCAGGTTGCATATAAGCTTGGCGCAAAATATCGTGAGGGGTTTATTAAAAACAGATATATAGGCAGAACCTTTATAATGCCGGGCCAAGGTGTTAGAAAGAGGTCTGTTGCCCACAAGTTAAGTCCTATTGAAATAGAGTTTAAAAATAAAAATGTCTTACTTGTAGACGACTCTATTGTAAGGGGAAATACGTCTAAAAAAATTATTGAAATGGTTAGAAAAAACGGTGCAAAGAAAGTGTTTTTTGCTTCTGCGTCTCCCCCAATTAGATATCAAAATGTATATGGTATTGACATGCCCGCAACAGCCGATCTGGTAGCTAGCGGCAGAACTGTTGGAGAAATAGAAAAGTTTATCGGCGCTGATACCCTAATCTATCAAGAACTAGAAGCTTTAAAGCGTGCTGCCCAAATAGGTAATCCTAAAATTAAAAATTTTGAAGATTCTGTTTTTACCGGGAACTATTGTGCGGGAAACGTAACAAAAGAATTTTTAAGGCAGCTTGAAAAAAATAGGTTGGACTCCTCTAAAAAAGAATGAACAACGTGCTTTTAGTGGGCTCGGGAGCAAGAGAAGTTGCCATTGCTAAAAAAATTAAAAAAAGTCGCGGGCCACTGTCTTTGTTTTGTATTGCTCCAAGCACCAACCCACAAATAAAGCCCCTAACAGTCTCTTATTTTGAGCGGTCCTTAAGGGATGTTGATGAGGTCGTCTCTCTTGCAAAAAAACTATCAATTGATATTGCAATTGTTGGCCCAGAAAACCCCTTGGAAATCGGACTTGTTGATGCGCTAGAAGAGGGCGGTATTTTGTGTGTTGGCCCAAGAAAAAGTGTAGCAAAAATAGAAACTAGCAAGGCTTTTGCAAGAAATATTTTGGATCTCTGTGATCCAGAAAAAAATCCAGAAAGAATGGAGTTTTCTTCTTTGGTTGGAGTAAAAAGCTTTCTAAAAAATCTAGGCGAACAGTATGTAATTAAGTGTGACGGTTTAATGGGGGGGAAGGGAGTTAAGGTTTCTGGCGAACATTTAAATTCTATTCACGAGTCTCTTTCTTATGCAAAATCTATAGTAGATAGCGGGGGAACCTTTTTAATAGAAGAAAAATTTTTAGGTGAAGAGTTTTCTTTAATGAGTTTTTGTGATGGAACTTATTGCGCCCATATGCCGGCGGTTCAAGACCATAAAAGGGTTTTTGATGGGGATGTGGGGCCAAATACTGGTGGAATGGGCACATACTCTTTTGCCAATCACTCACTTCCCTTTTTATCTAAAGAAGATATAGCCGCAGCTCAAAAAACCAATGAGCGGGTTGCTCTAGAGCTTTACAAACAAACCGGTGAAAAATTTCGCGGTGTTTTATATGGCGGGTTTATGTTAACAAATTCTGGGGTTAAGGTTATTGAATACAATGCAAGGTTTGGCGACCCCGAAGCCGTGAACGTTTTAAGTATTTTAGAAACCGACTTTATGGACATTTGTAAAGCAATTGTTTCTGGTTCGCTTAAAGATTTAAAAATTGTTTTTTCGCGCAAAGCAACTGTTTGTAAATATGCGGTGCCCGAGGGATATCCGAACAAACCGAGTAGGGATTTTGAGGTTGTGTGTAATACAAGTCTTGATGGGTTATATCTGGCCGCTGTTCAGGAAAAAAATGGCGTACTAACCGCAACTGGATCACGAACAGCTGCATTTATTGGCATTGATCGCGACATTGTTGTAGCGGAGCGGGTTGCTGAAAAGGGGGTTGGTAGTATTGGTGGAAAACTTTTTCATAGAAAAGATATTGGCACATCCGCGCTAATTTCTCGGCGAGTTAAACACATGAAGGATGTTTTAAGTTGATTCGCTTGGGGGTTTTGGGCTCTACAAGGGGCAGCGATCTTGTTCCTATTGTTGAAGCTATTAACAGTGGAAAGCTGCGTGCCTCTGTTGAGGTAATAATAAGCAACAACAAAGGTTCTCTTATTTTAGAAAAAGCAGAAAAATATAAAATCCCGTCTGCCTTTATAGACCACAAAGGAAAAGAAAGGCTTGTCTTTGGTCGCGAGGTTGATAAAAAACTATCTGAAAAAAAAGTGGATTTAGTTTTGCTAATAGGGTTTATGAGAATATTGTCGAAAGAGTTTGTTAGGTCTTGGGAGGGTCAAATTATTAACGTTCATCCATCTTTGCTTCCAAAGTATGCTGGAGGAATAAACAACGACGTTCATCGCGACGTTTTACAAGCAAAAGACAAAGAGACTGGCTGTACCATACATCTCGTTACCTCAGAAGTTGATCGGGGTCCAATTGTTGTGCAAAAAAAATGTGTCGTATTAAAAACAGACACTATAGACAGTTTAAAAGAGAGGGTTCAGTCTCTTGAGGGTGTGGCATTTATCGAGGCAATTAACAAAATGCGGGGTATATTAAAAAATGAAAGTTAGTCCAAAAACGGCTTTATTGTCTGTGTCTGACAAAAAAGGTTTGGTTCCTTTTGCGAGATTTTTAGAGAGCCAAAAAATCAAACTTATCGCCACTGGTGGTACAGAAAAAATTCTCAAAGAGGCTGGAATTAAAGTTTCTTCTGTTTCTTCTTTAACGGGGTTTCCTGAAATTTTTGGGGGCAGGGTAAAGTCAATACACCCCAACATTTTGGGGGGCATTTTAGGACAAAGAGACAAGGACGAAAAAGAGGCACAACAAAACAAGGTTGTGTGGATTGATATGGTTGTTTGCAACCTATACCCTTTTCAGGCTGTTGCAAGAGATCCCAAATCAACCCTGTCTGAAAAAATAGAAAATATTGATATTGGTGGGCCAACAATGATTCGTGCCGCCGCAAAAAATAACAAGTGGGTAACTGTTGTAATAAACCCCAAAGACTATCAGGGGGTACAATCAAAAATTAAGTGTGGGGGGTTAGATTCTGGGGCTAGGCTGAGCCTTGCAACTAAGGCGTTTGGGTATTGCGCAGAATATGATGGGGCTATTTTTGAAACCCTAGAAACAAAAAAAACATTTTTAAGATATGGGGAGAATCCACATCAGGGGGCTTTTGTTGTAAAAAAAGACAACCACTCTATTGGTTTGCCACAAGCAACACAGCTTCAGGGTAAAAAGTTGTCATATAATAATTTTTTAGATGGTGAGGCGGCCTTATTGTGTTTGGGCGAGTTTAAAGATAGTTCGTGTGTTATTGTGAAACACAACTCTCCTTGCGGTATTGGTTCTGGAAAAACAATAAAACAGGCTTTTTCAAACGCGTTGTCTGTTGACCCTCTTTCTGCTTTTGGCGGCATAGTTGCTATGAATAAAAAGTGTGATCTTATCACCGCAAAAGAAATTAATAAGGTGTTTTTTGAAATTATCATTGCTCCAAGCTTTGATGTGGCTGCGCTTGAGCTGTTCTCAAAAAAGAAAAATTTACGCATATTACAATTAAAAAAGTTTGTTTCAAGTCCGGCCTTTGTAAGAAGTATTTCGGGTGGAGAAATTGGTCAAGACACCGACTCTTCAAAACTGCTGGTCTCAAAATTAAAAAATCCAACAAATAAAAAACCAACCGCCAAACAGCTGGAGTCTTTGGAGTTGGCGTGGAAAGCCGTTAAGCATGCAAAATCAAATGCTATTGTAGTGGCCCACAACAATAAAATCATTAGTATTTCTGGTGGACAAACTAGTAGGGTTGAGGCTGTAAAGTATGCACTTACAAAAAACGCACTTCCAGGGGGCGCCGTAGTTGCTTCTGATGCCTTTTTTCCTTTTAGAGACTCAATAGACCTTATGTCTAAATATGGAATTTCTTGTATTGTTCAGCCTGGCGGATCAATTAAGGATGGTGAGGTTGTTGCGGCCTGCAATGAACATGAAATATCTATGGTTTTTACTTCGTTTCGCGTATTTAAACATTAAAAGGAGAAAAAAATGAAAGCAATATTATGTAAAGAGTTTGCGCCTGTATCACAACTTTCCTGGGAAGAGGTTCCAGATCCTATAGCGGGGCCCGGTGAAATTGTTATCGATATAAAGGCTGCTGGGCTAAACTATCCCGACCACTTAATAGTACAGGGGTTGTATCAGTTTAAACCTGAACTTCCTTTTTCTCCGGGGCACGAAGGCGCTGGGGTTGTTAGTTCTGTTGGCGATGGCGTGTCTTCTGTTGGCGTTGGAGATGATGTTACTTTTTTTAAAGGCTTTGGTGCTTTCGCAGAAAAAATTGTAGTTAATGAAAATTTTGCCTTTCCAATTCCCCCCTCTTTTCCTCACTATGTTGCAGCTGGAGTGTTTATGGTTTATGGAACAAGCTTACATGCGCTAATACAAAGAGCAAACATTGGAAAAGATGATGAGGTGTTAGTTTTGGGTGCAGCTGGTGGCGTTGGCTTGGCTGCCGTAGATATCGCGAAGGCTTATGGAGCTCGAGTTGTTGCTGCTGTATCAACAAAAGAAAAGGCTGAGGTTTGTGTTGGATATGGAGCAGATGATATAGTAATATATGGGGAAGAAAAACTAGACAAAGAGGGCCAGGTCGCCCTTACCAAAGAATTAAAGTCTAAAAGTAAAAATGGTGGTTATTCTATTATTTATGATCCTGTTGGTGATTGTTTTTCTGAGGCGGCGCTAAGGTCTATTGGTTGGGGTGGAACCTACTTGGTTGTTGGGTTTGCTGCAGGAAAAATTCCTTCTTTTCCCGCTAACCTAATGCTATTAAAGGGTTGTGCTGTATCTGGCGTGTTTATTGGTCGCTTTCAAAAAGAAGAGCCTTCTGTTCATATAAAAAACCTTAAAACCATTGGGAAATTATTGGCTGAGGGAAAAATTAATCCATTTATATCTAAGACCGTTCCAATGAAAGACGCTGTTTCGTCAATAGAAGATATTGCCAAGCGCAAAGTTTTGGGTAAAGTTGTTTTTGTAAACGACTAAACTAAAAACAGCATACATAAACAAAAAGTGAGGAGCACTATTGCTGGGATCATTTTTTGTATTGGGTTTTTTATTCTAATGTGGGTAACAACCGCCGCACACATTAAAAAAGCTATTGCTGCCAACGATACAATTTGAAGTTGAATATTGTTTGTTAAAATCATTCCCGCACAAGAAAGTTTAATAATTCCAACTATGTCTCTAAGCCAGTCCGGCAGATTGTAGTCATGTTTAAACTCTTTAACAATGTTGTCGTATCTAACAACCCAAACAAAAAACAAAGACACGGATAGTAGTATGCGTAGTAGATCAAAAATTAGTTCTGATGTTATGTTTAAGCTGTAGATCATTTTTCCCCCATTATTAACGGTATTGTTTTGGCAGCATCGCTCTAATTGCTTCCATGGTTTTTCCAGTAAGTTCGTTTAATTTTTTCATGTCTTCTTTTTTAGCAAAGATAGGCTCCCCAAAACTAAGGGCGATGCTTGGTCTTTGAAATCTTTTAATTTTGGAAAATGCTCTTTCTGTGCCAGATATTGCTACCGGTACTATTGGAATTTCGTGGCGCGCGGCAAAAAAAGATGCTCCATTCTTTGCTTTTTTTAGCCCCCTCCCAATTGCGGTTCCTTCTGGGAAAATACAGATAATTTCTTTTTTTTGAATTTGTTTGTGAACCGCCTTAATTGTAGAGGGTTGTATTTTTTTTCTGTCTATAAGTAGCGCCCCATAAGACCATGGTGCCCAATATTTATACCACTTGATTGGCGCTTGATCTTGGGCCATTAAAAAAGTTATTGGTTTGTTGACTGTGCCCGCAAGAGGAAAGGGGTCTATGTCGTCTATGTGGTTCGGGGCTAAAATATATGGGCCATTTTTTGGTAGGTTTTGTTTGCCCCTGACAATCATTTTAACCAAAAAAAAACAAACAACAACGGACGCTGAGTTTAAAAGTGTTCGTATTAACTTGTTTCTCGGTCTAAACTGTTTCACAAAAACTGTTAAAAAGGTAGGTCGTCTTCTGTGACTTGGCTTGTGTTTTCTTCTGACGTTTTCGGTGTTTGGTCCATACCGCCCGCACTGTCGTAGTTCGAGTTGTCGCCACCACCACCTAAAATTTGTATTCCACCAAAGTTGTTTAAAACAACCCCTGTTGAATATTTGTCGTTTCCATCTTTATCTTGCCACTTGTCCGTCTTTAAAGAGCCTTCAATATAAACAAGGCTTCCTTTTTTGACATATGGTTGAATATACTTTTCCGCCGTTCCGCCAAAAGCCGTACACTTTGTCCACTCTGTTCTTTCTTGAACTTCTCCGTTTTTATTTTTCCAGCTTTCGTTTGTAGCCACACTAAAAGAGGCTATGGCCCTTCCGTCTCCTGAAAATCTAATTTCTGGGTCTTGGCCCAACCTGCCAATTAATGTTACTTTATTTACTGTTCCTTTTGCCATTTTTTTTCCTTTGTGCTGTTCTAGTTTAAATTTAACTCATTATTTACGATATCAACACGCCTTTTAAACTTGCTGTCTTTTTTTAAGAGCTCTGAAACTTTTTTGTGTGCATGCATAATTGTTGTGTGGTCTCTTCCTCCGAGGTGTAGCCCTATTGAATTGAGGGGCATATCTAAAACCTCCCTAGCTAGGTAGGCTGCAACCTGACGCGCCTCTGCTATGTTTTTTCTTCTAGACTGTCCAACTATCTCTTCTTGGCTTACAGCAAAAATACTGCAAACGCGGCTTATAATGTCTTGTATTGTTGCCTGTCCATAACCCTGATCTCCAAGCCTCTCTCTAATAATAGACTCTACCAGGGCTTCGCTAATTTCTTCTTGAGAAAATGTTGCGTGAGCAAATATCTTTGTAACGCAACTTTCTAGATCTCTAATGTTTGTTCTAACGTGCGATGCTATTTTTTCTAAAAATATGCTTGGAATTTTAATGTTGTTTAGTTGTGCTTTTTTTGAAAGTATAGCAACTCTTGTTTCAAAGTCTGGTGGCTGTATGTCGGCGTGTAGGCCCGACTCAAACCTAGAAAGAAGCCTATCTTGAAGCCCAACCATTTCTCCTGGATATCTATCTGCGGTCATTACAATTTGTTTTCCTGCAGTAAACAGGTCATTAAACGTGTGAAAAAACTGTTCTTGTGTTTGTTCTTTGCCTTGAAAAAACTGTATGTCATCAATAAGTAAAACGTCGGCCTTTCTGTAAACCTTAGAAAAGTCCATTGACTTGTTTTCTTGAATACTTGCAATAAAGTCGTTTGTAAATTTTTCTGATGAGGCCAAAACAACATTGACTTGTTTTTTGCCCCTAATAAGCGCGTTTGCTATGGCGTGAAGTAAATGTGTTTTCCCCAAACCAACGCCGCCATAAATAATAAGGGGGTTAAAATCTGAGGATCCGGGGTTTTTTGAAACATTTAGTGCTGCATTTTTTGCAAAGATACTGTTTGGGCCCTCTACAAAAGAATCAAAAGTGTTTCCCGCGTTTATGTTATGTCTTCTGCCTGCGTTGCTTTGTTTAATCGGCTCACTATTTGCCAAGCCTGTTGCTAATACGTTTTGTTCGGATTGGGGGGCAATTGCAACCCTTAGGTCAATTTTGGGGTCGTACTCCCTTAAAGAAGAAACAATGAGGTCATAATAATTATTGATAATCCAGTCGTGTGCAAACTGGTTTGGCGCCTCCAATATAAAAATGTCTTTTGTTGCTCCAATGGGGGAAAGCGTTTCTATCCACGCCTCATAGCCGTGTTCTGGCAGAATCTTTTTTAGATCCTTTTTTGTATTGTTCCAAATTTCTTTATAGTTCATAGTTATCCACAAGTTATTAACAAAAAAAATAAACTGTATTCCATTAGATTAACATTCTTTTTTACAGATATCCAGAACTTTTCTTTCTTTCTCCTCTTTTTTAAGATAGTTTTTATTGTTTCACAAACAATAATATTGGGCTATATTTCGGCAACAAAACATTATGAAAAGAACATACCAGCCTAGTAATAGGAAAAGAAAAAACAAGCACGGCTTTATGGAAAGAAACTCCAATGTGGGTGGGAAAAAAGTTTTAGCTGCGAGAAGAAAAAAGGGTCGTAAAAAACTAACAGTTTCTTCGTAGTATGAATCAAAAAACGCTCATTGGTTTTATTTTAATCGGGGCAATCCTTTTATTTTGGCCAACATACCTTGATCTTGTTTCACCTAAAACTCAAAAAACAGAAGAACTCTCTCCTGTTAAAGAGGTTATTGTTGAAAACAAAAATAACCAAACTTTTGCGCCCCCCTTAAAAGAAAAAGCTGTTTCTTCTGCTTTAAAAAACATTTTTACTGTTAAAACTCCCCTTTTTACGGCTGGCGTCAGCAATAAAAATGGTGGTTCTTTAGATTCTTTTTTGGTTACCAAACACCTAAAAAAAGAAGAGGATACTCTTAATCTAATCGACGGGGAAAACAAAAACAACCTTCTCGTTTCTTATATTAATCAATCTGGCGAAGAAATATTTTTAAATGGGCTATGGGGTGAATTGAGGCCTATGGTTATTAGTGGAAACAATTCCGCTATTCTTAGTGAAGAAAACCCAACAACGACTCTTTCCTATATTTTGCAGGTGGGTGATCAAACCATTCAAAAAGATCTTACTTTTTCTTATAACAGCTATAAGATTGTTGTTAATACTAATCTAAGAGATATCCGCGATGAAATTTTAGATGGGAGATTTAGGTTAGATTGGCTTGGCGGACTACCCATTACAGAGCCAAAACAAGACGCCATGTTCCTTGAGGGGCTTGTGGGCCAAAGCGGCGACATTGAGTCTTATCGATTAGGGTCTTCTGGAATTTTTGGTGGGTCGTCTAGCGACATAGAAAGAGACACAAAGCAGTATACTGGTCAGGCTGAGTTTGTTGGTTATAGAACAAAATATTTTGGCGTGTTCTTTGTTCCTCAAAAAACAGATTTTGTGGAGCTGTCTAAATATTCTGCGGGCGGGCGAGCTGCAATTGATATTGTTACCAGCCAAAACATAAACTTTGAAAAGGTTGATCTCTTTTTGGGTCCACTTGAATATGAAGAAATTAGTCTCCTTAATGTTGGTATTGAAGAAAAAATACTTGGTTGGCAGTGGCTGTCTTCCGTTTCTTGGTTGGTTTATTGGGTTATGACCCTTTTATATGACCTCATACCAAACTATGGTATTGTTGTTGTGTTGTTTGCTGTATTAATTAAAACCATTACATATCCATTAATGGCCAAACAGTTGCGGTCTTCAAAAAAGATGCAGGAGCTAAACCCTCTCATGAACACCATAAAAACTAAATACAAAAACAACCCAACCGTGCAACAACAAAAAATTGCGGCTCTTTTTCAAGAACATAAAATCAACCCCCTCGCCGGGTGTCTTCCTATGTTAGTTCAGATGCCAATTTTAATGTCTGTGTTTATGGTTTTTAGAAATACTATTGAATTTAGGGGAGAGTCTTTTGTGTTTTGGATTAAAGACCTTTCTGCCGCAGACACTCTTTTTATGTTTGGAGAAATTCCTTTTAACGTTTTACCTTTTTTAATGGCGGCTTCTATGTATTATACGATGCAAGCAAGCACCGCCGCTCAACCTGGTGGCGGAGACCCCGCACAGGAAGCTACCCAAAAAATGATGAAATATATGTTTCCCGGAATGATGTTTTTTCTTTTTTATAGTTTTCCTTCTGGGTTAAATCTTTATTATTTGTGTTTTAATCTTATGCAAATTGCTCAACAAAAAATAATTAACAAAGAGGCTTGAGCGGGGGCTTACCCCGTCTAAAAAAATGGGAACAATTGTTGCCTGTTCAACCCCTTTTGGTTCTAGCGGAATTGCCGTTGTTCGTCTTTCTGGCCCCGTATCACACAAAATAGTTTCTTCGTTTTTAGAAAAAAAAATTATATCAAAAAAACACAACACCCCCACCCTTTGTCGGCTTGTTGACTCTGATGGTCGTGTCTTTGATGAGGCCGTAATTAATTTTCTTTTTTCTCCAAATACATATACTGGCGAAGATCTAGTTGAAATAAACCTTCATGGTAACCCCGTTATAATACAAAAAACTATAGATTTGTGTTGTTCTTTTGGTGCAGAAATAGCGCCGGGTGGAGAGTTTACAAAAAGAGCTTACATGAACGACAAGCTAGATATGTCTCAGGCTGAGGCTGTTGCCTCTCTTATATCTTCAAAGTCTATTTTGGGAGCAAAGCTAAGCTATAAAAACCTTCGGGGTTCTTTACTTGAAAACATACTCTCTATTAAAAATAAAATTATTACCACTGTGGGACAAATTGAATTTAATCTTGATATTTCTGAGGAAGATCTTCAGCCAAACCTTGTTTCTAACAGTGTTTTGGTTTTGGGGGAGTGTATTGAAAGCCTTTCTTCTGCTATAAAAAGCTTTAAGGCTGTAAACGTTTTAACCTCTGGGGCGAGCGTAGTTATCGCTGGGCCAACAAACGCCGGAAAATCAACTCTGTTTAATGCTTTATTAAAAAAAGACAGGGCAATTGTTAGTGAAATAGCCGGAACAACGAGAGATGTTTTAGAAAACACTATTAACATTGAGGGCATTCCTTTTGTCTTAAAAGACACTGCCGGTATTAGAAAAACAAAAAACAGTATTGAAAAAATTGGTGTTGAAAAAAGTAATGAAGAAATTTTGTCGGCTGACCTAGTTATATATCTTGGAGAGCCTGGGTCTGTTTTGTCTTCAGAAAACGACACCGTTGTTTATGTGTTCAATAAAAAAGACATAAGAGTTGGTGGGGGTGGGTACGATATTTCAATTTCTGCTCTTAAAAATGAAAATATTTCTGCTCTTAAAAAAATTGTTTTAAAGAAAATATCTTCTGACTTTTCTGACGTTGGTTTTATTGTTACATCACAAAGACAGGTTTCTTGTTTAGAAAAAACAACCCAACACCTGCTTATTGCAAAAAAGTCTCTACAAAATTCTCCCCACCTAGAGCTTGTTGTTGAAGACTTAAATTTTTCTCTCTCTTTTTTAGATCAAATAACAAAAAAAACAACAAAAGATGATGTGTTAGACAGTGTCTTTTCTTCGTTTTGTGTTGGAAAATAGTTTCACGTGAAACGGCAAAAAAACAAACGTTCTTTGGTGGTGGTTGGTGGTGGGCATGCCGGAATTGAAGCCGCCCTTATTGCTCACAAGCTTGGAGTTGATGTTGTTTTGGTTTCTATGGAGGCTTCTGCAATAGGAAGAATGTCTTGTAATCCGGCGATTGGTGGTCTGGCGAAAGGACAAATGGTTCGGGAGTTGGACGTTTTAGGTGGTATGATGGGGTTTTTTGCGGACCAGTCAACCCTACAAAGCAAGACGTTAAACCTGTCAAAGGGTAGGTCTGTTTGGTCTCCTCGATCTCAAATAGATAAAATAAAATATGAGCAGGTTGTTCAGCAGCACATTAAATCCGTAGGCCTTGACGTTTTTGAGGGAGAGGTTGTTAAAATAAAAGACTTGGGGGGCTCTGTTTCTTCTGTTGTTTTTTCAGGTGGGTATGAATTGTTTTGTGACGCAGCCATATTAACCTGTGGAACTTTTTTAAATGGGTTAATACATATTGGAGAGAAAAAAATTAAAGCGGGAAGGTTAAACGAAAAGAGGTCTGAGGGAATCACCGAATCTTTGAAGTCTTTAGGGTTTAAGTCTGGTAGGTTAAAAACCGGAACGCCCCCTAGAATTAAAAAAAGCTCTGTTGATTGGTCTGTTGGGGTGGCTGGATATGGAGATAAAAAACCAAAACCTCTTTCCTATCAAACAAAAAATTTTTTACCAAAAGATGAGCCCTGTTTTGCCTTTAGAACAAACAAAAAAACTCATGACCTTATATTAAAAAACCTTTCAAAGTCTGCAATGTATTCGGGGGAAACTATGGCGGCAGGACCAAGGTATTGCCCCTCAATAGAAGATAAGGTTTATAAATTTTCACAAAACCCTAGCCACGTTTTACAACTAGAACCAGAGTGGACAAACTCAGAGCAAATATATGTGAATGGTTTTTCAACAAGCCTTCCTGAAGACATTCAACTAAACTGTTTAAAAACTGTAGATGGCTTGAGCTCTGTCGAATTTTTAAGACCAGGATATGCAATAGAATATGATTTCTTTTTTCCATCTCAATTAAAAACAACCCTGGAAACAAAAGGTCTTTCGGGTCTTTTTCTTGCTGGGCAAATAAACGGAACTTCTGGGTATGAAGAGGCTTCTGCTCAGGGTTTATTAGCTGGAATTAATGCCTCACAAAAAATATTAAACAAAGCTCCTTTATTGCTCAAAAGAAGTGATGCCTATATGGGGGTTCTTGTTGATGATTTGGTTTTAAAAGATACCAACGAACCATATAGAATGTTTACGTCTAGAGCAGAATATAGACTACAGCTCAGATCTTCAAATGCAGATCAAAGGCTTTTAAAGTATTCAAAAAAAATTGGTCTTTTAAATACTAAAGCCCTTTCCTCTTTAGATAAAAAAAACAAAGAAACTTCTTCTCTTGTTTCTTTTTTACAGAAAGAAACAGTTTCTCCGGAAAAAATTAATTTAACTCTCTCCTCTTTAGGTGAAAGTAATATTTCTGAGTCTGTAAAAATAGCACAACTACTAAAAAGACCCTCTGTTAAAATAACAGATTTTGATTTATCCTATTTTAAAAAAATAAAAAGCTCCTCCCCCTCTCACTTTGAAGAAATTTTATTTGAGGCGGAAACAATAATTAAATACGATGGTTATATAAGCAGACAAAAAGATGAAATTGAAAAATTAAAGGTTTATGAAAACATGTTAATTCCAATAGAATTTGACTATAAAATAATAAAAAGTATTTCAAATGAAGGTAGGGAAAAACTTTCTTCTGTTTTACCCGAGACTGTTGGTCAGGCACAAAGAATTCCCGGTATTAGACCAACAGATATATCTATTTTATTAGTATATTTAAAGCGTTCGTTTCACGTGAAACATAAAAATGGAGATAAAAATTAAAAAAATATTATTATTGTTGTTGGTGAGTTTTTCTTTTTCTCAAGAAAGTGTTCTTCTTGATCGGGTTTCTGCCGTAGTTGAAGGAAGGGTTGTTCTTTTAAGTGATGTTGTTTTAGCTGCAAATGCTTTAGCTGCTCAAGAACAAATAAACCCAAATACAGATACAGAAAAATATAAAAACCTTTTATTACAGTCTTCTGAAAGTATGATAGAACAATTAGTTATTATAAAAATGGCAGAAGTAGATTCTGTTGAGGTTTTAGATAAGGATGTTGAAAGAGCCCTTGATAGACAAATAGAAACAATTATTACTCAAGCTGGAAGTAAAGAAGCCGCTGAACAGGCTTTGGGGAGAAAAATTTCAGAGTTTAAAAGAGCTTATAGGGATGATATGAAGGGAAAGCTTTTGGCAGAAAGATATACCAATACCCTAACCTCTGGAATTTCTATTACCAGGGGAGAGGTTATTAATTTTTATAATACATATAAAGATAGCATAGGTTCTTTTCCAACCTTATATAAAACAAGACATCTTCTTCTTGAAATAAATCCCTCTGAAAAATCACTAAATGAAGCCCTTATAAAAACAAAAAAAATTAGAGAAGAAATTGTTTCAGGTTTAATTTTTGAAGACGCTGCAAAACAATATTCTGAAGATCCTGGCTCTAAGGATCTCGGTGGCGATTTAGGTTATGTTCCAAGAGGAACATTTGTAAAAGAATTTGAAAGGGCTGCTTGGACTATAGAACTTGAAACCTTAAGCCCTCCAGTAAAAACTAAATATGGTTATCATTTAATTGAAGTTTTACAAAGAACCGGTCAAAAGGTTGCCTTAAGACATATTTTAATTAGTGTTGAGACGTCTGAAGAAGATAAAAATTTAACCTACAAAAAAGCTTCTTCTATTGTAAAAGAAATAAAAAATAAAGAAGATTTTATATTAAAAACAAAAGAGCTTTCTGATGATATAACAAGTGGTCCAAAGGGTGGTTATATGGGTATGATAGACTTAGAATCTTACCAAATTAAAGATCTTTCAGAAACTATAAAAAACATTCCATTAAATACTCCAAGTGCTCCTGTTTTAACCCAGTTTGGTTATCATATTATTTGGGTTGATGAAAAAAAAGAAGGTGGCCCACCCACTTTAGAAAAAAATTGGATAGATTTAGAACAGATGGCTTTAAATCAAAAAAAAGCTGATTGGTATTCAATTTGGATTGAAAAAATAAAAAATAAATTTTATATAAAAAGAAATCCACTTACTTATCCACAAATAAATAATTAATTGATTTTATTTTAAAAAAATATTTTTCAACATATTATTAACAATTTTAAATCCAATTTGTTAATAAATAAAAATCAGTGTATTCGTCTATAAAAAGTTTTTATATATCACTTATCAACATATCCAGACTATTATTACTAGTGTTAATTTTTTATATATATATATTTAATAATAATTAGATATCTTTTTTAGACAATAAACTCTTTAAAATGGGTCAAAAATCGACTTTCTTTTAATTAGGCTATATAAGGTATACCCAATTAAGGCTTGTTAAAAACTAAGTATTTTTTTATAATTGATAACTAAATATGAACATTTCAACTACAAAAAAAGAACTTCAAGCCGCTTTTTCAAAATTAACAAAAACCACACAAATAAAATCTCAAAATCCTTTAGTTAATTATACATATATATCTTCTGGAGCACATGGGGTTACATTACATTCCACAGATCTTGAAGTTGGAATTAAAACACAGATTACAGCGTCGGTTAATACTAACGGAGAAGGATTATTTCCTACATCAGAGGTTAATGATATTGTTTCTGTAATAGATGAAGGTAGAGTAGATATAGATATTGCAGGACCACATATAAATATAAAATCAGAAAAAGGAATTTCTTTTGATATTCCAACAGTTCCTTTTCAAGAATATCCAAAAATACCAGAAAACAAACATGAAGAACTATTTACTATTAAAACAAATAAACTAAAAAATATTATAGGATCTTTATTATATGCAATTAATGCAGAGCCTACAAAACCAGCTCTAAATGGGGCTTACTTTAGTTTTAATGAAGATAAAATTGATTTTGTTGCAACCGATGGACATAGATTAGTAAAAATTACAAGACAAAATGAAACAAATATTCAAAAAGGGTATATTATTCCAAAAAAATATTTAAATATTCTAAATACATTTCTTGAAGGACAAGAAGAAACATCATTAATTTTTAGCGAAAACCATGTTTTTTTAAATAATGGTAAAGATGTTTTTTATTCTAAAATTATAGATGAAAAATTTCCAAATTATAATGCGGTTATTCCAGAAAATAATTCAAAAGAATTAATTGCTCAAAAAACAGAAATGTTAAATAATATAAAAGCAGCATCTATTGCTACAAACAAAAATACAAATCAAATTTCTTTAAATTTTTCAGAAGGAAAGGTATTTTTTAAAAGTGTAAATCAACCAGAGAGTAAAACAGTTTATGCACCACTTAAATCTGCAGAATATGTTGGAGAAGAAGTTTCAATAGGATTTAATGCTTTATATTTAAAAGAGGCTGTTGCAAAATATCCATCAGAAGAAATATTTTTTACGTTTAAAGATTCAAATTCAGCAACTCTTTTTTTACCAAAAGAAAAAGATCAAAAAACAACAATTTTACTAATGCCTGTGAGGATAAATGAGTAATAAAAGCAATTATGGAGCAGATAAAATATCTGTATTAAAAGGATTAGAAGCGGTTAGAAAAAGACCAGCAATGTATATTGGAGACGTTGGTAGAAGAGGATACCACCATCTTGTAAGTGAGGTTGTAGATAATAGCATAGATGAAGCATTGGCTGGATTTTGTACAGAAATAATAGTAATAATTAAACAAGATGGAACAATTTCTATTGAAGATAACGGAAGAGGAATTCCTGTTGAAATTCATAAAGAAGAAGGAAAACCAGCTCTTGAGGTTGTAATGACAGTATTACACGCCGGTGGAAAATTTGATAAAAACACATACAAAGTTTCAGGGGGTCTTCATGGGGTGGGAGTTTCTGTAGTAAATGCGCTTTCAGAAGATCTTATTGCAGAGGTTTATAGAGATGGTTTTCACTACAGACAAGAATATAAAATTGGGCACGCAACAACGGGGGTTGAAAAAGTTGGTAAAAGTTCTAAAACAGGAACAACCATAACCTTTAAACCAGACCACTCTATTTTTACCCACAGAGGTTTTGAAGAAGATACAATAAAAGGAAGGCTAAAAGAATTAGCATATTTAAATAAAAATTTATCAATAATTTTAAAAAACGAAATTGAAGAAACATCAGCTGAATATTGTTTTCCAGGAGGATTATCTGATTTTGTTGCATATTTAGACGGGGGAGAAGATTTAATACACAACGAGGTTATAGTTGTTTCTAAAGAAGACACAGAGGTTCCTGTTGATTTAGCTCTTAGATATAGCACAAATTATAACAACAATATTTTTTCTTTTGTTAATAATATTAACACTATAGAGGGGGGAACTCACCTTTCAGGGTTTAGATCTGCCCTAACAAGAGCCCTAAATAGTTATGCAAATAAAAACGACCTAATTAAAACAAAGAAAAATGAAAAATTTAGCCTTTCTGGGGATGATTTTAGAGAAGGATTAACGGTTGTTTTATCTATTAAGGTTCAAGAACCTCAATTTGAAGGACAAACGAAGACAAAGCTTGGGAACGGAGAAGTTAAGGGGTTAGTAGATAACGTTGTATATGATGGTATACAGGCATTTTTAGAACAAAACCCTAAGGTTGGTAAAAGAATCATTGAAAAGGCCGCAGAAGCCGCAAGGGCTCGAATTGCTGCAAAAAAAGCAAGAGAGCTTGTTAGAAAAAAATCTGGTTTAGGATCAACAACCCTACCAGGAAAGTTGGCAGATTGCTCAAATAAAGATCCCTTACAGTGTGAAATTTTTTTAGTTGAGGGAGATTCTGCTGGAGGTACAGCAAAACAAGGAAGAGATAGAAGAACTCAAGCAATATTACCCCTAAGGGGAAAAGTTATTAATTCTGAAAAAGCAAGAGAAGACAAGCTTTTAGCTAATAATGAAATTCAATCAATTATTACGGCTCTTGGCTGTGGTTTTGGTGAAGATGAAGACGACCCACACAGTTTTAACCCAGAAAAATTAAGATACCATAAGGTTGTAATTATGACAGACGCCGATGTAGATGGTAGCCACATAAGAACCTTATTGTTAACATTTTTTTGGAGAAAAATGAAAAGCCTTGTACAGGGAGGCTTTGTTTATATGGCAATGCCACCTCTTTATAAAATTAAACAAGGTCGCAAAGAGAGATATGCCTATACGGACGCAGAAAGAGATGTTGTAATTCAAAGACTTCAATCAGAAAATGAAACAGCAAAAATAAACATACAAAGATATAAAGGTCTTGGAGAAATGAATGCAGAACAGCTCTGGGACACAACAATGAACGCAGAAACAAGAACTTTAATGCAGGTAACGGTTGACCACATCCAAGAAGAAGAAACAAATGTTAGGTTTAGAGAATTGATGGGGACAGAAGTAGAACACAGACGAAAATTTATAACAGAAAAGGCTAAGTTTGCTACAAACATAGATATATAAAAATGGACATAGGAAGAGACAACATATTAGACAAACAACTTTTGACGGAGCTAGAAGAAAGCTACCTAAATTATTCAATGTCTGTAATTACGGCGAGGGCGCTTCCCGATGCAAGAGATGGGCTTAAGCCGGTTCATAGAAGAATACTTTTTGGAATGAACGACTTAGGCTGTTATCACAATAAACCATACAAAAAATCTGCCAGAGTTGTTGGGGATGTTTTAGGTAAGTATCACCCACATGGAGACAGTTCTATATATGATGCTATGGTTAGAATGGCACAAGAGTTTTCTATGAGACATCAGCTAGTTCAAGGCCAAGGAAATTTTGGTTCTGTTGATGGAGATAGGGCTGCGGCAATGAGATATACAGAATCAAGAATGTCTAAAATTGGAGGAGAACTTCTAAGAGATCTTGACAAAGAAACGGTTGCCTGGACAAACAATTTTGATGAAACACTAAAAGAGCCAGCTGTTCTTCCAGCCGTTTTTCCAAACCTATTAGTTAATGGGTCAGAGGGTATTGCTGTTGGTATGGCAACAAAAATTCCACCACACAACCTTTCAGAGGTTATTAGTGCGCTAATAGAATTAATAGAAAATCCAAGCTGTAGTATAGAAGATTTAATGAAACATGTAAAGGGCCCAGACTTTCCAACGGCGGGAAAGGCCCTAGGTTTTGATGGAATAAAAAGCGCATATGAAACAGGAAGAGGTAAGGTCAAAATGAGGGGAACGGCCCACGTTGAGCCAAACAGCAAAGGAAGAGATGCCCTTATCTTAACAGAGCTTCCATATCAAGTTAATAAAGCAAACCTAATTGAAAAAATAGCTTTTTTAGCCAGAGATAAAAAAATAGAAGGTATTGCCGAACTTAGAGACGAGTCCGATAAAGATGGAATGAGAGTCGTTATTGAAATAAAAAGAGACGCGGTTCCTGAGGTTATTCTAAATCAACTGTATAAACAAACACAACTTCAAGACACGTTTGGAATTATTTTACTTGCGCTAGTAGACGGAGCCCCAAAAGTGATGTCCTTGAAAGAGTTGTTAGAGGTTTTTCTTGTTTTTAGACAAGATATCGTTGTAAAAAGAACTGAGTTTGATTTAAGAAAAGCAGAGGCCAGAGCACACATCTTGGAGGGTTTAAAAATTGCCCTAGACAACATAGATAAAATTCTTGAAACTATTAAAAAAAGCAAAGACCCAGAGGCTGCAAAAGAGGGGCTAATAAACGGCTTCAGTCTTTCTGAAAAACAAGCCCAAGCTATTTTGGATATGAAATTACAAAGACTGACCGGACTTGAAACAGAAAAAATTCTCGCCGAATACAAAGAAATTATTAAATACATGGCAGAACTAAAGGGAATTTTAGACAGTAAATCAAAAAGACTGCAAATTATTACAGAAGAGCTTCTTGAAATTAAAGAAAAATACGGAGAAGAAAGAAGAACTGAAATAATAGACAAAGCTGCAGATTTTGTAATGGAAGATATGATAAAAGAGGAGGATATGGTTTTAACCATAACCCACAACCAATATATCAAAAGAACCAGTGTTAGCACATATAGAAGCCAAAGAAGGGGCGGAAGAGGTGTTCAAGGACAAACCTCAAGAGACGAAGACTTTACAGAACATCTGTTTGTAGAAAACACACACAGCTATATTTTGTTTTTTACGGACAAAGGAAAGTGTTATTGGGTTAAAGTTTATGATATTCCAGAGGGCGGAAGAGCAGCCAAGGGAAGAGCAATTGTTAACCTTATTGGTTGTGAGGCGGATGAAAAAGTAAGCGCCTTTATTGGGGTAAAACAAAACCACTTCCACGACGATCACTTTGTGGTTATGGCAACAGAAAAAGGAATTGTGAAAAAAACCAAACTTTCTGCATACTCCAACCCAAGAAAAAAAGGAATATATGCTGTAGAAATTCGAGAGGGAGACAGCCTTATTGAGGCAAGAATTTCTAACGGAGAAAATGACATTTTATTAGGAACAAGAAATGGAAAAGCTATAAGATTTTCTGAAGAACAAATTAGGCCTAGCGGAAGAAAGACAATGGGCGTAAAGGGAATTACTCTAAGCTCAAAAGACGACAAGGTTGTTGGAATGTTGTTAATTAAAAGAGAGGGAACTGTGTTGGTTGCCACGGAAAATGGCTATGGAAAAAGAACAGAAATTATACAATACCGCGCACAAAAAAGAGGTGGTAAGGGCGTTCTTACAATGAAAACAACAGACAAAATAGGTAAAATGATAACAATTAAAGAGGTTGTGGGAACAGACGACCTAATGATTATTACCGACCAAGGCGTTTTAATTCGCCTACCCGTTTCACAAATTAGGTCTATTGGTAGAGCAACGCAGGGAGTTAGACTTATTAAGCTTGGCGCAGGAACAAAAGTATCCTCTATTACCAGAATTATATCAGAGGAAGAAAAAACAAAAGACGAACCAAAAAATGAGCCAACAGATAACCCAGAACCTGAAAACGGTTAAAGAAAAAATAGAAAAAACCAATCAGAACATACGGTTGGTTGCTGTTACAAAAACAAGATCTCCAAAAGAGGTTTCTGCCGCAATATCAGCCGGCATTATTTCTATAGGTGAAAACAAGGTTCAAGAGGCAGAACAAAAGTTTTTAGAGACACCCCTTGTTGTTGGAATAGAGAAAAGGCTTATAGGTAAGCTTCAGTCAAACAAAATAAAAAGAGCAATTCAGATTTTTGACACCATAGATTCAGTAGACTCTGTTCGACTCGCGCGCAAAATATCTCAAGCAGCAACAGCAATAAAAAAAACACAAAGAGTTCTTATCCAGGTTAACACAACCAACGAAGAAACAAAGGGTGGGTTTTCTCTAGAAAGCGAAAGCGAAATCATTCAATGTTTTGATTTTTCTGGCATTAAAATTGAAGGGCTAATGACCATTGGACCCACAGAAAAAGACGAAGAAAAAAAACAAGAAGCCTTCAAAAGGTTAAAGCGCGTTTTTCTAAAAATTAATAAAAAAGTTGAACCAGAAAAACAAATGAAAGACCTCTCCATGGGGATGAGTGGAGATTTTTTAATAGGAATTTCAGAGGGGGCTACAATGGTTAGAATTGGAAGTTTAATTTTTGGTGAAAGAGAAGCCCGTGCTTGATCTTCATAAATGGTTTAATCCAAAACACTATAACAGACTTTGGAACGTTGGTCCACCCGGCGCGCTTTTAACCGGAATGATGGTATATACAATGTTAAGGGCGGACATTATTTTTGATTTTAGGTTAATTGGCATATCAGATTTTTGGCTTAACCTTTTAATGTTTCTTACGTTTTTAGAGGGAATAATTATTTTGTTTTGGATTTTATTTAGCCTTCCCCCAAAAGAAAGAGGTATTAAGCTTTCAAAAAGAGGTATATATGCCTTTATAAGACACCCGGTATACACGGTAATTATGTTTCACTTTCCAGTTTTTTACTTTTTACTTTTTAGGTCTTTTGGGGGCCTGTTAACAGTTCCGGTTATATATCTTTTTTGGACAAAAATTATAGTGCGAGAAGAAGAATACCTTGTTGGTATTTTTGGACAAGACTACGTAGATTATATGAGAGAAGTTCCAAGGTTTATTCCTTGGAGGTAAAAATAAAACGTTTTTGGTTTTGTGAAAAAATTATAAGAAACACAGGTAGGTAAAAATGAAAAAAATAACACTAATATTATTACTAATTGTAGGAGCGGCAATGTCTCAAGAAAAACACTATGGGTTTGAATACATTAAAGAGTCTGGTGGCATTAAAGAATATCACATGACATCAAACGGACTAAAGGTTTTATTAAAAGAAGACCATAGCGCCCCAGTAGCAACTTTTATGGTAACATATGAAGTTGGATCAAGGAACGAAGCAATAGGTTATACAGGATCAACACACCTACTAGAACACCTCATGTTTAAGGGTTCTAAAAAGTTTAATACAGACAGGGGAAATTCTGTTTTTCAAATCTTACAGTCTTTGGGTTCGCGAATGAATGCAACCACATGGCTAGACAGAACAAACTACTATGAAACACTGCCAAGCTCAGAGCTAGAAACCGCAATAGAAATTGAGGCAGACAGAATGAGAAATGCATATATTAAAGAAGAAGACAGGCAGTCTGAGATGACGGTAGTTAGGAACGAATTTGAAAGAGGGCAAAACAACCCTTCGGGCGTTTTAGATGAACATATATGGGCAACGGCATACCACGCCCATCCATATCACCACTCAACAATTGGCTGGAAGGCAGACATAGAAAATGTTTCTATAGAAAGGCTAAAAGAGTTTTATGACACCTTTTATTGGCCAAACAACGCAACAGCAACGGTGGTTGGAGATTTTGAAACCGGAGAAGCGTTAGCAATGATTAAAAAATATTTTGGTAGAATTAGAAAGAGCACAAAAGAAATACCTCAAGTATATACAACAGAGCCAGCACAAGAAGGCCAAAGAACGGTTACACTAAAAAGGGCGGGACAGCAAGGCATTGTTGGGTTGGCGCACAAGAGCCCATCGGCTACGCACGAAGACGCAGCGTCGTTTATTGTTTTGTCTTCAATCCTTTCTTCTGGGAAAAATAGCAGATTTTATAAAAACATTACAGATAAAGGACTAACAACAAACATCTTTATTTGGGACTCTCTTTTTAAAGACCCGGGCTTGTTTGCGGTATATGCAAACCTAGCTCCCGGAGTAGAACACAAGACCGTTGAAGACGCCCTTGTTTCAGAATACGAAAGCATTAAAAAAGACGGAGTTACCGACGAAGAAGTTTCTAAAGCAAAGGCCCAGCTTATTGCATCAATGAAGTTTGGACAAGATGGCAGCATGGCCGTTGCGGGAAGCCTAAATGAAGCAATAGCATCCGGTGACTGGACATTATATACAAGATACGAAGACCTTGTTAATTCGGTGACAGCCGAGTCAATAAAAGAAATTGTTAATAAGTATTTCTTAGAAGACCTAAGCACTGTAGGGTATTTTATACCAGAGGTTTCCGGATCTCAAGCCGAAGGAAAACCCGCGACTAGTGCAAAAGAACTAGTAGAAATGAAAAAACAATATTTTTCAAAAGAAGATCAGGGCGGCTTAGCTGAACAGGTTGTTGATTCCGAGCCCGTCGAAGGCATAAGACTCTTAACGCTTAAAAGAGGGTCTGGTGTAGTTACAATAAATGGAAGCTTTATGGGTGGAGATATTTATGCAGACGACAACAACTCAAGAGTTCCAGACCTAGTTTCTTCTATGTTAGACCAAGGAACTACAAAACAAACAAAGTTTGAAATTAGTAACCAGTTAGAAAAAGCGGGAGCCAGACTAAGCATTGGTAATGGAAAATCTAACGTTAGTTTTTATGCAAAATTTCTTTCAAACGACCTAGAGATGGTTTTTGGATTATTGTCAGAACAGCTTCAGTTTCCAGTCTTTAACGAAGAAGATTTAGAAAAAATCAAAAAAAGAATGGTCACGAGTTACAAAAAAAGAAAAGAAAGCACAAGGGGGAGCGCAGTTAATAATATGCTAACCAACCTTTATCCAGGTGGGCATCAAAACGCACCAGAAGACAACGACAAGTCCATTAAAGATATCAACAAAACCACAACAGAAGACCTAAAAGCCTTTCACAAACAAAACTACGGTAAAGGTGGAATGGTTATTGTTGCCGTTGGAGATGTTGATCACGAACAACTTTCTAATACAATTAAAAAAGAGTTTGGGGCTTGGAAAAATTCCCCCCTTTCAAAAAAACTTGAAACCCAAAAAGGAAAAAAGCTTGGGGGAAAGGCGTATGTTACAATGGAAGACAAAACAAGCACAGACTTTGTTGTTGGAACTCCCTTGGGAATTAACAGATTTCATGAAGACTACATGCCTCTTGTTGTTGCATCTCACATATTGGGAGGAAACTTTTCAGCAAGACTAATGCAAACTGTTAGAGTAAAAGAAGGACTAACATATGGAATCAATTCAACTATAACAGGCCTTGACAATAGCAACGACGGCTATTGGATGGTTGGAGGAACTTTTGCACCAGAATTGTTGGCAAAAGGAGAAAAAGCAACACTAAGAGAAATTAAAAAATGGGCAGAGGGCGGCGTAACACAAGCCGAGGTTGATATAACAAAATCTACACTAATGGGGTCTTATCAAGTTGGTTTTGACACAACATACGGCCTTTCAAGTGGAATTCTAAGCGCAGTTAGTGTTTGGGGAGACCTTTCTTATGTAGATAGCTATCCCAAAAAAGTAAGCAGCGTTACCCTAGACCAGGTTAATAAGGCTATTAAAAAATATATTTCTTTTAACAATGTATATCAGGCGGCGGCGGGGTCTATTGACGAAAAAGGAACCCCCCTTAAAAAATAACCCAACGGATAGGCAACAATGATTAAAGCAATATTGGCGTGTGACGACCTTGGAGGGGTGAGTAGGGCGGGCACAATGCCTTGGCCAAAAAATTCAAAAGATCTAAAGTGGTTTAAAAAGAACACGGAAGGACATACCGTCATAATGGGATCAACCACATGGGAGGACCCATTTATGCCAGGCCCACTACCAAAGCGAACAAACGTCTTGGTAACCACCCGAGAAGGTGACTATTCGGGCGCACACAAATATATTAAAGGCAACCTAGCCGAAAAAATAAAAAGCCTTGAACATAAAGACCAAGAGGCAATCATGTGGATTATCGGTGGCCCAAACATTGTTGAACAAACGCTAAACATTATAGATGAGTTTTATTTAAGTCGCATTTCAGGAGAATATGGCTGCGACACGTTTTTACCACTTAAAAAAATTGAAGCGCTTTTTGAAAAAACTTGGGTAGAAAATCACGGTCCGGTAGAGTTTCAAATCTGGAAAAAAAGGAACCCCCAATGAAAAAATACCTTAGTGCGCTTGAATATATTTTAGAAAACGGAAAAGACCGAAAAGACAGAACAGGGGTTGGTACGAGAGGAGTTTTTGGACATCAAATACGTTTTAATTTGCGCAACAGCTTTCCCGCGGTAACCACAAAAAAGCTTGCATGGCGAAGCGTGGTAAGTGAATTGCTTTGGTTTTTGGAGGGAGGAACCGACGAGCGTAGGCTTGCCGAAATTCATTATGGAAAAACAAGAAAAGAACTTGTTGGTAAAAAAACAATTTGGACAGCAAATGCGGACAAACAGGGAAAAAATCTTGGCTACAAAAACACAGACACCACCAAAGAGCTGGGCCCAATATATGGAAGCCAGTGGAGAAGTTGGGCAGACAAAAATCAACACGTAGATCAAATTATAGAGGTTTTAAATAGTCTTTCTAGCGACCCATACAGCAGAAGACATATTGTAAGCGCTTGGAACGCTGGCGAGGTTGATAAAATGGCGCTTCCACCATGCCATACAATGTTTCAATTTCACGTGCAGGATGAGGAATTAAGTTGTCAGATGTATCAACGAAGCGCCGACATGTTTTTAGGCGTTCCATTTAATATTGCGTCATACAGCCTACTAACCTGTATTATGGCCAAATTATTAAAACTAAATCCAGGGGAGTTTATTTGGACTGGCGGAGATTGCCACATTTATTACAACCACATTAAGCAGGTTAAAGAGCAGATTCAGCGCAACCCCCAGCCGGCACCCAAACTATCTATGCCAAACTTTCAGTCCATAGAAGAGGTTGTTGCCTCGACACCAAAAGATTTTAATCTTTTAGATTATAGCCCAATGGAAAGCATTAAAGCTCCAATGGCGGTATAACCAACCGAACACAATAAACATGCGACACAGAGATATTTAGCTTTATATTCCAACCACATTATTAAACAAAAATGAGAAAAAACAACTTCAGAAATATTGCTATTATAGCACACGTAGACCACGGGAAAACTACCCTGGTTGATGGAATGTTACAGCAAAGTGGGACCTTTAAAGCTCACCAAGAGCTTCAAGACAGGGTTATGGACTCGGGGGACCTTGAAAAAGAAAGAGGAATTACCATTACCGCAAAAAACACAGCAGTATATTATAAAGATATTAAAATTAATATTATGGATACGCCCGGCCACGCAGACTTTGGCGGAGAAGTAGAAAGAAGTTTAAATTTGGTAGACGGAGCTCTTTTGTTGGTAGACGCAAGCGAAGGCCCCCTACCACAAACAAGGTTTGTATTAAGAAAAGCGCTAGACAAAAACCTTCCAATTATACTGGTGATTAACAAGATTGATAGGTCTGACGCCAGAATCGAAGAGGTTGTCAGCGAGGTATATGATTTGTTTATTGATCTCGACGCAAACGACGAACAGATTGAGTTTCCTATTATTTATACCAACGCCAAAGAGGGCATTGCACACACAGAGCTGGAAAGCAGCTCGGAAACACTAGACCCCCTACTCAATACAATTATAGATAGCATCCCTGGGCCCATTGCAGATAACGAGAAAACCCCACAATTTCTTATTACCAACCTAGACTACGACCCCTATGTTGGTCAAATTGCAATTGGAAGACTAAACAACGGAACCCTAGAAATGAACAAAAGCTACTCGCTTTGTGGAGAAGAAAAAATCATAGCGGGACAAAAGTTTTCTGCTCTATACACGTTCAAGGGACTAAAAAAAATTAAAGTAAACAAACTAGAGTCGGGCGACATTATTGCGGTTGCCGGACTAGAAAATATTACCATAGGAGACACGGTTTCCTCAAACGAAAATCCAGAACCCCTACCAAGAATAGAAATTGATGAACCCACAGTTTCAATGCTGTTTTGTGTTAACAACAGCCCCTTTGCCGGTAAAGAAGGAAAGTATTTAACCACGAGACATATTAGCGACAGGCTAGAAGAAGAAATATTAAGCAACGTTTCTTTACAGGTTTTAAAAACCGAAAGAACCGACGCATATGAAGTGCGTGGAAGAGGAGAACTACAAATGGCAGTTCTAATTGAAACCATGAGAAGAGAAGGCTATGAGTTTATGGTCTCTAAGCCAAAAGTAATTACCCAAGAAAAAAATGGCGAAATTATGGAACCAATGGAGAAAGTGTTCTTAGATGTTCCCGAAGATAAGGTGGGAATTTTAACCGAAAAGCTTTCTGCCAGAAAAGGCAGAATGACCAACCTGCAAAATCATGGATTTGGAAGAGTTTCTTTAGAGTTTTCTATTCCCTCTCGTGGATTAATTGGATTTAGAAGTCAATTTATTACAGACACAAAGGGCGCAGGAATAATGAACAAGCTTTTTGACGGATACGCTCCGTGGTTTGGAAGAATTCCACAAAGAAATACGGGGGCCCTAATAGCAGACAGACATGGAAAAGTGACAACCTATGCCTGCGTAAACATGGCAGACAGGGGAGAGCTTTTTATTAGCGTTGGAACAGAGGTTTATGATGGAATGGTTATTGGAGAAAGAAACAAAACCAACGACCTGGCACTAAACATTACAAGAGAAAAAAAGCTTTCTAATATGAGAAGCTCTGGCTCTGACAACACCGTAACGGTTAGGCCGCCAAGAGAACTATCTTTAGACCAATCTATTGAGTTTATATCAGAAGACGAACTTGTAGAAGTTACCCCGCTTTCTGTGCGACTGCGCAAAATGGACCTTGATCAACAAAAAAGAGAGTCCACCCAAAAGAAAGAAAGACTTTCTGATAAATAACTAGTCGCCAGAGCGGACTACTAAAAAAACGCCAAACAAAGTAATTCCACCACCAAGTATAACCGCAAGGCCAATTGGTTCACCAAAGAGCGCTAAAGCCCCCAAAGAAGACACTATGGGCTCTCCCAGTGGAACAGCAGCAACCGTTGTGGCGCTAAGGGTTTTGATTAAATAATAAAATATATTATGTCCAATCATTGTTGGAACAAGGGCCAAGAAAACAAACCAGGGGAACTCTTGTGTTGAAATAGAAAAAACAGAGGTTCCCACAAACAAAGAAATAACAAAGAGGGTACAAGCCGCAAAAAAGAACAACCATCGCGTATATTCAAAAACCCCAACACTTTTTCTAATATCCTTTGCGAGGATTAAAACAACAGAAATTGCAATCGAGCACAAAACAGCCAAAATGTTTCCCAGGGTTCCCGTCTCGCTAAACGAGCTTTGACTTACCAAAACACCCGCACCGACAAAAGCCATAAACAAACCAAAAAGAACAACGGGCGTAGGAGATTTTTTTTGAAATAAAACCCCATAGATCTCTGTAAATATTGGAGCCGTAGTTCCAAGAAGCGCCGCCTCTGCAATAGAGGTAAGTTGGACACTTCTAAAAAACAACGCAAAGTGTATACCCAAAAATAATCCAGCTAACAATATTTTTTTATCGGGAACAAAAGTGAATATATTTTTGTAAGAAATAATGAAGACCATGATACTAGCTAAAAACATCCTCCAAAACGCAATCGTTATTGCGTTGGTATCTGGCAAAATTCGCACCACCAGAGAGGCAGAGCTGACAGAAAGAAGAGCAATTGTTAGTAATAAAAATTTATTATTTAGCATAATGGGTTTAACAATATTATTAAATTGAACACAGTGAAATTAACTATTAAAATAACATTATATATTTATTTTTGTTTTTCTGTTGCTGTTGGACAGGCGCCAGGAGAAAACTACAAGGTTTTTAATAGACTTCTTAATGAAACAAGAATTGAAGACTACTACAGTGTTAATGAAATTAGAACAATTTTTGAAAACCCTCGCCTAAAAGAGGAACCAGCCGTTCTTAAAAGGTTTAGCAAAAAGCCAGAAAAAATTAAAACATATAAACAATATAGAGAAATTTTTGTTACAGAAGAGAGGCTTGGCGGGGGTGTTGATTTTTATTTTGAAAACAAAGAAATGCTAAATAAAATTATGCTAGAGTTTGACATAGACCCCCTTATCTTGGTTACAATCGTTGGAATAGAAACTAATTATGGTAAAAAATATGCAGAGTACTCGGTGTTTAATTCTTTATACACCCAAATAGTTAACCTACCAAAAAGATCATCGTGGGCCACAAAAGAACTTTTTCATTTATTGCTGTATACGAAAGACCAAAACATTAGCCCTTTTCAGTTGGAAGGGTCTTATGCCGGGGCCTTTGGATATGGACAGTTTATTCCATCGAGTTTTAACAAGCTTTCTATAGACTATAATAAAGATGGGAAAAAAGACCCATATGACTGGGAGGATGTTCTGGGTAGCATCGCATACTATTTAACACAAAACGGATACCCAAAAAATGACTATAATTTTTCTTTTAGGTCGCCAATTTGGCGAAGCATTCGCACCTATAACCGATCAGATAAATATGCCAACACAATCATTGATTTTAGAAACGAGCTTTCTAAGAAAGTTTTTTTATCATATTAACCAAAAAATGTTTTCTTTTGGTGTAGGGGGGAAGCATAAGCTTAAATGGAGACCAAGCGCTGCTTTTTAAAATAGCTTTTTCGTGAGAAAAGGCATCAAAGCCATATTTCCCGTGGTAACTTCCAAGGCCACTATTATTAATGCCCCCAAAAGGAAGGTTTGGGTTTGTATGATGAATTACACAATCATTAAACACAAGAGCCCCACTTGAGGTTTCTTCCAAAACCCTTTTTTGATTTTTTTTATTATAACTAAACAAATAAAGAGCAAGAGGCTTTTCTCTTTTGTTAATAAAACTAATAGCATCATCTAGGTGTTTATATGTAACGATCGGCATGAGTGGACCAAAAATTTCTTCTTTCATAACCGCAGAGTCTATAGGAACATCACATAAAACAGTTGGAGCAATAAACCTTTGACCTCTATCTGTTTTTCCACCAACCGCCACCGTGGCGCCCAACTCTTTTGCGTTGTCTAAATATCCCTTTATCCTGTCGAAGTGCGTTGTGTTTACAATTTGACAATAATCAACATTTATATCCTTGTTTTTTTCATCAAAAAAAGCATCAAAGTGTTCCTTTAGTCCCGCAACCAAAGCATCTTTTTTGTCTTCGTGGCATAAAATATAATCTGGAGCAGTGCAGGTTTGTCCCGCATTAGCAAATTTATAGAAAGCCAACTTCCAGGCGGCATCAGAGATGTTTGCGCTTTCGTCAACAACTACTGGAGACTTTCCACCCAACTCTAGAGTAACCCCAGAAAGGTGTTTAGCTGCCGCAGACATTACAAGCTTTCCCGTTGACGGGCTGCCCGTAAACATAACATGGTTAAAGGGGTGAGATAATAACTCGATAGCCGCATCTTGATTCCCCAACACCACAGCAACCTCATTATCTTTAAATGTTTTTTCTACTAATTTTTTTAAAAAAGCCCCGGACGCCGGAGTAAACTCAGACGGTTTAATAACAGCGGTGTTCCCCGCAGCTATGGCAGCAATAAGGGGATTTAAGCATAACAAGATGGGATAGTTCCACGGAGAAAGAATTAATATACTCCCCTTTGGCTCTGGGCGCACCCAGCCAGACGTGAATAATATAGTAGAAGGGGAAGGAACCCTTTTTGACCTCATCCACTTTTTTAAATTTTTTATTGCAAAATCAGCCTCAGTTTTTATACCCAAAACCTCACTTATAATAGACTCTGTTGGACTTTTTTTCATATCGAGAGACAGGGCCTCTATGGCCTCCTGCTCCATGTCCATAAAATTATTTAAAAGACTTTTCAGTTTTTGCTTTCTATCATTGTGTGTAGATTTTGCTAAAGAAGGATGGTTTTCTACCTGAGACTGAAAAAGAGCTTTAATTTTAGATAAATCATTATTCATAGACCATAAATATAAACAACTTTGAAGACATGTTAAAAGAAATAGATATAGGACACGCGGGCCAAAGCGCCAACAATGCAATTTCTGATTTAGAGGTAGCAATTAGTACAGCCAAATCTGACTCCCGAATCACGGCGGTCAAAATTATACACGGCCTAGGAAGTGGGCGGGTAGCTGCAGAGGTTAGGGGTTGGGCTAAAGAACAAAGAGGTAGGTTTCGGGGCGTTATTAACGGCGAAGACTACGACATGTTTAATAAAGATGCAGTTGATATGAGGTCGGGGTTTCTTTCTAGTAAAGATGAAGACTTTAACCGAAGAAATCCCGGGATTACTATTATTTGGCTATAGTTTTTTCGCCCGTTATTTCCCAGCGAACCAATTCGGCGGGGATATTTCCGGCATCATTAAAAGCTTCAAAAAAATCTTTCATTACAAACGCTTCTCCAGCGGCACCTAACTGTCGCGCCCTGTCGGTCATCATTTTTTCAACAAGATATTTACCCGTTATATAACAAGTTCCATATCCAGGCTGTCTCAGGTAAAGATGTTGTTCAAATTTTAACAAGTGTGGTTCACGCTCCATCCACCCCCGAGGGGTCCATTTTACGTGAACGGCGCCAGCCTCCTCCATATTCATCATGTTGGCATGTGCATATAAAGATCCAAGCCCCCTAGCGGCTCTTTGTGCAATCATAATCCATATAATTTCTTTAGAGCGAGGACTGTCTTCATAAAGCCCCGCATGCATAAACATTTCTTCTACGCCCGTTGCAATTCCCTCGCTTTTTGAATCAAAAATATTATATAATAACGGACCCCTACGAATAGGGCTTTGGTGTGGTTCGTCTTGCATTTGTGCTAAATCAAACCAATGATAAAAGTGTGAATATAGCGGTACGGGGTCATAGTGCATCCCTATTGTAAAAAAATTTCGTTCTTCTTCTGGTACAAAAGACCCCATGTGTTCTCTTAGTGCGGGCTCCATGTTTGGTTTAATGGGCATAATTTCTTTTTCTTCTAAAAAGCGCATCAACCGCACAACCCCTTTTTCTGCCATAACATCAAACTCTTGAGGTGTTCGCGCTGCAACCATTGGCGGAAGATTGATATTTTTTTTCTCTTCTAAAACCAAAGAAGACCAGGCTCGATCCAGCTCTCGCTGAAGCAAGTTAACCTCTTCTTCCCAACTAATAGGAACTAAATGAACGTTTTTTTGATACCAAGTATAGTTGTCTTTTCCTACACCAGACGGCCCATTTTTATATTGTGCCCGACCCTCTAGCCAGGATATAAATGTGATAGTTTCTTTCGTTGCATCACCCAAAGCTTTTTGCAGGGCCACATTGTTTTCTGGTATTTTTTTAGCAAGTTTTTCTAAATGAGATTTTTGTTGGTAAAAATTATTAGTTCCAGCTATCCAAAGATCCCGAGCATTTCCCGTGAGATTTTTTCTAGCTTGGTTTAATAGGGGGGGAATAACACCCAACTCTTGTGTAAGACGCATCTGATCGCCTTCTTCCAGCGGGAAGACATAAGTCCAAAGCTCAAGAGTGGCGTGATTTGTTGGCCCTTCGTGTGCTGGAACATCGCTTTTATAAGTCCAAATTGTTTGATAAAACGCAGGGTCTCTCTCCCAGGGTCTAAGAACCCTATAATTAAAATCATAGCCGTTCATTTCGGCTCTAACCACAAACCAATCTATTTGCTGCTCAGTTTTCCAGCTATTAAAATTAATTTTATTTAAGCGCCCCTGCAGAGACTTAAAAATCCTATGATCTTTATTAAATCGATGTTTAGTATAGTCTGGAGCCCCAGCTAAAAGGGGCGGGGTTTCAAAAGCTCTCCACTCATTAAACAGGTTTACAAGCTGTTGATATTCAGAATCTTCCTGAGCCTGTATTGTCCCAAGCCCTAAAATTGTAATCATAAGTAGATATATTTTTATCAATATAGCATTGTGTTTAAACGTTAAGAGACTTCCTCAAAGGTGATACCAACATTTTTTAGCCTACCAATTAAGACATTGCCCAAACCAGAAGACGAGGTAAGAATTCCACCATAACCCGACCCACCTGGGAGATTTTCGTGATTACCCAAAAGAGCCAACGCGCTTTCACAAACAAACTTTGAAGTCACCTTGTATCCCGGGTCTCCATCACCCTTCATTTCATAAATTTTTTGACTATCATCTTCCCCTGTTACCACAAATTTGCATTTAAAAAACCCACCATCCATCACTTTTTGGCTAGGACCTTGTCCCGGCTGTTTTAATAGGGGTCTTACAATTTTTCTAAGAGGGGTAATAATAACAAAACCCATCACACCCAACATAAAGCTTGTGATGTAAGCACTGCGCCTTTTTGAATAATAGGCACTTTCTTTATAAACAAAGTTTTCCCCATAACCAATATTGTTTTCTGCCAAAAGAGCGGCACCCCTTCGCACTACGCGGGCGTTAGCCATAGCCATTACAAAAGGACCCGTCCAAGCTTTAATTGTTTTGTTTTTTTCTACAGGAACCTTGTCACTAGTAAGCTTCTTTTGTATATCTGTAACAGAGTTTTTTGGGTTTAGGGCAAAGGCACCGAACGCAGACCTATCTAATTTTAAATCTCTAATCGCAAACATCGTTTCAATAGTCCCACCAGAAGCTTCGCCTTTCATAGCGTGATAAGAAAAAACAGACTTTACTGGACGGCCGAAAGAGTTTACTGAAAAAAATACGCCCAAATCTGATGGAATTGAATCATAGCCACAAGCAGGAACTATACGAACACCTTTTTGTTTAGCCTCTTCGTGATGCTTGGCAATCATTTGTCTTACCCAGAAATTTTCACCAGTAATATCAACATAGTGAGTATTGTTTTTAACACAAGAAGCAACCATCTTTGATCCATATCTATGGAATGGACCGGCCGTTGAAAGCACAACCTTGGTTTGGCTTGTTATTTTATCTAGCGCTTCTGAGTCGTCGCCATCCGCTACAAATATTTTACAATCCAAAGAATACTTATCTGAAATAGCCCGAAGCTTTTTTTTGTTTCTTCCGCCGATAGCAAAACTAGTGTTTGGATAATTTTCTTTTAAATATTTTACACAAAGGCTTCCGGTAAATCCGGTAGAACCATACACAATAATATCTAATTTTTTTTCTATCATAATTCTACTTGTGCTGCTGCCAACCTAGCAATGGGTATCCTAAAAGGAGAACAACTGACATAGTTTAAACCCAGCTCACTACAGAACCTAATACTGTTTGGCTCTCCCCCATGCTCCCCACAAATTCCAATTGAAATAGATTTTTTTGTTTTTCTTCCACCCTCAACCGCAATTTTCATTAGTTGCCCAACGCCATCTTGATCAATTTGTTCAAAGGGGTCTATGGGAAGAATTTTTTCTTGAAAATATGATTCAAAAAAGGCTCCCGTATCATCCCTACTAAACCCAAAGGTTGTTTGTGTAAGATCGTTTGTACCAAAACTAAAAAAGTCAGCTTCTTTTGCAATCTTATCTGCAACCAAACAAGCCCTAGGCACCTCAATCATAGTCCCAATTTTATATTTAAGAGCCAAACCGCTTTTTTTGGAAAGCCTACTATAAACATCAAGAACAATATTTTTTTGGTTAACAAATTCGTTTATATGTGAAACCAGCGGGATCATAATTTCTACTTTTGGGTTTTTACCCTCTTTTTTTAGTTTTAGCGCGGCACCCAAAATTGCTTCAGCCTGCATTTCTGTAATTTCAGGATAAGATATCCCCAACCTACAACCACGATGCCCCAACATTGGGTTAGATTCTTTCAAAAAATCGACTCTAGAAACAATTGATGCCTTAGTTTTTTTGAGATCTAAAGCAAGACGATTTAATTCTTTTTCACCAATATTAATAAACTCATGTAGCGGAGGATCTAATAGCCGAACAGTTACTGGCCTACCTTCCATCACGTTTAAAATATTATAAAAGTCTTTAGTTTGAAAGGGGAGAAGTTTTTTTAGATACTTGGTTCGTGATTTTTTATTTGCAGCCAAAATCATTTTTCTAAATTCATGAACCCTATTTTCTTCAAAAAACATATGTTCAGTACGACACAAACCAATACCCTCTGCGCCAAAGCTGAGAGCTTTTTCACAATCTTCTGGCGTATCAGCGTTGGTTCTAATTTTTAACTTTCGTACCTGGTCTGCCCAAGAAAGAAGTTCTGTGAGTGGGCCAGATTTGCTAATTGGATTTTGGAACAAAGACATTTTTCCAAGAAAAATTTCTCCAGTGGATCCATTTAACGTAATCCAATCACCTTCTTTTATTTTAGCATCGCCAACAGAACAAGAAAGATTATTGTTATTAATATATAGGGTCTGACAACCAACAACACAGCTTTTCCCCCAACCCCTAGCAACTAGAGCGGCATGGCTAGTTAGCCCGCCTCGAGCAGTAACAATACCCTCAGAATGGTGCATCCCGTGAATATCTTCTGGAGAAGTTTCTTCTCTAACGAGAATAACCCTCGTACCTTTTTTCCCTAAAAACTCTGCTTTTTCTGCGGTGAATACAGCCTCACCAGAAGAAGCTCCCGGGCCAGCTGGTAACCCATGTCCAACAGCTGTTTTCCCCACTAGCGAGCTTGGCTCAATATTTTTTAATAAGCTTTCATAAATTTGGTTTGGCTGAATGCGAGAAAGAGCCGTTTTTTTACTAATAAGTCTTTCTTGAACCATGTCAGTAGCAATTTTAATTGCAGCAATACCAGTTCGTTTTCCGGTACGGGTTTGCAACATCCAAAGCTTTTCGTCTTGTATGGTAAATTCAATGTCTTGCATTTCATCAAAATGTTTTTCTAGCCGCCTTCTAACACGACCAAGTGCCACGAACGCTTTAGGCATAGTTTTTTCAAGAGAGTTTTTTGATCCAGAGTCAGATAATATAGGATGCGGCGTACGAATACCAGCAACCACATCTTCTCCTTGTGCGTTCTGTAACCATTCGCCATAAAACTTATTTTCTCCAGTAGAGGGGTTTCTTGTAAAGGCAACTCCGGTACCACAACTTTCTCCCAGATTTCCAAATACCATAGTTTGAACGCTTACGGCAGTCCCCATTGAGGTTGGGATATTTTCAAAAGCTCTATACTCCCTTGCTCTTTTACCATTCCAGCTCGAGAAAACAGCCCCTATTGCCCCAAAAAGTTGGTCGTGTGGGTCGTCTGGGAAGACCACCCCAAAATCTTTTTCTACCAACCTAAGATATGTTGAAACTAACTCTTTCCAATGTTTGGCAGAAACAGAAGCATCGTTTTTGTGATGGTATTTTTTTTTCATTTCCGACAATAGTTTTTCCATTTTAACCCTAATAGGGGTCTTACTTGTATTTAGACGAAGAGACTTTTCCATCACTACGTCTGAGTACATCATAATCAGCCTACGATAGCTATCATATACAAATCGTTCGTTGCCGGATCGTTTTATAAGAGAAGGAATTGTTTGAGAGGTTAGTCCAACATTCAAAATAGTTTCCATCATTCCGGGCATAGATACGGGAGCGCCAGATCTGACTGATAATAAAAGAGGATTTTCTCCCCCAAAAGAGCTTCCAGTTATTTTTTCAGTTTTTTTTATATATTTTTTGACATTATTCTTAAGAGCCATTGATAATTTTTTATTTTTTAGAAAATCATTACACAGCCTTGTAGCCAGTGTAAATCCAGGAGGAACAGGAAGGCCAAGCCTACACATTTCAGCAAGATTGGCGCCCTTACCCCCCAAAACTTCTGACATAGATTGATCTCCGTCAGTTTTTGTTTGTGAAAAAAAATATATTTTTTGTTTATAGTTCATAATGAATACATTAATGTTGTTTAAAAATTTTACAGAAAAATAAAATTAATTGAAAGATAATTTAAGGAGAGGGTATGAAAAAAACATTTATAATATTTATGACAGCGATTATAATGTCTTGTTCTGGTGAAATCTATAAAGATCAAATTATTGTTAAGGAGGACGGCCTTGCTTATAACAAAGAATCAAACAGCATTTTTTCAGGAGATGTGCTAGACAAGTATGGCGAGCTAGTCGGCGTATATAAAAGGGGACTGAAAGATGGAGATTGGTTCGAGGTAAACTCAAAAAAAGGTACTCAAAAAAAAGCCAGATACATCAAGGGCGCCCCAGAAGGAGAACAGATCACCTACCTATTCCCGGGGGCTAGAGAAAAAAACAAAAGACTAGAATATATTAAATACGAAGACGGCAATGTTGTTGGTACGTGGACAACTTGGAGCAAAGACAATGAAGGTCGACTAATTACCAGAGGAGAAATTACATTTGAAAATGGTTCTGGTAGATGGAAAGAAAGAGACCCAAATACGAGAGCATTAATCAAGGCTGGAAACTATGAAAACTGGCAAAAATCAGGACTATGGAAAAGTTGGGATCCCGAAGGAGTCATTGTTAGTGAGGGAGACTATGTTGGGGGCAAAAAAATTGAAAAATGGACTTGGTATGAAAAGGGAAAAGATACCGGCTGGGAAGAAAATTATACCAAAGGACTTTTGGATAGTAATTTTTATAATCTTTCTCCCCACTCTCCCAACAGAGGAAAGGGGTCTTATAGAGACGGTATAAAAACAGGAGACTGGAAAGAATATTTTATCATAAACGAAGGCTCTTTAGCCCTTAAGCAGGCAGGATCATATCAGTTTGGTAAAAAAGAGGGTGTTTGGGTTCACTATAAAAAAGAAGACAACAGTATTATTGAATCCAATATTACTAAATCAAGAAAGGTTTCATCTGGATCATATAGCCAAGATATTAAAACGGGAGAGTGGACAGAGGGCCCAGATATTGACTTTGGCTCACGTTTTTATGGTAAGGGACTATATAAAGATAATAAAAAAAATGGCGAATGGAGCTACGTTGCTCCACAAGAAAACCCAACCATAAGTGGGTCTTTTTCTGAAGGCAACCCTTCTGGAATTTGGACGGTAAGGTATAATAAAAAAACCTACCAAGGAAGCTTGGAAGAGCTTAGAAAAAAAGTTACAAAACTAAACGAATATAAGTTTTAGCAGGTAGTTTTTGAAAAAAGCTTTAATTGGAATTAATCCCTACGATATAGATAGAAAGGGGTCTACTTGGAATGCTACAAAAGAGGCATACTATAAAGCCATTTGGGCTGCTGGGGGTTGCCCCGTAACGCTTAGCCATACGAAAAACAAAGACAATATAACGTCTTTAGTCTCAAGCTTAGACGGCCTATTAATGGTAGGTGGACCAGACATACCGTCAAATAAGTATAAATCAAAAAATTCACACCTATTAGACCCAGACGTAATGTCCGAAGAAAGAGAAGGTTTTGACAGAGCTGTTTTTTTAGAAACAATGAAGCAAAATAAAAAAATTCTCGCAATTTGTGCGGGAGCACAACACGTTAATGTTATTTATGGAGGTAGTCTTATAGAAGACATCCCAACGTTAGTAAAAAACCATATTGATCACGGCGTTTTTAATGGAGAGGCAAGCTTACACCCTGTCAAAATTGCCGATCAAAAATCGCTCCTTTTTAAAAATATTCAGAAAGAAATAATTAGCGTGAAAAGTAGTCATCACCAGTCAATGAATATCCTAGGAAAGGGGGTTGTTGTAACTGCCACCTCAAGCGACAACGTAGTTGAAGCTATTGAGTTAAAGGGGAAAAATAATTTTATTGGAGTACAGTGGCATCCAGAAATAATGCCCAGAAGCAAAGAGATGTCTAATCTATTTTATTGGTTGTCCCACTAAGTATGACTTGGTTAGGGGCTACCATATTTTTTATTTTTGGACTACTAAATATTAATGATCCAGATTGGTTTATTTGGGTCCCCACTTATTTGATGATAGCAATAATTTCCATTATACCCAAAAAGATACTGTCTTTAAAGATTCAAAATTTTTTCTCTACAACACTTTTTATTGTGGGGGTCTTAATTTTTTTAGGGATTTTAGATACGTCTTTTTATTATCAGGCAGACAATATGATGACAGGTCTATTAGAATATCAAAGAGAAGGAGTTGGGTTATTACTAGGGTCTTTTTGGGTTTATTTACAAAAATATCGTTGACTTAAATTGAAGCCCCACTTCTGCGCTCGTCGGCAACAGAGCTTGATAGACTACAGGCATTAACGCCACCAAAGTACATGCTTTTTTCTTCCCAAATAACCACATCTTTTGTTTGATATTTTGGATGAACAACGTCTGGCTCACAATGTAGAATATTTCCTTCAAGATGAATCCTTGGATTAGAAACAGCCTCACTCAACGAAACTCCATTATTGATTAGATCGGCTATTACAGACATGGTTGCAGAAATAATCCTGCTACTTCCAGCAGAACCCAAAGTAGTTAGACCATTTTTATTGTCAATAATTAACGTCGGACAAATATTGCTTGGTATTCTTTGTTTAGTTTTCCAATTATGAAAACCGTGGATATTTAAATGTTTTTCTCCCAACATATTGTTTGGCATTATACCCGTTCCGGGGATTATAAACCCAGCTCCAACTCCGTTTGTTGTAGTAACTGAAGCTACATTATTTTCTTTATCAACGACGCTAAGGTGTGTGGTAGAACCAACCATATCTTCCTCTTTCATACTTTTTATTTTATATAAGGCATGCTCCACGTTTTCTTTAGAGACCCTATCAAACCCTTTAAGCTCGGCCAATCCTCTATTAATTAACCCTCCCCCAGTAGAGGGGGAAGGATTCATAAAAATATCATGATTGCGATAATTCGTTTTGAGAGGAACTCTTTTTTTGGGAGTATATTCTTGTAAGTCTTCTAAGCTGATAATCCCACCAACCTTAAGAGCCCTATAGAAAAGAGGGCAAACCTCATTTTTATAAAACGTATTTGCATCCTCATAAAGAAACTGCTCTAAAAATGACCCAAAATCTTTATTAAAAAAAGAATCCCCCTGTTTGAGTAAAGAATTTTGTTTGGTAAAAAGAGACTCAAGTTTTGCAGAGCTTGATATAACCGGATATAATACCTTAGACAGATATTCTTGATTTTCAGATATTAAACAACCGTTTTTTGCTAAATCAATTGCCTGCTCAACCAAGACAGAGAAAGGCAGAGCCCCATAATTTTTATGTATTTCAATTAATCCCGGTAAAGTTCCGGGAATACCAACAGAGCCAACACCAATATTGAACTCTTGTTTTGTGTCTCCAAAGTCAGCATGGATTGTTTTGAAGTCTTTAACTTTTAAAGAATCAATTACAGGCGTCTCAACAAAGAAGTCTATTATTTTAGGAGGAGAATCGTTTTTTTTCACCAACATCGCCCCTCCGCTTGCAGCCCCAGTGTATAAATATTCACAGGACATCGAAGAAAAAACTCCCGCTATTGCAGCATCAAACGCATTTCCACCTGCTTTTAAAATATTATATGCAGAATCAACAGTATTATGATGTCCGCCAGCAACTTTATTTTTTTTTACCATATTTTTTTTGTCTTTACCTTTATCAAAACGGGTTATAACATTGACTTCAGGACCAAGTAAATTTATGTCTATATTTCAAATATTAACATCTTCAATTGGAAGAAAAATTTTAATGGCAATAACAGGATTATTGCTATCCTTCTTTATGGCATTCCACCTACTCGGAAATTTATTTCTTTTTGTAAGCGAGGCAGCGTTTAACGGATATGTTGAAAAGCTTCATAAGTTGGGCTTCTTAATAAGAATCGCAGAGTTTTTTTTACTAACCTTTGTATTGAGCCACGCATATAACGGTATATTATTGTGGTGGAAAAATAGAAAAGCAAAAGAAAACACAGAATCATACAGCAAAGAAAATACTCCATCTTCTGCGCGATATGCAGCCTTTACAGGCAGCGTTATTTTTATTTTTTTAGTAACCCACTGGGCCACCTTTTGGTATAAGTTTAATTATGATCTTCAGGGAATGAGTTATTACGAGGTTGTGTTGGGCGATGAAGTAGGTTTTGCAAACCCATTTTTTTCAGTTTTTTATATTATTGCTATTGCCTTACTTGGCTACCATCTTAAGCATGGATTTTCTTCTGCTGGTCAAACCCTCGGTATTGTTGGAACGGAATATGAAAAGATATACAATAATTTATCTGTTATATTTTGGTTTTGGATTCCTCTTGGATTTATTTCTATCCCGGTATGGTTTGGGTTTCTTGTAAGGATTATATAGCCATGAAAGACTTTATACTTAATGCCAAATCCCCCAACGGAGACCTTCACACTAAGTGGGAAGACTATAAAAAAACACTCAACCACCTGAGTCCAGAAGAAGCAAATAAATATAAGGTTATTATTATTGGTACAGGATTAGCTGGGGCTTCTGCCGCGGCCACGCTAGCAGAAAAAGGATTTAATATACATGCTTTTTCTTATCATGAATCTCCTAGGAGAGCACACAGCATTGCTGCTCAAGGCGGTATTAATGCAGCAAAAAACTATAAAAAAGATGGCGACAGTGTTATGAGACTCTTTTATGACACTATTAAAGGTGGGGACTTTAGGTCCAGAGAAGACAATGTATATCGCTTAGCAGAATTAAGTGCAAACATTATTGATCAATGTGTTGCGCAAGGAGTTCCTTTTGCAAGAGAATATGGGGGGTTGTTAGATAATCGATCATTTGGCGGCGTTCAAGTTTCTCGTACTTTCTATGCTAGGGGTCAAACTGGCCAACAACTGCTTTTGGGGGCATATTCTGCTTTAAGTAGACAAACAAATGCGAAAAAAGTTAAGTTTTACCCAAGACATGATATGTTAGACATTGTGACTGTAGACGGAAAAGCCAAAGGCGTTATAACAAGAAATTTATTAGATGGAAAAATTGAAGCGCACTCTGCTGATGTAGTAATTTTAGCTACAGGAGGATATTCTAATGTTTACTACCTATCTACCAATGCAATGGCCAGTAATGTTACTGCAAATTGGAGAGCGCATAAAAAAGGCGCCTTGTTTGCAAACCCAAGTTTTACTCAAATCCACCCAACCTGTATTCCGGTAAAAAATGATTTTCAGTCTAAGTTAACTTTGATGAGCGAAAGCTTGCGAAACGATGGTCGAGTATGGGTGCCCAAGAAAAAGAACGACACAAGAAAAGCGTCTGATATTCCAGAAGAAGAAAGAGACTATTATTTAGAAAGAATTTACCCAGCCTTTGGGAACCTTGTTCCTAGGGACGTAGCTAGTAGGAGAGCAAAAGAAGTTTGTGATAATGGTCAGGGTGTTGGCAATACAGGTATTGCTGTTTATCTTGACTTCAAAAAAGCAATACAAGAAAAAGGCAAAGACTATATTAAGGAAAAGTATGGAAATTTATTTGACATGTATCAGAATATCACAGATGAAAATCCCTACAAAACCCCGATGAAAATATATCCAGCTGTTCATTATACAATGGGAGGTTTGTGGGTTGATTATAATTTAATGACAACCATTCCTGGACTTTTTTCTATTGGGGAAAGTAATTTTTCAGATCATGGAGCTAACCGCTTGGGCGCCAGCGCCCTAATGCAAGGACTAGCAGACGGCTATTTTATTTCTCCCCACACAGTAATGGATTATTTAGCCAAAGAAAAACCTAATTTTTCAAACAAAACCGAACAAAAAGAATTTTTGGACGCAGTTAAAGAAACAGAAAAAGACATTGAACAGATTATGTCTATCAAGGGAGAGTTGGTTGTGGATGAAGTTCATAGAGAGCTTGGTAAGATTGTTTGGGATAAGGTGGGGATGGCACGAAACAAAGAGGGTTTAGAAAATGCAATCAGTTCTATACCAAAAATAAAAGAAAAATTTTGGAAAAATGTTTCTATACCGGGCAGCGACAAAGACATGAATCAAGAACTAGAAAAAGCGCTAAGATTAAAAGATTTTATAGAGTTAGCAGAATTAATGGCATATGACGCTTTAGACAGAAACGAATCTTGCGGTGGACATTTTAGAGAAGAATACCAAACAAAAGAAAACGAAGCCGAAAGAAATGATACGGATTTTAAATATGTTGCTGCTTGGGGATATAATAAAGACGGTAAGCCCCACCTGTTTAAAGAAGATTTAAAGTATAATAATGTCAAACTAAAGACAAGAAGCTATAAGTAATGAATATTAATTTAAAAATTTGGAGACAAAAATCTAATAAGACCGAAGGAAAGCTTCATAAATATCGACTTGAAAACGTTGATCCGAATATTTCTTTTTTAGAAATGTTAGATATTTTAAACAACAAGCTAATTAAAGAACAACAAGACCCAGTTGCTTTTGACCACGACTGTAGAGAGGGAATATGTGGTTCATGCGGTTTTATGATTAATGGACGACCCCACGGCCCCCAGAAAGCTACCACTGTTTGTCAGTTACATATGAGATCGTTTAATGATGAAGATGATATTTTATTAGAACCTTTTAGAGCCAAATCATTTGGCGTGATTAAAGACTTGTCGGTAGATAGACAGTCTTTTGACCGTATTATTTCATCTGCTGGATTTGTATCCGTGAATACTGGTGAAGCGGGTGAAGCTAATCAAATCCCAATTGACAAAAGCAATGCCGACGAAGCATTTCTTTCTGCAGCATGTATTGGTTGTGGCGCTTGTGTGGCAGCCTGTAAAAATTCTTCAGCCATGTTGTTTACTTCGGCAAAAGTATCCCATTTAGCATTATTGCCTCAAGGAGAAAAAGAAAAAAAAGAAAGAGTTAATAAGATGGTTGCAACTATGGACGCAGAAGGGTTTGGAGCCTGTACAAACACAGGGGCATGTTCTGCGGAATGCCCAAAAGAAATTGGACAGACCAACATCGCTCGATTAAACAGAGAGTTTATCAAGGCGCAGGCCTCTAATCTTTTTGAAAAAAAATAGGCTAATTTTGAAAAAATATCATATTAAAAAAAAGAATGGGGATGAAGTTTTAGTAAGAAATATTTATTGTATTGGGCGTAACTATAGTGCACACATTAAAGAATTAAAGAATACTACACCAAAAGAACCCTTCTTTTTTCAAAAATCACTTCCAGCATTAAATACAACAAATAGAATTTATTTATCTGAAAATGAAGAAATTCAATATGAAGTAGAAGTTGTATTGTTAATTGGGAAAAATGGCACAAGTACTTCAATTCAAGATTCCATGTCTTTTGTAAGTGGATATACCATAGGAATTGATTTAACTAAGCGAAACTACCAAACTCAGCTAAAGAACGATAAGCTGCCCTGGCTTCTATCAAAATCTTTTTTAGGATCTGCGGTTGTTTCAGACTTTACAGAGCAGACAATTGAAGAAGATTTTTGGCTAAACCTTAATGATAGAAAAAAGCAGAAGGGGAACTCAAAACAGATGATATTTTCTTTTGCGGAACAAATTCATTTTTTATCGAATAAAATTCCTCTTATCGAGGGAGATTTAATATTTACCGGTACTCCGGAAGGGGTTGGCCCTTTAAAGGTTGGCGATAAAATTGAAATAGGTTTTGGAGACACTACCCTAAATAAACTTTCTGTTTTAGATTAGTTTTGTAGAGTAAAATTAATTGGGATGGTAATCCACACACCGACCTTAGTCTCACGTTGTTTAGCTGGTCTAAATCGTGTTTTTCTAAGAGCTGCAACAGCCGACTCATTTAAGCCCGTATTTGGGATACCCTTAAGAATAATTGTTTCTGTTACTTTCCCTTTTTTATCAATAAAGCACTGAACAATTACCTGACCTTCAATACCCGCTTCTTGTGCAATGTCTGGGTATACTGGCCTAATGGGCATCAATGGGACAGGAGCCTTATCATATGGAATAAATTTTACTTGTGGACCAGATGGAGGTGGAGGTGGTGCATCCCACGCATCAAAATTATCTAAATCTGTTTCCTCAATTGTTAGGTCATCTGCAAGATCGTCATCTTCTGATTCTACAGGGATAGAGGGCCTAGCAGGCGGTGGAGGCGTTTCAAATTGTTGCGTCTCCGGTATTTCAATATTCTCAATAATAATTTGACCTTCTGTTTCAATTTCGATATCATTTTCAAAGCGTTGTAAGCTATAAAAACTTAATAATGTTAAAATACAGCCAAACAAACCACCAATTCTTAATACAGTAGAATATTTTTGTTTTAAGGTGTATTCAGAGAGTTTTGCGCGAGTTAATAAGAAATTAACAGCTGAGGACACAGGGCTAATTTTTGAAAAGAATTTTTTTATAGTATCAAAATCCATTAATTAGGTGCCTTTACTTTAGTAGAATAATTTAATTTAAGAGCATCAGCTTTTCTTAACTCATTGTGTATTCCAGAAATAATTTCCATTCTTGCAGCTTGATCGGCCTTCAATGAGACTGTTAGTTGTGGGTCCGAAGCTCTTTTTTCATACATTACGTGACGTACGTCGTCATTGCTAAATAATTTATCTTCGATAGATATTAATCCATCTTTAGATACCCATATGTCTGATGTGTGTCTTTTAGACTCTAGTTTTTCAATACGCTCTGCCTTAGGCAAAGAAACTGGAAGACCTGAATATTCTCTTAATACGGTTGTAACCATAAAAAAGATAAGAAGCATAAATATAATATCAGGCATTGAGGAGGTTGATATTTTTGATTCTACGCCAGACTTTCTTCTAAATTTCATTCTGTCTCCGCTATTGATATACGAGTAGCTTTTGCTAATTTTAATTGATCTAAGACTTGTATATATACATCATATTGTGCTTTTTCATGAGCCTTTACAGATACAATTAGTTTGTCATTTTCTCTCAATTTTTCTTGGACCCTTCGGCTCAAGTTTTTTAGCTCTACAGGTTCACCGCCAAGCAAAACAGCGCCAGAAGCGCTAATTAAACAATTAAGAATATTTTTCTTATTGATTTCTAGTTCTTGACCTTCCGCCGGTAAAATGATTCCTAACCCTTTATCCATGTCGATAGTTGTAGTTACTAAGAAGAATATTAACAACAAAAAGGCAATATCTGCCATTCCACCATCAGGAATAGTTCCAGTTCTAGCTTTTCTCTCTCTTATAGCCATTTAAAAATTATTTGGCGTCTCTTAAGAGATCTGTTAGCTCAATTGATCTTTCTTCCATATCTAAAACCATTCCATCAATCATAGAAGAAAAGAAGTTTTGAGCGATTTGAATAATCATCGCAACAATTAATCCAAAAGCAGTTGTTAACAATGCTTGAGAAATACCTACAGCCACTACTGCCGGCGAAATATCGTTTGCCGCTGCAATAGCGTCAAATGCAAAAATCATACCAGCTACAGTTCCTGTAAAGCCCATCATCGGTGCAATAGCAATAATTGCTGTCAACCAACCCATATTTTTTTCTAAGAAAGCCATTTCCAGAGACCCTGCGTTTTCAATCGCTTTTTCTATTCGGTCACTTCCCTTACCAACCCTTTTTAAGCCAGCTGAACAAATATTTGATACAGGTCCATCATGACTAGTACAAACACCCAAAGCTTTTTTTGATCCACCAGACTTTAATGACTGTCTTAATGCGTCCATAAACCCTTCAGAATCGGCTTGTGATTGATTTAATGAATATGCACGCTCTCCGACTAACCCTAGGCCTGCTAATAAAAGTAATAAAATTGGCCACATAAACGGGCCACCTTCTAAAAATAATTCTACCATTTAAATCCTCCTAATGTGTTAAATGTCCAAAAACTTAGCTTATAACATAAGCAATGTCAAATATTTATAATAGACATAAAACTGCATCTTCAATGTCTTTATTTAGGCAGTAATTAAGTTTAACTGCATAAATTGGAATACCTATTTCTTCTTTAAAATCTACCAATTTAACCCAATCTTTTTCGGTACATACGATTGAGCATACATTATATTCTTCTATATTAGAAAGAATTGTGAGTATGTCTTTTTTAGTAAAATTATGATGATCAGAATAGGTTAAATGCTTTTCAACATTGATATCCAGGCTTTTTAAACTCCGCTGAAAGCTTTCTGGCTTACCAATGCCACACAAGGACATTACATTTTTTAATTTTGACAATTGTTTTACGGTTATCTTAGATATATCATCTGACGACAATAGTTCTTCTTGAAAGCTAATATTGAGAGGCAGACTATTGCTTGGAGGTATTTGGCCAGTATATAAATTCATTTTAGTAGTAATGATAATATCAGCTCGCCCTAGATTATAAAATGGCTCCCTTAGCAAACCCCACGGGAAAGTCCTTTTGTTTTTATTTTTTAGTTCATCAGGACTTAAAAGCACAACATCAATATCTCGATCTAATTTGCGATGTTGAAAAGCATCATCTAGTATAATAATATCACAACCAAGCTTTAACAGCTCTTTTGCACCCAAAATTTTATCACCTGATATATAAACTGGTATAGAAGGAGAAAGATTGTTTTTTAGAACCATAGCTTCGTCGCCAGAATCTTGCCAAGAATGGTTGTTGAATAAAAAATTATGATTGCTATTATTTCTTCCATACCCCCTTGTTACTACTCCAACAGCAAACCCCTTCTTATTCTTTAAAAAATTAGATAAAGCAATAGTAAAAGGAGTTTTCCCAGCACCACCTAAAGAAATATTTCCCACACTAATAACTTTAGCCTTTATTTTGGTAGGACTTATAATACCGTTGTCATATAAGTAGTTTTTTATTTTAATAAATATCAAATGTATTGGGAAAAAAAATAAAATTTTTTTAATAATATTATGCATCCGAGGAAGCCTTTTTGTCTGTTAAAAATAGAGAATCTTTAACAATGCTTAAGCAGTCAGCAACAGACTGTTCTTTATTAAAATAAAGAGGATCTCCAACAACCATTTTTGTTCTACTAAAGGGTTTGCTAATATAAAAAGTATGCCAATTTTTAAACTTCCAACTTTTTGATACATGACCAATAACTGGTATAATGGGCACACCACTTTCTCTTGCTAAGCGCACCGCACCCGCCTTTGGCACATGCTCAGGCCCAGTTGGACCATCTGGAGTGATAATAAGTTGAATCGAGGGCTCCTTCAGTAGTTTTACCATATTTTTGTAAGCTTCACTACCACCCTTACCACTTGAACCTCTGATAAACTTATAACCCATTTTTATTCCTACATCAACAATTAGGCTCCCATCCCTACTCTTACTTGCAAGCCCAATATAGTTTTTATTGGCAAAGTACTTAAAAACAGATAAAACCTTTCCATGCCAGGTAACCAAAATGAAAGATCGCTTCTTATCTATTAAGTTGGTGATATTTTCTTCTCCAACTACAGTCCACTTATTAAATCCATATAAAAATTGGATTATAAGTTTTAGTGCGAATGTTTTGATTTTATACATCATAATTTTATTGTAGAATATGTTTTGCAGCCTCTTGATATGCACTTGTTTTCGATTCCAATGAATCTATAAGTAAAGCATAATCTTTTTTTATGGTTTTTTTACCATCTTCAGATAGTAAATAAATAACTTCCTTCATTATATTATCAGCGCTCATATTGTTTTGCAACAACTCTTTAACTACATTTTTTCCACTAATAAGATTTACTAAAGATAAATATTTAACAGATGACATTCTTTGCGCTAAGAACCAGGTGATAGGAGATAGTTGATAGCACACAACCATTGGACAGCCGAGAATTGCGGTTTCAAGAGTTGCTGTACCTGAACATACAATTGCAGCATCTGCAATAGATAAGATTTCATGATGATTATCCTTGGTGGTTATAACATGATCGGGAATATTGTCGATATCAACATTTGGAGCTTCTAGCAATATAGGTACTATATTATAAGATGAATTTTTTTGCATAAGACCCAATGTTTGTAAAAAAATAGGCCAATGTTTCTGAATTTCAGACTTTCTGCTACCAGGCATTAAAACCACAACCTTATCGTTTGGCAAAATATTATACCCTATGATGCTTTTCAATATCGTATTTACAAGATTTTTATCTGATTTAATTTTTTGGAGCTCTATTAAGGGGTTTCCAACGTATGAAATTTCAATATTACGTTTTTTAAACCAATCTTTTTCTAATGGGATAATACTAATGCGCTTATCCGTGTTTTGCTCCAAAGTTTTTGCTCGAGAACTTCTCCACGCCCAAACCTGCGGTAAGATAAAATAAGAGACCTCTATATCCATTTTAGATATTTTTTTTGCCAACTTTAGGTTAAATCCGGGGTAGTCAATTAGGATAACTTTTTCAGGCTTTGTTTGTTTAATGAAGGATAGTGTTTTATTAAAAATCTTCTTAATTCTGGGATAGTGTTTTAATATTTCAACAAGGCCAATTACATTAAGATTTTTAATATGGTCAATTGGTACCAACCCTTGTTTTATCATTTTGTCACCACCAATTCCACAAAATTTATAAGTGGGGTTAGACTGTTTTAATGCCTTTATAAGTTCAGCGCCATGTAGATCTCCTGAATCTTCACCAGCAATAATAACTATTTTTTTATGAGCCATTTGTAATAATTTTTTTTTCAATATCTAAAGCAATTTCTAGTGCTTGTAAACCCTGTTTTCCGTCAACCAAAGGAGGTTGTCTATTGTTTATAGAATCAATAAAATTATTTATCTCTGCTAAAAGAGCATCTTGTTTCTCCGGTATTATTTTATCATAAAATAAGTTTTTTGATCCCCCAGCAGTATCAATAAGCTGTTCTTTGCAATTATCAGAAAATACAGAAGTTTTTTCAAGCCCATACACCTCAATTTGAGGTATCATCAAATCTGTAATAGTGTAAAGATTTTTTTCATATGTACGAATTTTTCTAACATAATTTTGAGCAATCCTACTAGATTTTAAATTTGCGACGACTCCATTTTCAAATTTAATATGCGCATGTGCAAGATCTACCGTGTTACTCATCATTTTAGCGCCACTAGCATGAATATCTACAATGGTTGAATCTACCATAGATAAAATCAAATCAATGTCATGTACCATTAAATCTAAAACTACTGGAACCTCGGTGCCTCTTGCTTGAAAAGGAGCCAACCGCTCTATTTCAATATAATGTGGGGATGAAACAATTTTTTTAAGTTTATTAATAGTGGGGTTAAATCTTTCAATATGACCTACTTGTACAATGCATTTTTTAGACGCGGCCATTTGAATGATTTCATCAGCCTCTTTTGTAGTACTTGTTATAGGCTTCTCAATAAAAACATCTTTATTTTGCTCCAAACATTTGATAGCGATTTGATGGTGAAAATTAGTAGGAGTAACAATATGTAATCCATCTGATATAGATATTAAGTCATCAATTTTTTGGAATGATTTTACTGAAAATTCTTCAGCTATTCTTTTGGCACTATCTTGATTGGTATCAAAAAAGCCAACAAAATCAATATGAGCATGCTTAGATAAATGATTAATATGATATTTACCTAAATGTCCTGCACCTATAACACCAATCTTAATTTTTTTTTGCATCATTGTCCTTTAATAAAGTATGCAACATCACCTTCTTGCATAATATAGTCTCTACCAACATTTTTCACCAAGCCCAATGTTTTTAATTCTTTAATGCTGTCCTGATATTTTATGGCATCATCAAAAGTATATATTTCTGCTTTAATAAATTTTGTTGCAAAATCTGTATGAATTTCTGCTGCAGCATCTACCGCACAATCATTCTTGTTAATGGTCCAACCACGGACTTCCATTTCACCACATGTAAAAAATGTTTGAAGCCCAAGCGTGCTGTACGCTTCTTTTATCAAAGTACTCAATCCAGTTTCTTTCAAATTGTAGTCTTCTAAAATTATTTTTTTCTCTTCCTCGTCAAAGTCAGCCATTTCTGCTTCCAATTTTCCATTAATAGCAACAAAAGACGAATGATTATTTACAGCAACTTTCTTGGCTTGTGAAAGCTGGTCTTTGTCAGAAAAATTATCATCTATGTTTGCCACATAAATCATCGGTTTATCAGTTAAAAGAAATAAATTTTTAATTACTTCGTCTTGTTTTGAATCTCTTTTAAATGATCTCGCAGCTATCCCTTGATTTAAATGAGCCAAAAGACCCGTTAGAGCTGATTCCGCTATTTTACCTTCTGGTTTATTAGCATTGAGAAGTTTTTGATTTTTTTGTAAAGATTTTTCTACGGTCTTCATATCAGCCAATACCAATTCAGTATTAATAATTTCCATATCATCTAATGGATCTAGACGATTTTCAACATGTGTAATATTTTTATCAGAAAAAAATCGAACAACTTGGACGACAACTTTCACAGATCGGATTTGTGACAAAAATTGATTGCCAAGACCCTCTCCTTGGTGTGCATTTTTTACTAAACCTGCAATATCAATAAACTCTATTGTGTTATAGATTGTTTTTTCTGGTTTAAAAATTTTAGATAGAGCGTCAAGCCTTACATCTGGAACTTCTACTACTCCAGTATTTGGCTCTATAGTACAGAAAGGATAATTTTCTGCAGCAATATTATTTTTGCTCAAAGCATTAAATAGGGTTGACTTCCCCACATTTGGTAATCCTACAAATCCACAATTTAATTTCATTGTGAGAATATAATACTTAATTGAATTAGTATTTATTAAATTGAATTTCTATGAGTAAACAATGGGCAATCATTTTAGGGTGTTCTACGGGACACGGAGCTGCAACCGCACTAGCGTTAGCTAAGGAGGGGTACGGCATTATTGGATTTCACCTAGATCGAGGTCCTATAAAAAAAGAAGCAGAAGCTCTAAAAAAAGAAATACAAAAAATCAATGGCGGCAATGCACATTTTTGGAATGAGAATGCAGCAGACAAAGAAATTATGTCTAAGCATATAGAAGAAATTGTTTCAATTACTAAAAATCAACCAATCAAACTGTTGATGCATTCCATTGCTTTTGGGAGCACCACTAATTTTTTTGAACCTACGCCAGTAAGACAAAGACAAATGGATATGACACAACATGTAATGGCACACTGCCTTATTTATTGGACTCAACTATTACTTGAACATAAGCTTTTATCGAAAGGATCTAGAATTCTTGGCTTAACCAGCGAAGGAAGCTATAAAGCAATGGAAGGGTATGGGCCTGTAGGGGTGGCAAAAGCATCTTTAGAGGCTGTTATTAGACAAATAGGATGGGAGCTCGGGTCTAAGGGTATTACTGCCAATACAATACAAGCAGGCATTACTCCAACACGAGCATTAACAAAAATTTCTGATAATTGGGAAGAGTGGATAGAGAAAACAGTTGAAAGAAATCCTATGGGAAGAACCACAACCCCAGAAGATGTAGCAGGGTTGGTAAGCTTGTTATTATCAGATAAAGCAGATTTTGTGAATTGTTCTACTATTTTTTGCGATGGTGGCGAACATCGTTCTTTATAAGACTTAAACCCCGTTTTATTAAACCCCAACCATTTACAATAAGTTGCATTCCATTTGTAGCTTTAGTCACTTTTCTCTTTTTCACATCTCGCATTACTCTCTTTAAACCTGATATCAAGATATGCCCCCTATACCTGTTATATTAAATTGATCTAAACCAAAGTATCTAATTAGACTGCCCCAAATTAATTTTGGGTTTGTAGTAAAAATTTGTTCTGTATTATCATGAACTAACCAATCACCCCTTTTTATTTCGTCTTGTAATTGATCTACCTCCCAAGCCGCATGGCCAAAGATTAATTTTGTATTTTTAGGATTTTTATCGTCAAATAAAATCTTTTGTATTAAATCAAGGTCATTAGAAAGTTTAATTTTTTCTGATATATCAAATAAAATATTTGAATTATCTGTTTCGCTTAAAACACACGCTTCATGCAGCATGACTGGTCCCCCAAAATAAATTTTTTCTGACTCAGCAATAAGATCTTTAAAAAACTTATTTTTTAAGCCAGTACCGACCACCTTCATCTGGCTAATAGGTTTGTTAATGATTAAACCTAACACACCCTCATTGTTGTGTTCACATATAAGAACAACACTTTCTGCAAAGTATGGGTCTATCATATTTGGCATCGCGACCAATAGTTTATTTTTTAAGTTGTCCATTTTATTTATCCATAAACATAAATGTTTTTTTGAATCAATTCTATAGTTAAGTAAGTTATGCGTTAAGTTTTTTGTGAAAAAGAATAAAAAAATGAAAAATAAATTATTAATTAGAGGGGCAAGGCAACACAATCTTAAAGATATCAATGTTGATATTGAAAAAAATAAGTTAATTGTTATTACCGGCCCATCTGGATCGGGTAAGTCTTCACTGGCATTTGATACAATATATGCAGAAGGACAAAGACGATATGTTGAATCACTTTCTGCTTATGCGCGACAATTTTTAGACTTAATGGAAAAGCCAGATGTAGACACCATTGAAGGCTTGTCCCCAGCTATATCGATTGAACAAAAAACTGGTTCACGCAATCCAAGATCTACAGTTGGAACCATTACAGAAATACATGACTATTTAAGATTGCTATACGCTAGTATTGGTAAGCCACATTGCTGGGAGTGTAATCGTGAAATTAATCGACAAACACCAGAACAAATAGTAGAGCAGATTTTGAAATTACATCATGATGATAAAGCATATATTCTATCCCCTGTTGTTCAGGGGCGCAAGGGTGAGCATAAGAATGTTATCGACGACATTAAAAAGAAAGGATTTTTAAGAGCAAGAATTGATAAAAAAATTGTTTCTTTGAGAAAGCCCGATCCTTTAGAAAAAAATAAGAATCATGATATAGATGTTTTAGTTGATCGAGTGATGATCAACAAAGATGTAAGGTCCCGTTTGTTAGAATCTGTAGAGCTGGCATTAAAGATGGGCGGAGGTATTTGTATTATCAGTATTAATGGGAGGGAAGACTTTATGTTTAGTGAGCATTTTGCTTGTGCCTATCACCCATATATAATGCTATCTGAATTAAAGCCCAGAATGTTTTCATTTAACTCGCCATATGGTGCATGTCAACAATGTGATGGCCTAGGATATATTACAGAAATTGACCCAAATCTAGTTGTACCAAATAATAAAAAATCACTTATCCAAGAAGCCATTCGTCCAATAGGAAGTCAACCAAAAGGGTTTCATGGAAATAAGCTAAGGGCTTTAGCTAGAGAGCACCCACTTTCTTTTTCTAAGCCATGGAACCAGTTAAGCAAAGAAGTGAGAAATATCATCTTGTATGGATTAAAGGGACATAACCTGGATATTGATTTTAAAAATAAAAAATGGTCTGGGACCTATACCGGCGAATGGGAGGGGGTAATTCCAGAATTACAAAGGCGCTATAAGCAAACACAATCTTATGGGATACGCCGTTGGATTGAAAGTTTTATGAGTACGAGAAAATGTGATGCTTGCGCTGGCAAAAGATTAAAAGAGTCTTCAATGCATGTTAAAATAGATACAGAAAATATAGGAGATTTATGCTCTAAAAATATAGAAGATGCACTACAATTTTTTGAAAAGTTCAAAATATCTAAAAGTGACCATGCAATTGCAGACGGTATTTTGAAAGAGGTAAAAAAGCGACTTAATTTTTTAATCAACGTTGGTCTTAGCTACTTAACGCTAGACAGAGCTTCACGCACCCTATCTGGTGGGGAGGCCCAAAGAATTAGACTGGCATCTCAAGTAGGTTCTCAACTTACTGGAGTATTATATGTGTTAGATGAGCCATCAATAGGCCTTCATCCCAGAGATAACGATCGTTTAATTCAGACCCTAAAATCATTAAAAGATATTGGCAATACGGTCATTGTAGTAGAACATGATTTAAACACAGTTCAATCTGCAGATCAAATTATTGATATGGGGCCTAAGGCTGGAGCTCATGGCGGGGAAGTTGTTTTTTCTGGGACACTAAAAGAAATTCTGTCTGATAAAAATACATTGACCGGCCAATATTTATCTGGGAAAAAGTACATTCCATTACCTGAATATAGAACAGTGACATTTGATCATTTTACCATCCAGGGAGCTAAGGGAAATAATCTAAAGAATATTAATGTCAGCTTCCCATATGATAGGTTGATAGCAGTCACGGGCGTATCTGGAAGTGGAAAAAGTTCGCTGATTAATCAAACACTTTATCCGGCTTTATCAAATCTGGTGAACTTGAGCGTTAAAGACATGCTACCCTTTACAAACCTATTGAGAGCCGATAGAGTAGAAAGAGTTGTTAATGTAGATCAAAAGCCAATTGGTAAAACTCCAAGGTCAAATCCAGCAACATATACAGGCATTTTTACACACATAAGAGATTTATTTGCACAAACAAGAGAAGCAAAATTAAGAGGATACAAGCTTGGTAGGTTTTCATTTAATGTTAAAGGCGGAAGATGTGAGAAGTGTCAAGGAGCTGGTATTATTAAAATCGAAATGAATTTTTTGCCTGACGTATATGTTAATTGTGAAGACTGTAATGGGAAAAGATATAATAATGAAACATTACAGATTGAATATAAGGGTTTAAATATTGCTGATATATTGGCACTGTCTGTAGATGATGCACGTATTTTCTTTAAAAATATATTTTCTATTAAAAAGCGTCTTGATACCCTACATGACGTAGGGTTGGGATATATTAAATTGGGACAGCAAGCAACCACCCTATCTGGCGGAGAAGCCCAAAGAGTCAAACTGTCTACAGAGCTCTCAAAAAATAATACAAAAAATACTGTTTATTTTTTAGATGAACCTACAACCGGGTTACACGTAGATGATATTCAAATGCTAATGTCTGTTTTGCAAAAACTAGTCTCACAAGGGAATACGGTTATAGTTATTGAACACAACTTAGATGTTATTAAATGCGCAGATTGGATTATTGATTTAGGCCCAGAAGGCGGAGAAGGTGGGGGTGAAGTAGTTGCTGAAGGTACTGTTTTGGAAATTTCACATAACAAAAAATCAATCACAGGGCATTTCCTAAAAAAAGTATTAAAATAATTTTTTGGATAACCATGTTTCTCTAATTATCTTAGTGTATAGTGGATACCGAAGAAAAAATAGTTATTTCGTCAAACGAAGAACGAAATTTTGATAAACAAATTAGACCCCAACTTTTTGATGAGTTTGTTGGGCAGGAAGCCTTAGTACACTCTTTAAAAACTTATATATTAGCAGCAAAAGAAAGAGAAGAGGCTTTAGACCACATTTTATTATATGGTCCTCCCGGATTAGGGAAAACCACACTATCTAATATTATTGCTGCAGAATTAGGGCAAGGTTTTTATTCATCTTCGGGTCCAGTAATCTCTATTCCAGGAGACTTGTCTGGGATGCTAACAAATTTGCAAAATTGTGATGTATTATTTATAGATGAAATTCATAGAATGAATACTTCGGTTGAAGAATATTTGTATTCTGCTATGGAAGACTATAAGATTGATATTTTAATTGATTCAGGACCTAATGCCAGGACAGTAAGAATAGATTTAGAGCCATTTACTTTGGTTGGTGCGACTACAAGGTTAGGAAATATTTCTACCCCCATGAGAGATAGGTTTGGAGCCATCTTTCGCGTTGATTTTTATAATACAGATGACCTACTTAAAATTTTAGAGAGAACAGCAAATATATTAAACGTGAATGTAGATGAAGATGCTTTATATGAAATTGCTCGCAGATCTCGCGGCACTCCAAGAATTGCAAATAGAGTGCTAAAAAGAGTCCGAGATTTTGCACAAGTAAAAAAAATTAAAATAATTAATATAGAGTTTGCTAAAAGCTCATTAGAAAGTATAGGAATTGATGAAAACGGGCTAGAAGAGATGGATAAAAAAATCTTAAAAAATCTTATTCTCAATTTTAACGGAGGTCCTACTGGAGGAAAATCTTTAGCAATATCTGTGAATGAAGATCTACAAACTATTGAAGACGTCTATGAGCCTTATTTAATAAAAGAAGGTTTTATTGATAGAACATCAAGGGGGCGTAAAGCCACAGATAAAGCGTATAAATTATTTGGAATACAAAAACAAAAATAAATAGGAGAATTAATTTAATGATCGAAAAAAAGAAAAAATACAAATTAACAGACTTCCGCTATCAGCTTCCTAAGAAGTTTATTGCACAAAAACCAAAACCAAAAAGAGATAATGCTAAAATGATGGTTTTAAATAGAGAAGATCGATCCATTAAACACAGTAAGTTTTCTAATATTATTGATCATTTTAAGAAAAATGATCTATTAATTATGAATAACACTAAAGTATTCCCAGCTAAGCTTTATGCCACCAAAGATAGAACAGATGCAAAAGTTGAAATCTTTTTATTGAGAGAGTTAGGCGACAGGCTTTGGGAAGTCCTAGTTAAGCCGGCAAGGAAAGTTAGAATTGGGAATAAGCTCATTCTTTCTAAGAGCTTATTCTGTGATGTTATTGATAATACCGTATCAGGTGGGAGGGTAGTTAGGTTTGAATTTGGCGATGAAAACTTTGACGACATTTTGACTAAAATTGGTAATCCGCCCCTACCTCCATATATTGAAAGGCCGACCACAAAGAGGGACACAGAAAGATATCAGACAGTATATGCAGAAAAAAGAGGCGCAGTAGCAGCGCCGATTGCTGGGCTACATTTTACCCCCGAGCTAATTACAGCTTTAAAGAAAAAAGGTGTCCGAATCTATAATATTACACTTCATATAGGATTAGGGACTTTTAAACCAGTACAGGTAGAAGACCTAAACAGGCACCATATGGACTCTGAATATTTTGAAGTTAGCCCAGAAACTGCTTTAGCAATTAATGAGGCTAAAAGAAAAAGAAGAAGAATCTTTGCAGTAGGAACATCTACAGTGAGAGCACTAGAAACCGTTAATGTATCAGGTTTCCAGATTTCTCCTAAAAAAGGTTGGACCAATAAGTTTATCCATCCACCACATGAGTTTAAAATCGTAGATGGGTTAATTACTAGTTTTCATGAACCAGAAAGCACTTTATTGATGCTTACTTCAGCGTTTGCAGGATATAATTTTGTTAAAGAATCGTATAAGGTTGCCAAAAAGAAAAACTATAGATTTCTAGCTTATGGCGATGCAATGCTTATTATGTAATGTGGGATGAATGTTGGAGTAATAGTTGCCGGAGGAAAAGGAAATAGGTTTGGCGGGTACAAGCAAACGGCTATTTTAAATAATAGGCCACTATATCAATATAGTCTGGATGTTTTTAATAACTCCGATACAATAGACTCTATTTATTTGGTGGTTCCAAAAGACTTATATCCCGTAATTAAAAAGGACTTATCTACATACAATAACAATAAGCCTATTATTCTATGTGAAGGGGGAGAAACTAGATCTGACTCCGTCTATAATGCGATTAAGAAATTAAATAGCGATACAAAAAGTGTGTTTATACATGATGCGGCTCGACCATTAATTAATAATGAACATATTGAAAGCTTATCTATGGCATGCAAAAAAAGTGATGGGGCTATATTAGCTCACCCAGTTTCTGATACATTAAAAAAAATCAATAATCAGAATATAGATTTTACAGTAGATAGAAAAAATCTTTGGCTAGCAGAAACACCCCAAGCATTTAATTTAGCTCCCTTAAAAACCTGCTATAAAAATATGGATATAAATGATAGAAAAATTTTTACAGACGAAGCAAGTTTGATGGAGCATAACGGTTACTCGGTTCAAATTGTTCACAACAAAAATATGAATATTAAAATAACAGAAATCGAAGATATCGCCCTTGTTAAAGGAATGTTATATCAAGAAAGTAGGGTTGGAATAGGAGTAGATTTTCATTCGCTTATTAAAGGAGATCATCTCGTTGTGGGTGGCTATAAAATCAATTGTGAATTTTCATCAGACGCACACTCAGATGGGGATGTTTTAACTCACGCTATAACAGATGCTTTATTGGGAGCATTGAACTTGGGAGATATAGGAGAGCATTTTCCCAATACGCCCGAATATTTAAATATATCTAGCATTGAACTATTACAAAAAATTATAAAAAAAATACCAAACAACGTTAAAATAGCTATGATTGATGTTTCAATCGTACTTAATAAGCCAAAAATTTCTCCTCATAAACAAGCTATCAAAGCATCTTTGTCGGAGAAGTTAGGTATTGATAAAAATATTATTTCAATCAAAGCAACCACTACAAACGGGTTAAAATTTTTAGATATGACAAATGGCTGGGGCTGTGAAGCAATAGTTACTCTGAATAATGAAAATTAATTCCTACGCTAAAATTAATCTTGGGTTGCATGTCCTTGATAAAAGAGTAGATGGATTCCATAATATCACCACAATTTTCCAAGAAATTGATTTTTATGATCAATTAACAATAGAGAAGTCAAAGACAATGATTTTTGATACAAATGCTACCTGGTTAGATGCAACTAATAATACCTGTATAAGTGCAATTGAAATTTTAAAACAACATCACCCCGATTTGCCTAATTTTAAAATATTTTTACAAAAAAACATTCCTACAAATGCAGGTCTAGGCGGAGGATCTAGCAATGGGACAGCAATCTTGAAAGGAATTAATCAACTATGTAGCTTAAATATCCAAGAAAAAGAAATGAAAAAATTAGCAGAAAAAATTAGCGCAGACTCTACATTCTTTGTTGATGGAGGAATGCAGGGCGCTGAAGAAAAAGGGCAAAAATTGTACCCTATAAAAAATATTCAATTAGATAATTATATCTTACTTATAATGCCCGATATAAAAGTCCAAACTTCAGAGGCTTTTATGTTTATAAAAAAGTATTTGGTAAAAGGAGAAACCCACATTAAGTTGTCGCAAATGTTGGAAGAGCTTAAACTTAAAAACTTAAGCTCCGAGTTATTTTACAATGATTTTGAGATGCATGTTTTTAAGACACATCCAGAAATTGGCAAAATCAAATTAGAGATTTTGGATTTAGGTGCAAAATACGCCAGTTTGTCGGGTAGTGGTTCGACTGTGTTTGGAATATTCTCAGACAAAAAAACAGCGCAAAAAGCGCAGTCTTTTTTCAGTCCCCATTATTCTACAATTATAGCGAATCCAAAAATTTAATTTGGGGGGTCGTCTAATTGGCAGGACACCTGGTTTTGGTCCAGGCAGTCGGGGTTCGAGTCCCTGCTCCCCAACAAAAAAAAATTATGGGACAATATATACAAAAAATATTTTCCGGTACTAGTAACCGCGAGCTAACTGCTAAAATTGCAGAGCAAGCCAACCTACCAGTTGGTGACCTTGTAATTGAAAGATTTAGTGATGGCGAAATGTGGGTAAAGTATAATGAAAATTTACGCGGTAATGATGTTTATATCGTGCAAAGTACCAATGCTCCAGGAGATAATATTATTGAATTAGCATTATTAATTGATGCTGCTAAGCGCGCAAGTGCAGAAAAAATTAATATAGTCATCCCTTACTTTGGGTATTCTAGGCAAGACAGAAAAGATGAACCCAGAGTTCCTATATCTGCTAAGGTGATGATGGATATCTTTACACAAGCCGGAGCAGATAGAATTATTACTATGGATCTACACTCTACACAAATACAGGGGTTTGCTAGTATCCCGATTGATAATTTATATGGAAGTTTAGTATTAATGGATGAGTTAACAGCTTATTTTTATAACATGAAAAATGAACATAAATGTGTCGTGCTATCTCCTGATATGGGATCAAACAAGCTAAGTCAATCTTATGCTAGAAAATTAGGAATTGGTTTTGCATTAATAGATAAAAGACGAAATGAGCACAATCAATCTGAAGTAGCACACCTGGTAGGTGACCTAGAAGATAGGCATGTATTAATTATTGATGACATGATTGATACAGCAGGCACTATTTTTAATGCTGCTATGGTAGCAAAAGAAAAAGGTGCGGTGTCAGTAACTGTTGCTGCTACGCATGGAGTTTTATCGGGTGATGCAATAGAAAGATTATCACATAAAAATATTGATAAAGTATTTTTATCTGATACGGTGCATATACCGGAAGATAAAAAATTTGAAAAACTAACAATTGTATCTTCAGCAAAAATATTTGCAGATACAATTAATAGAATTCATAAAGGTGAATCAGTAAGTCAACTATTTGGGAAAGTAACATGAGCAAATTTGAAAAATTAGAAGTAGATATTCGTAAAGAACAAGGTACATCAGCAGCTAGAAGAACTAGATTGCGCGATCGAGTACCAGCTATTTTATACCATTCTGGGGCAGAGGCAACTCCTTTAGCGATGGACAAAAAAAGCTTTAATAAAGCATTGAAAACAGGACAAATGATTTTTGAGATTATTGTAGAGAAGAAATCACAATTTGTTCTTTTAAAGGAAGTCCAATATCATCCCGTCACCGATGAAGTGATGCATGTCGATTTTCAGAAAGTGAGAGAAGACGAAAAGATATCATTAGAGGTTGCTGTAAGAGGAACTGGAGAATCTCAGGGTGTAAAATTAGGTGGAATTTTAGTACAACTTCTTAACGCCGTTACTATTAAATGTAAACCTTCTGAAATTCCAGAATTCTTGGAAATTGATGTAACAGATATGGAAATGAATACTAATCTCTTCGTTAAGGATATCGTATTACCCGAAGACGTAGAGATGATAACAGTAGAAGATATTGCTGTAATGTCTGTCCAAGAGCCTAAGGAAGAAAAAGAAGAAGAAGCTCTTGATGATATAGACGAAGAAGGCGCAGATGGTGACGAAGAGTCATCTAGCGATACTTCTGAAGAATCAAATAATGAGTCAGATGGAGAAAAGAAGTAATGATGATTTTTGTTGGACTGGGAAATAGCGAATCAAAATATCTTTCTACTAAGCACAATGTAGGCTTTTGGATGATAGATAAATTTGCAGAATCCCACGATATGGGTTTCAAACCAGGCAAGGGAAACTATATTTTTGCAAAAAAAGGTAGTGAATTCTTACTGGTTAAACCGACTACGGGTATGAACAATAGTGGCTCTATAATTCGCGAAGTACTAAATTTTTATAAAGCTGATATAAAAGATCTTGTCGTAGTTTTTGATGATGTGGATTTGCCATTAGGTGAAATTCGAATTAAAACAGATGGCGGCGATGGCTGTCACAACGGCATGAAATCAATTATTCAGGCTCTTTCAACTGATCAAATTACCAGATTAAAAATTGGTATTGCTGCCTCAGACTACAGAAGGCCTTCAGAAAAATATGTACTAAAACCATTTAATAAAAAATTTCATCCCCTAGTAGAAGAAGTACTAGTTACAGCAAATGAGGCTATGCTTTCAATACTCAACAAGGGAGCCAATGAAACGATGAATAATTTTAATAAACAAAATATAGGAGTAGCATAGTGGAAAATCTATTTTACTTAATACCATTGTCTGGTATTATAGCCATTTTATTTGGCCTGATGAAGAGTAGTTGGGTTAATAAACAAAATCCAGGTAACGAAAAAATGCAAGAAATTGGACTAGCCATTCGTGAGGGTGCCACAGCATTTATTGTAAGAGAATATAAAGTTCTGGCAGTATTTGTTGTTGTTGTAGCCGGATTATTATACTGGGTGAATATGGCAAGCAATACGACCGAAGTAGCATTTTCTTTTGTTGTTGGGGCAGCTTGTAGCGCCTTAGCAGGAGCCCTAGGAATGCGCGTAGCAACTTTAGCAAATCACAGAACTACCGAAGCCGCAAGAACAAGTTTAAGTTCAGCATTAAATGTTGCATTTAGCGGTGGAGTAGTGATGGGAATGAATGTAGTAGGTCTAGGAATTTTAGGGCTATCATTATTATTCTATATTTATAGTGATGGATTAATGAGCACAGATTTAAGTAATGTAATGACAAAAGTCTCTGGCTTTGCAATGGGAGCATCATCAATTGCTTTATTTGCAAGAGTAGGAGGAGGAATTTATACGAAAGCTGCAGATGTTGGTGCAGATTTAGTTGGTAAGGTAGAGGCTGGAATACCAGAAGATGATCCTAGGAATCCTGCAACTATTGCAGATAACGTTGGTGACAACGTTGGTGATGTTGCTGGAATGGGAGCAGATTTATTTGAATCTTATGTTGGATCTATGATTGGTGCGATGGTATTAGCTGCTGCAGCAGGTTCAAAAGAATTAGTATTTTTACCTTTATTTTTAGCCGCAGCAGGGATTGGAGTATCAATTTTGGGGACATTCTTTGTAAAGACAAAAGAAGGTGGAAACCCACAAACTGCGCTTAATATTGGAGTTTTTGGTTCAGGTGGTGTGATGCTAGGAGTAAGTTATTGGCTTATTAATAAGTTTGTTACTGGGTCGGTAAATTTGGGGATAGGCAATACAGAAGTAGTAGCAAGCGATTTATTTGGCGCTACGACCGTAGGTCTTATGTCTGGTATAGCAATAGGGCTATTAACAGAATATTATACTTCAGATCATCAAAAACCTTCAAGGGCAATAGCGCAAGCAAGTGAAACAGGCGCAGCAACAAATATTATTTCTGGGTTAGCAAACGGTATGTTTTCAACAGCATTGCCAGTGCTTGTAATTGCGGGAGCAATTATGGGATCTTATCACTTTGCAAATCTTTATGGTATTGCTTTAGCTGCAATAGGAATGTTATCCACAATTGGAATCCAATTAGCAGTCGATGCATATGGTCCGATTGCAGATAATGCTGGGGGTATTGCTGAAATGGCTGGGCTACCAAAAGAAGTGAGAGAAAGAACAGATAAATTAGATGCAGTAGGAAATACTACAGCAGCTATTGGTAAAGGGTTTGCAATTGGTTCCGCCGCCCTTACATCATTAGCTCTTTTTGCAGCATTTAGAGAGACTGTTGGAGGTTTAGTTTTAGATATTAGCGACCCAACTATTATGGCTGGCTTGTTTATCGGAGCTTCCCTCCCTTTTGTATTTTCAGCGCTTGCAATGCAAGCAGTTGGAGATGCTGCTTTTGAAATGATTGAAGAAGTAAGAAGACAATTTAGAGAAATCAAAGGTCTTCTAGATGGTGAACCTGGTGTAAAAGCTGACTATGCAAAATGTGTAGACATAGCTACAACAGCCGCTATCAACAAAATGGTTCTCCCCGGAGCGCTAGCAATTTGTACCCCTATCTTTTTTGGGCTAGTATTAGGACAAAAAGAAATGTTAGGTGGCATATTAGCTGGAGTAACAGTTACGGGAGTTCTATTAGCTATCTTTATGTCTAATGCTGGGGGTTCATGGGACAATGCGAAGAAGTACATTGAATCTGGAGCACATGGCGGAAAAGGAAGTACAGCGCATAAAGCTGCTGTGGTAGGTGATACTGTAGGAGATCCATTTAAGGATACTGCAGGACCATCTTTAAATATTTTAATTAAGCTGATATCGGTTGTATCATTAGTGATTGCACCCCTTATCTAACGGAGAAATTATATGAATTATTATGAAATATTATATGTTGTGAATCCAAACCATAGTAAAGATCAGATATCTGAAATTATTGGTGAAGTAAGCAAGCATATTAAATCTAAAAAACATGCAGTAGTTGACCACAATTTTTGGGAGAAAAAACAGTTAGCATATCCTGTAAATAAGCATAAATATGGAAATTATATCTTACTCAATACAGAGTTTAAAAATTCAGACTTTGTAAATGAATTTAAGGTATTTCTGAATTTGCATAAAGAAGTGCTAAAGTATATTATTATCAAACTTGATGGGAAGCCTGTGGCTCCGGCTGAAGAAGTTCCTAGCGAAGTAGAAGAAAAGAAAGAAGAGGAAAACTAGATGTTGTCTAGCAGAAAGAAATCTTGTTATTTTAAACGAAATAACATTCATGAAATTGACTATAAAGATACTAAGCTTTTAAATAAGTTTATTAACGACCAAGGTAAAATTACTCCACGAAGAGTAACTGGTACCAGTAGTAAGATGCACAGAAAACTAGTAACAGCAATTAAGAGAGCAAGAAATATTGCATTGCTTCCTTTTGCAGCTATTGATAGGGACTAAATAATGAAAATAATACTTATAAAAGATGTAGATAATATTGGTAATGAGGGTGATGTAGTTGATGTAAAGCCTGGGTTTGGAAGAAATTTTCTTATTCCACAAAAATTGGCTATTACATTTTCTAAATCACAATTAAAGCACGCAGAACAAAAACGTAATCAAGAAGATCGTAAGATTGAACGACAAAAAGATGTTCTATTAGACCTGCTTAAGAAGGTTGCAGATTTAAATATTACAGTAAAAATGAAATCAGAAGATGGCAACAAGCTATTTGGTTCAGTCACAAAAATAGATATTGAAAAACTCTTAGTTGAAAATGATATAGTATTTGATAAAAAATATATTGAGCTATCTTCATCTATTAAAACATTGGGCGAGCATGAGATTCATGTGAAATTTAGTAGTGATATTTCAGGCAGTTTTAAGCTGACTATTGAAAAAGAAGATTAACTTTTTGTTACTCTAATAATTTTTTTTATAGCATTGCATTTAGTGCAATAGTATGACATATCTTTAAAGTTAGATATCTCGTCGATACATTCTTCTTTATTATTACCACAACTATAAACGTATGAATGTGATATGGTAGGTTCAGCACCTACGCTATTTGTACTTTTTCTCAACCAATTACGAAAAAACGCCCTGTAATCTTTCTTTCTTTTATTGGTAGCTTTGAGCCAATCTAACATTTTAGCAAGCTCAAACTCTATATCAGTTGATGGAAATTTTTGAGACCACACTTCAAGCTCAGATTGGATTTGTGCTATTTGTTCTTTTTTTGATGGGAGTTTTCTCTTGGAGATTGGAGCAATCTCGTCAAGCCGAGCTTCAATTTTTGATACTCTTTCTAAAATATCATTTAAACTTACTTTTTTATTATTCATTTTATTAATTTAATAGGTATTCGTTTGATAAAAAACTATTTATAAGAGGATTAAAAAATGAAAGTAATGG